>Ga0209407_1000409_pt1 | contig 56499 bp, 44 predicted proteins | sample AD_JPNHG3_MetaG_FD_184410 | JGI IMG/M metagenome (GOLD analysis project Ga0209407, IMG submission 184410) | Active sludge microbial communities of municipal wastewater-treating anaerobic digesters from Japan - AD_JPNHG3_MetaG (SPAdes) (version 2) | ecosystem: Engineered > Bioreactor > Anaerobic...
AGGTTGCTGCGACAGGAAGTTTTGTGATGGATAAACCGGAGGGTGATTGGAAATTTTATTCTAAAGAAGGGCTATTACAAAAAGAAGGGAAATATAACAATGGCAAAGAGATTGGATTGTGGAATTTTTACATGTATCCTTCCCGTGTCCAGCGAGTAAAGATAATGGAACTCCCTCTTCAGGGTGGAATGATTGACAATACAAATGAAAAAGCTGTGCTGTATAATGAAAAAGGTCAGATCGTTGGCACAGGACAACTTACCGGTATTCCAAAAGGAATTTACAGTATCATAAAAGATGGAAAACAAACAGGTGAAATTTCATCATCGTCAGTCCCAGTTGATAATCCTAAGGAAAAGATAAGCTATACATGGACAGGTAAATGGGAAACACCAATAAAAAATGGAAAATGGACAGAATATTATCCTGGAACAAAAGCAATAAAACTTGAAGCTATATATCTCATGGATAAATTAAATGGTGCATATAAAGAATATTATCAAAATGGGAAGATAAAATCCGAGGGCGAATATTTAAATGGGAAAATGAATGGTGAATGGAAATTTTATAATCCAGATGGCTCTATAGATGAAGCGCAATCGGGAAGATATATGTTAGGAAAGAAAATAAATTTCTGAAATAAATTATAGACATTGCTGCCTTATTTAATAATTATAGCAGCAATGTCTATCTGAGTAATTATGATGTAAGAACATGTTTTAACTTTTTAGCTAAATCAAACATAGAAAATGGCTTCTGTAGATAATTGCTTTCCTTATTTACAATATGTTCGTAAATTACTAAATCGGTATACCCTGACATGAATATATTTTTAATATGCGGGTTTATTTTATTTATAGCTTCATAGAGCTCGACTCCATTCATGCCGGGCATTACAAGATCGGTAAGCATTAATGCAATCTCATTACCTCTTGATTTTACCAGTTCAATAGCCTCTAGAGGAGAACTAACTGCTATAACATTATACTGTAATCTTTCAAGCATTATCTGTATCATCTTCAGTAATGATTGTTCATCCTCTACCACAAGCACTGTTTCACCATTACCTAAAGGCTTATCATCAATGATTTCTGTTTCCTGATATTCATTTTCTGTCACATATCGTGGGAAATATATATTGAAGGTACTTCCACTACCTTTTTCGCTATATACTTTAATAAAACCATTATTTTGTTTTACTATACCATATACTGTTGATAAACCCAGTCCAGTGCCTTTACCAAATTCTTTTGTTGTAAAGAAGGGATCAAATATTTTATCCATGATTTCCTTATCCATACCACAGCCGTTATCATTTACCGATATCATTACATATTCACCTGGTAAACAATCGGGAGCCTGCGAACAGTAATATTCATCAAGTGTAACATTATTGGTTGTTATGGTTATTATGCCATTAGCATCTATTGCATCGCGGGCATTAATACACAAATTAGCAATAATCTGGTTTATTTGTGTGGGATCTATTAAAATATTCCATATTTTGTTTTCGGGATTAAAAATTAGTTCTATGTTTTCGCCAATTAAGCGACCCAACATCTTTAGCATGGTTTCAATTACAAAATTTACATTAACTATCTGTGGTTCTGTTATTTGTTTACGGGCAAATGTTAAGAGCTGTCTGGTTATTTCTGCTGAACGTCTGGATGCGTTTAATATTTCATTTAAAAATATTTTTAATTCCGCTGTATTTTCTAATTGCATCATTGCTAATTGTGCATTCCCCATAATTACTTCCAGCATGTTATTGTAATCATGTGCAACTCCACCAGCAAGCCTTCCTATTGATTCTAATTTTTGAGCTTGAATTAATTGATCTTTCAACCGTTCCCTTTCCTCTTCAACTTTTTGTTTTTCGCTTATATCAATATACAGGGTAGCAACATACACAGGTTTATTATTAGTGTTATAAATCACAAAACGGTTTGCCAGCCAGTGTTTAATACCCGTTTTATGGTGTAAAGTCAGTTCAATAGGTTCTGTTGTACCGTTTACAATTGCATCATGATCTATCTGGATCAATTTTTTTGCATCCTCTTCAGGAAATACATCAAATGGAGTTTTGCCCAGCCAGTCTTCTTTTTTTAAATCCATAGCATCTTCCCATTTGTCATTCATAAAGACGTAATGGCCCATAATGTCTCTAATAACAACTACAAGTGGTAGATTATTCATGAATAACGAAAATTTCTTTTCTGATTCCTGCAACTCTTGTTCTGATTTTTTAAACGGTGTAATATCTTTAAATATTGTAGCAAATTGCCCCTTCTGAGGTGAATACACAGAAATTATAAAATATTTACCAGCAGGTTCATAAAATGTTTCAAAAACTGTTGGATTACCGGTTAATGTTACTTCTTTGTATATGTCAAAATAAGGTGGTGTTGCCTGTTTATAAACTTCTGTTGAGCGTTTGCCAATAGCTTCGTTTTTATTTATTGACAGCATTTCCTCATATTTAGGATTTACATCTAGAATAATGTAATCCACTGGATTTCCGTTATTATCATAAACAAGCTGATGTAGACTAATACCGTCATTTGAATGGATAAATAAATTTTTAAATTTTTCTTCGCTTTTACGCAATATATCTTCTAATTGTTTTCTTTCTGTTACATCACGTGCTATAGCAAACGCTAAACCCATAGAAGCTATAGGATGAGCATTCCAATCCAGCCATCTGTATGTTCCATCTATGCAACGATATCTATTTTCAAATGTTTCTATATTTTCTCCCGCCAGCAATGTATTGTTCATAATCCCTAATGTCTTTTCAACATCTTCAGGATGTATAAATTCTACAAATGATTTCGATTTTAATTCTTCTTCGCTGTATCCCAAAATTTTTACAAAAGATGGATTTACTAAAATAAATGTAGCATTATGTAAATCAATTATGCACACTAAATCATTTGTTAAAGTGACAAGATTTTTGTATGTTTCTTCTTTTTCTTTATATACAATCATTTCATATAGTATGTCTGCCAATATCATTATTTTGCTTTTTTCATTTTCAGTATACTCCCTTGTTATATTGGCAAAGCCAATTACTGCAACAGTATTATTATTATCAATAATAGGGATAAATAATTCATGCTTATCTTTTTTATTTTGATTATTGTTTAAAGAAAAATAAGATGTATTGGAATCATTAATAATAACACTTTTACATTCAAAACATTGTTGCCATACACTGTTATAGTCAATAGAAATTTCAGTAGTAGTATCTGCACAATATATATTGCAAAAATCAGGCAGTAAATATTGATTAAAATCATTTGTTTTGTTAAAGTAATAGTTGTAACCAATAAAACAACCTGCAAAACTATCGGTTAAATCGGCCAGATTTTTTAATGCATGGTGAATAAATTCATCTCTGGTATGTTCAATGGCATAGTTAACAAAACGTATTCTTATTTCTGAAAGAAGTTGTAAAAAGCTTTCTTTTGTTTGATCCTGGATAACGATAATTGCTCCTAACACCTTGCCTTCATTATCCTTAATAACAGTGCCTTTATAATTGATTGGGACTATTATGCCATCTTTTGATATTAACACACTGTGAAGATAATCGCCACTGTAGCTTCCATCAAGAATTGATTTAAAAATATCATGCTGTCTGTCAATTTTTGTTTTATCAACGATATTGAGAATTTTATTAACATGTTCATTTTTTATCTCATCAAATTTATAACCCGTTAAAAGCTCAGCAATGTAATTAAAAATTTGGATTTTTCCATTACTATCAGTACATATTATTCCATCACCAATTGATTCTAACATCAACTTATATTGTAAATATTGCTGTAATTGTTTTTGATTATTTTCATAAAGTTTTTGATAAAAATACTTCTCATTATTTTTATTAATTAAAACAACAAATGAAAGAATGAATACAAACGATAGTATGATGATTAAAACTGATAGCCATGCTATTTTATACCAGCTTGAAAAAACATTCCAGTATGGTAAGGCTGTTACAAGTATCCAATCTGTATTGGATATTAATTTTTTATAAGCTATAACTTTTTTATTATTTAAATCATTTGTGATAATAAAATTTGATTGTGAATGTATAGCATATTTAAAATTATTTGAATTTAAATTATAAATTGTAATATTTTCTGTTTTAGTATTGCTATCATTTCTAAATATATAAACTGCATGTTGACTGGTATCAATCATCATTTTCCTTACATCGAACCGTGATGTAGTTCCAGCGGTTAATATTGGTAAAGAAAAATTATGCGCATAAGTGATTAAAACTACAAAAAGCGGGTTGGTGTTATTATTTATATGAAAAGGTGTTATTATGCTTATGTAATAGAAAGCATTCTTTTCATCTTTCTGGATATCACTAATAACAGTCCTGTTAACCTGAGCAGCATGTTTTAATGATTCAATTGATTGAATGGATAATGAGTTTATTGTATTAAATAAAGTAAATATAATGTTATTATTGCTATCAACTATTAATACCTCTGAGTGATCATTATTTAATGCATAAAATGATAAAAAATTGGTTAGTTGTTTTCGAGTTGTGCTTTCGTGATATTTCAAATAAGATAGCAAGCAATACTTGAAATATTGGGAATTGACCAGCAATTGTGCATCATCAATCTGATCGGTTATCCAGCTATTAATATCAATCTCAATTGTCTCTGTTAAATTTTTGAGTTCATTTTTTAAACCAATTTTTGTTTCTTTATACTCTATGATAACAAAAGAAAGCCCTGCAATAATTAATAGTACTATCAATAAATAGATAAATCTTCTTTGCCTTGTAGTAAGAAAATCAAATTTAAACAATGAAATCAAATATTTTAAATTGTTAAAATTCATCATTGTCATTTCAAAAAAACTTTTACAAAATATTACAATTAATGATTAATGATATTCCATCATATAATAGATATATTAGTTCATAGTATTGTTTTAAAAATATAATAGTATTTAAACAAAGTCAAAATAAATTTTTATTTAAAAAATAGGTGAAATGAGAATGATGTAAATTACTGGAAATATTTAACTGCATTTTTAAATATCTGCAATCCTTCGCCATATTCAGGTATGTCTGTTTTTTCTCGTATTGCTATTTCACGCAGATATGTCCAGTCATCTCGTTGCATAAAATAGATATGCCGTTCAGGATGAGGCATCATTCCCATAATCCTTCCGGTTGTATCACACAGTGCGGCAACATCAAGCATTGAACCGTTTGGATTAAAGGGAAATTCGCCATTTGCCGGTGTTCCATCCGGTTGGCTATAACGCATGATAATCTGATTATTCTGAACAAGTTTATCTACTATATTGTGAGGAGCTATAAAATTACCTTCACCATGTGCAACCGGTATATGCAGCCGGGTAATTCCCTGTGTAAATATGCAATTTGAATTGGAATTAATGGTTAAATCTATCCATCTGCATTGAAATCGGAATGATGCATTGTGCTCTAACGCAACTTCAACACTACCAATTGAATTTGTCAGAGCAGGAACTATCCCTAAATTAACCATCACCTGAAAACCATTACAGATTCCAATCATCAACGTATCACGCTGAATAAACGATAGCATTTCATCCATTAAATTATTTTTAATCTTATTTGCCAGTGCCTTACCACTACCTGTATCATCACCATACGAAAAGCCGCCCGGAAATGCAAAGATGTGATAATTTTTAAGAATAGATCTATTTTCTATAATATCATTTATGTGGATTATTTTTGAATCAGCACCTGCTAATGCAAACGCAAACTTTGTTTCTTCATCGCAGTTTATACCGTATCCAGTTACTATTAAAGCCTTTGGTTTTACCATTGCTGCCTCTAAAATTCACTGAAAGTTGATTTGTAATGAGCATGCAGTTGGCACACTGAAACTGAAATTATTTCATTACCATCGATGCCTGTTATTGTTATATATTGATCGTCCTTCACCCGTCCTATACGTGCAAAAGGTATATCGCAGCATAGCTTTTCAAACTGTTCCTTATTTTCAGGAGCTATCGATACTATAATCCTTCCCTGTGATTCTGAATATAACATGGTATCATTTCGCATTACATTTTCATGGAGAACTTTTGTAAGGTCGATAGTTACTCCCACAAGTCCACTCATTGCGGATTTAGCTACAGCTAAAGCCAATCCACCGCGTTCCACACTGATACTTGATGCAATTAAATTTTTACGTAACAGTTTTTCAATGATTCGATATATTTTTTCATGAAGCATGGCATCAACTTCAGGGATACTATCGCCAATATATTTTTCACCTTTTATTTGTTCACCCTTATATGCTAAAAACTCACTTCCTCCCATCTCATCTTTTGTAATGCCAAGCATATACACCAGATCGCCTGGTTTTTTAAAATCAATGGTTTGACAGTATGCAATATCAGAAACAATACCAATAGATGAAATCAACAGGGTAGGAGGAATAGATATAAATACCTCATTAAAATGTTCATCATACCCTTTAAAGTCATTGAACATGCTATCCTTGCCGCTGATAAACGGCGTGTTATATGCAACAGCAAAATCATAACAGGCGCGTGCAGCCTCCTTAAGCTGCCCCAACCTATGCGGATTTGATGAATCACACCAGCAAAAATTATCAAGCAGTGCAAGTTTATCAAAATCGCAACCACAGGCAACAGCATTGCGAATAGCAGTATCAATTGAACATGCAGCCATCCAATATGCATCTATCTCGCTATACGAAGGATATACGCCTTGCGATAAAACAACACCACGCTTTGATTGTAGCACAGGACGAATGACACTAGCATTACCGTTAACCTTCCCTTTACCCTGCAATGGTTTAATAACGCTGTTTCCCTGAACTTCATGATCATACTGTGTTGAAATAAATTCAAAGCTTGCAGTATTCAAACGTTTAACCATAGCACACAGATCATCGGTAGCATTTATACTGTCGCTAAATTCAGGGAAAGGATGCAATTTTTTTTCATAAATACCTGTCAATTTTTTTTGTGGAAGCCCTTCATGTAAAAACTGAAGATCAATATTAAAAACTATCTCACCATTATAATATACAATACCTCTGCCTGAATCAGTAAACCTGCCAATGACCCATGCTTCAACACCACGTTTTTTCATCAATTGCATAAAATCGTCAAGCGTTTCATCAGGTACCGATAATGTCATACGCTCCTGTGATTCGGATACCCATATCTGCCATGGCGATAGTCCATGATATTTTAACGGAACTTTATCAAGATACACTATAAAACCACCTGCTTCACGTGCCATCTCAGATACGGAACATGATAGTCCTCCAGCGCCATTGTCGGTTATTGAATGATACAATCCCATATCACGCGCCTCTTTAACAATGGCATCCGAAAGTTTTTTCTGGGTAATAGGATCGCCTATCTGAACCGCTGTAGCAGGGCTTCCTGATGTTAATGCTTCAGAAGAAAATGTTGCACCATGAATGCCATCTCTCCCTACCCTTCCACCCACCATGACGATGTTATCGCCTGGCATAGCTTTTTTATGTACTGAATTTTTGCCATTAATTTTTTTTGGGATTAACCCAATAGTTCCAACAAACACCAATGGTTTTCCTTTATATCGGTCATCAAAATAAACAAATCCCTGAGGAGTTGGAATTCCCGAGCAGTTGCCACCAACATTTACACCATGGATGACTCCCTCCATAATTCTTCTTGGCGATAGCATCTTTGAATTTTTATCTTTTGTTTTATACAATGGCTTCGTATCAAAAGGATTGGCAAAGCAAAAACCATATCGGTTAGCAACAGGTTGAGCTCCCAATCCAAAACCAATAATATCCCTGTTTACTCCGACAATGCCAGTAATAGCTCCACCAAAAGGGTCCAGAGCACTTGGGCTATTATGTGTTTCAACTTTATCGGCAATAACATATTTGTCATCAAATTCAATTCCACCCGCATTATCTGAAAACACTGAAACGCATATATCATCTTTTCCTTTTTCACGTCGTATTCTTACCGTTGCTTCTTTTATATAGTGTTTGAAAATACCATCAGTTATTTCATCAAGCTGTGCTGCAAAGATGGTATGCTTGCAATGTTCACTCCACGTTTGTGCTATTGATTCAAGCTCAACATCAGTGGGATTTCTTTTTTCAATTTCTTTATAATATTTTTTTATAGTTTCCAGTGAAAGCATATCCAGTGCAAGAGGCCCACGGCGTGTTCCATCAGGATTTTTTATTCCCTCTTTACCTAACGCTACAAGCTCTTCGTTGGATATATCTAATGAAACAATCTCAGCTTTTGTATCTTCATGCAGGGTAACAACAGGTATTGCATTACCCATCCCATTTTGCAGTACATAATCATTATAGCTTAAAATAGTTGCTCGCTGAATCAATGGATTGTATAATTCTTTTGATATATCTTCTATAGAGTGGTTATCAATAGTACCCCATATAAAAAAGGTACATGAGGTAAATACGCTTTTTTCAGGATTCAGCGGCTTCTTGATGATATCTTCTATCATCTCTCGTGTTGTATGAGCAACATTATCGGTAACTCCAGGAAGGTATCCAATCTCAATGGCATAGGTAAAAAATTCAGGGGCAAATGCTTTATTTATAGTATAGTTTTGTGTTACTGGTTGTATCAAAGATTGAGCAACCTTGACAATTTCATCTTCTGAAAGCTGAATATTTATAAGATAGTTATCGGTACGTATAGCCTTATCAACAGAATATCCTGAATATTTTAATTTTTTTTGTAAGACAGTACCTCGTGAATCAGGGATGGTATAGTAAACTTCTATTCGGAAAGGAGCATATTCCATGATACAACCTCTTATAAATGTATATGTTTCTTCTGAATATAATGTAATCTATAAAAATCAAGCATTAAAAGTAAAAGCACACCAATAAATGGTGCGCTTTATTGTTCTATCTTTAGCTGCTCGGCATGTATCAGTTTTGTTCAATGCTAAAGATACGAAGTAATACAAAAACAATATATCAATGATTGATACATTATCTAAAAATAATTATGATAAATTTATAAACGTTAATAGTAATAGTCATGTTTAAAAATTATAGCTATCTAAAAAATATATTTATTATATAACATCATTGATTTATGTATTATTTTTACATATATTTAATAAAAATAATACTATTTTTAACAAGGAGGTTGTGCCATGAAAGCTGGACTTCTAATATCAGGTAGTGGTGCTTTAATCTATCTAACTTCATATGATAGTTTTATGAATGACAAACTTAAAGAAAAATTTGCTGCTAAAGGTATTAATAAATTTATTGCTTATGAAATTCCTGTGGAAGAAGCAAAAAAAAGGTACGGTGGTCATTTTGAAATAGTGGTAAGAGATTTACATGAATCTGATGATTTAAGAATTCTTGATTATGATGGTTCAAGAGCATTCAAATTGTTTTCATTCCAGGAATTAGGAAAACCGGTATATCAGGAATAATAAAAAAAGGGGCTTTGTAAAGCCCCTTTTTTTATTTTAATTATTTCATTAATCCTAACAGTTTAGCAATTTGTGGATAGAAGTGAACAACAACACCAGCAAAAACTACTGATACCATACTCATAAGCTTTAAAAGAATATTAAGTGAAGGTCCAGAAGTGTCCTTAAACGGATCGCCAACAGTGTCACCAATAACACCAGCTTTATGCGGGTCAGATCCTTTCCCACCATAGTTGCCCTTTTCAATAAATTTCTTTGCATTATCCCATGCACCACCAGAATTATTGAGCATACAAGCAAGTGAGAATCCGGCTGCCAGAGCACCTGCCAATACCCCTGTTGTTCCTGCAACACCCAGCAGTAAACCAGCAGCTATAGGTACAATTAAAGCCAACATTGAAGGAAGTATCATCTTCCTTTGTGCACCTGCTGTTGAAATCATAACACAACGGGCATAATCTGGTTTCTGAGTACCTTTCAAGATACCAGGGAATTCCTTAAACTGACGACGTACTTCTTCAACCATGGCACCCGCTGCTTTCCCAACTGCTTTAATAGTAAGAGCTGCAATTAAGAAAGCCATCATTGCTCCCAGGAACAATCCAGCTATAACCATTGGATTTAGCAGTGTAATATCGTATGCCCTTACAAAATCACCAATTGTTGCATTTCTAATTAAGACATTATTTAGATCAGCTACTACATTTTCTGGCATAATATTATAAAATTTGATAGCGCCAACCTGGAAAAATCCATCAACACTTTGGGCAGCATATTTGCTTATCCACATCTTTACTTCTTCTATGTACGCAGCTATAAGCGCCATAGCAGTAAGAGCTGCAGAACCAATAGCAAAACCTTTCCCTATCGCAGCGGTGGTATTACCCAGCATATCAAGAGCATCGGTCTTAGTTCTTACTTCTTTACCCAAACCACTCATTTCAGCATTGCCACCAGCATTATCAGCTATTGGGCCATAAGCATCTGTTGCCAGTGTGATACCTAATGTGGAGAGCATACCAACTGCAGCAAATGCAATACCATAAAGCCCTCTTGATACTGCATGTGGATCTGATGCAAATCCTCCTGCCAATCCATAAGCAGTTAAAATACCTAATACAATAGTAACAACCGGTATTGCTGTTGACATCATCCCTACTGAAATCCCATCAAGAATTCCTGTTGCCGGACCCATTACATGCTGTTTTGCAATACCCTGGGTTGGTTTGTAATCGTCTGCTGTATAATATTCAGTAGATTTTCCAATAACTAAACCAGCTATCAAACCAGCTATTGAAGAACCAAAAACACCCCATGAAATAATATTAACGTGAGCTAATATTGCCAGAGCAATTATTAAGAATATTGAGCTACCCCATACACCACGGTTTAATGCAGCAAGGAGAGTTTTCATTGATGCATCTTCTTTAGTTCTCACAAAAAAGATACCTATAACTGAGAACAGAATACCCAATCCTGCAACAATCATAGGAGCAATTACTGCATTGATATTTTCAATGCCAATAAGTGGCAGTGCAGCTCCTAATGCAGCGGTAGAAAGTATAGAACCACAATATGATTCATAAAGGTCAGCACCCATACCTGCAACATCACCTACATTATCGCCGACATTATCAGCTATGGTAGCAGGATTACGTGGGTCGTCTTCAGGTATACCAGCTTCAACTTTACCAACAAGGTCTGCACCAACATCAGCAGCTTTTGTATAGATACCGCCACCAACACGAGCAAATAGTGCCTGTGTTGAAGCACCCAGACCAAAAGTAATCATGGTTGTTGTAATCTCAACAAGCTTGCCATGCTTGAAGGCTTCATGACTTAACAATGAAATATCAAAAGTTTGACCAGCAGTCAAAAGACCAATTTTTTCTGCTAATGACTGGCTAAATCCCCAGATATTGTTGTCGTAAACCCAGTTTAAAATAATATACCATAAAGATATATCAAGCAAACCAAAGCCTACTACTACTAATCCCATAACAGCACCCGATCTAAATGCTACCTGTAGTCCTCTATTAAGCGATTCTTTCGCACCCTGTGCGGTTCTAGATGAAGCATGAGTCGCTGTATTCATACCTAAGAAACCGCATAAACCTGAGAAAAAACCACCCGTTAGGAATGCAAATGGTACGAATGGATTCTGGATTCCATAATAAGCAAGGATTGATAAAAGAATTACCAGGATCACAAATACTAAAGAAACAACCTTGTACTGCTGTCTTAAATAAGCAAATGCCCCTTGACGCACAGCCTGTGCTATTTCGACCATCGTTTCATTTCCTTTGTCTGCTTTCATCATCAATTTATAAAAGACAAAAGCAAACAAAAGAGCAATGATCGACCCAATTGGGGCTATCCAGAAAAGCATACTATCCATATGGGCCACTCCTTTTTTATTATTTTTTAAAATGTAAAATAAACTATAATATATTCTTTTGATGTCTAAAAAAAAGAAATACCATCTATTGTCAAGTGTATTTTATAATTAAAATTTTTTCCTGCTATTTTACATTCTTTAAAATATAAAATCAAATTGACATATTTCATATAAATATACCAATATGTTAACAATCTTTTTGAGGAGGTTATTTAAGATAGTATTTATGTCTTCAGGCCAGCAAAAGTCCCCGATAATGAAAAATTTGGCACAACTTTTGTTAAAACTAAAACAAAAGAAAATAAATAAAATAAATAATAGTAAAAAAAGCACCAATGCATCTCCTGAAAAGCCTATCATCCAAAAACAGGAGATGATACAGGGTATTTTAAGTCTTTCACAAAAAAATGTCCGAGAGATCATGATTCCCCGTGTTGATATAAATGCCATTGAAGATACTGCTACCCTTAAGGATCTGGTTAAACTTATTATAGATGAAGGACATTCACGTATCCCTGTTTATTCACAAACTATAGATAATATTATTGGTATTGTCTATGTTAAAGATTTAATGCCGTTTATTATTGACCGGCGAATGAAATTCAACATAAAGAAGTTGCTGCATAAACCCTATTTTGTCCCCGAAACAATGACACTTGATGAGTTGCTCCTTCAATTTCAAAAGCAAAATTTGCATCTGGCGATAGTTGTTGATGAATATGGTGGTGTAGCAGGTATTGTTACTCTGGAAGATATTTTAGAAGAGATAGTTGGCGAAATACGTGACGAATATGATGAAGAGGAAATCCCTGAAATACAAACGATATCACGCAATTGCTGGGAAGTGGATTCCCGTTTATCACTATCTGATTTTAATAATTACACCAAATGCTCATTGCCCGAAGAAGAGTTTGATACAATTGGAGGTTTTGTCTTTAATCTTTTTGGGAAGATTCCCAAAAAGGATGAACAGATAAAATACAATTCTATAACATTTAAAATAAAAGAAATTAAAGGCACTCGCATAGGAAGAATTATCGTTACCATATCACCTGAAAAAATGTAAATAACGTATAAAATGGAGCTACAAAAAGATGCTGGTATAGTATTACGTAAAATTCCGATATTAGAGGCTGATATCGCTGCAACAATCTATACAAATAGTCATGGCAAAAGAACATTACTTTTTAAAGGTTTAAAAAAAACTAAACGACGGAGCCTTACCGCTGTTGAACCAGGAAGTATGGTTGATGTTGTCTATTACTATAATGAGCAAAAGACAATGTATAACGTTAAAGAATATTCTTTACTCTATGATACCATATCCATTCGCAATAACTATCAAGCAATGATAACCCTTTTTTTATTACTTGAGGTTGTAGAAAAAACCACCGGTCACAATGATCCCAATCAAACGCTATTTAAATTATTGAAAGGCGCCATAGAAACATTGCCAAAAACAAGTCAATATCAAATTCTAATTTTATCATTTATTCTACATTACCTTAAAATCACAGGAATTTATCCTGATGTTTTCCATTGTACTGTTTGTCATAAGGAAATCACCAGCGATTTATATCTTAGTGAATTTTCATTACATTCCTATTGTGATGCATGCGCGCCAAATAATTCATTCCAATTTTTGTCGATAGTTCCTGTAATCAATGACATCATGACGAATAAGTTTCTTACTCTGGAATCAAAACATTACCCATTACCTGAGATAAATAAATTTATTTTTCATTTATTACTTTTTATTGATTCATATTTTACTATACATATAAATTCAAAGGAATTGATTTTTAATAACAGTATTAAATAAGAGTATCGATGAAAAATATTTTTATTTTGCCTGTAGACAGTATATATTTGTACAATCATATTTCATTGCTATGAGGAACTTCTCATCATTAGGTTAATTTTTTTAAATAAATTGCCATATATAAATATAAAGGGCACGGTAATTATCCGTGCCCTTTATATATCGTTTATAAATAGTTGAAATAGGTTTACAGATTTTCCATTATAGCAGGTATTACTTCAAAAAGGTCACCTACAATACCATAGGTAGCAATATTAAAAATAGGAGCTTCTGGATCTTTGTTAATAGCAACAATAACCTTAGAACCCTTCATTCCGGCAACATGCTGTATAGCACCGGAAATACCGCATGCAATATAAAGATCAGGAGTAACAGTTTTTCCTGACTGCCCCACCTGCCTTGCTGCATCTGTCCAGCCTGCATCAACAACTGGACGTGACGCTGCATATTCACCACCTAATTTTTTGGCAAAGTTAACGATAACGTCATTATATTTATCTTTTTCCTTTGTTCCACGACCACCTGATACAATAACCTTTGCCTGAGTAATATCAACCGAACCTGACATCGTTTCAACAAATTGTTTAAATTTTCGACGCGCATCGGGAATAGATGCAGTTACAGCAGTAACCGAACCTGCACCACCAGCAGCTTCTTTTTCAAAAGCACCTTTTTCAAACGTTGCAACAAATTTATCAGTTTTTACTGAACGCTGCTCTTGAATCTTCCCGTTGTAGGTATTTCGCGTAAAAACAACAGTTCCGCCCTGAGCTTCACATTTATTACAGTTAGTTACAATACCACATCCTATCGCCATGGCTAATTTTGCAGCATAGTCAGTTCCATCATAGGTATGTGGAATTAAAACGCCTTTAACATCCTGACTTTCAACAACAGCTTTCGCTGCAGCAGTATACGTATCTGCATTATAAACTTCCAGCTTTGCATCTACTACTGAAAATACTTCAGGTATATACTGAGCAACTTCTTTTGCTAAGCTATCATCTTTATAAAAAACTGCAGCAGCAGGGGATGCACCCATTTCAGATGCTAAAGCCTTAGCAGCCTTACAAAGTTCTAATGTAGCATCGCTGATTTTACCGTTTCTTTGTTCTGCAACAACTAATATACGTGCCATTGTGTACCCCCTTATATCACTTTTGCTTCATTTCGTAATTTGTCAACAAGCTTGGCAGCAGCTGATTTTGGATCACCTTCAATTATTTCAGCCTTATGATCCGATACCGGGAAGAACATTTTTACAAACTTTGTTTTAGACCCTGCTTCACCAACAGCAGATACGCCTAAATCAGCAGCCTTTTTGACATCCAATCTTTTCTTTTTGGCCTTCATAATCCCGGGAAGGGTTGGGTATCTTGGCTGATTTATACCAGACTGTATGGTAAGAACAGCCGGCATAGCTATTTCTAATACTTCATTCAATCCACCTTCAAGCTCTCTGTTGACAGTCATTGATTTGCCATCACCGCCAACTTCAATTTTAACAACATTGGTACAATGTGGCATACCCAGCATATCGGCAATCATTACTCCAGTAACTGCCGCCTGGTCATCTTCGGCCTGAACACCGGTTAATACAAGGTCAACTCCACCCAGGCTTTCTACAGCCTTGCAAAGTGCTGATGCAACAACAAAATTATCACCTGCATCAACCTGTTCATCCTGAATCTGGATGCCCCAGTCGCCACCCATTGCAAAAGCCTGACGAATTTCCTTTGATGCTCGCTCCGGACCTGCTGAAATAATAATAACCTCACCACCAAACTTTTCTTTTAATTGCAGCGCAGCCTCAACAGCATACTCATCAAAATCATTCATTTTAAAAGCAATCTGGGATTCGTCGATCTTACTGTCGCCAATAATTTTAAATTTTGATTCCATATCTGGAACCTGCTTAACTAAGACAGCTATCTTCATAGTCCCGCTCCCTTTTTTAAAATTTTATACAAAAAAATAGAATAAGCACATTTATGCACAATGGTATAAATTGCTTTTTATATGTCAAGATTTATTATTAAATTACAATATAGAAATTTAGTTACAGAAATTTTATATACACTAAATAATATGGTTCTATTTACTATAAATGGTAGGTAATTTTAAGTTATTAAAATTGCTACTTTATTTTTTTTGCTCTTTTCTTATTCACTGGAAATACATCTGAACCTTTAGCAATTAAATCAATATCTTTTGGATTTACAGGTTTTACTAAAGAGATGAGAGTTCCTGTTTCTGAAACCTTAAAAACAACTTTTTTTCTTAATTGATCCTGTTCTATGGTATCTTCATTTTCTACATACGTCTCTAAAAGGGCTCCTGTTTCTATGCCATCAATAGTTCCTAAGTTTATGACTGCCATATCTTCCGAATATGATATAATTTTTCCCCTGAATGGTATTGTATCATACATTTTTTTTGCCAGATTAATCGAAATGGTATGGGTTGAATATTTACTATTATCGGATTCAGTAAAATGAGCTATCACCACACCGGTCTTTGCGTCCATCAGTTTAGCATTACATTCAATATATCTTCCTGAAAGATTATACTCACCGTATAGTAAATACGAAATCCGGGGAATTTCATTGTTGTTCATTTTATCATTAAGATTTTTGAGAATGTCATCCAAATTGTTTGACGATAAGCTTTTAATGATAGATAACCTTTGAGACATGGGGAAATTTTGATAACGTCCAAATTGACCCATTGCAAAGTTAATAGAATTTGCAAAGACGCTGCCAGCATCTGCAAAAGCAGGAACAGGAACATCAGGAGTAAAATCAAGCACCAATACCTCAGGAACATCACGGGGAATCTCCTCTTTATCATATCCCAGCTTAAAAAAAAGTTTATCCCTGCGCTGGAATACTGCGATGCTCATTAAGTCCTGCGATTTTTGAGTTGGATTCATTGAATGCATTTTCTTTATTTCATCATAGTATAATTCAAAATAACCTGAGGTTTCATATATACGCAATAGTTCCTGACGTGCTGTACTATTGTTGGGATTTAATGCTAATGATAATCGCAAAAATAGCATGGATAAATCGGGAAAGCCTTTTTTACGTAATTCCTGCGATGAGGCAAAGTCATCATTGCTACTTTGAATCCGAACAGGATGGCCAATCTTAATATGTTCAAGCAAGCTTAATTGCCGTATCTTCATGGCTATCATACTATTAAGATTATCTTTTGAAAGAGCTTTTGTATAATATTCCAGAGCTTTCATAATGTTTCCGGTAAGCTCGTACATAAGCCCTGCATTATACAATACTTCATTATTGACTATATAGGGATAGTTATTAACAATTGACTCATAGCAGGTAATAGCATTCTGGTAATTGCCCTGAACATACAACAAAAAACCCATATCGCGGTTTGCCTGTAGATGTGTTTTGTTCATAACAAGGGCTTTTTGTAATTCATCGGTAGCTTGTAATAAATAGGCACTATCGCCAGAATAAACATATTTTAGGTATAACATCTCAGCTAACTTAACAAAAGCATCAGGATAATCATCCTTTGCATCTATTGCCTTTTTAACAAAATCTATTGCATCATCAACACGTTTATCCTTAGCCTTAATATCAGCATATAATAGCAATGCATCGTAATAGTAGGGATCATTTTGTAAAATTCTGTCACACAACCGTTTTGCCCACAGCATTTTCCCCATTTTATAGTACAGATACGCCATACCAAAACGCGACTCATTGTTTGCATACGACAGCTCATTTAATCTATCATATAATTTCATCGCTTCTTTATATCTGCCAAGTCCGGTATATGCTTTTGCCATGCCCATAATGGCCTGCTCATTATCCGGATAGAGCTTCAATACTTTATCAAACAACTTTATTGATTCATTGTATCCCTGAGTTTGCACATAGGCATACCCCAAACCTAATAATGATTCTTTATATTTGGGGTTTTGCGAAAGTGCACTTTGAAACGATACAATTGCTGAATAGGCATTGCCCGCCTGCAAGCTTTCCCATCCTTTCTTGTTGTGATATATGGCATTTTTTTGTTGAAGTTTGATACCTTCCTGTCCATACACTATAAACGAACAACAAAGTATAAGTGCTATTATGATATTTTTTCTGCTCATGTGTTTTTTTATTGATAAAATAATAGTATTGAAAATCAAAGTAATTAAATAGCTACCTTACAATTTAAGTCAACACATTATTTATTTAAAGTTAAAGAGCGTTTAAATGAAAGAAATTAAATCACTGGTTGTATCACTCATAATTATAGTGGCGATAGTTATTGGTATTATCTGGTTGCTTAACCATGCTCCAGCAGGCATGCATGGAGATATCATCACCATACGTCCCGGGATGAATCTACATCAGACTGCATATTATCTTAAATCAAAAAATGTCATAACAAGCGCTTCATTTTTTATTGTTATGGGAAGATTACTCAACGAAACAAATGTTATTGCTGGTAACTATCGCATATATGAAGGTGAGAATAGTTTTTCAATATTACATAAAATAACAAGGGGAAGATTTATTACAAAGAAGGTAACCATTCCCGAAGGCTTTACCATGTATGACATTGCCAGGTTGCTTGATAGCAATGATATATGTTCAGAAGGTAACTTTTTATATTATGCACAATCACCAGCTTTTATGACATCAGTTGGAATACCGGCTCCCGGTGCTGAAGGGTATCTTTTCCCGGACACCTACCTGCTACCGGAGAATAGCGATCCTCGCGATGTTATTATCCGTCTGGTGAATCAAACAAAAAAGGTAATCACCGAAATAAAAAATTCTGTTGATGGGAAAAATGTATCGGTGCATGATATGCTTGTCATTGCATCGCTTGTTGAACGAGAAGCTAAAATCAACAGCGAAAGACCATTGATTGCTGCCGTCTTTTATAATCGCTTGCGATTAAAGATGCGATTGGATTGTGACTCTACCGTACAATATGGCTTAAAAAAATTTGGTAAGAAGCTTACCTACAATGACCTGAACGAGGATACACCGTACAATACCTATAAATTTGCAGGGCTTCCTCCAACACCAATCTGCAATCCCGGTAAACAATCGATTCTTGCTGCATACAACCCGGCAGATGTTGCCTACTTATTTTTTGTTGCACGGAACGATGGATCACATTATTTTTCAAAAACATTACAAGAGCATTCAAGGGCAGTTGATTATTACCAGAAAGGAATAAAAAATGGCTTTATTGACAGACAAAAACATTGAAGTGGTGGCACCTGCTGGTAATTTTGAAAAACTGCAATTTGCTGTTCACTATGGTGCACATGCCGTCTACTTTGGCGGTCAGCAATTTAATTTGCGTGCAACTACTAAAAATTTTTCTGTTGAAGATATAGAAAAGGCAGTATCCTGCGCACACAGCCATCAAGTAAAAGCAATATTTTTACTCAATGCTTTTCTCCATGAAGCGGACATACAACCCGTTAAAGAATACATACGTGTTATTAACCATATCCCATTTGATGCAATCATGGTATCTGACCCCGGAATGGCTTTGCTTTTACAGGAGGCTGGTAGTACCTGTAAGCTGCACCTTTCAACGCAGATGTCCACTCTCAATCATGTAGCTATTCAATTCTGGCAAAAACAGGGGATATCTCGTATTGTTTTAGCCAGGGAAACAACACTGGATGAAATAAAAATGATCCGTGATCACACCAACTGTGAACTGGAGATCTTTTGCCATGGTGCGCTGTGCATTGCCTATTCGGGACGATGCCTTCTCAGCCGCTACTTAACAGGACGCGACGCAAACCAGGGTAATTGCGCACATCCCTGCCGCTGGAACTATTCACTGGTAGAGGAAAAGCGTCCAGGCAATCATCTGGAAGTTGCACAGTATAATGGAACTGAGATACTATCATCAAAGGATCTATGCCTCATTCAAAGGATCAATGAATATATACAGGCAGGTGTTGATGCTTTTAAAATTGAAGGCAGGATGAAATCACTCTATTATGTAGCCAATACCGTCCGCATCTATCGCCATGCTATCGATTGCTATAACAACGGTATTGACAGCAGCCATTATAAAAATTTCTGGACAAATGAATTGGACCTGGTAAGCCACAGACCGTATACTGATGACCTCTTCCATGAGTTTACCAATCAACCATTTGAAGGAGTGCCTTATATCAAAAAAGCATTGTTCATGGGATATTGCACTCAATCCGACGCACAAAAAAGTACTATTAAAACTTTCAATCCTATTTATAAAGGTGATAATCTGGATATCATCTATCCCATAACAAACAATGGTATAAGGGATAGCGGGGCGATAGTTATTGACATTGAGGTTGATGGCAAAAAATGTGAAATGGCACAACCAAACACCTATGCTACCGTAGTGTTTGATAAACCTGTTGACAGATGGGCAATTGTGCGCAAACGATTATAGATTATACTGGATAAGGAGAACCGCAATGATTCAAAAACCGCCAGGCGTAGAGGATATATTCCCTGACCGAATTACCAGATTTAATTATATTATCAATACCGCAAAAGAGGTTTTCCGACTCTATAATTACCGAGAGGTGATATTACCCATTATGGAGTATACAGAGGTGTTTGCAAGAGGGATTGGCGACGCAACGGATATCGTGACAAAGGAGATGTTTACCTTTGAAGATAGAGGTGGTAGAAGCTTAACACTCAGGCCCGAAGGTACAGCTTCCATGGTTCGTGCCTATGTTGAAAATGGCGAATATAATCGTTTATCACTGTGCAAATTTTTTTATTGTGGACCTATGTTCAGAGCAGAAAGACCTCAAAAAGGAAGATTGCGACAGTTTAACCAGTTTGGTGCGGAGTTATTTGGTAGTGATCATCCTTATTTTGATTTTGAAATACTATCCATTATGAACGATATTGCTACCAAACTACACATTCATGATTATGAGCTTTTATTAAATTCAATTGGTTGTCCTGACTGCCGAAAACCATATATTACCGAGTTATTCAATTATTATAAAAACCATGAGCATGAACTTTGTGATGATTGTAAAAAACGTTTATATACCAATCCATTACGATTATTAGATTGTAAGGTTGAAAGCTGTGTTGCCATAAAACAGGATGCCCCAAAGATAACACAATTTTTATGCAAAGCTTGTAACGAGCACTTTGATAACGTTCAAAAGCTTTTACAAAAACATACTATCAAGTATAGCCTTCATCCACTTCTGGTACGTGGTTTAGATTATTATACAAAAACAACCTTTGAATTTGTTACCGCGCAATTAGGTGGACAGAATGCATTTGCTGCTGGTGGACGATATAATAATCTGGTTGAATTATTTGGAGGCAAACCCACTCCTGCCATAGGTTTTGCTGCCGGTATTGAACGTATTGAATTGTTGCTGGAGCAAACGACGCTCACCGATGTATTGGATGTATATATTATTTATGCCGATGAAACTGCATCATCGGTAGTTATGCACATTGCCAATCTTCTAAGGAAAAACAATATATCCTGTGATTTTGACCCAATTACCAAAGGATTTAAAACGCAGTTTAAACGTGCTGATAGGGAAAAGGCAAAATTTGCCATTATAGTTGGTCAGGATGAATTAGCCAATAACTCTGTTACCATTAAGGATATGACATCTGGTGAACAGATAGCAATCTTGCAATCAGAGGTTATAAACTTTCTATTAAATAAATTAACAAAACAATAATTATTATTGAAACTCCACTTTTTACAATCTCTTTTCTACATAATATTAAAACTGTCACAATACAGTGGTTTTGAAATATTGTACTTCAGCATAAAGTCTAAATTTTAATCTTTCAAATATCCACTTGTTCTATTTATTTCTATTTAGCTGTGTTTATTGTGTATTATTATACATGGTTTATGTTGGTTTATGTTGGTTTATGTTTGATATATTCATTATAAACATTTGTTGCTAAATAAAAATCCTTTTTTTTAATAAAGTACTTTACTTAATTTATAGTACCTACCATATTTTGAACAACTATCTTTCAAGATTTTGTAAATGGCAATCATGAGCAATCAATACGTTTTGCTGACACACTATGATACCTATCTATGTTTTTTTATCTTAAAATGTTCACCATTTTAATATGAACACAGAAAGTAAAATGAAACAATTCCCGTTTGTTCAAGGGCTACTGGCAAAGGAACCTCATGTTTATGATATTTTATCTGAAATAGTAAAAATGCAGGAATTATCACTTCCTGATGGCAAACATGAAATGGCTACACTGCAGTTTTTACAATCCTCGCGAAACATTCCCATACCTTTTACTACTTCTCGCAACAGCCAGATTGGTTATCTTGTAACACAGCTTTGCAACAACTATCCCGATCATGTAAAAAAGCTGATAACCTTTGATTTCCATGTTGAAGAAAAAACAAAAAAATTAAACATAATTGAGAAAGAAGAGTACTGCGTTGATGTTCTTGAAGAAGAATTTAACCGTTTGCAGGCAATGCGAGATGAAATATCAAAACAAAATTTATTAGCGCTGTTAAAGCAATATCGTCTTTTTAATCTTTCAAAACTTATAAAGAAATCCATTAATAAAAATGACTTAAACAGGATTATTAAATCAGAATTGGGTAAAACAATTTTTACATTCAAGCATTTTACCATAGATAAAAGTCATGTTGAGCTGGCTGAAGATTACTGCTTCCATGCTGAAAATTATCAGAGCGTTAAAAGTTCTATTAATTTTAAAACATTGAAAAATATAATATCTCAACATGCTGATATGCTTTTGCGCAGGCTTAAACGATTTGGTATTATATCAAATGAGTTCAGTGATTACCGTGATGCCAAGCTGGATTACATATTTACGGTGCTTCTGGAAGATTTAGCATCGCTACTTAATGAAAGTGATTTAGCGGAGGTTAAAAATACTCATGCTTTCAGATCTTGTCTATTAAAAGTTGACGCCCTGCTTGATCCTGTTGATACCTATAACAATGATATTGTTTCATTTATACATGAACACAAATTATGTACGCAGGTAGATATTATTGATAGTTTGCCAGATATAGATGAAGAACTCATTGAAAAATGGCGTGAATCAAATTATTGTAAAAATGCAAAGGTAATTGCTTTTACTAATCCTGAAGATAATCATCGCTATTATTGTGATGGAACGGTATTGATTAGTTATCTGTCAGAGCTTAATCAATTAATCAATTATCAGAGGGATAAATTTGAAAAGTTAGGTTATCTGGAAAAAGATAAAATAAAAAAAACATATGCTATTTTAATTAAAATTGCTGAAAATATTATTGCAGGGGATGCATATGACGAACTATCACTTAATAGCGAACAAAAACAAATTCTACAAAAAATTATAGATGACTTTGATAAACAAAAGATTGAAGAGTTGCCATCGCAGCCGGTTACCATTGTAAAACAAACAAAGCAAAAAAAATCATTATTAAAACGATTTGTTGATGCATTTCTTTCTCTATTTAAAAGAAAGACAATAATAAAACCTATTACACAAACTCATGTATTTTCATCACCGGTTCATCAACTAAGTAAAAAAACAAAAAATTTTTATGATACTATCAGCTCAATTAATAAAAATATTATAGCCATGACAGAGGTCATTGATATTACTGATGAAAATGAGTCAGATATAAATGAATTAATTGAAGAATTAAGAAATACAGGATTAAAAATAGTAATCCCCATTTATAATGCACGGAAGGTGTTATATCCACGAAGAAGCCAGAAATTATTAATCCCGGATATTGAATATGTTCTTGTATCTCCCGTTGTTATGCGATCGTATGATGCAATAAAAGAATTTAGCGATTCACTTGTAGGAAAAAAACTCAATGGTGAAGTTATTCCTGCTTCTGGTATTATTGCGATAGAGAAGTATCTGTATACACTCTATCGCCAGAAAAGAAATCTGATGATAAAAAAATAGTTATTCTATTATTCTACGATTCTGTATTAGCTTCACATGTTTTGGATTGGCATGAAGCACATGAAGGCTCTGAAGAAGATTTAATTAACTTATCATTAGAATTATTCTTATAGTCGGTTACATAAAAGCCGGATCCTTTAAAAATAATTCCGGCTCCAGCACCTATAATACGTTTAACTTCACCTCCGCATTGAGCACATGTTTTTACTGGTTCATCCTTTATAGACTGAAACAATTCAAATTTATTATTACAAGAGGTACAAACATATTCGTAGGTAGGCATTTCATCCCTCCATATTACGCATAAATAGTATAATTTTCATGAATATAATTAATATATTTAATTGAATGATTAATACTATAAATAATGTATACAAATATAGCAACAAATCAATAATTTTTCTTTAAAAAATTTTAAAGTAACAAATTTATAAACATAAAAGATGTTGTACTTTATACTACAATCTAAATACTACAATCCGATATACAAATTACGTATTATTGTCAGATTCTGAATTAGAATTAGAATTAGCAGTATATCCTATACTTTCACTTAACTCTTGTGCACTTAAATCAAGGATTTTTGAAAACCCCTGTACAAATTCAGCACTTTCAAGCGCTTTCTGACTTATTTCGATAATTGCATTGACCGCTTTGGTTAACTCATCAATGGTAACTTTTTGTTCCATCGAAAAATTATACACTGACCCGGATAGTTCTTTAAATTTTTCAAGTTTTGATCGTATATCTTGATTTTTTATCCCTAATTCGTTGGTAAAATCAACGGTGTCTTTCAGTACATTAAAGGTTTCACCAATGCCTTTTCGAATAGCTTTAATAGCTTCAGTAGCTTTACTAATATACTGTATTTCATTGGTGATCATTTTAGCCTGATCGGCAATGGTTGCATGAATCCCCTTTACTATGTCAGTGGTTTGATCTGCTAATTTATTTACTTCATCAGCAACAACTGAAAATCCTTTACCGGATTCTCCTGCTCGTGCAGCTTCTATGGCAGCATTTAATGCCAGCAGGTTAATTTTATCAGCTATTTCATTGATATTCACAATGGTCTGTTCAACTTCTTTTAAATATTCAGCTATTGATTCAATAGCATTGATTGATTTGGTAATGGTAACTTCTCCCTCCTCAGATTGTTTTACAGCTTGCTCAATAGAATTTGATAAACGCGTTATTCGCTGTGACACCTGACTGCTGCTGGCATCTATTGATTCAATATCATTTTTAATCACGTCCATACTGTTAGCTTGCTGTTGAATTGCGTTGAGATTGGATTCAAACGACGATGACATCTCTTCGTATGCGCTGGAGGTTTCTTCTACAATGGTTGATAGTTCCCTTGCAATATCATATAATTTAGTTGCTGAAATATTAAGATCAGAGCTCAATCGTTTTACTTCTTCTGATTTTGCATGTGTTGATTGGAACAAGTTCTTTAACGATTCAACCATCTTATTAAAAGCGCTGGTAATATAACCAAATTCATCGCCGGACTGTACCGGTATGGCAACGTCAAAATTGCCTTTATCAACTTCTTTCAAACCATCAGTTAACTGACGAAGAGGTTTAACAAGGATGCCTGCAAAAAATAATCGTATCCCAAAGCGGATAAATACATATACTATAATAACAATTGCTATTAATATGGCGACAGTTGAATGCATAAATGAACGATATGCAGTATAAGGGAAAGCTATCTCATGAATAATTTCATTGTTTATGTATCGATAAGCAACAACGTGCTGACCATCAGTTGCAACATGGTATGTTCGCATTCCGGGAAATTGTACCGGGATTAAGAACTGTGTTATGTCATGTTTTAACTCTTCACCTTCTTTTGAAGTTGTTTCAAGGTAATTGGCGATGGCACTGGTAAATTGTTGCAATATAGGTTCTTGTTTTGGTAATAATAACTTCAGGTCATTCCTGAAGTTAGGGCCTTTTAATTGCGATATCTTATGGTGGAAATGATAGACCTTCGCATCAAGTTCCCTGCAAAATGCCATTAATGCACTATAGTCAATGGTGTTTTTATGCTGCTCAATATAATACCGTAATGTTGCCACATATCCCTGAAACGATACAGGGGTATTATCCAATAATAATTGCAACCCCTCTACAGTATTATTTTCAGCATGTGAAAAAATCATATTCCATGTATATGCATGTTTCATCTCCATTGCAATGTCATCTTTATTATAACTATCTGGCAGATTTTGTGTCCATGTATTATTGGCAATATTGTATGTAGCGTGATAGATATAGTTATCCATAGTTTGGTTGTTGAGTACTGTTAACAAAGCAGAACGGTAATAAATTTCATCAAAATCCTTTTCATTCTTTTTTAGAACAATAAATCCTATAATCTGCAGTAAGCACAAAACAGTTACCAGTATAATCCCGATGAGTTTACCTAAAAATGAAAATCGTTCTTTTGAATTATTGATATAAACTATAAAGACAAGAAAGAAACCTAAAAGGTTAAACAATGTCCATGCCGTATGGAATACGTCTCTATCAATAACACCTTCCCTGCTCAGCGTATTGGTGGTGGAAGGAACGACGGTACCTATCACTGTGAATAAAAACAAAAGTAATAAGATCTTTTTTTCTTCTTTATTGCTGGTAAAAAAACGCCACCACAGTACAATAAAAGAACATAAAATTCCAACCATTATTAAGACACCTATCTGCTTGCTTATCTCATCAGCATCAAAATCATAATAGTGCCCTCTGAATAAAAATACAATATCCGACTGCAACGAGACAATGATAAAAGCAATCAGTGCACCAAATGAAAGTATATAACCCATGATAATATATATTTTAGCAGCACGGGGAGCTTTTGGAGATGGATAAAAGAAATAAAAGTATCCCAGATATGCTATCCCCAGCAATATGGTTAAAATGGTTAGCCATCGATGATATGCTGCCAATGGATGATAAACACTTGATGATATAAAATATCCAAAATTAAAAACACCCAGTATAATTAAAGCTTTAGCTAATATGGTGGTAGCTTCTGATTTATCTTTTGTATTGTATAAAAAAAATCCTGTTGTTAAGAAAAAAATTATAGGTATAATTGTGCCCAATGAAAACGAATTGAACAGTATAATAGAACCCATAACTGCCATACCCCTTATATATATTTTTTTTTAGTAACTTTGTTTACATATAATAAATCGGTTAAAATAATCAAGAATATTTTATAAAAATATAATCTGCATAGACTACATTTTATTTTTAAATGATGCCTTGTTGAATCTAATTCTATTTATAATAATGATTATTGGATTTAATTATGATTTGCAGGTTATGGCATATTTTTCGTTTGACAAAAAATTAGTGCTATTAGCTTACATATAAACCATGTGCAGCATTGTGCCAGCGTAGCTCAGTTGGTAGAGCGGCGCACTCGTAATGCGCAGGTCACCAGTTCGATCCTGGTCGCTGGCTCATTGATTATTAATTGCAAAAATGATTGTTGGGAAACCTTCGTTTACATGTAGTGTTATCAGGATTATCGCAGCATCGAGGTAAGATAAGCCTTACACTCTTTTCAAAGAAAATATAATCCCATACCCAGTTGATCATAACAAAAAGTTTATTTCTAAATCCAATTAAATAGAGTATATGGATAAATATCCAGATAATCCATGCTATATACCCTTTTAAATGCAAACCAGCTACCTGTGTTACTGCATGGTTGCGTCCAATGGTAACCATACTGCCTTTATCTTTATAGTGAAATGGTTTTGCTTTTTTATTTTTAGCTATTAATTGTAGAAGTCGTCCAACATATTTACCCTGCTGAATGGCTACCGGTGCAATCATAGGCAATGTCTTTCCATCCTGACTATATTGTGCTAAATCTCCAATAATAAAAACATCATCATATCCTGGAATGTTTAGATTGTCGTTAACTTGTATTCTCCCGTTGGTAGATATTTTCAGGTTACAATCACTTTTTATCATTTCACCCTTTACCCCTGCTGTCCACACAACTGTTTCTGTAGGGATTATTGGGCTATCGTTCAGGTAAACGCCAGTAGCCTCTATTTTACTAACATTAGCATGGGTCAAAACGTTAACACCTTTTTTTATTAATTCAGACTTTGCATACTCAGATAAGATTGGAGGATACATGCTTAATATCCTGTCGCCTGCTTCTATCAAACAAACACTGATTTCTTCATAATCTAACTCCGGAAAATCTTTATGTAACGGCCCATGAACCAGCTCCGCCAATGCACCGGCAAACTCGACCCCCGTAGGACCTCCGCCAACAATGACAATGGTAAGCAATCTTTTCCGCTGATTCTTATCATCAATAAATGAAGCTCTTTCAAAACAGGATAAAACGTGATTCCTGAGTATCATTGCATCATCCAGTGTTTTTAATGGAAAGGAATACTGTGAAGCTCCACTAATATTGAAATAGCTATTGACGCTTCCTGCAGCTACCACCAGATAATCAAATGGTATATGTTGTCCAAGGCATTCTATTGTTTTATTTGCATAGTGTATAGCTGTTACTTCTCCACGTATGAAACGTATATTTTTTGTATTTCTGATGATAAATCGTACCGGAGAAGCAATCTGTTCAGGTTCTATTTCTGCAGCACTCACCTGATACAGTAACGGTAAAAAAGTATGGTAATTGTTTTTATCAATAAGAATTACATTATAATTGGTGTTCGATAGTTCCTTTGCAACCCATAATCCGCCGAAACCAGCACCAATGATAACAACTGTTTTTTGCCTTTGATTTATCATGGATGGCATCCTCCATTTGATATAACTAATAAGGATTAATAATTATATCCCTTTTTATACCTCAGTCTAAAATTGTTACTGTGATGTGCAATCTATGAAAATCATATATTGCAGTATTAGGCAAGATATCATCATCACTCAATGAAAATATAATAAATGTAACTTTTTTTAACTATACCTTTTCTTTCTGGTATTTTACACTGAGTTCATGCCAATGCTATATCCGTATAAGCAGTCCCTGTAAACACTTCTTTCACTGTTCTAAATCGTATGAAAATTTCTAAAAATGTTTTTTTAAAAAATAATAAAAATTTTACCAATGCCTGCGTCTACAAAGGGAATCAACAATATAATTATTAGAGATTTACTTATTGAATAAAAAAATTGTTGACGTGAAAAACAATCCAGCTAGACTTTCCATCCATAGTAATCAATTATTAAATAATTCATTAACACCATTTATTCGATAATTATAGTATTGGCATCTTTAAAATTTTGTTTATTTATTAGTTACAATATGATAAATCTTATTCTGCTTATACCTGTTTTCACAAACGATCATGTGCAATATAACTATTATAGTATAGATTCATTTTTATATTTGACATTACATTTTACAAAGTTATATTAAAAAATTATTTTTAGGTAAATGAATAAAGCAACAAAAAAAAAATTAATAAAAAATTAAGGTATTAACATGCTTAATAATAAACTGCTATTTTATAGTATAACATTTTGTATAACTCTATTGCTCGGTTTTGCATTTTGTATAATCAAGTTAATGAATAACTCATTATATGATAGTAATAATAGCCTGCTTAAACCGGCTGATGTTTTTGCCAATAATGATGAGTATATAGCGTATATACAAACGCTTACTATACCCGGAGTAAAGTTTACCATACAAACCATAGAAAAGGGTGATAATTTCTGGAAGATAGCAAAAGAACACAAGATTGACATTGATACCTTGATAGGAGCCAATCCTTTATGGGAATCTATTACAGCAAAAGTTGACCAGAAGATAGTTATTCCATCTCAAAAAGGGGTTCTCCATTTTGTTGCAGATATTAATGAAATAAATTCTCTCCACTCACTCTATGATGTATCTGAAAAAAATGTATTAACGCCATCCCTATTTTTATTACGTTTGCAATCTATTGTATCAAAACCAGAAAAACCTATTGCCGTATTTGTTGTCGATGCACGTCCTAAAGCAGATGTTATGACTCCACAGCTTTCAAAGCAATTTACCATACGAGAAATGTTTAGATCACCTCTTGGCGGACGATTAACATCTTTTTACGGTGGAAGGTTACATCCCATTTTCAGGCAGTGGGGCTTCCATAATGGGCTGGATATAGCAGCACCTTATGGAACTCCGGTTGGAGCAGCACGGGGAGGTGTTGTAATCAGTTGTGGCTGGATGGGCGGCTACGGAAAAGCAGTTATTATACAACATGATGAAGGTTTTAAAACATTGTATGGACATTTGTCATCAATACACGTTCGCCCTGGACAGCATATTAAAGCAGGGCAATTTGTAGGAAGAGTTGGTTCAACCGGATGGTCTACAGGCCCACATCTACACTTTACATTATGGCAATATAATAAACTTATCAATCCTATGAAAGTGCTATGGTAATAGCATTACCATGTATCAAAAACTAATTAAGGAATACTTTGAAAAAGCATCACTATATTATACCAAAGAAATTATAAGCCGTTTCAATCAATTTTTACATCTTTTATTACAGTACAATACTTCACACGATCTTACCCGCATTACCAGTATTGATGAAATTATCATTAAACATTTTGTCGATTCATTATTTATCACAAAATTTATCACCATCCCTTCACCTCTCCTTGATATTGGAACCGGCGCAGGTTTTCCCGGCATTCCATTGGCAATAGTTTATCCGGATAAACGCTTCATATTGGCTGAAAGCCGGCATAAACGCACACAATTTTTATCTATTGTTCAAAATTCTTTGCAACTCAATAATATTGAAATATACCCTCACCTTGTAACCGAAAAGTCATTTTTTGAAGTAAGCGGTGTTATTACTCGTGCAGTTGAATCAATAGATGAAACCCTGCATCGATGTCATCATTTTTTGCAACAGGGGAATATTGTTTTATTGATGAAAGGGCCATCAGTGGATGAAGAAAATATAACTTTGTGCGATAGTTATTCAAAGATAATGGATCAACCGTATACATTGCCTGCCACATCATATAAAAGAAGACTTATTGTTTATAAAAAAACAGATGGAATAATAAAAAAAACATATTTTATTAATAAAGAAGGAAGATCAGGCGATGGATTGGCAATAACCTCCGGGGACAATAAACGTTACAGGGAATTAAAAAAAATTATTACTGACCCAAGAAAATGCAGCATGTCGACAGTTGTCGGAAAAAAAATAATCAAAGAGCTTGTCTCTTCTCATCCACAATTATGTCGCTATATTGTATTGTATGATGAGTATGCTGAAACCGATACTGAACTGATGCAGATAATCGCTGATTTTGGACATCAAAGAATTATTCTATTAAAAAAAGCACTTTTCAACGAGATTGATGTGCTGGGCAATAATCAGCCAATTCTGGTTATTGATGTGCCACCCATAACACCATGGAATATGGATACTCAGGGACTATCGCTCATGATTCCTTTTCAGGATCCAGTCAACGTTGGTGCGGCTATACGAAGTGCCGTAGCATTTGGTGTTAACAATATTATTATATGCAAAAATGCCGCATATCCCTTTCATCCTAAAGCAATACGTTCATCGGCAGGTGCAGTGTTCCACTGTACTTTATGGCAGGGTCCTCCACTTTATCAACATCAACCTGATTTCATAGAACTATCGTATCCAATTATAGCATTAGACCTTGAAGGAATTAATATATACGATTTTACTTTTCCAGAAGATGCAGTTTTACTTGCTGGTGTAGAAGGACAGGGATTGCACAGCATAAAAAACTGTATCCGTGTTACCATACCCATACAGGTGGTTGAGTCCCTCAATGCAACAGTAGCATTATCAATAGCACTATACGAATGGCATAAGCAAACTACTATTTCTTGCTAAATGTATCTTTCAGTTTAAGATACCATTTGCCCGCTTTCATGGCAAAATCTTCACCACCCGTTTCATCCATACTTAAATCTGGTATTGCACCATCAGGACCGTACATGCCTTCCATCATTTTTGCTATGTTTTTCCGAATCATTTTACGCATCGGTATATGGGAAATCATACCATACATTGCCGCACCACCTTCATAGGCTAATTCAGGATTTTTCCTTACTGTTGTAAAAGCTTCTTTAACATCATTGATAAACTGTTGTGCAACCTTTGCATGAATAGGGGTTATCATAGCATGGAGAGCATCGGGACGCTGGAGCCTGTCAACATGCCATCCCTTTTTTTCTAAGATGTCGCCAATAGCAAATGTATTCACATCAGGCTCAATCGAACGGTATGCAAAAACACTGGATTCAGGTTTGCCCACTATTTCCATACCTTTTATTGATTCAATCCCCTGCTGTATTTTTCTGGAAGTATCCATAATTATTTTTGCATTTTTTATGTATCCTTTCTCACCCTGTGCTACCATTGCTGCCCAGGCCGCTGCTATAGTTCCACCAGGCCTTGTGCCCAGCAAAGCAGGTGACGCAAAAACACCACCGGGCCAATTTTCATAAATAAAAAATTGATGGCGCAAATAATCAATACTACGGTATACAATGACTGAAGCACCTTTAGCACTAAATCCATATTTATGTACATCAGCACTCATTGAGGTAACACCATTCACTCTAAAATCAAATGGGGGGATATCATAGCCTGATTTTTCAACAAATGGCAATAAAAACCCGCCAAGGCATGCATCAACATGCAAAGGAATTTTTTTTAAATGCGCAATGGAACCAAGTTCAGCAATTGGATCAACAGTGCCATACGGATAGCATGGAGCTGAACCAATGATAAGTATGGTATTGCGGTTTATAAGTTTTTTTACAGCATTCACATCCACCTTAAAATTTTTATCCAGAGGTGCACGTATAATTTTTACATCAAAGTATTCTGCTCCTTTTTCAAAAGCGACATGGATGCTTTCAGGAACAATCATTTCCGGTTTTTTAATCCACGGATGTAATGAACGTGCCCTATCGCGATAGGTTTTAACAGCAAGCAAGCAACTTTCAGTTCCACCCGATGTCATGGTACCACAGGCTTCTGGACCTGCATGCAGCATGTTTGCAGTCATTTTTACCACTTCATTTTCAAACTTCTTAAGGCTTTTAAAAGCCATGGGATTTAACGCATTTTCATCAAAGTATAGTTCAAATGCTTTTTGCAAAAATTTAGTGTGTGCATCATCTCTATGATAAACAAGGCTGAATGTTTTTCCCTGTTTCCAGTTAGCATCATCTTTCCGATACTGTTTCATCATGGACAAAACCTTATTGTATTCAATACCGTTTGGTGGAAGCTGTGTTATTGCCATGCGATACCTCCTATAATAATAATTATTTATTATTATTATTTTACTTATATAGAACTGAAAACATATCCCAATGTTATGCCAAGATAATTGCCAATAGCATAGCCAATAACACCGGTAGTAATACCGGACAATAAAATGTATTTATTGTGGAGTGCATCGGCAACCACTGGAACAAATGGTGGTGAACATATGCCTGCAACTGAAGTGATGATATAGGTATCAGTATCAATGGAAAAAATCTTACACAATATACCATGCACCAATAAACTCCCAAAAATTGCTAAAAACACATAAAACAATAGCGGTATATTAATATGAATAATATTATCAACATTTACCATCGAACCAACAATAGTACAAAAAATATAAATAAGATACATCCCAAACTGAAAGGTTCGTTTAAGATTATGTACATACGGAATAAGTGAAAGCAAAATTGCTATTGTCGTTACTGCCAAAATGACAACCATCGTTTGATATTGATTTGGCAACAAACCGGCAATACCCAGTGAAATTGCAACCACTACAATTGATAAAAGCAAAGCTATAACCAGATTTTTCAAAATATTTTTGGAAAAGATATCGCCATACAATCTAATATCTTCACCAGTCTTTGCATTTTTATCTTCTTCATTTTCATTATTTATTACTTTAAAAGGCGGTAAAAATTTTAAAAAAAGTTTTTGTGCGATAGTTACTAAAAATATAATGTATACCATTGAAAGTACAGTGTCATAGGTGTGAACAATTACAAAAGTTGTTGAATCAACATTGAATGCTTCTTTAATGGCAGCTAAATTTGGTGTTCCGCCTGTATATACCCCTAAAAGCATCCCGGCAATCTTCCATGCATCAGGAATTATATGCCTTATCAGTAAATATCCAGCAAATACTACAATAACTACCGCAATACACTCCAGTGTAAACGCCAGTAGTGCTTTACCGGCTAACCTGAACCATGTTTTAATATTTATTGTGAAGAGGAGCATTGGCAAACCTAAAATGATAGCTATGTTGGAGCTTATATCCTGTATAGACTTTGCCTGTTCAGGCAATATGCCTATATTTCCTATAGTGATGCCTGCACTATAACATAACAATACAGCACCTATTTTATTAATTGATGGAAATTTATAGCATACGTAAATGATGAGCGCCGGAATCAAAAGGTAAAAACAAATCAATAATAAAAAGATAGCAGTATTCATACCACCTCCATTTATTTCACTATAGTGAATATTATTTCACTTTAGTGTAATTGTCAACTGTTTTTTGTTTGACATATATATCATAAAGATTTTTTTAATACCAGATTATTAATGACGTAAAGGAATATAAAGTTACTGCTATGAAAAAAGAAGAAAGAATAAAATGGGATAAAGAACAACGTACAGCCAGAATCATTGAAATAGCACAGGAATTGTTTTTTACCAGGGGATTTGATGCAACCACAATAGATGAAATTGCCCATTTAGCAGGATATAATAAACGTACTTTATATCACTATTTCAAAGATAAAGAAGAGCTGTTTTTAGCTGTTGCACTGAATGGATTAAAATTATTTAATGAAAAATTGGAAGAGGCATTCAACTATCCATTAGAAGGTCATACAAGGTTATACAGCATGGGAAAGGCATTCTATAATTTTTTTTTGAAATATCCTGATTATTTTAATCTTATCATGACATACGAAGCACGTAATTGCATGTATTATCCGGTAACCAACAGCAATACAATGAGCTTCTATAAGCTTGAGTGTCAAAAAATTGCAGATAGTGATACTGAATTAATAATAAAAGCTATTGAATATAGTATTAATGACGGAATAATCAAAACAACATTAACACCAAAACAATTAATGCTCATATTATGGGGGCAAGTTTTTGGCATCACTCAGATTATAATGATACGAAAAGACTTTTTTAAAGAAGCATACGGCATAGACCATGAAGAACTTTTTGAAACATTTTTACGTGAAACGGAAAAGGCATTAAAAAATTAAAATGATATAGTAATTAAAAAAGCCGCCAGAAGGCGGCTTTTGCAAAGTGGTTTTCTAAAATGAATAATTCATTATATCGCTTTAACGGAAACAGCCCGCGGACCTTTATCGCTGCTTTCGATCTCGAATTCAACCCTTTGTCCTTCTTTTAATGTCCTGAAACCGTTACCTATAATACCGGTATAATGCACAAAAACATCACTACCGTCTTCTTTGGAAATAAATCCAAAACCTTTTTTTTCGTTGAACCACTTAATTGTACCTTTGGGCATGTGAAAACTCCTTAAAAAATAAAATACGGCGTAAAGCCTTTCAGTATGTTGATTTTGCTTTTAACCTCTAAAAAACCTCATATTGAAATTTCACAAGAGACAAAACCAAAATACAATTCATACTATTATACATATATACTATTACTTCTTATTGTTGTCAACATTTTATTACAATTTATTTAATTTTTTTTATAAAACCTATAATTCACATAAAACCTATTTTATTGATTCTTTACCTATTTGGTAAATTTTAAAAAAATAGCACACATCAAACCATATTGCTCCATATATTCATAAAAATTTTTTACTTGTATTTTACAGTGATTAAGCATAGCTGGAATTCAATATTTATTGTACTGTAATCTTGATATTATTTTTGAATAATCCCCATTTTTATTTTTAATATCATTGTTTTTAAATAATTATGGCAAAATAAATTTTTTATAATTGCAAAAAACATAGCAATTCATATATAAAAGTATTAATAATTTTTAGTATAATACGTTTGTTAATTGTGCGATAAATAAACAAGGATATCTAATCGATGCAATAATTATGAGTTTTATAAAAAATATTAAGGATTAATTACATGAGAATAATTGCTATTTCAAATAACAAAGGAGGTGTTGGAAAAACAACAAGTACGGTAAATATTGCAGCAGCACTACAAATTATTGGAAAAAAAGTTCTTGTCATTGATATTGATCATCAGGCTCAGTCAACCTATCATTTTGGTTATAATCCACATAATCTGACTTACTCAATATATAATATCCTGAAGGGTGAGATTGCGTATAAAGAAATCTTAATTGATAGAAATGGTCTGCATATTTTACCATCTAAAAATGATTTAAAGGATATTGAGTTTATTCCACTTCCTGCAAAAGAATTTCTGTTAAAGGAAGCTCTGGAAAATATTTCTGGTTATGATTTCATTTTAATTGATTGCCCACCCTCTTTAGGAATTTTAACTTTGAATGCCCTTGCTTTTGCAAAAGAAATTTTTGTTCCCTTGCAGGTTCAGTTTTTACCATTTCATGGCATGTATAACCTTTTTGAAGCAGTGCAGATGGTAAAACGCAGATTAAATAAAGAAATAGAAATAACGGGTATAATAGGAACCATGTATAATCCTAAAAAGCAAATAAATGTAGAAGTAATAGATGAAACAAAAAAACGTTTGCCCGGTAAATTGTTTGAGACATTAATTCGTGAAAATGTATTGTTACAGGAAGCGCCAAGCTGGGGAAAAACAATCTTTGAATATAAACCAAACAGCAATGGAGCTGATGATTATATGAACCTGACAAAAGAAATATTAGAAAGAAGTCCCGATTAAAATCTATAAATGTGATTTTTCAATTACCCGTTTAGCCTGTTTTTCAAGTATTTGTACCGCCAGAATCAGGGTAGAAAAACGCTTATCTTTAGTTTGACCATGATAAAACCTATAATAAATTTGCTGGGCTATAACTGCTAACCTGAATAAACCAAAACAGTAGTAATAATCAAAATCGCTCATATCTATGCCTGATTTTTCATGGTATCTATTGACCAGTTCTTTCCGTGTTAATGCACCATCCAGATGGGTAGGCATTAAACGAATAAGTTGCATATCCTCTGGATCTTCTTTTTCCACCCAGTATGCAAGTGAGTTCCCTAAATCCATGACAGGGTCACCAATCGTTGCCATTTCCCAATCTAATACACCAATTATTTTTTTTGGATTTTTGTTATCAAGCACCACATTGTCAAATTTATAGTCGTTATGAATAATAGCTGCTCTAGTCGGCGTTTCAGGTAATTTTTCTTTAAGCCACGTAATTATTTCGGTATATGATGGTGCATCAGGGGTCAGAGCATCATTGTAACGATTTATCCATCCATGTACCTGTCGCTCAATATAACCATCAGGCTTTCCAAAATTTTCCAGTCCTAACTCTTTATAATGTAAAGAATGAAGCAGACACTGTATATCCAGCAGCTGCTCACATAAATATTTAAATTCGTCAGGTGTATAGCTCAATCCCTGTGGTAATTCTTTACGCAGTATTATTCCTTTGATTCTTTCCATAACATAAAATGGGGCACCAATAACGGATTCATCATCACAATATACTAATGGAGCTGGACAATAAGGGAATACCGGCTTCAATGCTTTTAATATTACAAATTCACGATGCATATCATGAGCTGTTTTTGCTTTTTTACCAAAAGGAGGCCTCCTTAATACTAATTCTCTATCGCCAATTTTGATAAAATACGTCAGGTTTGAAAAACCACCTGGAAATTGTTTTATTTCAATAGTTCCTTTTATATCAGAAACATTGTTAACCAGATAATCAAACAGTATATGTTTATCAATGTCCTCGCCTTCACGAATATCTGCTGGTTTATCTATATAATTTTCCATACAATAAACTCCTTTGAAAAGAATTATTAACTTCTGTCATTACGGGCTTGACTCGTAATGCAAATATGTAACTTTAATTCCTAAAACCATTTTAAAGAGATGATTCATTATAACACGCACAACATTCTCATATTGAGGGATACAGCATTTTATGTCGTTCTGAAAGAGCGATAACAACTGAAGTATCTCCCCTTTCTCAAAACAATGAGATTCTCCACTCCGTTCAGAATGGCACATTGCCACTTTGTCATTCTGAGGGACACAGCCTCGTAGAATCTATTCGTTTATACAGGAGATTCTTCTATACCACCTAACATGACTCAACTTTGCCTTATAATGAGGTTCACGATACGCTTTTATCTGCTATGGATGCCATACACGGAATAACAGCAACTCCTCCTTCTATAAATAAATTATATAAAATCTACCCGTTATGTATATAGTTATAAATAATATTAAAACATTCCAATGCATATTCTTCGGGTAGTATATTTCTTCTTTTATATTTCCAGCGCTTAAGATACCAATCCTGCATCATTGCCTTAGTTACTGATGCAATCAATGAGCTGTTTAAATTTGATTTGCATTCACTTTTTTTTATTCCATCTTTTATGATACTATCAATCAATGATTCTGTAAAAAGCTCACTTTCGATAGTTTTATTATATTCAATCCCTGTAAAATATCGTGTTTCCATATATGAAAAATAAAACCAATCTTTCAATGCTTCGCTTATAAATATATGTGCATGGATAAAATTATATAATTTATCTTTTGTGGATGAAGCCTTGCTTAATGCACTCGACAATGTTTTTTCAACTGCAGCTCGTCCATACTGTTGAATAATATGTAAAAGTTCATCTTTAGAAGGAAAATAAGAATAGAGAGCTCCTATGCTTAACGATGAAGCACGTGAGAGCTCTCGCATACTCATTGCAGCATAGCCTTTTTTATTACTTATACTAATAGCAGTGTTTATAATCCTTTTAAGATTATTGATGGATTGATCAGACTTTTTAACTTTGATAAGCTGTTTATTATCATCATACAGTTTGGTGACAATTTCATCCAGAACGATTTTAATACTCTTCCTGAAATTGTTGTAATTATCAATGAATAATTCATTGAAATTATCTGATTTCTCTGCCTTCATAGCCTGACAATATCCTTTTTGCCACTGCAGTTTTATGGACTTCATCTGCACCATCATATATGCGCGAAGCACGTTCATGACGGTAGAAAAATGCAAGAATGGTATCATCAGTCATGCCCAAACCACCATGCACCTGTAGCGCCCTGTCAACTACCTTCTGCATTACATTTGCCACATAAAATTTTATCAGTGAAACATCTATTCTGGCTTCTTTTTGTCCTAAGTGCTCTATCTTCCACGCAGCCTGTAATGTCATAAGCCTTGCTGCCTGTATTTCAGCAGCACATTCAGCTACCCATTCCTGGATTATCTGTCGGGAAGCTAAAGTTTTACCGTCAGGAGCAATGATACGCTTATTAGCCCGTGAACACATTAAATCAAATGATCGTTTACATATACCCAGCCATCGCATACAGTGGTGAATCCGACCAGGACCTAACCGTTCCTGAGCTATAACAAAACCCTGTCCTTCTGGACCAAGTAAATTTTCTACCGGAACCCGACAGTTTTGTAACAATATCTCGCCATGGCTAAAATAACCACTACCCTCATGTCCCATAACTGGGATATTTCGCACCAGATTAAAACCTGATGTATCTGTAGGAACTATAATCATACTTGCCCTTAAATAAACTGGAGCCTCCGGATTGGTGACAGCCATGACAATAGAAAATTGAGAACCATCGGCAGCAGTCGAATACCATTTGTGCCCATTTATTACATATTGATTGCCATCTTTTACTGCGGTTGCATCCAGTAATACCGGATTGGACCCTGGCAGATCAACTTCGGTCATTGAAAAACAGCTTCGTATTTTGCCCTGTATTAACGGTAACAAATATTTTTCACGTTGTTCATCATTGGCATATTTAATCAATATTTCAATGTTACCTGCATCCGGTGCCTGACAACCAAACACATAATGTCCCAGCGGAGTCCTGCCCAGTGATTCTGAAACAAGCCCATGCTCTACTAAATCAAGACCCATGCCACCATATTCTTTTGGAACCTGAGGTGCCCATAGCTCCATTTTTTTAACCATATTTCGTTTTTCTTCCAGAACAGGCATCATTGCTTTAATATCTTTACTTACAAACTCCTGCTCTAAAGGGATAAGCTCTTTATCCACAAATTCATCAATAAGCTCTAAAATTGTTTTCATCTTATCAGAAATTTCAAAATCCATAAAACGCCTCCATTAAAATATAGTTTACCTGTACGTTTTCATCGATGCATCTTGTAATAACTCTATGTGAGGATATGCATTGAATGAAGCCAATACCAGAGCTTTATCGTTATATCGTAGATGTGTCATCGATGTATTTACTATTTGCCATGTTAACTGCATGGTGGTTTCATCACTAAAACCAAGAACCATCTGCACAGTTGTTCCAATGATGCCTCCTGAAGAAACCAATACAATATTTTTCCCTCTCCCATGATTCTTTGTTATTTCAGTGACAAAGCTGTTCACCCTCTTTTTAACATGTTCATAGGATTCAATGCCTTCAAATGATGTTTTGGTTGTTATCCAATAAAGCATAACTTTTTCAAAAACGCGCTGGAAAGCTTTTTTATCAGTATATATTTGTTTTATCTCTTCATCAAGGTGCGGATCATCATTAAGCAATATGGGAAATATGGTTTTTATAATATTGATTGAGTCATACTCATTTAATCGTGAATCAGTTTGCAATGAAGGAACCTGCATGCCTTTTGATAGAAAATAATCAATAAGTATTTGTGCTGTATGTTGTTGCCTTTTTAATGTTCCTGAATAAATTACATCAATTTGTTTATTGTTATAGCGATAGTTATATAAATAATCAGCTAAAATAAGGGATTGTTTTTGCCCTTTTTCAGACAAATTGTCATAATCACCCTGTCCAAAAGAACCCTGACCGTGACGGACTAATAGTATCTCACTCATAATTCACCAGATTAAAAAGATTTTGAATTATTAATAGCATTATTAACTCCCATACATAAATGTCAAGAAAAAAATAACGAACGTTCGTTATTTTTATTGATTTTTTTAAAATATTTTTATATAATGGTCTCATCACTAAGAAATAAAATTACAGGGAGAGTTGTTTGCTATATGTTCAATTGTTCAATAATGCCATACAGGAGATGAAGCTATTGTGAGTATACCATACAAAATATTAGTGTGCATAAAACAGGTACCCGATGTTAATGCTAAAATTTATCTGGAAAAAACAAAACCGTATTATGACGAAAAAACCGTGTATGTTATTAATCGATATGATGAATATGCACTTGAGGAGGCTTTGCAAATAAAAGATAAAGGTTTAACACACTATATTCATACCATTTCATCAGGACCGGAGCGAGTACAAAAGGCTTTGCGTCGCTCACTTGAAATGGGCGCTGATGAGGCATACCATATTGTAACCGGAGATGATGATTGTGCTATACCATATTATGTTGCACGATGTATAACTGAATTTGCAAAAAAAGAGTATGATATTATTTTTACTGGTGTTATGTCCCAGGATGCAATGAATCAGCAAACCGGGCAACTTATTGCATCTATCATGGGATATAATTATGCTACCGGAGTAACCAGTATACAAACTAATGATGATGAAATAACAGTTACTCGTGAACTGGATGCTCAAACTTCGATGCAATATGTTTTAAAAATTCCCTGTGTTGTTACAGTTCAATCAAGCAGTACCATGCCGCGTTACCCTTCGCTTTCAAATGTTCTCCGTGCAAAGAAACAACACATTGACATTATAAAACCCATAATGTCATCGCAGGTTCAATATCATAGTTTTTATACAATTCCTCAAAAAACTACTGAATGTGAATTTATTCAAGGAAGCACCGATCAAAAGGTTGTTGAATTATATAACATTTTACATCGTAATGGAGTGGTTTAGATTATGAGTATACTTATCATTGCAGATATTAAAAACAACCAGATAAATCCAGCAACTGCAGAATTATTTACCGCTGCCAATATAATAGCAAAGGATATAACTACACCTGTCTATTTGCTTATTCCATGCAATGATGCAAAAATTACCAGTAACTATCGCCCGGATGTTACAACAATAGTAATTGGCATGGGCATCTATCATTATAACGCACCAGGGTTAAGTAAAGCAATTGCATCGATAGCTCATGACATTGAGGCACATTACATCATTGGATTGCATACACCGTTTACCATTGATTTTTTGCCATCAGTAAGCATTGAATATAACGCACACTGTGTAACGCAGGTACACACCATAGAATATGATGAGCATCTCACATTGGCACGAGGAAGCTACTCTGGTAAATTAGACCAGTTTGTTTCTATAGTTGATGATAAACCTGTTGTTGCAAGTATTACACCAGGAAGCTTTGACGAGTATGGTGCAAAAGACGCTGACGATTTAATTAATAAAGTAATTGAAATCAACATAGATACTGCTATAAAACAATGGTGTACATTTATAATAAGTGAGAATAAAGATTCATCATTAGATGAAGCCGATATTATTATTGGTGTGGGGAAAGGTATTGGATCAAAGGATAATTTGACATTGATTTATAATTTTGCAAAATTTTTCCCACACAGTGCCGTAGCTGGTTCACGTATTGTGTGCGACTACGGTTGGTTGCCATATAGCAAACAGGTTGGCATTACGGGAAAAAGCATATCACCAAAGGTTTATATTGCATGTGCAATATCAGGATCTTCGCAGCATATTGCAGGAATTAAAGGAGCAAAAACAATAATTGCCATTAATAAAGACCCCTATGCTCCCATTTTTAATGTTTCACACTATGGTATTGTTGAGGATATTTTTACATTTATACCACAATTTTTAGAATATATTCAACGATTATAAATAATCATAATACGCTTGACAAAAGAATAATTGAAAATTTCTAATAAAACAATTATATTGTGTGATAGAATAAATTACATTTTTTTCTTAATCATAAATTCATGATAAATTAATTATGAATTTTGAAATTGATTATTACAATCATTACAAATATTTTCACGGGAGATATCATACAGTATGAAAGGGAAAATAATAACATCTCTATTTTTTACATTTGTAGCTATAACTTCGCTGATTTTTTTTATTATTGCTGTCATTATCCGGATTATGACCTACCCTTTTGATAAAAGGTTGCGTTTACTTCATCTTTTTACCTGTTTCTGGGGTTCACTCTATACCTATGTTATGCCACCATGGAAAATTACTGTACAGGGAAGAAATAAGATCAAAAATAGTAAACCGTATATCATTATTTCCAATCATCAGTCACAGCTTGACATATTAGTTGCATTCAGATTATATAAACATTTTAAATGGGTGTCAAAAGCAGAAATATTTAAGGTTCCGGTTATAGGCTGGAATATGGTATTGAACTGATATATCAAACTGGTGCGAGGCGATAAAAAAAGTATAGCACAGATGATGGATGAGTGTGAGATGCATTTAAAAGAAGGTAGTTCGGTGTATATATTCCCCGAAGGCTCACGTTCGCCGGATGGTCATTTAAAACAATTTAAGTTGGGAGCATTTCTGTTAGCAAAAAAGTTGAATCTTCCCATAATGCCCATTATCATAGAAGGTACACGATTTGCCCTTCCTAAATATAGTATCGACTATCATGGAAAACATCCTATAATATTACGGGTACTTGATGAAATAACACCGGAAAAATTTAAAAACATGAGTGTAGAGGAGCTGATAGATTATACATGGAACTATATGAATGCTGAGTTAAAAAAATTGAGGATTGAGATGTATGGCAGTGATTCAATCTGAGAATAATTATACTTTAAATTAGCTTGCACTATTGATGTATATCCTGTAGAGTAAGAACATATACCATTATTACAGTGAGGTTGTATCAATGTCTCAACCTGATGATTTTACCTTAGATGACGATTTATTTAAATTGGATGATGAGATAGATATACAGGACAATATACCCGAGAATAAACCTGAAGCAAACAACAATACGGTGTTGGATTCGGGAAAAGATTATGGCGATAGTTCCCGTAAACGGTCATCCAGAGATTTCCAGCCTGACATGGATGCACTGCTCATCACAGCACAGTCTTCAATGATTATTGAAGGAATGAAAAAATATACTGAACGAGATTTTTCTTCAAATAATCTCCCCATTTATTTAGAAGCATTAAACGGCGTTAATCTTTATATAAAAATACTAGACCGTAATCCAAAAAATTATCATAAATTAAAATCAGTGATAAATGCTGATCAGGATTGTCAGGAGGTTGAAAAGATTGCATTTGATTTATACAAAAAAATGTTTGGTACTGTGCCTGAATCAGATCAGGAAAAACTGGTTGCATTTGAAAAGTTTTCATCATTATTTAAGGATGCAGTCAACAGAGCAACTATCAATGCTTCCATGAAAGAAATAAAAAAATACTTTTTATTGTCAGGGGGGCTTGATGAAATCAAAGTTTCAAAGCTTATAGCCCAAAACGATGAAGAGCTTGCAAAAGATATTTCAAATTTACAGCGATATATTGCCATGGGATTGGCCTATATTGAAAAAGGGAATATTGAAATAATTAAAGGATTAAAAGGAAGAGATCTAAACAATTATATTATACGTGGTTCCCAACTGTTGACATTTTACTTTAAAAAAATCAATAATGACCGCCTTGCGGATTACTATTCGAGGATCAATTCTATTTATAGCAAATATTTTGTTATAAAAGATTAATACTCCCATCTTTTTTACTTGATATAGTGTAAATAATATTAAGCTTAGATAAGCAGAACAACCTTTTTTTAGTGCATTGATTTGCCGACACATATTACTATGGCAATACATATTTTTAATTTTTTCAATCAATCATCATTCAATTGCTATGATACACTGCTTGCTAATTCAAGCAGTATTGTATCCAGCATGAACATCCCCTCATCCGTGCATTGAATGCAGATATCACCATCACAGGTTTGCATGATTAATAATGATTTATCAATTAAACGATGTATTGACTGGTAAAATGATTCAGCCGGCAGGTACCCTGTTTTGTTACGCATGTCATTGATCATAAATCCCTGTTTTAACCTGAGCTTATTCATACAATATTCAAGGACGCTGTCCGGTTGTGTGCGTATATCCTCCGTACGGCTTGCAATTGCATCGTTCATGTAGTCATCAATGGTACCATTGTAATAGCGTTTGTTGTTATAAAATGAATGTGCACCGCTACCAAAACCAATATAGCTTTCAAAATTCCAGTATTTTAGATTATGTTTTGACTCGTATCCCGGGATTGAAAAATTGGAAATTTCATAATGGTTGTAGCCTGATGCCACCAGCGCATCGATTGTTTTTTGAAACATGATTCGCTGAAAATTTGCATATTGCAGGGGATTTTTTGTGCGTAAGCGCAAAGGTGTATTTGTTTCATACGTCAGCATATATGCAGAGATATGTTTGGGATTACACTGAATGATACTGTTGAGCATTGAACGATAGTTAGTTACCGACTGAACGGGAATGCCGGCAATAATATCAATGCATGGTATAATGTCAGGAATAGTGCAAAATTCCTGTATTTCTTCCATGGTGCAAAGCATTGACTTTCTTCCAATATACTTATGTGCTCTGGTATCAAGTGTTTGTACTCCCAATATAAATCTATTAAAGCCTATGTGCGATAGTTGTTGTATATAATTTTTGGAATAGTCATCGGGATTACATTCCAAAGTAATCTCAACCTCAGAGGCAATTGCATAATAATCATGCAGTACAGTAAGCAAGACATTGTAATCACTGCATTGCAGCAGCGACGGAGTACCCCCTCCAATATATATGGTATCTACCAGATAATTGTTTAGTTCAGATGAATAATGAATGATTTCGGATACCAGTGCATTGATGTATGCATGTTTGATTTGTTGAAAATTGCTATGTGATGGATTGCACGGTATGGAATAGAAATCGCAGTAATCACATTTCTTAGTATTGCAGAATGGAATATGAATATATATGCCAGAATGTATCATTTATCAATCATTAAACAGGGATGAGATGATTTTGGTGTAAATTCACCACTCAGGCAAAGCGCCATCTGGTGCAATGATTCATGAGTATCTGAAAAAGACATTAAAAGAGGATACTCGCCAAATTCTTTTAGATAGGGATAGGGATTGCCAGTTACCAATAAAAGTGTATTGCAATCGTTTTGTTTTGCAGTTTTAATAATTGATTGCAACTGTTTCGTAGTATAACATCCACTATCAATAAAAAGAATTTTTTTATTTTTCAATAACTGTATTGAATGTATTACATCTGCATTTATAGCTTTAAAAATATCCTCAACTTCCTTATCCGTTGTAAGGATAGTTGCTTTCCTGTTTTCGGCTGGTATAAATGTAGTGAAATCATCGTTTTTTGAGTGATACACTATTGACTCCCTTGATAATTCAGTATTCAGTGTATCAGCCTGTTGCATCATTTCCAGGTAACTATCGCCCCCATTAAAATTACTATTATATATTTTATTTTTTTTGATTGTCATGATACCATAACGCATTTTAACCTCTATAATTTTTTTTACTGTTGATACGATGTTGTCTTTTGATACTTCATTTTTTACCATTGCATTTGATAACGAATTGATAATATCCTGAACATGATCTTCATAGGAGCTTATCAACACAATATCAGCCCCTGCTTTAACGCTTGCAACAGCAGCAGTTCCCTGTGAATAATAACCGCTGATACCCTTCATCTCTAAATCATCGGTAATGATTAAACCATCAAACTTCATTTTTTTTCGTAATAAATGATTTAAAAAATATTCAGACATGGTGGCAGGTTTTACAATGCCAAGTTGGGGAAAAGCAATATGAGCCGTCATAATACATTCTACTCCGGAAGATATTGCTTTTTTGAAAGGGACGAATTCAGTTTTATTCAATGATGCATGAGTTTTATTTATGACCGGCAATGTTATGTGCGAATCCTGATAGGTATCACCATGCCCCGGAAAATGTTTGGCTACAGCAATACATCGTGACTGTTGTAATCCTTGAATGTATGCAGCTCCAAGATTAGCACAAACTTGAGGTATGCAGCTAAAGGAACGTATATTGATAACAGGATTATTGAAATTGTTATTGACATCAAGTACCGGAGCAAAATTCATATTGATGCCTGCTATTCTAAGCTGCATCCCTACAATCTGTGCCATCCGGTACACTTTTGATGGATTATTAATGACACCAAGTGCAAAATTACCGGGAAACTGCGTTACGCCATTTTGAATGCGCTTTACCCTGCCCCCTTCCTGGTCAATGGCTATAAACAAAGGGATACCAATATGTTCCATAGCAATATTTTGAAGATCATTGCAGAATGTTTTGCAGGAGCCATCAGTAAGGTTATAACCAAAGATAATAACGCCTCCCGGCTTGTATTTTTTTATTATAGCTATTGTCTTATCATCAACAACACCTGATGGCAAAGCAATGATAAGCATCTGCCCCAGTAAAACATCATTGGCTAATCCACTGGCAATTTTTCCTGCTGTGATATAATCTTTTGGTTGTTTACATCCAATTAGTTGAACTAAAACTAATAAGAGAGAAACAGCGGTCATTGGTTTAATCTTCATAGCAATCCATTTCAAGATATTTCAATTATTTTTGATTGTCGTTGCATTGTTATAGATTATGGTGATTTATTGCAATAGTAATTTTTTTTAGATTTAAGTATTAAATTCATATATAAAACTTTATTTTGCCTGTCCTTGTATACTCACAATAGCAACAAAGCTGCCTTTTTTCAATTGGTTATTAGATGAAAAAAACTATTTTTTTAATTGATGGTGTTACCACAACCTGCATTTCAGGAGAGCATAGAGCATTATTTTTACAATACATGAAAAGCCTGATATATCATTACAGATGTTTGTTGTCTATTGCAGTGCGTTTGCTACAAAACATGTACAAAGGCATGAATTTAGCTTTAAATGTATATTGTATAGAAAAATAAACGGGAGAAAGTTATTGTAAAAGTTGATGATAGATGTTTTAATAAAGACTTGCATGATAGCACAATGGTGAATAGCACTGGACTATCATAGTGTTCTATTGATGCCATGCATTGTATAGCGATATATTCAATATACAGTGGGTTGAAACGATAACGATCTTAAAATAAAATACCTTTATAGTAGTATAGTTTTTTATATACGATAACTATCGCTCAAAATAAAGAAATTAGCTTGCAAAATAATGAATTGCATTATAGTATATGGATTTTAATAATTGCAATTAACGATGTACTGTATTTCGTGTTGATTTGGAGATTGTTATAATGAGAGCTATAATCAGATTACATCAACACTTTTGTTTTTAAACATCAACCATGTGCTCATGTTTTGATAGAATATATGAATGATAATACAATAAAAAAGTATATCGATAGCTTTAGTGCTGATACTATCACCGTACCAACAGTCATCAATCAACTGTTAACCGACCTTAACACATTGAACTATCCCGGGGAAGAAATTGATGAGATTGTTTTATCAATGGATGAGGCACTTACAAACGCTATTCAGGAAACCATACGGAAAAATTATAACATTCATTATGGCCCTGAAACGCGTGAGATTACAGTTATGTATATAATAACTATGGATGAATTTGAAGCTGTCGTCATTGATCAGGGGAAGGGATTAAATTTGCAGGAATCAATAAAAGAAACGCCGGATAAAACAGCTTCAAATTATTTTGATCAAATCGTAAAGTATTCATCTAAAGCGGAAAAAGGACTCAGCGTGCGAGTAAATGGCCAGCAGATTTCCTTAAAAGGAATTGGTGCTGGTTTAAAGATAATGTGTGCTTTTATGGACTCAATTACCATCGATCTTATTGACAAAGAAAAAATGATTTCTGATACTGTCAGCAAAGTTACTGATGGTACTATCTTATCAATGCACAGGAAGAGGAGATACAAATAATGAGACCGGAAAAAGCATATAAAAATATGGAATTCCTCAATTCACGAGAAGCACGCATTATCAGGATAATGTGCGAATATATTGAACCTGAAAAAAGGTTTAAACATTATAAAATAAAACATACCGTTGTTTTTTTTGGTTCTGCTCGTACCCAACCGGATGATCCTTTAACCATGCAATATTATCATGATGCCTGCAAACTTTCATATTTGCTGGCACAATATGGAAAAGAATTGGAGGCAGTTCATGACGGTTTTGTTATATGTACAGGCGGTGGTCCTGGTATAATGGAAGCAGCAAACAAAGGAGCTAATGAAGCTGGAGTATATTCAATAGGGTTGAATATATCACTCCCTTTTGAGCAAATACCCAATCAATATATATCTCAAGAACTAAATTTCGAATTTCATTACTTTTTCATGCGAAAATTATGGTTTCTTTATCATGCAAAAGCTATTGTAGTATTCCCGGGCGGTTATGGCACACTTGATGAACTATTTGAAACATTGACTCTGGTTCAAACTAATAAATTACAAAAACAGGACATTCCAATAGTTTTATATGATGAGAATTATTGGAATAAGTTAATTAATTTTCAGATGTTGATTGATTGTGGTTATATAGATAAAAAAGATTTTGATCTAATCCATTTTTGTAATTCCCCTGAAGAAGGTATTGAATATTTAAAACCACGTTTAAAAGGATTAATAGAAAAAATTAACCATTCAATTGGTGAGTAATGAATCATGGAAAAGATTAAAGAGCTATCTGGTGGTCTTGAAAATGTAACCATATTTACATATGCTGCAATAGAATGTGGCATTCGGTATGAAAATAGATTGGATTTTTCATTGATATATTCTGATAAACCATGTTGGGCCGCTGGTGCATTTACTACCAATAAATTTTGCGCTGCACCAGTTAAACTGTGCAGAGAAAGAATAAAAAATACAATTCATGCAGTTATCATAAATGCTACTAATGCTAATGCGGCAACTGGTAAACAGGGCTATGATAATGCTAAGCTACTAACTGCTGAAGTAGCAAAAATTTTATCAATAGATGAAAAGACTGTTTTAATGGCATCAACGGGTATTATTGGAGTGCAATTACCGGTTGAAAAAATGAAAAATAACCTGCCCATATTGGTAAAGAATTTAAATAGCGAGTCAGGAAAACTGCTTCCAACTGCTATAATGACAACCGATACTTTCCCAAAACAATATGCATTATCCTTTGAAACATCAACAGGTATATATACTATTGCAGGTATTGCCAAGGGAGCGGGGATGATAGCTCCGGACATGGCAACCCTTTTATGTTTTGTTGTAACAGATTTTCCATTGCAGCAAAGGGTATTACAAAATTTGTTTTCTGCAAGTATTGCTGTTTCATTGAATGCTATAACAATAGATGGTGATATGTCAACCAACGATACAGCTATTTTGTTATCTCCTGTACTCAACAGAAAACATACTCATGACGATATAGAAATCTTTAACAACGCACTCACTATGATGATGAAACGATTGGCATACCTTATTGTCAGTGATGCGGAAGGAGCAACAAAATGTGTTACGATAAAAGTTGTTGGTGCAGCAAATGATAGCGATGCTAAAATTGCAGCAAAATCCATTGCCGAGTCACTTTTAGTTAAAACGGCAATTTTTGGCAATGATCCTAATTGGGGGAGGATTGCATGTGCCGCTGGATATTCTGGTGCTGAGTTAAGGGAGGATAAACTATCAATCTATTTTGAGGATATATCGTTATTCAAAAATGGCAGTCCAGTCAACTTTGATAAAGACAGATTGATTGATATATTAAAAAGGAAAGAATATACAATTATCATAGACTTTGGTATTGGGAAATCATTGTTTGAATATTTAACCTCTGATTTAACTTATGAATATGTAAAGATTAACGCTGAATATTCTACCTGATAATATATAATCCTTGACGCAATTGTTATAAACTATTACAATTATGAGCAATTTATCAATACTATTTAATTTTTTTCAAATGCGGTATATTTCAAAAATTATAGATTTATTTCAACTAAACAACGTTGTTAACAGGTTAATAATGGCAGAGTTTAAAAGAATAGTATATAGTATTATTATGTTTTTTATTTTTATTTCTTTAGTGAATGGGCAAACTATTGATAAACATAAGATTATTATTTATTATTTTGAAGATGAAAGTTCTTTGCAAAATTACAGATATTACTCATATATTATACCTGATAATCTTGCGATAGAACTTCAAAATCACGTGGAGTATGAAGTAACGGTTTTACCGGTAACTTTCAAATATATTTCCGATGATATGCCTCAGGAAGAAAAAGAAAATACTATTACGATCCTTTCCACAAGAGCTAAAGAGGTTAATGCCAGGTTTGTTATCATTGGTTCTTATAAAGTAGAAAAAAAAAGAATTTTTATACAAACACAAATTTACAATACTGTAACCGGTGAACTAACCGATGCTGCCGAGGTAGAAGAAACTATTGGTGCAATAGTATATGAAATTATTGAAAAGATAACATTAAAAATTAATAGCCAGTTGCAGAAAACATTAGATGTTGAAAAAGAAAAGATTGCACTTTCCCCCTATAAAGATTTTTATTCAACATTCCAAAATAGTTACTTTGGTTATTCTTATAGTTACGTCTTTTTCACGGGAAGCTGGGAAAACTTATATAATGATCCAAAAATGAGTAGCGTCTATATTGGTTTCCCTCTATCGAAAATGTATGCTTCGAACTCGGTGTTTATAAAAAATATTTATATTGTTCCTACATGGCAATTTTATTCAACTAACAATCATGATTTAAAAAATATGAATGATTCCTATCTATCAATTTATACCGGATCTATCGCGTTGCAATATCAATATTCATTATCCCCTTTTATGATTGTTTTTGCTAGTTTAGGTGCTGGCGTTTCGTATTCAGATATGCGTTTTGTTCTTGCATCAGAAGGAGGCCCTTTCTCTCCTGAAACTAAAACCGATAGTACCGATCCATATTTTGGTGCAAACCTCGGAGCAATATTTTATATACATAATATAGGTATTAGTGGTGGACTTGGATATAACCGAATATTCTATAAAGGAGATGATTTAGCATCATTTGTTATGTCCTTTGGCATCTTATATAGATTATAAAAAATATCACAGTAACTATCGCACATATAGTTTTTCAATTTTTTTTATTTAATCAGTTTTTTACTACAGTTATAGTGAAAAGCAATGAAAGAATTATCTTATTATTATGAAAGGAGATAGTACCAGTGAAATCTAAAATTGTTTATTCTCATAATGACTACTGGTGTAAGCACCAGATTTATGATGCAATTGCGTATGGTTGTGATATGGTAGAAGCTGACGTAATCTATATGAACAATAAAATAATACTGTCACACTCATGGCGCCCTTTTTCATTTATGTGCTATGGCAATTTAGAAGATAACTATTTAAAGCCCCTTTCACAATACTGCAAGGATAATCCTGATAAAACCATGTGGATGTATGTTGAATTTAAAGACTCAAACGAACATATTATCGAATTATTGCATAAGTTATTTAAACAATATCAAACAAAGAATTTGCGATATACTGTATCCGCACTGGGTAGTAAATGGTATCAGAAGAAAAGATATGAAACAGCCATGCAATTTTACAAAAAATATAAAGATGAATTTTCACTTTTATGGAAAGAAACAGAATTGGAACAACAATACCAGGTTATTTCGGTTGATTTATATCCACAATCCATATGGCATTTTTGATTTCACAGTATAGAGGAAGTTTGTCTGTTGTTGGGCTGCAATTACCGGAAAGAAATGTTATTGGAATAAATGCCATTATACTATTATTCAGAGGCAAAGCCAATAGTCATTGTGAAACGATAGTGTATAAGATGAGTTTAGTCGATGCAAAAAATATCCTTTATGTCCTTTATGAAAGAAGCGATTCTTTGGGACTACCCTATCTCAACATGACACTATGGGAGATGTATTGTTAAGCACGTTGCTTCCTTATCATGATGACTCTTACGAGGTTATTCTTAACATTTATGCAGTCTAAATTTGGAATACAATGCCATAATAAGTTTGGGATGACTTTTTTATTGAATATGTGTTCTGGATGTAATCGTACAACAAAACGTACATAGTAAACTAATAAATTTAATTTTGAGGAAATGTAAAAATGAAGTTAATTGTAAAGAAATGGTTTATTCTCTCAATTGCTATTTATTTAGCTTCAGTGCTGCTAAATGGATTTTCAGCAGAAACAGCTACAGCAATAATTATTGCATCAGCATTGCTGGGGATTTTCAATGTTTTTATTAAACCTGTATTGATCTTTATAACATTACCCATCAATCTTTTAACACTTGGCTTATTTACTTTTGTGATCAATGCATTACTTTTGTATATGGTTTCATCGATTGTAAAGGGAATTTATCTTGATTCATTCTGGTCGGCTTTACTGGCATCGATAATCATAAGTATACTATCGATGATAATAAACTGGATATTTGCCGATAGATAAAGAGAAACAATTACTGTATAGTTATTAAATCTATGTTTATAGTATCAATTGGTGCAGGGAAAAATCAATTACCGTTAATTCGGGCATGCAAGGATTTGCAATGTAAGATTGTTGGCGTGGATATAAATCCCCATGCTGAGGGTTTTCCATTATGTGATTTTAAAATTATTGAATCTATTTATAACTATCACGAAATTTACCAATCCTTGAAAGAATTGCTTGTTTTTGATGACATTGCTGCCATCGTTACCCGATCGTATGGCGAAGCATTACGAACAGTATCGTATCTATGTCAGCAGTTTAAAATACCACATATTAATTACGCTATGATTGATTATTGCATTGATAAATCTAAATTTAGAACTATCGCCAATAAAACCATTACGATGCCTCATTGTTTTACTATGGGTAAAAATGATAAAGGGAACATACTAACATTAAGCGACATCACCTTCCCCTGTATTATAAAACCGTCACAAGGACATGCCAAACACAATGTGCAACTTATTGACAGTGTCCAACATTTAAAACAAAGTATAGCTTCAATGAAGCACAGTACAATCATGGTTGAAGAATATATTGAAGGTGATGAAATTATTGTCATAGGATTTGTCATCAATAAAAAATTTTATATTTGCGACATCAGTGATAAGGTACTGAATGCCAAACCATATTTTGTTGATAGAATGCATCTGTTGCCATCAACATATTATCATTATCATAATCAGCTAACCAGCATTGGACAGCAGATAGCTGATCTTTTTTTACTGGAATCAACTCCGTTACTGATGGAATGTGTTATTAGCAATAACACCATCTATGTGATTGAAGCAGCCTGTGAGTTTGGTGGTGAGTATCTGGCAGATTATGCTATCCCAGCCCGTTTACACTATGATATTTTCAAAGCATTCATTACCGGCATTACTACTGGCAAAGTAGAATTACCCAAAAAAAGCACTACTGCATCGGTTGTTAAATACATCATGGGCAGGCAAGGACGTTTAACTCACTATAAACAGGTTGAGAACAAAAAAAACTGTATCCATAATGAGATATTTGCAACCATTGGTGATGCAATACAATTTCCTGAAAATAATCATAACCGTCTGGGAGTAATAGTAACAAAAGGAAAGACAGTTGAAAAAGCCATTAAAACCGCTAATACAGTCCTTGAACAAATGGAAATAATAATAGAATAACATGAACAACAAAACATCGCAAAGCTGGAATAACCATTATACCCGTGACAGTTCAATGCTTGCATATCCTGACGAGCAACTTGTGCGCATGATAAAAAAAAATACCATAAATAAACAAAGAGCTCTTGATGCTGGATGCGGAACCGGCAGACATGTAAAGCTGCTCAATGAAAATGGTTTTGATTATGTTATTGGGGTTGATATAAGCTACAATGCTTTGAAGCAATCGCAAAGTTTGCTTGATAATATTTTCATACAATGTTCAATTAACAAATTGCCTTTCGGCGATAGTTCCTTTGATGCAGTCATTGCATGGGGCTCATTACACTATGCAAAAAAAGAACTGCTGCCCTGCATGCTTGCCGAGATTAAGCGAGTTTTATCCAGTGAAGGCATTGTATATGGAACTTTGCGTTCCGAACACGACACCTACATTGCACGGGGCAAGCATCTTGGGAATAATATGTGGGAAACATCACTACCGGATATACAGGGTGCTGTCATTTCGCTTTATTCGTTACATGAGGTAAAAAAATATTTATCTATTTTTAAAGAATTTCATATTGGTTTAATGGAACGCACTGTTTTAGATGATCTAAATAAAAAATTATCCCATTGGTATTTTTACGCAACGGTATGAAAACATTTACATTTGATAGTCCTCTTACATCATGTCCGCTTTGCAATAGCAATGCAATATATTTTTTATATGCGATAGTTACCTGTAATCCAGCATTTACTGTTTATAAATGTAATAGCTGTAAATTTATATTTATGAACCCTCCCCTCAGTCATCAGTCTGAACATACTTTATATGATGAAGGATATTATACCGGTACATCAGATTATTCATATTACGATGAACGAATAACCGAGCGGTATTCTCAGTATGTATGGAATGCACGGTTGCATACGATACACAACTATGTACCGGGTGGAAATTTTCTTGATGTCGGATGCTCATTTGGTGGCTTTTTACATGCAGCATCTCAATTGTATATCACGTATGGGATTGAACCATCAGCATATTCTGGAAAATATGCACAGCAGCGATTTGGGAGCGATGTTATACATATTGGAACATTATTTGATCATCCTTTTAAACATAATTTTTTTTCAGTTATTACATTAATTGAAGTGCTTGAACATATGCGCCAGCCATATGAAGCCCTGACTGAATGCTATAATCTATGTAAACAAGACGGTTTACTTGTTATTCAAACTGCAAACATGGATGGACTGCAGGCTGCAATACAAAAAGAGCGCTATGGCTATTTTTTACCGGGCCACTTTTCGTATTTTACAAAAGATAATCTTACCCACACACTTAAAAAAATAGGTTTTACAAAGATTAAAGTATTCCAGCCAGTAGATTTTGGATTACTTCCAAAACTAATGAAGTCAAGGATGAATTTTAATTCCATATATGCTTATAAAAGCTGGCTAAGGATAGCACTCTATCACTATGCCAGTAAAATCCATGCTGGCAATTGTGCTTTAACAAGCTCTATGGTTGTGTATGCATTTAAGTAATTGAAATATAAAATATTACTTTTTTTATAATACATCGATAACGATTAATATAAATTTCTGCTTGACTTTTATATTACAATACATATCGTTATTACAAAGGTACTATACTTTATAGCAAAATAAGGAGTAAGCCAATGAAAAAAATTTTTTTCTGCATTCTCATTGTAATACTCTCGTTGGCAATATCGCTGCCCTTTACTTACGCAGCAAAGCTTTCCGACGAGGATTTAGCAAAAAAGAAAGAAGGCTGGTACCCAACGGGCCTGCCTCTGGTAAATTATGATAGCGATAATGGCTTTGGATATGGGGTGCGGGTGTATATGTATAATAATGGAAGCAGGGATGAAGAAAATTTTGCCTATGCACCC
>Ga0209407_1000410_pt1 | contig 56496 bp, 47 predicted proteins | sample AD_JPNHG3_MetaG_FD_184410 | JGI IMG/M metagenome (GOLD analysis project Ga0209407, IMG submission 184410) | Active sludge microbial communities of municipal wastewater-treating anaerobic digesters from Japan - AD_JPNHG3_MetaG (SPAdes) (version 2) | ecosystem: Engineered > Bioreactor > Anaerobic...
ACTATTAGGCCACTACTTTCTAAAAATCCAAAATTTTCAACGATTTCATGCGGGTTTCAGCGTTGTTTTTTCTTATTTTTTCCCTTTTTCTCCAAAACCGGTCGAAAGTTTGGTAGGGCTTTTTCGGTTATTCTTCGGCAGAAGCCCTTACGTGACCTTCGATCACCATTTCATTTGCTGACTCGATTCCGAGCCGGACATATTTCGATACACGTGTACGGGGTCTTCTGGCAATCGGGTCCCGTCGGTTCTCACTTCCCCTTCGGAGGATACGGAAAACTCGTTTTGACGGTCTCCGGCCTGCGCCCAAACACTCTCGTTGGTGGTCAAGGTACCCCCCGAAGAGTGGCGAAAAATCCCCCCGCCCCCTTCGTAAAGGGCGGTGTTAGAGGATACGGTTAGGCGGTTCGCCGCTATCGTTCCCCGATTCACAGCTATCCCACCCCCGTTTTGCTTGGCGAAGTTCCCGTCTATCACAAGGCCTTCAGCGTACAAGGCCCCGTTATAGTATACATAGATGCCCCCGCCGTCACCAAAATCAGCGGTATCCTCACAACGATTCATCACGATAGCCGTCTCTTCCGCAACGAGCGCACCGTTCGCAAGGTAGATTCCCCCTCCGTTTCGGGTTGCCGTATTGTTGGAGACCACCGATCGCGCTATCGTCGCAGTACAGGCGATATAGAGGCCTCCACCGGCGGTTTTGGCACGATTGTCCGAAATCAGGCAGTTTTCGATTCGTAGGTTTTCGGCGCGAGCATCGATCCCGCCTCCGGATGTTCCGGCCTCGTTGTTTATTACCTCGCTATCGACCATCGTTAGGGCGCCAGAAAACATATGGATTCCTCCGCCCTGACTTCCAGAACGATTTCCAACGATCTTCGCGCGTCTGAGGGTTAAGCGAGAATCCTTCCCGTAGAGGTAGATAGCCCCGCCATCTTTTTTCCCGTCGATGCTGCCGCCGGTTATTTCGATGTTCTCCAGGGTTACGGACGCCCCATTCGTTATATGGAAGACGCGCCCTCTTCCTTCCATATCGATCGTGAATGGGTTGTCCGGTTGCCCCAAGATCGTGATCTCCTTCCCGGAAATTTTTAGTTCTGCTTCTTCGTTTCTCAGAACCGTTCCTCCCCTCACGACGATCAAGCCTTTCTCGGGCGCGCCTGAAATCGATTGGCTCAATAGGTCGAAATAGGCGAGAAAAGCGCCTGTCGAATCGTAAAGAGCAATCGGCGGGGGGATCGTGCGAAAGCGACTCGTGGGTGATATAGCCGATTGCCCGTCGGATTGGTGGGCTTCAACCGCCCAGTGGTACGCTGTATCACGGTCTAATCCGGAAATCTCCCATTCACGTGTTTCAGGGTCTTCAATCGCGATCGGCGGGTCGAACGGACCACCTTCTTTCGCAAAATACAGAGAAAATCCCGTCAACGTCGGGGGTTCTCTGGCGGAGAGGTTCGATCGCCCTCCGGGCGTCGCTTCCCAACTCAACCTCACCTTAGTGGCCACGTCTGTCTCCGCGTTTAGAGGGAACATTAACCGAATCTCCGGCGGGTAGAAGCTTTCTCCTTGGGTCATAAAGCAGCGTTCCACACTTTCTACCCGTTGTCCGTCAGACTGATGTGCGATGACCTTCCAACGATACTCCTGATGGTAATTCAAGGAGTGTAGGGAATGGCTATTTTTCGTGAGCGCGATCGGAAGGGGTAAGCTCTCTCCGGTCTCGTAGAAGTATAGCTCGTACTCGGTGATGAAGGCGACTCGGGCAGAATGGTTCGTTTGATGGCCGGGGGTGGCTTGCCAGCTCAGTGTTATCGCTGTCGCGCAATCCGTTTGGCCGTTTTCGGGGTAGAGAAGGGCCAATATCGGGGGCGCATAGGTCGCTGCTTTCGTGCGAAAGCTCCGTTCTTCGCTTTCCGCGGATTGCCCGTCGGGTTGATAGGTGACGACCTTCCATCGGTACGTCGTACCGTATAGGAGAGAAGAAACCGTTTTTTCGCATTTTCGGGTATGGTAAGGAATACCGTACGGCTGACCGTCGGGCCGAAGGAAGAGATCATACTCGAGGGGTGAATCGGCGCGCGCTTCTATATTGCATAGATCCCCGTGTTTTCCGTCCCAAACGAACGTGACCTGGGTATCCATATTGGTTTTACCATCTTCCGGGCCTAGCAACCTGAGGGAAGGCTCGGCATATTTCCTGGGGGCGGTTTGGAACTTCCATTCCGTGCTCGTGGCGGTTTTTCCGTCCGATTGCTTCGCGACAACATACCATCGATAGGAGGTGCCGTAATTCAGACCGCTGATAAGGAAGCAGGGAAGATTTACCGTCGCGAACTCGGTGGGTTCTTCTGCGCCATCTTCGGTTATATGGACGTGGAACTCCGAAATCTCAACAAGTCGAGGAAATGTCTCCAACAGGTCTCCCGGAGCGGCGGCCCAGGTTAAAATGAGTTCTGTCGCTTGATCCGACGCTCCATTTTCTGGGAAGATCAAAGAGATTTGCGGAATACCGTATTCTCTCTTTTTTGTTTTAAACGTCCACTCAGGACTATCCGCTGATTGGCCATCACTTTGATAGGCCCTCACGATCCAACGGTAAAGGCTATGCTCCGCTAAGTCCGTGATCTCGCACTCAGGTTCCTGAAGCAGGAACGTGTGCTCGGCGGCGCCTTCGTTATCTAAGAGAAGGCGCAGGTCATAGTGCGTGATCGTCGCGGAAGGAATAGGGGTTCCCGGGGGATTTCCCGGAACGGCCGACCATCGCAGCACAAGGTTGAAAGGCTGGTCGAGGCTTCCGTCCTCAGGGAACGGATTCTCTATTCGAGGGGGCTCCCAAGTCATAGGCACCGGGGTATTTAAGCAAGAAGTCACAAGCATCGCGAAGCCAACGATAAAGAGTATAGCCACAGAAATCGCGAGTGAGAGCGCGATGTTCTTTACCATAAAGCCTCCAGCTACCAAACGGAAATAGAGAACATGGACATTTTATCATAGGTTCCGAACCTAAGACCAGTAACGTTTCTCTTTTGACTTATCCCGCCCTCCGACAATCACATCAGCGTGCCCCCGATTCCTTTGTTTCGGTTTTGGGGCGCGATACGACGCGTCACGAGCGGGAGTGCCGCTTTAAGGTCGATCTCCACGTCTACTTGTTGAGTGTGTTTTCTCCTTCGTTTTTTGGGCTTTACCCACTCCAGACAGCGCCATTCTCAGCCCTCCCGTTACCGTGTGGGTCACGTTATGGGGTGACATATCTAAGAGGTTCATCGCGGGGTAACCAACGGGACCCCGCGATCCGAATTTTGTTTTTCTAAAGTGTCGCGATGGGCCAGAAAAAAAGCATATCGCGCCGTCGCGAAAAGAAGAGGCGCTTACGCTGCGTTGGCGCGCCTGGGAGCGCCTTACTTTAGTCCGGCGTGTTCAAAAAAGTAAAAGATGGTTTCGCACAGAGTACGCAGAGAACACAGAGGAAACATAAACCTGGTGTTGACTCTCATAAACACCTTACTTCTTTGTGCCCTCCGTGTGAGTTTTTTTCAAGATATGCCAACTTAAAAGTTGGCGTTCACAGTAGACATGCCGAACTAAAGTTCGGCGTTCCCAGGGCGTTCACAAAAACTGTGCCGAACTAAAGTTCGGCGTTCCCAGGGCGTTCACAAAAACTGTGCCGAACTAAAGTTCGGCGTTCCCAGGGCGTTCACAAAAACTGTGCCGAACTAAAGTTCGGCGTTCCCAAGGCGTTCACAAAAACCGTGCCGAACTTAAGTTCGGCGTTCCCAAGGCGTTCACAAAAACCGTGCCGAACTAAAGTTCGGCGTTCCCAGGGCGTTCACAAAAACTGTGCCGAACTAAAGTTCGGCGTTCCCAGGGCGTTCACAAAAACTGTGCCGAACTAAAGTTCGGCGTTCCCAAGGCGTTCACAAAAACCGTGCCGAACTAAAGTTCGGCGTTCCCAGGGCGTTCACAAAAACTGTGCCGAACTAAAGTTCGGCGTTCCCAAGGCGTTCACAAAAACTGTGCCGAACTAAAGTTCGGCGTTCCCAGGGCGTTCACAAGAATCTTTTCTCTGTTTTCTCTGTGCCCTCCGTGTGAACCCTGTTTTTTTGATATGTACAATCGATTCTGGCCTTGTTTCTTGATTACACCCCATGGCTTGACACACACCCCCGTTACCTTTCTTTTCTTCGGTATGTTATAATTCTCTGAGGCATTTCCGACTTCGTGTAGAAAAAAATGACGAGAGGGCGTTATGCGATTTCGCTTTGTATTGTTTTTCCTTTGGATAGCCACTGTTACGATGAGTATAGCCACGCTTCAGGTTCGCTTCGTGGGGGACCTATCTTACGTACCCTTCGAGATACTCGAAAGCGATGGGCAGGCCAAGGGGTACTTCGTCGATTTTTGGCGCTTAGCCGGAAAAAAAGCCGGGTTCTCGGTGACCTATGAACTCTGCCAGTGGAAAGACGCGCTCGCGGGTTTCGAGAAAGGGGATTTCGATGTGGTCGGAGGGATTTTTTATTCCGAGCAACGGTCGAAGAGGTATTTGTTCTCGAAACCTTTCTTAGAAATACCTACCTCGGTCTTTTACCGCTCCCACATCGACTCGATCGTGAGTCTTCGAGACCTCCAAAAATACCGGGTCGGCGTGGTGGAGCAAGACTATTCGCAAGAGTACCTGGAACGGAATGCGGGCAAAGCCAATCTTGTCCTGTACCCGACGACGGAAGCGTTGGTTTTGGCCGCGATCGAAGGGGAGATCAGCGTCTTCCTCTGTGACGAGCCCGTCGCTTTGTATTGGCTAAAAGCATATTCTAAGGCTCAGGACTTCAAAATCTCTCCTCCTTTCTATAAAAATTTCGTGTACGCCGTCGTTAGGCCGGATCAAAAGGAATTGCTCGATCTCCTGAATCGTGGAATCGATCTCATTACCGAAGAAGAGCAATCGAACCTCGAAAGTACTTGGTTTGGAGTCCCGAAAACGCATACGATACCCTGGGCTTTGATTCTTGTCCTCTCCCTAATAGCCTTCGGGGTGCTCATCTCCGTGTTCATTTGGAACTCCGTCTTGCGTCGGCGAATCGAAGCGGCGATAAGGACAATCAAGGAGCAAAACGAGCGGCTATCCCGCCAAAACTTGGCCTTAACGGAAAACGAGCAACAATTCGAAGGCGTTAACCAACAGCTCCTGGCCACCACAGAGGATTTGGAAAAGACCCTCCTGCAAGTGGAGGGATTAAACTACACGATGTTCGAACTGATAGAGCTTTCGAAACTGCTGTCCGAGGCGGCGCAGGGAAAAGACCAAACCTTTTTCGAAAAGCTGCTGAACACCACGTTGACGGTGATACCGAGCGCGGATTACGGGAGCGTTTCTCTCTTTGAGGGAGAGGATTGGCGGTTCGTTTACGCGATAGGCCATGACCTGGCGAACCTAAAGACGTTAAGACTGAAAAAGTCCCAGTTCACCCTGGAAGGGAAGATCTCTGTCGTCGAAGACATCATCTCGGACAACCGGCCCAAGATGAATGCGACCGAGCTCGAAAAACTTGCCCAATTCACGAAGCCCATCGCGCATTCCATCGTGATCGGCTTGTTCATCGGAGAATCTCTCGTCGGCGGGATCAGCATCGACATCTCTGCCTATTCCGACAAACGGTTCACCCAAAGGGACACCGAGGTCGCCCAAGCCCTGTCGAATTTGGCTTCCGGTTTTCTCGCGATGCAACGGTACACGATCGCTCAAGGGAAGTTTCAGAAAGATTTGTTGATGGGTATGATCAAGATATTGGAGATCTACGATCCCCATACGAAAGGTCATTCCGAAAACGTCGCCTCCCTATCTGCGCGTTTCGCCGAGGAATTGGGTATCTCATCGGACTTGATCCAGCGTATCTATTGGGCGGGTTTGGTTCACGATATCGGAAAAATCCTGGTGTCCAGAGAGCTCCTGGGTAAAATGGGGCCGTTAACCTCATCGGAATATCAAATCATACAGAATCATCCGGTATGGGGCGCAGAGGTTCTTCAAAGTTCGGATGAATTGAGCGATATCGTTCTCTACATCCGGCACCACCACGAACGGTGGGACGGGAACGGATACCCCAATCGGCTAGAAGGAGAGTCCATTCCTTTCGTCTCTCGGATTATTTCGCTGGCCGATTCCTATGACGCGATGATTTCGGACCGCCCGTATCGTAAAAAAAAGACTGTCGAATGCGCCTTGAAAGATATTTTGAACAACGCGGGCAAACAATTTGACCCCTCTTTGGCGAAGGCCTTTTGCGCGATGATCGAGGGGAAGTCGGCAAAACGCTCGGTAATATAACGGGTCGATCCGTTTACTTGCCCATCCGCACTTTGCGGTTGAGCTCGATGAACCTTTCGTCACCCTCTGTCGATTTCACCCGTAAGGTTTTGGTGTTCAGGTCATGGTAAGTGATGATCTTTCGGATCGTATTGCTGGGAGAGCGGATGGCCAGCGATTCTGTGATGGCCTTACCTTTTACGAACCGTACGCCGTTGAGAAAATCACCGGTCGTGACACCTGTCGCGGCAAACAGCACGTGATCCCCGCTGACGAGATCGTTGGTGTGATATACCTTCTCAAAATCCCACCCTTTTTCTGCGAGGGCGCTCTTTTCTTGTTCGGACGAGGGCCATAGTTTGAGCTGCAGCTCTCCACCCAGCGTTTTTAGGGCTGCGGCGGCGAGTATGGCCTCCGGAGAACCGCCGATTCCGACGTAGATATCGGCTTCGCTGTCCGGTGTCGCGGTCGCGATGGCGCCGGCGATGTCGCCATCGGTGATGAGTTTGATACGAGCCCCGACAGATCTGATTTCCTTGATCAGCCCTTGATGCCGATCTCGGTTGAGAACGACCACGTTCAAGTCCCCTATTTTGATGTTCAGTGTGGCCGCGGCTACCCTGAGGTTCTCTCGAATGGGGGCATTCATATCCAGTTGACCTTTCAACTCGGGACCGACGGCCAACTTGTAAGAATAGAAGGTCGGTAAGGGACAAATCTTCCCTCTCTCGGCCACCGCGATCACGGCGATCGCGCCGGGCAACCCGTAGGCTACGAGTCGCGTCCCGTCAATCGGGTCGACCGCTATATCCATCTCGGGAGCAGTCGGTTCCCAGCTCCCCACTTCCTCGCCGGTATAGAGCATTGGAGCCTCGTCTTTTTCCCCTTCGCCGATCACAACGGTGCCGCGGATGTTGATATAGTCCAGCATCCCACGCAAAGCGTCGACTGCGGCTTTATCGACCGCTTCTTTGTCGCCGAAACCGGTGTACAGACTGCTCATCATCGCTGCGGCTTCGGTGACCCGAATCAGATCCAGAGAAAATTCAGGGTATTTTTCTTTGCTCATCTTCTCTCCTTTCAAATAGCCAAATGAAAAATAGCCTTTACTCGTTCTTGACCCGCGCGAGTAAAAGCGGTCATTATGCAAGATTTTATGTTACCCGAGCCTGATCCACGGCTTACCCAAAAACCCATTATGAGTCGGCGGTTTAAGTCTTCCAGACTTGATCCTCGAGCGAACGGACTCGAATCTCCATATCTTTCACCTTCAGTGAAAGCTGATGGAAATCGCCCATTTTATCCTTAGCCGCTTCCGCCTTCTGTTTTTTTAGAAACAGCCAGTGTATGCACGTGGATAGAAACAATCCGACTAGGATTCCCCAAACAAAATCCATCGTCATCACCTCGAAGAAGTTACCCAATTGTACCACGAACCGGCGGGAAACATACGGATCGTTAGGATCACGCCGATAATAATGATATAATCCCGTACTTGAGGAGCGAAAAGGATGAGAATCGAACCACCGGATAATCAAATCAACGATAAAAAGAAAGCGGGGAAGGTCAAGCGAAAAGGAAAACGCACCGATTCCAGCGAACCCTATGAGCAAGAATGGACCGGATTTATCGATGTTCTTGGGAACATCCAGCTCGACCAGGCCGAAGAAGAGGCGAAAAGAAGCCTTCAAGAGGTGTTGAAAGCGGGAAACCGGTTTTCACGCTCTCCTACGAATCGCAATTTTCAAAGTTATCGAGATTCGATAAAGAGGTTTTTGCGCTATATCGAAAAAGGCCTTTACCGTATCAGGGAAGATGTAGGAGTTTCGGCGGATTTCCCCAAGCTGTATATGGTGGCGGATATCGTGGACGAAAAGATGCACCAGATCGCCTCTCTTTTGATGAAAAATGAGAAAAACACCCTTCAATTCGCCGGAAAGGTGGAAGAAATCAACGGACTGATCCTAGACTTGTACCGATAACTATGGGGAAGCATCTGATCGCGGAACGGTATGCCGATACGTTGGCCTACGTCGAGAAGACCTGCCGGTCGCTCGACAGTGTTTCTGTTGCCTTGCGGTGTGACGATCCGTACTTGGCCCTTCTCATACTCGAGATCGCCTTGGAGAGGTTTGAGTCTCGCCCCTGGGAAAGGATACGGAACAGCAACGATTGTATGATCCTGGGAGAGACGGAGAGCGTGAAGATCGACGATGTGCGGGGCGTCTTCCATTTTGCGGCTATGAAAGGAAACGACTGTTCGCGTAAATACCTCGTGTTTCATAGACTGGACGAGCTGAATGTATACGCGGAAAACGGGTTGCTGAAGCTGTTTGAAGAGCCTCCTTCCCGAAGCTGCGTCTTTGCGACCGTGTCTTCTTGGGAGCGCTTGTTACCCACGGTCCGGAGCCGGATGCTCAAAATCGAAGCCCCCGTACGCCTTCACGAAGCGACGCGTTTTGATGCCGTTCCTCCGGAATGGCGTTGGATTTCGAAACGAAACGCGAGATTTGCGTTGGCGATGCTGAAGGCGGATCCGGCCCGTCTCGTCGAAATCTTGGAGTTCATAAGAAGCCTGCCCCTGACCGATCTGCTGGAAAACTACGCCGCCTTATGTTTAGGTAACACCCCGATCGTTTTCGAACGGTATTTCAAACCGATAAAAAACGCTTTGGGAGAAGAGCCCGCCCAACAGCCGCCCGAGCGAGAAGGAATACCTGAAAAGGGGATTGACGCGCTCGTTTTGCGGGAGATGGCCGCGCTCCTCCTTTCGGAAAAGACCATCGCCCATCTCATAGAAGAAGGTCACCTGCAGCCTGTGCGAGATTGGGCTTTCCAACAATTCACCCAGACTAAACAACTGTGGACGACTAAGTATTGGACCGTGTTTTTGAAAGGCTTTGGGAGAACCCTCTGGGCGCTCTTCTACGACTGTTATCGGCACGAAATTTCGATGGATTGGGAAAAAATCGGGTATCCGACGCTGAATCGGCGCTGGCTTCTCTCTGAGATGAAGGTGTCGGCGCCGAAATTAGTCGCGTGGATGGAGTGGATGAGCCAGATGGGAGAGAAGGAATGGACCGTTTACCATCCGACGCTCAGTCTCGACCGACTGGTATCGGGTTTGGAAACACTATGGACGGTCGAAAAATCACAATGAACGAGAGGGATAGAGATGGCGTTGATCGCAAAAGTATACGCGGTGGAGTTTTTGCCTTTCGGTAAACTCCACTACTTTTCTTATGAGGGAGAGCTAAAACCGGGAGACCACGTACTGGGTATGAGTTTCTTTGGATTAGAGGCTGGCGTGGTGGTGTGGGGTCCCAGAGAGATCGACATCGAAGAGAAGGACATCGAAGTGAAGGGGTTACTGAGGACCTTTACGCCGGATGACTATATACAATACGAAAAAAACCTTCGCGATTCTGACGAGGCTTTTCATATATGCAAGACCAAGATACGCGCGCTCGGTTTACCGATGAAGCTGTTGAAAGCCTTGTATATGTTTGACAGAACCAAGTTACTGTTCTATTTCAGTGCGGATGGCCGAGTCGATTTCCGGGAGCTGGTGAAAGAGTTGGCCCACGCTTTTAAGATTCGGATAGAGCTGCGTCAAGTGGGGGTTCGAGATGAGCTGAAGTTTATCGGCGGGCTTGGCATGTGCGGACAGATTGTTTGCTGTCGGCGTTTTTTGAGAGATTTCGAAGCCGTGACCCTCAAAGACGCGAAAAAACAGCAGCTGATGATCAATCCGTCCAAGATATCGGGCCAGTGCCGAAGGCTGTTATGTTGCCTACAATACGAGACCCACACCTATGACGATATGATGAAGGGCATACCCGGCCAAGGCAGCATCGTAGAATTCGAGAACAAAGTTTGTAAAGTCTTAAACAGCAACGTTTTCACGAAGATCGTGACGGTGCAGAACGATTCCGGGCAAACGGAGATGATCCCTTTCGAATTCTTTCTGACGAAGAAACCGAGAATACTGATCGATGTGTCCAATGTCGAAGAAGACAATCTGGAGGTCCTACCGGATATTGAAGACAACTGATAGGAAACACAAAGGAGAAAGGCCGCCAACCGAACGTTTCGAGCATTACTATACGGAAAAACCTACCTCTTCGATAGAGGTGCGGCAGGCGGTGTTCAAGACGAAGGGCGGCATCGAGGTCGCTTTTCAAACACCCACCGGCGTCTTCTCTTTCGGGCATATCGATCGGGCGAGCCGGGCGCTCGTGGAAGCCTTCCACTTTCGCCCGGGTTCTCTATTGGATATTGGTTGTGGGTACGGCGCGATAGGCATCACGCTTAAAAAGATCTATCCCGCTATCGAACTCTATATGAGCGATATCAATGAGCGCGCCGTGCGGTACGCGAAAGTGAATATGAAGAATGCCAACGTCGCGGGAACGGTGCGCCACGGCGCTCATTACGCGCCGTGGGAAGGCTACGTCTTCGACACCATCGTTTCGAATCCACCTATGGCGGCGGGAAAAGCGGTCTGGACGGAGTTGGTCGAAAGCGCGCCCCGATTTTTGAAACCGGGAGGTTCCTTACAAATCGTGGCTTTTCACCGCAAAGGCGGAGAAAGAGTGATGAAGACGATGAAAGCGGCTTTTGGAAATATGGCCGTTCGGGTGAAAACCGGAGGTATCTGGGTGTACGAAAGCGTTTTGGCCACTCGAAATCCGGTAGAGATCGAGGGCGGAAAGGAAGGTTGAGAGGTGGGAAAGGGAGTTCGGAGCGGGTTGATCATCGTGTTCCTGGCTATCGTTTGCGTCTTGCTGTTCGACTTCATCGATCGCCGCCGCGAGATGCGGCTATTTTTCGTCTTCCCCCAAGAACTCAATTTCCGATTCACTCCGGCGAAACCCTTCCTATTTTCTACATTGGAGGGCTATTTTGAGGATAGCGGCGCGAAAGTCGATGTGATCGCGCGGACTTATCGGACTGGCGAAGCCGTGAGTCCCCTGTTGGAGGCGTTTGCCAAGGACGCGTTCCCGAAGGTCCTCTATTGGTTTGGGGATCCTAGCGAACTGCAAAACCTTGGAAAAATGGAGGCTTCCGCTTTGGTTTTTTCCCTATATCCGGTTCCCCTTCAGTTACTGGCCGCTCATCCGCAAATATGTTCGCCTTACGGATCGATGGAGTCCTTTACCCTGGCGGTACGAAGCCTTGTGGAGAGCGAGAAGGTCGGGCATCTAAAAATCATCGTGGATTCTCATCATAGCTTTTTGGGCGAACGCGTTCTCGAAGGTCTCGGTGTGGACTTTCAATGGGTTCCGGTCGAAGAAGCCGTGAAATGGTCGCTCGACGGTGTGAGTGCCCCCACTCCACCTTCGTCGTCCGACGCACTCTTTCTATTCCTGTGCGAGCCGGAGTGGGTCACACAGATCGCGCGAGCTTGGGAGTTCTCGCAATTCGATCGCGTCATCCTCGGACCCTGGAGCATTCCGGTCGATACCTTCTACACGGATACGCGTACGTTGGCCGGTATCCGTTTCCTCCTTAAACCCTCGCTCGGAACGGAAGCCGCGTATTCATGGGCAGAGCCGGTTTATCCTTGGGTGACCTACGTGGTAGAGGCCTCGAAAGCGGTTTTTTCCGATAAGGGTCAGAGCGGGGTGAAGCCTTCCGCCGACTGGTTCTCCCGATCCGCCCGCGCCATCTCACTCCTTCCGCAGGAACAGCGAAACGCTCAATCGGAGGCGGTGTGGACGTTGTGGGAATACACCGCCAGTGGGAGTCTATTAAAAAAACGTTACGACCCGATAACGCAGGGTTGGGAGGGGTGCCCTTGAAAACGAAGACCGTAGCATTGAAGCGTTTCGTGCTGTGGTGGACGATCCTGTACTGCGCCTTTTTGGTCATACTCGGCTTCTTTTTCGGCTCCTATTATTCGGGGTTGATGAAAGCCCGGACGCTGTCTATCGTGAGCGCCTTTCCTCTTACCTTCGACAGTCTCCTCAAAGAGAGGACCGATCAAGACCCGCACAGGGCGCCGCGATCGTACGCATACTGGAAGTGGGATGAAAAGGGGTCTTTGGTTTCATCAAGCGTGGACCAAACGGTGGACGGGCCCTTCATCCCTCCGGAGAACTACGACAAAATCAAGCTCCTCACAAAAAACGCGAATCCTTGTCTCTCCGATTTTGTGCGCAAACCCCCCCAAGGACCTCTCTATTTCTACTATGCGCTTGCCGAGGGAGAAACCCTCACCGTTTTCGCCTTCCTCGCCGAAGAATGGCTGACCCGCTTGAAGTCCCTGCTTCCTCCGGTAGAGAGCGGGTTCGTCGCGGATCGGAACGGGAACGGTTTTTACTTTGACGCGAAAGGCATCGAAGAGGTAAACTCTGCGGATCCTGCCACCTACCGATCGATGGGGTCCGTGATGGTTAAGTATTTAGGAGAACACTACTTCTACAGCTCCGCGTCTTTCTCCAATTTGACTTTGACCCGTCTGTTGCCCTTTTACCGAACGATACCTTTCCTGTTCCTCACGGCGATCATACCGTTTTTGGGTGGACTTATCGTGCTCTGGGGCGTGAGCCATCATATAAAACGACTACAAAGAGAGCAAGCGAGCGCTTTTCGGAGGTTGTCTCAAGAAATGGACCGGCGGGCTTTCGGCCAGGGCGCCGCCGCTCGTTACGGCCCGAACGATCCCGCTACGGAGCTTCGAGAGAAAATACGAGAAATCGTTTCCGAAAACGCGGAATACGAAAAAGAGATAGACCGTTTGACTCGGAAATCCGCCCTCCTGAGTGAATCCATACGGGATAGCTATCAAAGCGTCTCTTCCGTAAATAGGCTACTGCAGAAGTTCGCCTTTTCCGAAGACTTCACCTTCCCCCGAGCCATCGATTTGGTCACGAACGTGATCCTCTCGACAGATCAGGCCGTGGAAAAGGCGGTTGTGTACTTGAACGATGAGATCGCCTTTCAAAAGGGGACTATATCGATACCCGAAAATGGGTCTGAGGAGTTTTCGATAGAGCAGGGACACAACCGTATCCGCGTGTTGTTAGAACCCTCGAAGGAGTGCACCGAACGCGATTTTTCGATCAAACAAGAGGTGTTGCTCACCTTCTTGTATACCACCGCCATATTATTCCAGCTTAAGCGCGAGACGCAATTGGACCCCTTTACCGGCTTGTATCGATTCGAGCACTTCTCTCGGCTCGTCCAGGTCGAGCTGGACAAAGCGCAACGGTACAGACGATGCTGTTCTTTGGCGATGACGAATCTTCGTAACTTCCGGATCATCAACGAGCGGTACGGACTGAACACCTCCAATCGTTTCCTCGCAACCGTGTCCAAAGTCATACGAGAGAATATCCGGTCGGGAGATTTGGCCGGGCACTATTCGGGTGATCGATTTTTGATCTTCTTCCAGGAAATCGTTAAGAACGACAGCAGGAAAAAAATGGAAAAACTGAAAGAATTGATGATGCAAGCCCTTCCAAAAGACGTCCATCCCGGCCAATGGGATTTCGAGTACGGGATCGCCGATTGCCTGGAAGGTTCTTTAAGCTTTACCGAACTGGTTACGACCGCCTATAACGATATGGCGGCCAAACGAGAATAATCTGCCGGGACGACGCTTCAGAGGATACCCAAGGCTCTTTTAATGCGGGCCTTGTCGAAGCCGACGATCACTTCCGACCCGATTTCTAAAACTGGGACTCCGCGCTGGCCGGACTTTCGAACCATTCGCTCGGCAGCATTGGCGTCACGGGAAACGTCGATGTCTTTGAACGCGTACCCGGCCTCTTTAAGGAATTTCTTTGCCATTACACAATAAGGGCACAACGGGGTCGAATAAACGGTTATGGATTTATCCATCTGTGTCACTCCTTTTTTTGTCTTTTCGCCCTATTATAATATACCGGATGGGGGTATGTCAAGCCTATGGATGTCTACAGCGTCGGCCAGTGTTTGATGATCTTGCAGTTGGCTTTAGCGAGAGACGAGGTGTTACAGGGTTCGCTAACGGTACGTGGAGAGGTCTCCGGCTGGAAGGTCGTTCGCGGCCACGCCTATTTTTCCTTGAAAGACCCCGGCGGGCTGATCAAATCCGTATATTTCTCTGTACCCCCGTCTTTGGCGGGCAAGATCGCCGAAGGAAATGTGGTGGATGCGACGGGGCAGTTCAAGATATACGCCGAGCGGGGAGAGCTACAGTTCTATGTTCGGACGATACGGTTACAAAGCGCAGCGGGGTTGCTCCAGCTCCGGTTTGAAGAACTGAAAACGCGACTTAACCGGGAGGGAGTCATCCCCAAGCCCCCCGAAGAAAAGAGACAGCTTCCGCGTTTTCCGCGTAGGATCGGGGTCGTCGCCTCACGGAGTTCCGCCGCCTTCGCCGACATCGAGAAAACGCTGCAAAAGCGCTACCCAGTGGCCGAAATCCTGTTGTTTCACACGGGCGTTCAAGGAGAGATCGCAAAAATGGAGATCGTGCGAGCCCTGCGCCAGGCGTCCCAGAGCGAGGCAGACGTGGTGATCCTCGCCAGGGGAGGGGGTTCCATCGAGGACCTATGGGCCTTCAACGAAGAGGTTGTCGTTCGCGCGGTGAGGGGATGCGGCAAACCGATCATTGTGGGCGTTGGCCATGAGATCGACCATACGCTCTCGGAATACGCGGCGGACGTCATCGCTTCCACCCCGACCGCCGCGGCTATGCAAGCGTCCCCGGACCTGCGCGCGTCGATGGAACATTACCGGCAGAAGGTGGATCATGCGCGTCGGTCCTTACTCCTTCACATCCATCGAATCGAGGAAAAGGCGCGGAGTTTCGCCCGTTTGCTGCGATTTTACCGGCCGGACCAAACCCTTTTGCGTGAAATGCAAAATGCGCGGCGGATACGACACCGCTTGGCCTCTGCAGGGAAGAGCATAGGCCAAGCCATAGATCGCACTCTGGAGGACCATTTTCGCCGTATCCTTTCCGTGTCGCCCGTACGGCGGCTCGAGGATATCGGGACGCGGTTGGACGCGCTCTACCGCATTGTCAAGGGATTCGATCCGAGCCTCGTCCTTCATCGAGGCTACGCCTGGATCGAGGTGGATGGAAAAATCGTCTCTTCCGTGGTAAAATTCGGTGAAAACGACCCGTTTACGGTCAGGCTCAAAGACGGAACCCTAGAGGCTATTACGAAAAGAACGAACCCATCAGGAGCGGAATAACGATGAAAAACGAGAACGAAACGGACACACAGAGCATCGAAGAGATATTCACGAAAATAGAGACCTTGATCGACGAGTTGGAGTCGGGAAAGGAACCTTTGGATACGGTTTTGGCGAAATTTAAGGAAGCCGTGGGACTCTATCAGAAAGCCTCCGGTCTCCTTCGCGACGCCAAGGTCAAAGTGACCGAAATGATGAGAGAGCTGGAGGGTGAAAAAGATGGAGAGCTTCCTAACGAACTCGTCGAACCTGATACCACGGATAAAGACGGCTTCGTCCTCTGAACTCGAACAACTCGCGTCAGAGGTTCGGTCTCGCATTTTCGAAGTGGTCTCGAAAAACGGCGGGCATCTCTCCTCAAATCTCGGAACCGTTGAACTGACCTTAGCGCTCTACCGGCAATTCGATTTTCCGGAAGAAGACATACTCGTTTGGGATACGGGCCATCAGGCCTACACGCACAAACTGATCACCGGGCGCGCCGAAAGGTTCGACACCTTACGGCAAATGGGGGGGATCAGCGGGTTCACCTCTCGCTTCGAGTCTCCGTATGACAGTTACGGAGCCGGTCACGTGGGAACGGGAGTCGGGGCGGGGTTGGGATTTGAGCAAGTATTACGGAAAGAAAAACGAGAAGGCAATGTGGTCGTGGTGTTAGGGGATGGCGCCTTGACGAACGGTTGCGCGTTAGAGGCGCTCAACCAAGCGTCGAATCTGAACTCCTATCTGAGGGTGGTCATCAACGACAACGGGATGTCAATCGGCGAAAACGTTGGCAGCTTCGCGCGTAGCTTTTCGCTTTTACGGACCAACCCCAAGTACGCGACGGTGAAACAGAAGATAAAGAGTTTTCTGACCAATACCGGGCTGGAGCCTTTCGAAACGATTTTAGAAAGGATACGCGATAGCATGAAGTCTTACCTCGTGCCGCAGAACCTGTTCGAAGCGATGGGGTTCAAATATATCGGCCCGGTAGACGGGCACGACATCGACCTGTTGTCACGCGTCTTCTACAATTTGAAGACCGATTTCAAGAAGCCGGCCATCATTCACGTGATCACGCAAAAGGGAAAGGGAAAGGGCTGGTCGGAGTCTCAACCGACACGGTACCACGGGGTCGGGCCCTTCCACCTGGATGACGGGACGCTCGTGGCCTCTTCGAAGACGATTTCCTTTAGTCAGGCTTTCGGAATGACGCTCACTGCGTTAGCCGCCCGAGACCCGAAGGTGATCGCGGTCACCTCGGCGATGGCGGACGGGACGGGGCTGTCTCCCTTTCGTGAACGGTATCCGGATCGCTTTTTCGATCTCGGGATCACCGAATCCTTCTCGACCTTATTCACTGGTGTCTTCGCGCTGAAAGGCTGGCATCCGGTCTTCGCCGTCTATTCGACCTTTTTGCAACGCGCCTATGACGCTTTGGTGCATGATATCGCATTGCAAAGGGTAGGGGCCGTCTTTTGCGTGGATCGCGCAGGGTTGGTCGGCGACGATGGCCCGACCCATCACGGGGTTTTCGATTTGAGTTTTCTGTTGACCTTACCGGGCGCCACGATCTACAATCCGAGGAGCATACGTGAACTCGTTTCGGTATTGAAATGCATTGTGACTGACCGGTGGCCCTCGGAAGGTCCCGTCTTCATCCGATACCCCAAAAAAGCCGAGGAGTTAACCGAAGAACACGTGCGGGACTGGATCGAGGAGCTCGAAACCGACGATGTCCTTCGATGGGGAACGGTTGCGCAACAGCTCGACTCAGATCAGGAGGGAAGAACGCCGGAGACCTTGCTTTTTTCGACGGGTGCGATCACGCAAACGGCCATCGCTGCGGCTCCCGCGCTGGGGACCTCCTACCGTGTGATAGACGCCATACGCGCGAAACCGCTGGATTGGGAGACCATCGACCTCTTCTTTTCTTCGTCCTCTTCAAAACGGGTGGTGACCATCGAAGAGGGGACGACCGTGGGGGGGTTCGGACAGTATTTGACCCTGGAGCTCTTGCGCCGTTATGGAGACCGGATCGAAGGCTTCCTCAACATCGGACTTCCGGACGCTTTTATCGAACACGGGAAAAACGAACATCTATACCGTCGCTATGGCTTAGACGTCGATGGATTGGCCGCACAATTTCGAGTGTTTTCGAAGAAAATGGACACAGACCCGTCGGGTTCTTTGGCGGGCCTTTGGGGGGATCGGCGCTGAGTGTCAGGTACGAAGCGGCGATATTGGACATCGACGGCACCCTGATAGACGACCGGCTGCGCCTTTCCGACCGGACCAAAGCGGCGATACAAACCCTCGCCGACAACGGCGTGACCCTGGTTCTCTGTTCAGGCAGGATGTACCTGTCTATGAAAAGATGGGTGGAACGGCACTTCGAACGCCACTTTCATATGATTTCTTACAACGGCGGCCAAATCCACTTGGCGGGAGAGAAGGATCCCTTTTACTCTAGGCGGTTCTCTTTTGAAACTTCTTTAGAGATTCTGAACGCTTTGAAGAAGGCGGGCAGCTATCGGCAATACTACTGGAACGAGCGTATCTTCTCCTCTCCGCCCGCTAAGTGGGCCGAGCTTTACGCCCTTCATTCCGGTGTGGACGTCGCTGTTCAAGAGGATTTGGAACGAACGGCAGAAGAAACCAGGGTCGAACCGGTGAAGATCCTGGCGATCGATACGCCAGACCGCGTCGATCGGTTGCAAAGCGCTTTCGCAGGTAAGATAGCGGGTGCGAACGTCTTCAAATCCTTCGAGACCTATTTGGATTTTGTACCGGCAGGAACGAACAAAGGGGTCGCGATACGCGAAATAGCGCTAAAATTGAACTTTTCGCTCGAAAAGACAGTCATGCTAGGGGATGGCGAAAACGATTCTTTCGGGTTTGAGGTGGTAGGGTATCCGATTGCTATGGGCAACGCGCAACGTGCTCTCAAGGATCGGGCGGCCTGGATCGCTCCGGACAATAACCGGGAGGGGGCTTTTTGGGCTTTGGTTCACGCTTTTCCTGATTTTTTCCCCGATGGAAGCGGGCGCCTACGAAACGATCGAGATTCAGGGGGATCCCGTTTATAAAATTCTTTCGATAGAGCCCACGGAAGTCTTCGAAGGGGTCACCTTCTTCTCTTTGGGGTCCGTAGGATATCTTTCTTTGTTGGAAGAATACGGATACGTTTTGGCCGCCAAAGCGAAAGCACTGGGAGTCAGCGGAGCGATCATCGGGCGGACGAAACCGGCTACGAAAGCCACCGCTGGCGACGGGCGCTATCTCTCTTCTTCTCCGTACCTAACCGCCGAGGCGCTGAAATGCATCGCCAAAGGCCTTTTGATCGGGGGCATCTTCCCTATCGTCGATTTAGAGCAAGGCTATGACCTGGATGTGTTGAAAGCGTTGGTTTCGCGCGAGACCTATATTGGTTTGCTGTGTCGATCGCAAACTCTCTCAAACGACGCATTGTTGTCGGATTTTTTGTCCAGGAACAATTGGTTCCCGATTCTTCTGGACTCCGGACTGGAAGATACGACTGCCATCACCCATACCTTTTTTTGGGACTTTCCGCTTTCCGACGAGAAGAGGGAAGAAATACGAAAAAACCTGCTACTGATGGCGATCGTTCAGGTGAAAAAACCACCCTTCTCCACGGAGATTCAGGTGATACACAATAACCAAACCGCGGTAAAACCAGGAATCTCGTATGTGGTGATAGGCGACCCTACGCTCATTCCTTCGAAGAACGTCCAAGGGGCCGTCTGGATTCCTTTAAACGAGCCATTTTTAATCCAAGAAGCGAAAAACGTCCTCAACGGCCTGTCGATCGCCAAAGGAAAGAAGAATTGGTGAGAACGCTTCTGGTGACAAACGGGGTGGATCGGGAAAACGCGGATGGCACGTTTTTACTGTTATAAATCTCGGATTAACCATCGATTAGTTCACGAAATCGTAAGATTGCATAAAAAGGAAATTCGTGGTATACTTTTCGTTGCAAGAGAGATAGAAAGTGGAAAGGGTATACGGTTTGGTATACCGACAAATTGAAAGGAGGAGTTTGAATGCAGAAAAAAACATTACTAGTCGCCCTGCTTCTCGCCTTAGTCGCATCCTTCCTGTTAGCCGGTCCCGTGGTCACCGCCGCGCCGGGAGTGCCGGGTCCATTCGTCGACAAGATTTACGTCAACACCCGAACCAACACCGAAATTGGGGCGAAGGACACGGCGGAGGGTCTTACCGACGTCTTCTATTGGGGAATGTACGGCAGCGAGTTCATGGCGTTACCACCTGAGACCAGAGCCAAACTCGAAACCTACGAAGTGCCTTCCGGCAGCTGGTCTTTCCTATTCAACCCATACCCGAACAAAGCGCCCTATATCGCCGATGTCGGTGGGGTGGAATATTTCAACCCATTCGCGATCCGTGAAATCCGTTTCGCGATGAACTTCCTGTTGAACCGGCAGTACGTGGTAGACGAAATCCTCGCTGGCGCCGGTATGCCCGCGTTTACGATGGCCACGCAAGGGCAGCCGGGAACTTACAAGTACAACCTGTTGGCCGACGAATTCGGATTCACCCCCGAAGGCAACGAAGCCCTTGCGTTGAAAGAAATCGAGACCGCAATGCAAGCCGCTGCCGCCCTTCCTGCCAACCAAGGCAGATTGGTTAAAACCGGCGGGAAATGGATGTTCGACGGCAAGCCCGTGACGCTCAATTTCTTGATCCGTGTCGACGATCCGTCTGGCCGTTTGCGCTTAGGCAACTATTTCGCCGATCAGGTGGAGAAATCCGGCATCACCGTGAACAGGCTGGCGTGGGACCGTGTCAAATGCGCGACCCTCGCGTATTATTCCGACCCGAAAGCGGCTATAGAAATCGGGAACATCTGGCACCTCTACACCGAAGGATGGGGCGCCGGCGAGACTCGAGCCTTCTGGGAACACATCGTTGCGCAAATGTACGCTCCCTGGTACGGCTATATGCCCGGTGGCGCGGAACCGTCCAACTGGAACTATGAAAACGCCTTAATCGATGACATGACTCTGAAAGCCTACACGGGGAACTTTATGACCGAAGAAGAATACTGGAACTACGCGTTAACCGGACTCAGAGAAGGGCTAAGAGAGGCCGTCCGCATTTACGTGGCGAACCAGACTGACTTCTTTGTAGCGAACAAAGCCAGATTCGCACAGCGCTTCGCCTACGGCCTCGGAGACGGACTCAACGAATGGTCCCTCATCACCGCGAAGACCGTCGACAAGAAGCTGACCGTCACCCAGTTCTCCGCAAGAGGCGCGCTCTTCATGGCCTCTTGGAACCCCGTCGGCGCCGACGGTTTTAACGACGTCTATTCGAACAACATCGCCGGCCCTTTGTATGATCCCGGTTCGTTTGAAAGCCCCGTGTCTGCGATTTCGACGCCGAAGAGAACTATCCCCAGGCTAGACACTCTTGAATCCAAAGTGCAGGCAGTGGGCGCAGGAGAAGACGTCAAATTCGTCGGCTTGATCGACGTACCTCCCTCGGCGATCAAATACGATGCCGTGAGCAACTCTTGGAAACCCGTTGGAGATGGCGTGAAAGCCTTCTCGAAATGTACCTATGACTTCGTTTACGGGAAATGGCATGACGGCACCCCTCAAACGCTCGCGGATCTTATGTACATGCAGGGCTTTGTGGAAGAATGGATCAGCAAAGACGGACCCGAGGACAAGGAATTTGACGATGCCTATTCTTCCAAATTGAAACCCGGTAATGATACCCTCAAGGGATGGGTTCTGAACGCTGATGGATCGATCACCACCTATTTCGATTATAACTTCCCGCCGAGCGCGCCGAGAGTTGCCGCTAACGGAGCCCCCGGTTGGACGGTTAGCGCCTCCGGTCATGCGGTTGGAGTCGCCTGGTCCATCTACGAAGCGCTGGCGCGAATGGTCGCCGATGGTGGCACTCAATCTGGGACCACTTGGAGCTTCTCCTCTCAGGCGGAAAACGAAGTCGACGTGTTGGTTCCACGCTGCGTGGCAGACATCAGAGCCAAGCTGCAAGAACTGTATGACAAAGGCCATGTCCCCCAATACGTTGTGGGCTATATGACTCAGAAGGAAGCGAAGGATGCCTACGCGAACGCCATCAAATTCATCGACAAATACGGTCACGCCTACATCTCGAACGGACCCTTCTGGTTAGAGAAGTACGATCCGATTTCCAACTTCATGGAACTGACCGCGAACCGCGATCCTTCTTACCCCTACAGCTCCCAGTACTGGACCGAAGTCTTCGCGGTGCCCACGATTTCGATCGACCGCATCACCATTCCGTCTCTGGTTCCTGCCGGAAAGAACCTCGAGGTCGTCGTGAGAGTATCCAAGGTCGTTTACCCCGAAGTATTGGCCGAAAACGCCGAAGAGGGCCGTGTCACCGTGAGATTCCTTTCCTCTCCTGAAATCGTCGTTCAAGCGAACCTCGTCCGATCCGGAGAATTCAAAGCCATCATCCCTGGAACCTCTCTGGTCAACGTGCCGAAGGGGACTTATAAAGTACAGATCGAAGCCCAGCTCGAAGGAGCTTTAGAAAAATCCGAAACCAAAAACGTCGTGATCTGGTAGTGAGATATTAGAACTCAGTGCGGGTAGTGCCTCCTAGGAGGCACTACCTGATTTTAGGGGGAGACGATGTACTGGAAATACGTCATCAAACGGGTTATCAACGGGATCATCATATATATCATATTGATCTTCATATTTTCCGCCTTGTTTAATATGCAGATGGAACAAACCGTCCGGGCTATGATCGATGAAAAGGTGAAAGGGGAGGTGATGGCGCAATCGACCTCCGGGAAATGGACACCCGAACAATTGATGCATTGGTCGAAGGACAGGAAAACCTATTATTATGAACTTTATAACTTGAACAAACCCGTTTTCGAACGAATCGTCAGTCGAACCGTCGACACGCTCCTGTTTCGCTATGGGAAATCGACGATCATCAAATCCTCCTTCGGTGAGCGGGACGTCGTAAAAATCATCTTCGAAACCGTGCCGAGGACGTTATTGCTCTTTGGAACAGCCGCTATCATCGATGTGTTGTTGGGAACGCTGATCGGAATCAAAAAAGCGCAAAAACCAGGAAAACCCTTCGATAAGGGGACTTCCATCGCAACGATGGTCGTTTATGGAATGCCTTCCTGGTGGTTAGGGATGCTCATGATCATGTTCTTTGTATATATAGTAAAGGTCTTTCCTTCGGGTGGGATGCATTCGACCCCGCCTCCCACCGGCTTCATGTATCATTTGGACACCCTCTGGCATCTCACGCTACCAGTCTTAACGTTGGTGATCATCGGTTTTTGGGGTCGCGCCTTCCTTATCCGAAACATCGTGCTCGGCGTATTACAGGATGACTACATCATGTCGGCCCGGGCGAGGGGGATACCCGAGCGGAAAGTGCTCTTCGGGCACGCCCTCAGAACCGCGGCGCCCCCAATCATTACGATGGCCCTATTAAGTTTGCTGGTTTCTGTCAGCGGAGGAATTCTGTTCGAAAGCATCTTCAGCTGGTCCGGGATGGGCAACTTGTATTGGATTTCGGTCGAACAGAGCGATATCCCGGTCTTGATGGGGGACCTTTCTTTCACTACCGGTCTGTACATCTGTGGGTTGGTCATTTTAGACCTTATCTACGGATTCCTAGACCCTCGTATCAAAGTGAGTGGTAAGGCATGAAGCTCAAAGACCTCAAGGTATCGATATCCGAGTTTTGGCAAGAATTCAGAAAGGTAAAGTCCGGTTTAGTCGGACTCGCGATCTTTGGGTTTTTCTTAGCCCTTTTAATTTTCGAGCCCGTTTTGGCGCCCTTCTCCGAAACGAACACCCGTTGGCGGGACATCTCTTATTGGGACGACAACCCGCAATCGGCCTATCCGATCTGGGTCAACTTCTTTTCCGCGAAGAAGTACGCTGAGAGTACGTTATTGGAAAACCCCGAAGTCAAAGAAGAGGTTTTCGGGACCAACCGTATGGTTACCTATACCTTCGAGTACGATTACCAATACGACATCGCACCAGCCGATTTGATCTTGAAGGTCGAGGGGTCCGGAGCGGCGATGATGGACCTAACCTTCACGCGGCCCGACGAAGAAAGCGTTCTATTGGCCTCTACAAACTTAAATATGGCTGATGGAGGGGTCAACCGCATCTCCGTCGACAAAGGCTCCAAAACGGAAGCGTACGAATTCCTCGGCTATTTTGAAAGTCGGGACAATTTGCGTAAATTTCAACGGTCTTCGATCAAACCGGCCGCCATTCTATTCGCGAAAGCGCAAGAGAATATGCTGATCGAACCCGAAGCCCTCAAAGGCAAGTACACGATGCAGGCCGCCCTACTGTTGCAGCGCCCCTCTGATATCGTCAGGGACGTCAAATTGGTCATCCCGGGTCGGGTGTTCGGCCTCCTGGGCACCGACGCCTTCAAACGCGATCTGTTCAGCGGTGTTTTAGCCGGGATAAAATGGGCCTTGCTCATAGGGTTGCTCACCGCGGTCGTCTCGGTTATGGTCGGTGTGATTTACGGGGTCATCAGCGCATATTTAGGCGGTTGGAAAGACTCCTTAATGCAAAGAATCTTCGAGATCTTCAACTCCATTCCTCTGTTGCCCGTATTAATCGTGATGAGCGCAATTTTCAAGCCGAGCATATGGAACCTCATCTTGATTATGTGTATCTTCTATTGGACGGGTTCGGTCAAAACCGTTCGATCGATGGGGCTGCAGATCAAAGAAGAGACCTTTATCGAGGCGACGCGAGCGTTAGGCGCCAGCAATTTCCGTATTATTTTCAAACACATCATCCCTTTGATCATTCCATACTCTTTCGCTTCAATGGCCTTGTTCATCCCGGGCGCGATCGTTTACGAAGCGTCGATCTCCCTGCTGGGTTTGGGCGACGCCACGATCGTGACGTGGGGGCAAATACTGCGTGACGCCTACACGGGGGGCGCCGTGATCAACGGCCTTTGGTGGTGGGTCATACCGCCGGGATTGATGATCGCGATCATGGGAATGAGCTTCGCTTTCATCGGTTTCGCGTTAGATAAAATACTGCATCCGAAACTACGGACGAGGTAAACAAAATGGTAGCAGAGAGTGCGAGAGAGAACAAACGTGTATTGGAAGTTAAAAATTTAAAACTTCACTATCTGACGAGCCAAGGCGCCGTCAAGGCGGTAGATGACATTTCCTTCTGTTTGAATAGGGGCGAGACCCTTGGGATTGTCGGAGAGTCGGGATGCGGGAAGACGACAACGGCGGTGGCGCTGATGATGATGCCCTCTCCTCCCGGGAAGATCGTCGGCGGGCAAATCCTCATCGAGGGAAAAGACATCGTACCGATGACTGAAACGCAGATCAGAAAGCAGATACGCTGGGAAAAGATATCGATGGTCTTTCAGGGTGCGATGAACTGTCTCACCCCCGTATACACCATCGGGAAGCAGATGATGGAGACCTTGAGAGAACATCGGGAGATGGCCAAAGAAGAGGCGATTGCCAGAATAGAAAAGTATCTCGCTTACGTGGGCCTTTCTCGGGACGTTTTAAAGCGTTATCCGCACGAGCTCTCGGGAGGGATGAAGCAGCGGATCGTGATCGCGATGGCATTATTCTTGGAGCCCAAAATCATTCTTTGCGACGAGCCCACCACCGCGCTCGACGTGGTCGTCCAAGCTCAGATCATCAACCTCCTGAAAGACTTGAAACAACAACTGGACCTATCGTTCATCTTCATCACCCACGATTTGGCAACAGAAGCGGAAGTTTCCGATCGGTTGATGGTGATGTACGGCGGGAAGATCGCCGAGATCGGTACGAATGAGCAGATCTACGGGAAACAAGGGCCGATGCATCCGTACACCCAGCGGCTGCTCAAAGCCACCCCGCTCCTTCACGAGAAGGTCGAAGAGCTTGCGTTCATACCGGGAAGACCGCCCGATCTGTTGAATCCTCCGAAGGGCTGTAAATTCCACGACCGCTGCAATGTTGTGATGGACCGCTGCAAAGAAGAGGAACCGGATCTGAGGGAAGTGGAGCCCGATCATTTTGTGAGCTGCTGGAGGTGTCGTGAATCGTGAGCGAAAATATATTCGAGGCCAAAAACCTCCAAAAATGGTTTCCCGTTCGCAGAAGCATAACCGACCTGCTGAAAAGACGACAGAGTTATGTGAAAGCCGTGGACGGCGTGACCTTCAGCATTCGGAGAGGAGAGATTTTCGGGCTCGTGGGAGAGTCCGGCTGCGGGAAAACGACGACCGGAAAGATGCTGATGAAGCTGCTCGAACCGACGGGTGGGCAAATGCTCCTCGACGGGCAGGATGTCACCCATATCACGGCGGAGAGGTTGAAAACTTATCGCCGGGAGGTGCAGATGGTCTTCCAAGACCCCTACGCTTCTATGAACCCGCGTTTCAGGATACGTGACGTCCTGGAAGAGCCCCTTTTGATCCATAAAGTGGGAGAAGACCATCAGGAGCGTTTAAAGATGGTGGCCCGAGCCCTAACCGAAGTAAGATTGCAGCCCCCAGAAGAGTATATGGAGCGGTTTCCGCACATGTTGTCCGGCGGTCAACGCCAACGGGCGGCGACTGCGCGTAGTCTGATATTGAACCCGAAGTTTATCGTCGCGGATGAACCCGTGTCTATGATCGACCTATCGACCCGCGCGGAAATCTTGCACATGATGAAACAGGTTCAAAGAGAACTCCAATTGACCTACTTGTACATCACACACGACTTATCTACGGCCAGATACTTCACCGATACTATCGCCGTGATGTACTTGGGCAGAATCGTAGAGATGGGAGACCCGGACGACGTGATCGACCACCCCAGGCATCCCTACACAATGGCCTTGATCGCGGCCGTTTGTGAACCGGTCTCGGGAAAGGTCAACCGGATCAAAGACGTCCCGATCAAAGGAGAGGTGCCCTCCGCTCAGAATATCCCACGAGGCTGCCGGTTCCACCCCCGTTGCCTTTATGCTAAAGAAGAGTGCTGGACCCAGATCGAACCGGAATTAGAGATCGTAGAGGGTAGGCATTGGGTGGCTTGCCGACGGTATAAGGAGATATAATAAACAGAGCCTAAGGAAAGAAAGGATCTTCGAAAAAAGAGGATCCTTTCTTTTAATTGGAAAGTACCATTCCTGAAGTCGAGGAGCCCTCGTGGAACGTTGATCTTTGAGTCTGAACGCCTTGATCGCAGCGGACTTCATTCCGGCACGATTTTTTGCTTTTCTGGGAACGCCGAACATCAGTTCGGCATGTTTTCCTGGCTCTTCAACCCTTTACATGAAGCCGACTGAAAATCCCAGAAATACGATGTTTCCTGCGAGGAATAGAAAGAGACCGCCAGGCGGTCGATTTGGGCATAGGAAAGGGGTATGGCAACGACCTATCGCGAGACTTCGTGGGCTTCTTAAGTCTGCGCGCTGGTTACCCCGCGATAACCCCACGCGGCCATCACGGCGTAAGCGCTTCTTCTTTTCGCGACGGCTCGATGCGCTTTCGTACGACCATCGCAGTGTAAGCGTTTAAGGGCTCTCGAGAGCTTACTGAAAAGCAAAAAAACACGCCTAACTAAAGTTCGGCGTTCCCAATTTGGTGTACCCCGATATTATACTCGCCCGATATTTGCTTAGGCTTCTCAAGATAGGATATAATAAACGTGCGCGCGGAACGATGGAATCGGCTTGCCGCTACCGATAGACGGTGAGACCTCGAGTCTGACGGTTCTGTCGGAAAAAGGGGGATTATATGAAGCTAAGGATATGGTTGCGCTGGGTAACGGCAATTGGGATACTGTTGTCCATTTCGGGGTGCACGGTGTTATATAGGATATACGATCCGTTGAATCCGATACCGGCTGCGGAAAGTCGTACCAGCGCCACGACGGTTTGCCTGCGTTGGGAATACCCGGAGGTGTCGGAAGTGACCTTCGACGTCTACTTGGGGACTTCGGCGAGCAGGATGGAGCTGATCGCGCGCGATTTGAAAGAAACTTGCGTAACGGTCGGCCCGTTGTTGACCAACACCCGCTATTACTGGAAAGTGATCGTTCGAAATGCCTTTGGACAGTACCGGTCCGGCAGAGTGTGGTTTTTCGATGTGATTGGAGGTAAGCACTACTCGCTGTTAATCGGCGTTTCGGACTACGACGTCGGCTCCGACTTACGATGGACGGTTAACGATGCGCAAGATTTACAAACCTGCTTGGAGCATTTGTCCTACGAGTATATAAACCGGCAGCTGCTGACCCGGGTCGTAGAGGAGGATGTGGTAGCTTTTTTCGACGAATTGGAACCGCTTTTTACGGATGGCGACACCCTATTGTTCTACTTTGCCGGTCACGGTTCATACGATTTCGCCACCTCGGAATCCTACCTCCTATTGACGAACGGCTCAAAGATAACGGTCTCGGAGTTGCGCGGACTCATCAACCGCCTTGAGGGCACAGTTCTCGTGGTGTTGGACTCCTGCCGCTCCGGTGGTTTCACAAATTTGACGGCATCGAGAGAAGAGATTTTTGCGGATCTGGATCGATACAACCGTTCTTTCATCGAAGGGTTAACGGTGGGAGCCAGGGGGGCGGGGACATATGTTCTAACGGCGGCCAAGCACACGGAAAGCAGCTGGGAGGACGCGGTGCTGCAGAATGGAGTCTTTTCTTTCTTTCTCGCCGATGGACTCGGCCACACCGGGTTATCGGCGCCTATGGGCGCCTTCGATTCAACCTATGACGCAGACGCGGACGGCGACGAACGAATCACGTTGGATGAAATCTACCAATACACTCAAAAGAACGTGAACTCTTATTTGAAGGGCATTCAACAAGTGCAAGTTTTTCCCGTCAATTCCGACTACGTCATCGCGCAGTGGGATTAACGGTTTGGGGCTTGTCTTCAGCGTAGTTCCAAAACCTCAGTGCTTTTTATACGGGCACCCCGTCGTCTTTCCGGTCAATGAGCCAAAGGCGATGCTGATCCCGATAAGAATCAAGATACCAGGCCAGAATACATTAAAGTGAAACAACAAAGCCAACCCCACCAGCCAAACGCAGCCGTTCCAACCGTACCAACCTTTCTTGGTGGCCAGAGACCAGGGAAGCCAAGCCAGTCCGATCAAGGCGAGTATCCAAGGCCAAAAGTGGATTTCTTTAACGAAAAAAATCACCGCTAAACCCAAAAAGAATATTCCGGTTCCTAGTGTATACAGGTTTCGATTTGCTCTTTCCACCGTACTCTCCTTTCTTCGACAGGGGTCTTATGATGCCGAGATGCCTTTTTTTACAGATAGAGCGTCACATCGTCTATCAGCGGGCGCAGTGGTTCAAAACCCCTATTTTTTAAGCGCCCCCGGTCGGCCGCGATTTAGCGGATTCTTTTCCGAACGACGTTCTCGTCTCTTTCATAGTGTATCACAAAATGCCTGTCCTAACCAAATACCCAGCGCCGGACTAAAGTTCGGCTCAACTATCTTATAACTTTCTTATACCTTTCTGAACGGCGAAATATATAAAACTATGTCGCGCTGAAATGCGGCGCTCCCAGAAAGGTACGCTAAAAAACCGTCAACTAGAAGGTCGCTCAACCGCGCCGTTCGGTTTCATTCACGTTTCGTTTCTGTGTATCGCCTCGCCTTGCGAGTATTTTTAACACCTCTTTTTTTATTTGCCATATCTAATCCCGCTTCTTTAAGATACCAACCCTATCCTGCCAGCTTGGACACTGGGTTCGAAATACGTTATCCGTGTTGTATCGCGGGTGTCTTCATACGGAGATGGAGACGACAATAGAGTGCAAAATAGACGGAGTATAATAAAGTAAAAAGAAAAATTCGAGTTTCTGTTAGATTTCTCCGAAACGTAATAAAGGGCTCTTTCTTCAGGGTAGAAGAAAAGAAAAATCGAAGCTAGATAGGAAAAGGAGTATACACGACGGAGGTCGCGCAGGATGATCAAAATCAGATCGATCAAGGCAAGGCTTTTTTTGTATACCATTCCGGCTATCTTAATCATTTTTACGATTGGCGCCCTCATTCTCGCCACGCTGTCGAAACGGAACGTCTATAGCTTGTTTTCCAATCAGACAGTTCAGACGACGACCGCCATCGAACTCTATATGAGCGAGTGGATAGACGGGATAAAAAAGCATTTATACGATATCTCCAGAAGCGCAGAGATCACCTCGATGGACTCGAAGCTACATCACCCACGGTTGGCCGATATGGTGAAGAACGGGAAAGGTCTATACGAGTACATCTTCGTCGCCGACTTAGCCGGGAACTTCATCAATTTCGATGGATCGATGGCGAGCATCCAAGAGCGCCCGTATTTTAAAGAAATTGTGAATCAGAGGAAAGATGTGGCGATGAGCGACGCGTCGATCAGCAAGGGGACCGGGTTGCCAGTTGTGATGATCGCGATGCCTATCCATAAAGAAGGAGGCGCCTTGGTGGGCGTTTTGGTCGCAGCGTTGAACATCGATTCGCTTTCGAAAAAATTGAGCGCCTTTCGTTTCGGAGAGACCGGTTACGCATTTATGATCGATCGGTTGGGCGTCTGCATCGCCCACAGCGCGGACGAAAAGCTAGTAATGGCCTTGAACGTGAATAACGTGGAATCGCAAGGCTTTGCAGGGCTCAAGGAGCTTGAGCGCCGCGCGATGAGTGGAGAATCGGGCGCGGGCGAATATACCCGCCCAGATGGCGGTCTTATGCATCTGTTTTTCCGTCCGATACGAGGAACTCCGGGGTGGTCGCTCTCCCTCTCGATGCCCGATAAGGAGCTGAACGCCAGTACCGTCACGATGGTCTTGTTGGTTCTTCTCGTCTTTGTCAGCGTTTTAGTCGTTATCGTATGGATCATTTTCTTCACGGGCACATCGATATCGAGGCCGATTGTTCGGGTGACGAAAGCATTGGAACGACTGGGAGACCTCGACCTATCAAGTAGAGATTCCGTGATCGAACAGTATACGGCTCGCAAGGACGAGATCGGGAAGATATCACTGGCTATGAACAAGATGGCGGAGGCCGTTCGCGCGTCCGTCTCTCTCATCCGTATTTCGGTCAACGAGACGAATAACGCCGCGGACGCTTTGGACAAAGTTTCGGAGGGCCAGTTGAGAGCGGCCCAAGCGCTTGCCGAACAAGCTGAAGTCGTGGATCGTCACGTTCAGAACACCTCTGCCGCAGTCGAAGAAGTGACTTCAGGCGTGGAGGAGGTTGCCGCCAGCGCGCAAGGACTTTCTCATACGGCCCAAGACCTTTCGACGACTTCGGAAAAGGCGCTCGCCATTGTTCGCGAAGGCACCGAAGCGGTACGTGAAGTCATCGAACGTGTCCAGGAGGCTTGGAGACAAACGGAAGACTCCGCGAAACAAGCGACGCAAGTGGCCATACTCACGGGTAAAGTCAGCGAGATCACCGGGACGATAGAGTCGATCTCGAGCCAAACGAATTTACTCGCGCTTAATGCGGCGATAGAAGCCGCGCGAGCCGGTGAAGCCGGGAAAGGGTTCGCGGTCGTGGCCGACGAGGTTAGAAAGCTTGCTGAAGAAAGTAAAAATGCCACAAACGAGATTGGCGTGATCTTGAAACAAGTCGCCGAAGGGGTGGCGAAGGCGGATGCCTCTACCGAAGATACTCTAAATTTAGTGAAAAGGGTCTACGATAGTGGGCTGGAGATAGAAAGGCAATTTCAAGAGATTTCAAAAAAAGTGGATGGCATCTATTCGATGGTGGCCCATTTTACAGCCACCGCGGAAGAACAGGGCGCCGCCACGGAAGAAATGGCGAGCGCGATGGAAACCTCTTCCAAATCTATGCTCGATATTTCAGATAAGGTCCAAGCAATGAACGAAAGCGCAAAAACTCAGCGCTCACAAGCGGACGAAGTGCATATTTCCGCAGAACAGTTAAGCCGATTGGCTGAAAACCTGAGAACCGAAATTGCGAAATTTAAGACTTAATCGACAAAAAGCGAACCCATAAACTGATACGTCAACAACGATTTCATCGTTCCTCGTTGAACGCAGTTTGGACTACTTAGTTGGTTAGAACCACGGACAGTCACGCTTCCGCGTCGTCTTTCGTTGCTGTGGGTCAAGTTATGGAGTGACATAACTAAAAGGTTCATCGCGGGGTAACCAGCGGGCTGACTTCGGAAGCTCACGAAGTCACGCGATACGCCTTTTGTTTATTAAGACGTCCCGGGAACGCCCTGGGAACGCCGGACTTTAGTCCGGCATGTCTTCTTTTTCCGGGAGCGCCTTGCCCCTTGCCAGTTTTTCCTCTGTATTCTCCGCGCCCTCTGTGTTCTCTGTGCGAACCCTTTTTTTCTTTCCCCTCCGTACGAAACCTTTTTCCCGCGTTTTAAGAAGAAACCCTCTCCATCGCATAACAGCCGAGATTTCGTTTCTCCTCATCGATTCCGATACCCACGAGGAACAATGACCGATCTTTATACCTGTTCGCATACCCCTTCTCTTTGATCTGCTCCAGGCCTTGTTGCGCGGCGGCCTTCACCGCCTGTGGATTAGGCGCCTTCTTCAGTTCCAGTATCCACACATCCTGCCCATAGCGTATCGCCAGATCGCTCCTGCCCGGGTTTGAAGGCTCTTCCACCACTGCTTCGATCCCGCACCCCCACAGTAGTGTCAGCAACACCACGTGGTAATAACGCTCCAAACGCTCGATCCCGCCCGTCAGCTCTTTCTTCTCTAGCCGATTCAGGTATAAATGATACGGTATCGCGGAAAAGACCTGTTGCATCTGCGCGAAGATCCTGGGAAAGTCCCGATTGCGCAACCCTTCGATCATCGCCGCTCGTATCGCGCCCGCCTGATAGTTGTCTATTTCGTACGAATTCAGCAGGATCAACTGATTGAACGCGTCCTTCACCTCTTGGTTCGGAAAGCCCAACGTATATCCCAATTCCCTGTCATAATCCTTGAACGTCAGATAGCCTGACTGCACTAAGAAACTCTCCGGAGGAGACTTCTCTATCTCATAGTTGCTGAAGAGGCTCTCGGTCACGGGATGGTCGGTGAGTTTGTCAAATTCGATCCGGTGTGTCCGGATATACTGACTCAGAAAGTATGGCGAACCCGATTCGAACCAATAGTTGCGGTAGCGATAATCGCCGAAGAATCCCAACACCGAGAAAGGATTGTACACAAACTCCAGTCCATCGAAAGAAAAGCCATTGTAGTAGCGGCGCAGATCATCCAGGAAGACTTGGCGGTCTTGATCCAGTTTATGAGACGCGGCATCGATATGTTCAGAGAAGACCTCTTCCAGTTCCTCCTGCGTATACCCTAACATCGTGGCATAGGGTTCCTTGAATGTGATATCGTTTAGGTTGTTCAAAGTGGAAAAAACGCCTGCCTTAGTGAACTTCGTAATCCCCGTGATAAAGACGAAGCGTAGAAACGGGTCGGCGTCCTTGATCGTGGAATAGAAGTTCCGGAGCACACCGCGAATCGCATCGGCCAGAGCCGGTTCATACAGATGATCCAGTATGGGCTTGTCATACTCGTCGATCAGTAAGACGATCCTCTGACCGGTTTTTCTGTAGACTGAAGAAAACAAGCGGCGAAAGGCATCCTTCACCAAACGGACATCCAAGACCAGATCGAAAGAGCCGCAGCGCTCCATCAGCAGGTTAAACAAACTCTCCTCGAGCCTTTCAGGAGAAGAAGAATCCACCTCCGTCATACTGAAATGCACAACAGGGTAGCTGGTATTCCAATCCCAACGGTCAAAAATCCACGTATCCTGGAAGAGTGACTTCTCTCCCTGGAAAAGATACTTCAGCGTCGACACCGTCAACGACTTCCCAAATCGTCGAGGCCGCGAGAGAAAATAGAACTTCCCCGAATCGATTATCCTAAAGAGAAACGAGGTTTTATCCACATAGGCAAAGTCGTTCTCCCTCAGATATCGAAAATCCTGCAACCCCACCGGAAGCTTCTTCACAGGCGTCCTCCTTCATAGGATAGAATATAATACCCGAAAAGATTATACCACAGGGTTATACAGGATTAATGGGCGGGTGTGGGTCAAGTTATGGGGCGACATAACTGAAAGGCTCATCGCGGGGTAACCAGCGGGCTGACTTCGGAAGCCCACGAAGTCTCGCGATACTGGTGCCCCGTGAACACCCCTCACAAAAGCGTATCGCGCCGTCGCGAAAAGAAGGGGCGCTTACGCCGCGATGCCCGTACAAGTTATCGCGGGGTAACCAGCGGGCTGACTTCGGAAGCCCACGAAGTCTCGCGATACTGATGAAGCCCCGCGAACAGCCCTCACAAAAGCGTATCGCGCCGTCACGAAAAGAAGGGGCACTTACGCCGCGATACTCTTGCGGTTCATCGCGGGGTAACCAGCGGGCTGACTTCGGAAGCCCACGAAGTCTCGCGATACTGGTGAAGCCCCGCAAACAGCCCGCACAAATGCGTATCGCGCCGTCGCGAAAAAAAGGGGCGCTTACGCCGCGATGCCCATACGAGTTATCGCGGGGTAACCAGCGGGCTGACTTCGGAAGCCCACGAAGTCTCGCGATACTGGTGAAGCCCCGCGAACAGCCCGCACAAATGCGTATCGCGCCGTCGCGAAAAGAAGGGGCGCTTACGCCGCGATGCGCGCACTGGAACGTTTCCCGTGAAAAGATAAAACCATGCCGAACTAAAGTTCGGCGTTCCCAGAAAAGCGTTTCCAGCGCTGCTTTCAAAAAAGCGTGCCGGACTAAAGTCCGGCGTTCTCAGAAAAGCGTTTCCAGCGCTGCTTTCAAAGAAGCGCGCCGAATTAAACTCCGGCGTTCCCAGAAAGGCGTACTGCGATATAATGCCCACACGCGACCAGGTTTTTATAGATCAGTATGTTATAATCTCTTCACACATAATAATCGGAGGAGGATTTGTCGTGAGCAAGATGATCCATCAGTCAAACAGAGCGCCGAAGCCCGTTGGTCCTTATTCGGTTGGCGTATCCTACCGAGACCTGTTGTTCATTTCGGGCCAAATCGCCTTAAACCCGGCGACCAACGAGATGGTGACTGGAAGCCTCGAAGCCGAAACGCGTCAGGTCCTGGGTAATTTGAAGAATATGTTGGAGGATTTTGGGTCTTCTCTAGAGAATGTGTTGAAGGTCACGGTTTTTCTAACCGATATGAAAAGGTTCGGGGATTTCAATGCCATTTACGCCGAATACTTCAAAAATAACCCGCCGGCTCGTTCGGTGATACAGGTCGGCGCTTTGCCGAAAGGCGCGAATGTAGAGGTAGAGGCGATCGCGATAAGGAAAGGAGCCTGATCTATGCGCTTTAGCCAAGCCTTGGAACGGATCAACGGGACGGTGGTGGTCGGGGATCCGGAACTGGTGGAGGTTTCTCGGGGCATCACGTGCGACTTGCTCAGCGAAGTGATGGCGCATCAAGAGCAAGCGGACCTGTGGATCACCGTGCAGTCGCACTCGAACATCGTTGCCGTGGCGCTGATCGTTGGGGTGAAAGTGATCATCCTGGCCAATGGTCGGGATTTTTACCCAGACGCCATCCAAAAAGCCCGGGATGAGAACGTGTTGCTTGTGAAAAGTCCTTTAGGAGGGTTCGAACTCAGCGGTATTTTTTATGAAATGTTTCAAGGCTGATTTGCATATCCACACCTGCCTTTCTCCTTGTGCCGACATCACGATGACCCCGTCGGCCGTCTGTGAGCGACTCGTGCGTTACGGGATCGATTGGATCGCGCTTGCCGATCACAATTCCACACGGAATGTTCGGGCATTCCAGCGGGCGCTCGGTCGAAACGGCATCAAGGTGATGCCCGGAATCGAGATACAGACGAGAGAGGACGTCCACATCCTCGGATATTTTCCGGACGCGCAAGCTGCCGAGTCTGCAGGGGGAGAGGTGGAACGGTGTTTGCCCAACGTGCCCGTCGATCCGGAGAGAGACGGGTACTCGTTGCTCGTCGATGAGCACGACGCATTCCTGGAGGTCGTCGCCTTACCCTTCGGCTTTCCGACCTCGCTGGACATCGATGAGACGGTGCGCCTGATCAGAAGCTACGGAGGTCAACCGGTTTTTGCGCACGTTTTCCGGAACTTGGGACTGTTCACCCAGATGGGGCTTCTTCCGGAAAGCGCAAGAGGGATCCCTCTGGAGGTCTATTTGTTGGAGAAACGCGCCCTCGTGCAGAGATTCTGCGGCACCGTTCCCGTGACGATCTTGAGTTCGTCGGACGCCCATTCTCCAGAGGCTTTGGGAGAGGCCAGGATGGAGATCTGCTGTGAAAGTCGAAATTTCTCCGAGTTTGTAAAAGCGATACACACCCAGGAAGGAAGGAGCGTTCGCCTATGTCTATGAGAACGATGGCCGATCACCTCCTCGATATCGCCCAAAACGCCATCAATGCCGGGGCGACAAGCGTCCGTTTGACCGTTGAGGAAACATCCCGGACCTTTCGCTTTCTCGTCATAGATAATGGGAAGGGGATGGACCCCGCTACGGTCGAAAGGGTTTTTGATCCTTTTTACACCACGCGAGAGAAGAAGATACGCCGATTCGGTTTAGGGCTGCCGTTTTTACGAGAAGCGGCTAGAATGACGGGCGGCGACGTCCGTTTACAGAGTGAGAAAGGGAAGGGCACGGAGATCGAGGTCCTGTTCCGTACGGATCATATCGACTGTCAACCGGTCGGCGACCTCGGCAGCGTCTGGTTCTCATTGCTGTCCTACTCCCCGGACATCCGGTGGCACATCTTGCGACGATACGGGGAAGAGGAGTACGAGATAGACAGCGTCGTTTTCACACAGATGACGCGAAGCTCGGAAGATTTTTACGCTCCCGCTTTTTTACAGCTGATGAAGGAGTCTTTGCAGGAGTTGGAAGAATCGATCCGAGAGAAAGGATAAAAAGACGGAAAGAGAGAAAAATCTAAAGGGTGTTAGAATGATTTATTTATCCAAGCTCAATGGAGATACCTTCGCTCTGAACGATGATTTGATCGAATCGGTCGAGTCCAGACCAGATACGATCATCACGTTGCTCAACGGCAAGAAGATCATTGTGAAAGAGTCGCTTGAAGAAGTGTTTCAGAAGGTGTTGGATTTCCGGAAAGTGAGTTTCGCTTCTTTAGGCGCAGTAGCGCAGTTGATCGCTCAAACCAGAGGTCTATCCCAGGAGAAGAAGGACCCGGATTGCGACGCCTGCTAACGGGATCTGGCATTAAGATGGCTCTTTGACGGAGGGATGCATTTGGATATTTCTACGTTATTAGGACTGGGAATGGGTTTCATAGTCATCGCCCTGGGTTTGGTTTCGAGCGGGGATATGTCCGTTTATTTAGGGAAAGACTCGATCATGTCTTTGATCATCGTTCTCGGAGGCGCTATTGCGTCCGTCTTCGTTGGCTTTCCAAAGGCAAAGTCCATGAAGATCATACAGATCATAATGAGCACGATACAGCAACCGAAACTGGACTATGTCGACGCGATCCGCACTTTGGTATCTTTTTCCGAAAAGGCGCGGCGCGAGGGGCTACTGTCGTTGGAAGGCGATATCTCCGAACTGAAGGATACCTTTATGCAAAAAGGGATACAGCTGATCGTGGACGGCACCGACCCGGATCTGTTAAAAAGTATGATGGAAATCGAGATCGATTTGCTGGACTCGGATTTGTCGATGAACGGTAAGATGCTCGAGAGCGCGGGAGCCTTTGCGCCCGCCTTCGGTATGTTGGGTACTGTTATGGGTTTGATCGCGATGCTCCAGGCATTGAATAATCCGGACGCCTTGGGGCCCGCGATGGCGGTTGCGTTGATTACGACGTTCTATGGATCGCTCTTGTCGAACCTCATCTTTTTGCCGATGGGAGAGAAGCTTGGGATGAGAAAAGACATTTTTGTGATGCACCGCCAGATGATACTGGAAGGGGTATTGTCGATACAAGCCGGAGACAACCCGAGGCTTCTGGAAGAGAAACTGAAGACCTTTTTGCCTCCGGACGCGCGGAAGGCCTATGATGCAGCCATCCCCTCGAAGGAGTGATCTGAATGGCGAAAAAATGTCCTGAGTGTAAAGCGGGCGCCCCTTTTTGGTTGACGACCTATGGCGATATGATCACGCTGATGCTCTGTTTTTTCGTCGCTCTGTTGGCTTTTTCGTCGATTAACCCGGGTAAGTTTCAGGAGGTCGCCAGCGGAATCAGTATGGTCTTTGCCGGATCGCCGCCCAGCGTTTTGATGGGCGGAAGAACGACGGTTTCCGATCCAGTCATTTCGAGTAACCCGGGGGTTAAAGAAGAGATCGTTCGGATCAGTCAGGATGATAGCTTCAAAGGGAAACTGTCGATCATCGAAAATGAAGAGGGCACTTTAATCGTGCTCAGTAAGATGGCGTTCTTTGAGCCTTTCTCCGCGAAACTGACGGCGGACGCGAAAACGGTGTTAGAAAAGATCGGCGCCGTGGTCGTGGAGCACACCACGAACGTGTTGGAGATACGCGGTTACACCGATGATCGGACTCCGCCCGAAAACTCCATATATCCGTCAAACTGGCATTTGGGAGCCGCCCGGGCCGCCAGCATCACGAAATACTTTTTGGAAGACTTGAAAACGAAACGGATCGCCGAGCGGGTGGTCGATATTCGTAACGGCCGATTCGACCCAGATTTTTATTACGATCCGAGACGGTTTGCCCCCGTCTCGAAAGGCGATATCGATATTCTGTCGGAAGTGCGTTCGATGGATATGGAAGCGAAGAATCAATTGGAGCTGTTGGACTATCAACTCAAGGATGGCGAGATCACCCAGGAGCAGGCCAAAGCGAAACTCGAGACGATGAAAGCCGAATACCAAAGCGCCATCACCGTGCTCCGGCACGAGTTTCAGCGGGTGGATATTTTGATCAAGCGGGAAAAGGTGAGGTGAGCGTCGTTGCCAGAAGCAGACGATATACAAACGGTAGCAGAGCCTAAAGTTAAGAAGCTGCCCGTCAATTTCCTCGGATTGCTCATAGCGGCGGTTATCGCAGCAATAGTTTCAGGGGCCGTCACCTTTGTCCTCGTGCGATTTGTTTTGGGGACGAACGACCCGGGATCTAGTCAGCAAAAAGCGACACCGAGCGCCCCGATAGAGATACGCGTTCGATTCATCGTGGAAGGGTCTAATAAAACCTTTATGCTCAAGGGAGGAAAAAACGTCGTCGTGGTCGATATGCTGAGTTTTACCGTTGGCAGCGACGGGTGTCGTGAATCGATCGCCACACGCAATGACCAAATCCTCTCTTCGCTGCAGGATTTGTTTATCCAGAAAGAGACGGTGGAAATGTCTAACCCCGCGGGACTCGACCTGATCAAACGCCAAATTCGGGACTTGGTCAACCGTGTGACAGGATATATCGGAGACAAAGCCAAGTTCGGAGTGATCGAGGTCTATACGTATATCAAAGCGATCGCTTCGGTGCAGTGAAGACGAAAACTTGCCGTTTCGGGAGGGGGTGAGCGAAGATGGCCGACACGCTGAGCCAAGAAGAAATAGATTCTCTTTTACGCGCGGTGACCAAAGGAGAGGTAAGCGTTGAAGAGATAAAGAAAGACGAAGAAAGGGCGAAGGTCAAATCCTACGACTTTAGGCGTCCAATGAAGTTTTCGAAGGATCATACCCGGACTTTCCAAATGATCCACGAGAACTTCGCGCGATCGTTGTCCACCTATTTGTCTGGGAGACTGCGGTTTTTCGTGGATGTCAGTCTGGGCCCGATCGAACAGATCACCTATGGCGAATTCTTAAAGTCCGTTCCAAACCCCACGTATATGGCGATCTTCACCGGTTCCACCCTCAAGGGTAGCGCGATTTTGGAGATCAACCAGACGATCATCTTCGGGATGATCGACCGGATTCTCGGCGGTGCGGGGATGTCTATAACCAAGTCCCGTTCCTTGACCGAAATAGAGACAAATATCATCAGACGAGAAACCATGCGGTTTTTAACGCTCCTAAGAGATGCGTGGGCCAGCGTCATGGAGTTCATCCCGGAAATAGAAAACATCGAATCGAATCCCCAATTCGTGCAAATAGCCCCAATCAACGATATGACCCTGTTGATCACGTTGGAGGTCACGATCGGGACCATCGAGGGGTTTGTGAACATTTGCATTCCGACTTCTGTTGTGGAGCCTTTCACAGAGAAGATTACCCATCAGTTCTGGTTTTCGGCGGCGGAAAAGAAAGAAAAAGAAGAGCTGACCCCGAAGATCGCCCGTAATCTTCAAAATGCCCCGATCACCCTGCAGGCCATCTTGGGAAAGACCCGGTTGAGTGTGGGAGAGCTTCTGTATTTACAAAAAGGGGACGTTTTGCGCTTGGACCAGTATCACGATCAAAAGATCAACATCGCTATCGGTGACTTTCCGAAATTCGAGGGGATTCCGGGCACCCATCGCGGAAAAAAGGCCGTGAAAGTGACAGGCGTACGGCATGAAATCACGGAGGATCAAGAGGAAGAGTTCGATCTTTCCGCTTGGATTCCAAAGAAGGGAGAATGATGCGACGTGGCGGATTCTGGGAACTTCCTCACACAGGACGAACTGGACGCGCTTTTAGGGGCCATTAGCGGAGGCGGAGAGAATTCTCGGCCGGAGCCTGCTAAGCCGGTAGGGGGATCGTCTAAACTCACAGCCGAAGAATTGGATATGATAGGGGAAGTGGGGAACATCATCATGGGCTCCGCAGCTACCGCCCTGTTTACAATCATCGGCAAAGAAGTGCAAATCACCACGCCCGATGTGAGAACTTCCAGACTGAGCGAGGTCCGTAAATCTTTCAAGGAAGAGCGTCTGGTCACCATCCTCGAATTCCATCAGGGGCTTTCCGGGTCAAACATCCTGGTGATGGATAAAAAAACGGCTTTGATCATCGCGGATTTGATGATGGGCGGAACCGGTCAGGATGTCAAAGGCGAGTTGGACGAGCTGAAGTCCAGCGCAGTGGGAGAAGCGATGAACCAGATGATGGGGACCGCATCCACCGCGATGGCCGGGTTTTTGAAAAAGCCGATCGCGATTACCCCTCCTAACGTCGGCATCTCCGACTTCTCCCGGAAGGAAGTTCAATTCCCGGAGATTTCTACCGATGGTGATACCGACGCAGCGGTCGTTTCCTTCCGAATGGAGATCGAGGACTTGGCGACGACAGAGCTCTATCAGATCGTTCCGATCTCGTTCGTCAAACGCCTGTACGCGTTGTTCACGGAAGGGCAAACGCCTGCTCCGCCTCCCGCGCCGCCGCCAAAACCCGCGCCCGTCGAACCTCCGGTTCAGGCAGCCCCAAGGAAAGAAGCCCCGCAGGATATGGGGTATTTTCCACCGCCACCGCAGAAACACGAACCGGTCACCGTACAGAAGGCGGAGTTCGAGGACTTTTCTTCAGAAAGCCTCGTGCATCTGCCTAAACAGCTGGAATTGCTGTACGACGTCCCGCTCGAAATAACGGTGGAACTCGGGCGCAGTCGACTGACTCTGAAAGAAATCCTCGACTTGAGCATCGGGTCCATCATCGAACTCGACAAGCTCACGGGAGAGCACGTGGATATCTTGGTCAACGGCAAAGTGATCGCGAGAGGCGAGGTCGTCGTGGTCGAAGAAAGCTTCGGCGTCCGGGTGACCGAAATCGTTAATCCGCGCGATCGGTTGAGAACCCTGCGATGATGAAGCGCTATCTCGCCGTCGCATTCGCCTGTATATGCGCCTTGACGGCCTTTGCCCTCGAACAAGAGGGCATTTTGACGTGGCGAAAGATGGTTCGGACCTTCGCGGGCACGACGCACCTGCACGCGCGTATTAGCATCCGTATGACGCTTCAGGAGAATGCGACCACCTTGACCCAGACCCAATACGGATTGGAGTTATGGGTCCGTGATTTGCGAGACTACCGCTTGGACATCCTAGAACCGGATGTGTTAGCCGGAATTACCTTCCTGTTTCGCTATCGAGAGAATTACTTCTCCGTTTTGGATAGACGCACGCAAAAACGCGCAAATCAACGGGTTTCTTTGGAGCCTGTTGGCGCTGTTACACCCGATTTCGACCTTCAAGAAATCATCAGCAATTTTGCAGATTTTTTACTCGGCCTGATCGAGACCTATAATCCCCTGCTGTCGCTCAGTTATCACAAAGACGCCGGACACCATGTCTACACCCTGCTTATCCGAGAACCCGCCATCTTAACCATTTTCAAAAAGGAATACCCGCTGATCCTGATCGTCGTGGATCACAACGAGCGTTTGGAGAGAATCGCCTTACAGAACCAGAAGACTTCGGAAGCGCTCGAGATCTGTTTCGAAGAGCTGACGCTGAGCGCCCAACCCATCTCACAGAAACAAGACCCCTTTTCCATCCGGGAATCGGAATACCAACTCATCGACTACATCGATTTGCGGTGAAACAGACTATCGGGTCTCGAGTTTCGGGTGACCGACTACCTCCAGCACAGACCGCAAAATAATTTTCCTCAGGACGTCCGGAGGCTGCTCCCCGTCCAGTATAACGAATCGATCTGAAAAACGTTTGGCCAGGGCCAAATACCCTAAGCGGATGCGATGGAAGAACTCTTGCTCTTCCCCCTCCAACCGGTCTTTCTCTTTTCCGGACAACCGACTTTCGGCTTCTTCTACGGAGATATCGATGAAGAAGGTCTTGCAGGGGTAGCGCTTTTCGATTGCGAAATCGTTCAGCCTGATGATCTCTTCGACCGGAAGGTGTCGTCCATAGCCTTGATAGGCGACTGAGGAGTCGGCGTATCGGTCCAGTAGGACGATGGTCCCCTGTTCTAGCAACGGAAAGACCTTCTCGCGCACCAGCTGCGCCCTCGACGTCACATACAGCAGAACCTCCGCGCGCTCACAGATAGGGAAGTCCTTGCGATGCAAGACGATTCGGCGGAGTTCTTCTCCCAAAGCTGTACCGCCAGGCTCTCTGAAAACCTCCACTCGATAACCGAGCTCGAGAAGGTCGTCCCGGATGCCATAGATTTGCGTGGTTTTACCGCACCCGTCGATCCCTTCGAAAGAAAACAGAGAACCTTTCTCTTTCATAATCTCGTTGGCTTCAGGGAATCCGGGCAGACGAGGGTTCCGATATGTTCTTCGAGAACCGCTTTGAGTAAATTGTCCGCTTGGAAGAAGTCCAAGACGTGGATCGGTATGCCATTGCGCTGGCATATTGAGAAGGCCCCTATGTCCATCACCGTCAGATTGAGTCGGATGGCTTCGCTGAAGGAAAGGCGGTCGTACCGTTTCGCATCGGGATGAATCTTGGGGTCTCGGGAGTAAATGCCGTCCACTTTGGTAGCTTTGATCAGCAGATCGGCGCCCATTTCGACCGCCCGAAGCGCGGCGGCCGAATCCGTAGTAAACAAGGGGTTCGAGGTTCCTCCGCCGAAAAGGGCCACCACTCCGCTCTCGATGTTTTGATGTAAGCTGTCATAACGTATGGGATAAACCCCGGGGAGCTCGACGATGTTCGAATATACGACGGAGCGGATACCTTGGCGATCCAAGGCGCTTTTGAGGTAGAGGGCGTTGATTACGGTCCCCAGCATCCCGATTTGATCGGCATAAAGAGGATGGAGTTCTTTCAACTCGGAACCTCGGAAATGATTCCCGCCGCCGACGACGATCCCCAAGGAGGCGCCCATATCGATCACTTTTTTGAGTTCATCCACCAAGTACTGCAGTCTTTGCGGAGCGAAACCGCGTTCGCCAATCCCAGAAAAAGCTTCTCCGCTTAGTTTTAAAAGGATTTTGTGGTACAACGCAAAGCCTCCCTTATCGAGAAAATAAAACCCCCGGGGAGGGGGTTTTAAGAATTATTCGCCAATTTTCGCGCGGAAAAACCTGACGACTTTGACCTTTTCGCTCAATTCGTTCGAGGTGTCAGCCAACATCTGGGTAATGGGTAAATTCGGAGGAAGAGCGAAGTCCTGGAGCAGCAAGCACCGCTCTTCATAGAACTTTTCCAGCTTCCCTTGGGCGATCTTCTCGAGCACATTCTGAGGTTTCCCCGTCTCTTTAAGCTGTTCGAGGTAGATCTCCTTCTCTTTTGCGAGAACCTCTTCCGGGACATCCTCTTTCGCCACGTACTCGGGTGCCAAAGAAGCGATATGCAATGTCAAGTTTTTACCCAACCGGTCCAGGGCTTCCCCGCCCTTCTGACATTCCAATTCCAACATAACCCCGATCTTTTTGTTATGGTGGATATAATAGAACAGGTGTGAGGTCGGAGACGCTTTGAACTTGCAGTAATCGCCAAGTTGTATGTTTTCTCCGATTTTGGCCACGAGATCGGTTAATCTTTCTTTATAAACACCGGCCAACTGTTCACTCACCGGTCCGCCCACAAAAACGGGCGCGGTTTTGGCGAAATCTTCGGTCAGTTCTACCGCTAGGGCTTTAAACTCCTCGGTTCTCGCGACGAAATCGGTTTCGCACATCACCGACAACATCGTGGCTTGCCGGCCGTCTTCGGACAGCACGACGGAAACGATCCCTTCGTTGGTCATACGGCCCAGCCGCTTGGCGGCCGCGGCGACGCCTTTCTTTCGGAGGAGATCTATGGCCTTCTCCATATCGCCCTGGCTATCGGCGAGGGCTTTTTTGCAATCCAAAATACCGGCTCCCGATGCCCTTCTCAATTCTTTCACTTGCTCCATCGACACTTCCATCTTCCATCATCCTTTCGCGCGCAGTGATAAAAAGTCCGCGATATTATACTATAAACGGCGGTGTTTTTCGATAGAGTGTTTCGCGCGAAGCTCACAGAGAGCATCGAGAAATGCCGGGGAAGAATCTAGGCGAGTCTCGCTGGGAGCGCCATTCTGGGAACGCATTTATGGCACCTTGCTAGGAACGCTTTGGGAACGCCAAACTTTAGTTTGGCATGTTTTTGTGTTTTTTGGAAGCGCTTGGGAACGTCCCGGAAACGCCAACTTTAAAGTTGCCACGGTTCAAAAATAAACAAGGGTTCGCACAGAGAGCACAGAGGGGAGATATGTGCTGGAAGCCCTCTTGGATCGCCCTGGGAACGCCAACTTTAAAGTTAGCATGTCTAAAAAGCGAAAGCCAGGAGAGAGCGGAACGCTGGACTTCGTTAGTTTCGCGAGACTTCGTGGGCTTCCGAAGTCAGCCCGCTGGTTACCTCGCGAAATGCTTCGTAGTTATCGCGGCGTAAGCGCCTCTTCTTTTCGCGACGGCGCGATACGCTTTTGTACCTGTCTTTAAAAACAAGGGGTCGCACAGAAAGAACACAAAGATTTTCACAAAGAGCACCCAGGTAACTCTCTGGAAGCCCCCTGGGAACGCAAAACTTTACTTTGGCACGTTCTTAGCCGAGAAAAAAATAGAAAAAACAAGGGTTCGCACAGAGAGCACAGAGAGCACGGAGAACACAGAGAGCACACAAAGATTTTCACAAAGAGCACCCAGGTAACTCTCTGGAAGCGCCCTGGGAACGCCAAACTTTAGTTTGGCATGTTCTTTGTTTTACTGGAAACGCCTTCCGCAACGCAAACCGTGTTTGGTGTGCCTTCCTGGGATTGCCGTGTAAAAATTCCACAGTACCGACAAAAGCCGTCTCAAGAGCAGTGAAAACAGCTCGCGATGCGGCTCAATGAAACCGTAGTATTCTCCGATGACCGGCGAAGCCGTGATACGTAAAGACTAATTGATGTTAATCCAAATCTGGAGCCCGGGTGTTTGGGGCTGGACTTGGATCTGTCCCTGCTGCGACGGATTTGCGGGTTGAACGACTATCTGGTTACCCTGTGGTGGGCTGACGGGCTGCATCAACCATACGCTGCCGTTCCCTTGGAGATCCAAAATTACGGACGCGTAGGTCCAAGCGTTCCAACTCGGACGGAACAGCCGCAGCACGACGTTCGATCCGTACATCGCGTTGCCGATAAAGGCGGCGAAGGCGTTTTGGTCGACGGTGTTCTGGTACTGCAATCCGTACATCTGATACCAAGGCACTGAGATTTGGTTCGCCAAGGGGAGGTACGGATTGAGCTGCAAGAGGAATCCGCCATAGGGATTATACGGGTTGTTCCAGATCTGGCTGTTGGGGATAAGGAGCGCTTCGGTGATAATGTCGCCGGGCTGGATCACGCCGAAAGCCGGATACCCCGGCGCCGTCTGCTCCACCCGGAGTCCGTAGTAATAAGCGCCCTGCAGCCAGCCCTGCCAATTCGACTGCAGGATGCCCAGGCGGATCGCGAACAGGTTCACCGAGGCGAAGAGGCAGATTAGAAGTAGGAGGGTTAGTCTCTTCATACGCCTCAATCCCTTTCAGCAGTGACCCAAATTCCGCCGGAGGGTATGACGAATGTCACGTTAGAATAGATTCTGTAAAAGTTATTCCCTCCTTCGAACACCATTAAGGACCCGCCACTGTTTCTAACCTGGAGAAATGTTCCTGGGGCAAAACCGTAAAATGTCAGAGTTTGGTAAGCTGGAACCGTCCCTTGATTGGCATAGTTTGCTAATAAGACCACATAAGATCCTCGCGCGGAATTATTAACCGTCACTGAATACGTAGTGGGAGTCGGCTCAATAGAACAGGTTGCCGCCGATATGAAGACCATCAACAGTATAGCCACGCAGCTCAGGATAAAAGACTTCCATCCTTTTCTCATACTCTACACGCTCCTCCTTTCTCCCTCTATCTGAGGGGATGCTTTTGAGAGTATTATAGCACGTTTCGAAAAAAACCTCGGGGTCGACGGTAACGAGTTACTTCCCGGTAGCGCGGAGCTTCGAAAGAGGGACAAAGGGCGGAACACGGGGCCACATAATATACTACCCCCGCTATGGGCCTCGTGGTCAACGTGACGTAAACGCCCCTTCTCTTCGTGGGCCGACTTCCAGTCGGCCTGTCTCTCTGGGTACACCCTGGAAACGCCAACTTTTAAGTTGGCAGGGTTTGAAAGAAAAAGGGGTTCGCACGGAGGGCACAGAGAACACAGAGAGAACACGAAGATTTCCTCAAAGAGCTCACAGGTAACGCTCTGGATACGTCGAATTTTGGTTCGGCAAGTCTTAAAAGAGAAAGGTTGGAGAGAGTGGATCGCTGGAATACGTTTGTATCGCGAGACTTCGCGGGCTTCCGAAGTCAGCCCGCTGGTTACCCCGCGATGTGCTTCGCTGTTATCGCGGCGTAAGCGCCCCTTCTTTTAGCGACGGCGCGATACGCTTTTGTACTTGTCTTTAAAAACAGGGTTCGCACGGAGAGCACAGAGAGCACGGAGGAGAGATTAGAACCAATCCAGAATAGAGCTTGGAACGCCAGCCTGGGAACACCGAATCTTTAGTTTAGCAAGTTTACCCCGGAACAATAAAAAAAGGACAAAGTCGGGTCGCGAGCTGCCTCGCCGAGACAAAGAGACTGATTAGAAACAGAAGGGTCAGTCTCTTCATAGACCTCATTCTCTTTAATAAGAGACCAATATATCGCCGCCGGTTATGGTGAATTCTACGTCAAAAGTGAGGGTCCAGACGTAACTCCCCCCCTGGAACCGCATCGCCGCGCCCACGTTGTTTTTAATTTCGAGCGTCGTTCCCCGGGGAAACGCGGGATATGAAACTCTGGTGTGAGCGGAAACTCTATCGTAATAGGTGCCGTTTTTATATACGTTCACAAAAGTCTCTCGCGTTAAATTGTTAACCACTACGTAATGCCTAGCGGGAGTCGGAGGCAGAGACGGAATCCGATCAGTAGAACAGGTTGCCGCAGATAAAAAAACCATCAACAGTATAGCTACGCAAGCCAAAATAAAAGACTTCCATTCTTTTCTCATATTCTACACGCTCCTCCTTCCTTCCTCAATTTTAAGGGATCTTTGGGAGTATTATAACACGTTTCGAATAAGCCTCTGAGGTCTGCGTGGGTCAAGCTTTGGGTGCAATCAAGAAACAAGACCAGAATTGATGGCACGTTTTTTAGTCCACGCAGGCATCGTGGTGTACGCGCCCCTTCTTTTCGTGACGGCGCGAAAAAAGGGTTCGCACAGAGAGCACAGAGAGCACAGAGAGAACACAAAGATCTGCGCAAAGAGCGCTCAGATAACGCTCTGGGTACGCTAACTTTTAAGTTGGCATGGTTTGAAAGAAAAAGGGGGTTCGCACAGAGAACACAGAGAGCACAGAGAGAACACAAAGATCTGCGCAAAGAGCGCTCAGATAACGCTTTGGGTACGCCCTGGGAACGCTAACTTTTAAGTTGGCAGGGTTTAAAAGAAAAACTTGGTTCGCACTGAGTGCACAGAGCTTCGGGCGCTAAAAAACGTGCCGAACTAAAGTTCGGCGTTCCCAAAAGGGCGCTCCCAGCAGCGCTTTCAAAAACCTGCCGAACTAAAGTCCGGCGCTCCCAGTCGTTCGGAGTTCCAAGAAAGGCGCTCCGGGACTAGCCGACCTCTTGTTCTACCGGTTCGTTCTTCAGCGCTGCGATCTCTTCGAGGAGTTTACGTTCTTTTTTGTTCAGTCGTTTCGGTATGGTCACCTTTACCGTGACGTAATGGTCCCCTAAAAGGCCGCTTCTCAGATCGGGCAGGCCTTTTCCGCGCAGCCGGATCGTTTCGTTCGGTTGGGTTCCGGCGTCTAGTTTATAGGATACGCTCCCTTCCAACGTTTCTACCTCGATCGTTCCGCCCAAAATGGCTTGGAGATAGCTAACGCCGACCTCCGAATAGAGATCTTTCCCTTGACGCTTGATATTCCGGTGCGGTTGAACCCGGATCATCACGTATAGGTCTCCGGCGCCGCCTCCCCCGATTCCGGCGTTACCCGCGCCAGCGATGCGAAGGCGCATTTGGTCTTCCGCTCCGGCGGGGATCTTGATACGTATCTTTTTTCGTTCTGCCAACCGACCGTTACCTTTGCAAACCGGGCAGCTCTCTTCGATCACCTTTCCGGTGCCCCGACATTTCGGACAAGTGCGGGAAGAGGAAATGTTCCCGATCAGGGTTCGGGTTTCTTGTATGATCGCGCCGCGCCCACCGCACTGCGAGCATGTTCGGAATGAGTTCCCGTCTTTCGAGCCGTTTCCTTTGCAGGATTCGCACGCGGTATACCGTTCGTATTCTATCTCTTCATCGAAGCCTCTCATCACGTCTTTTAAGGCCACCTGTACGGTAATCTGTAGATCTTCTCCCATCCTGACGCTGGCGTCTTCCGGTCTCACCCGCGTCGCGTGGCCTTGGCTCCCGAAAAACATATCGAAGATATCTCCCATCGGCTGACCCCCGAAAAAGTCGTTGAATACCGATCCGCTTTCTCTTCCTGTTGTCGCCGTTCGGTAGGTCGGTGGCGTTTGATCGCCGACGAAGCCGTACCGGTCGTACATCGCTCGCTTTTCCGCGTCAGACAACACCTCGTAGGCTTCGGTGAGTTCTTTGAACATCTTTTCGGCTTGGGCGCGGTCATCTTTGTGCAAATCGGGATGCCACTTCTTCGCCAATCTCCTATAGGCTTTCTTCACATCATCCTGTGTGGCTTCTTTGGTTACGCCCAACACTTCATAATAGTCTTTCTTCGCCATCTCTTCACCTTCTTATTCCGGACAGACTCTCCGGAAAACCTTTCCCGTCGCTTATGCTTTTTCGGGGTTTGGAGCAGTTTTGAGGTTAGATCCGTCGTTGGAGTCGACGGTTTGCGGGGTTACCGCGGCCTTGACTTTCACCGGGATCAGGACCTTTCCCCTGAACTTGAACCCCCCCTCGACGACCTCTAAGACGGAGCCTTCGGGCGCGGTGTCCGTTTCCACTTTTTCTACGACTTCCTGCTCAAAGGGGTCGAACGGGAGTCCGATCAGCGCGTCGATCGGTTGCAACCCCTCGTTTTCAAGGACCGAGCGCATCATTTGGTAGATCATCTCGTATCCTTTGAAAACCCGCTGGACTTCAGGCGTCGCTTTTTGAACTGGCGTGTGCTTGGTGGCGCGTTCAAAATTCAGCAAGATCGGGATCATTTTTTCTATTAGCCTTTCGTTCGCGTTGTTCACCGTCCGCTGCTGCTCTTTTTGCGACAATTGCCGATAGTGCTCAAAATCGGATTTCAATTGTTTGGCATACCGCTCTATCTCTTTTAAACGCTCTATCTCGGCCTCTTTAGACTTCAATTTCTTCTTCAATGAATCCATCTTTTCCTCGGCTGTTTTCAAACGTCACACCTCCCGCGAACGCCCCATGAGTGTGATCTTCGTGAGATACTCCGTCAAACGGTCGCCCGCATATTGTAAACTCTTTAGGTTGTCCCAGTAATCGGTCACTTTGGAGGTAAACACGACGATGCGTCCGATCGGTTTGTCCTCCAATCGGTAACCGGTGAAAAACAAAGAAAAATCGAGCAGCTCCTCGCGGCGCATTTCACGTCCTATCGTGATCGCGGTGGTGTGCCCATCCTTTTGTAGCTCATCGAACAAGTCGGCCAGTTGGCGCTCATTTTGCATAAACCCGATGAATTTTTTCAGGCTCTCCTTCGGAATCGAATCGTCTTGGATGAGTTTTTCCATCCCATGTTTGTGGTACTTCACCTGGGTGGCCTGTTGAACCATCTTTCCCAAAAAGAGAAAGAGCGGTTCATAGTGGAAATCATACCAGGTGTGGTCCTGGAAATGTATCGTATCAAGCAACGGTTTGACCTCCTCAAGAGGGAGTCCGTGTAACTTTTGAGTGAGGTATTGTTCCAACGACGTCGCTTCCAGAGTGTCCTCCAAAAACAACAGAAAATTCTCCGCCAAGCCCATATCGGTCACCAAAATAACCATCCAGTAATTCTTCGCTATTTCGGATATGGTGATCCGTTGTATCCGTAGCCGATCGATGAAAGGCCTTTCGATCACCGCCATCCCGTTCATCCAATGGGACAAAAAGACCGTCACGTTCTGTAAATAATCCTCGACGTTGGTCAACGCGTACTCCGAGACCATTTCCAGTTCTGCGGAGGTCTGGGCGGTCTCTTGGCGGACACATTTCAAGCATTCGACGTAGAACCGTAGGCCCTTGTCCGTGGGCACGCGCCCGGCAGAAGTGTGCGGCTGCTCGATGAACCCAAGGCCTTCGAGGGTTTTCATTTCGCTGCGTATCGTCGCGCTGCTGCACTCGAGATTGGTGATCTCCAGGATTCGTTTCGAGCTGACCGGTACGCGCGAAGTCACGTATTCATGGATCACCGCGTATAGGATCGTACTCTGTCGTCCCGTTAATTCCATCTTTCCCTTCCTCCGAATTAGCACTCTAATATTATGAGTGCTAACAGTGGTATGCTACCATGATTAGACTTATTTGTCAAGCCCGCTTTTCGAAGTAGCGGAGGTTTTGCCGTCGGTTTTCAGGACACTCAAAACAGTGACTTCGGCATCCGTGTGCGGAAAGTGCAGATCAAGTTATGGAGTGGCATGAATAAGAGGTTCATCGCGGGGTAACCGCAGGCTGACTTCGGAGCCCACGAAGTCTCGAGATACGCTTTTTGTCTGTTTACGCCGCGATGCCCGTATGCGGTTATCGCGGGGTAACCAACGGGACCCCGCGATACTGATGAAGACGCACGATCTGCCTGAGTAAAAGCGTATCGCGCCGTCGCGAGAAGAAGAAGCGCTTACGCCGCGATGCTTGTCCTAGCAGTCCTCTCCGTGTTCTCTGTGCCCTCTGTGCGAACCCTGTTTTATTTTTGAGACCTGCCGAACGAAAGTCCGTGTCCCAGGACGTTCCCAGAGAGACAGGCCGACTGGAAGTCGGCCCCACGAGTTATCTTCAATCTTTTCTCTGTGTTCTCTGTGCCCTCCGTGCGAACCCTGTTTTATTTTGAGATATGCCAACTTAAAAGTAGACGTACTCAGAAACCTGCAGAACGAAAGTCCGTGTTCCCAGGCATTTCCGGATGTTCCCAGAGAGACAGGCCGACTGGAGGTCGGCCCCACGAGTTATCTTTAATCTTCTCTGTGTTCTCTGTGCCCTCTGTGCGAACCCTGTTTTATTTTTGAGACCTGCCGAACGAAAGTCCGTGTTCCCAGGACGTTCACAGAGAGACAGGCCGACTGGAAGTCGGCCCCACGAAGAGAAGATGCGTTTACGCTGCGATGACTATGTGGGCTAAAAATCGTGCGATCGATTCTGGCCTTGTTTCTTGATTACACCGTCTAGCTTGACTTGCACTAATTCTCTAAAAAAACATTGCAATATGCTATAATTAATAGTCGACAGTTGGTAGAACGCGCCTAAGGAAAAGGTAAGCAAATTCGGTCAGTGAGGAGAGCGATTCAAAAAAACACAGTTAAGGAGAGTTGAAGATGAAATTGAAGAGTATGCGGGCGAAACTTCTTGTCTTTTTCATTCCGGTTTCTGTTGTAGTGCTTGTGACTGTAGGGTTGATTGTCGCTTTGCTGGCTAGAAACGTCACTTATAACCAAGCAGTTGACCTTTCTGCGGAGACGATGACAGCGGCTTCCCGCATCATAGAAGAGTGGTTGATGGGTGTGAAGAACGAGATGCGAAATCTGGCGAACACCGATGTGGTCCGTTCTTTCTATCCTGATTTTTTTATCGCAACTTTCCTTGAAGCGATCCAACAAAGCGGGGGAGTTTACCAGTCTATTCTTTTAGCTGATACGAAAGGAAAGGCTATATCGGAAAGGGGAATTGAGGTCGATATTAGTGATCGAAACTATTTCAAAGAGATCGTATTACAAGGGAAGGAGTTCACGGTTAGTGAAGGCCTTCACAGTCGATTCACTAATGATTACGCCGTACAAGTCGCTCATGTCGTCTTTGACCGCCATGGGAATCGTATTGGCCTCCTAGGCGCCTCGATTTCGTTAAAAACATTGAGCGAAAAGGCCGCAACCATCACACTCGGGAAAGGGGGGTACACCTTTCTAACTGACGGGTCGGGGCGGGTGATCGCGCATAACAGGTCAGACCTCATTATGAAACTCAACGTACTGGAAGCGGAGAAGTCGGGGTACAAGGGCCTGGAAGAAGCCGGAAGAGAGATGGTACGTGGGCATGAAGGCATCCACAATATTGTTCAACCCACGGGAGAAAAACAAATCTTGCTCTATTACCCCGTACCAAATACGCCAAACTGGTCGTTAGCCGGAGTCATTTCAGAGGCGGAAGTGGAAGAGAAGAGTACCTTCCTCCTCGGAATCGTCGTCCTGTGTTTTGCAATCATCGTCGCGATCATCGTGGTTATTTCTATGTTCGTCGGCACGATCATCTCGAAATCTTTAAATAAACTCGCCGTTCAAGTGGATCAATTTGGCGAAGGTGACTTGACCACGACCTTCGAAGTTAAGGGCCACGACGAACTCGCCCGGATTGCGCGCGCATTGTCCGGGATGGGCCACGACCTCAGAGAGGCGATGGTCTCGATTGAAGGAACGTCAAAAGATATAAAAACCGCGTCAACGGACTTAGCCGCGATCTCGGAAGAACAACTCGCGGGTTCTGAAGAATTGTCCTCGCAATCACATAGCGTGAACACGAATCTACAGAATACAGTAGCCGCGATAGAAGAAGTGGACTCAGGAGTGGAAGAGGTGGCGGCGAGCGCACAGAACGTGTCGAGGACAGCACAGGCGTTATCGATCGAAAACGACAAGACAGCGGACGGTTCTCGCAGGGGCGGGCAGATGGTCTCGGACGTCGTACGCGAGATCGAAGCGACGACGCAACAGACACTACTGACGGCAGAAAAGGTACAGCAGCTGTCTGAGCACTCGAAAAACGTGGGTGAGATTGTCGACACGATCTCCTCGATCGCAGAGCAGACGAATCTACTTGCGCTCAACGCGGCGATAGAAGCGGCCCGGGCGGGAGAAGCGGGTCGGGGGTTTGCGGTAGTAGCGGACGAAATCCGGAAATTAGCTGAAGAAAGCAAAAAGGCGACATCGAACATTGGAACTATTTTGAAAGAGGTACAGAAAAACGCCGAGGAATCCTATCAAGCGACGGACAAGACAGTCGTATTGGTGAAAGGTGTTAACGAAAAGTCGCAAGCCGTGGAGCAGCAGTTCAAACAGTTGCTGAGTATGGTCGAAAAGACGACCGTAATGATCGAGAACCTGTCAACTACCTCCGAGGAGCAGGGTGCGGCGGCGGAAGAGGTGGCCTCGGCGATGAACACATCGGCGAAATCGGCACAAGAGATCTCGGAACGCATCGGACAGATGACGCGGGGCATCGAGCAACAGGCTGAAGGCGCCCGGCAGCTAAGCGCAGCCGCGGAAGAGCTCGACACCCTAGCGGAGAACCTCGACACGCAGATCAAGCGGTTTAAAATATAGACTGTTTTAATTATCGTTTGTAAACAAATAGGGCGAATGCGCCTGGGAACGTTGAACTTTAGTTCGGCCTGGGTTTTGACTCCTTGGGAACGCCACACTTTAGTGTGGCAAGTTTTTCGAATGGCTAGGAGCACCGTACGTCTGTGCGTGCCGAACGGCTGGGAACGCCACACTTTAGTGTGGCATGTTTGCTCCTAACTTATTGCTCCGTGCTCTCTGTGCGAGCCCTTTTTTAAACTATGCCAACTTTAAAATTGTCGTTCCCAGACGTTCCTTGAAACAGGTTCGAAAATTCGCTTTCATCGAAGACGTGGTAGAATATCGAAAAATCGAGGAGGCGCATAAAATGGAATTCTTAGAAGGCCTGACCTTTGACGATGTGCTGCTATGTCCCCATTACTCAGAAGTGGTACCCACGCAAACCGACCTGACTTCGCGTTTCACCCGCAAGATAACCGTTCGGGTCCCGCTCGTGAGCGCGGCGATGGATACGGTGACCGAAAGCGCGATGGCGAAGTCCTTGGCCCGCGTCGGAGGGATCGGGGTCATCCATAAAAATATGTCGATCGCAAAACAAGCGGAGCAGATCGACCTAGTCAAGCGTACGGAGAACGGTATCATCTTCGACCCGGTGTCTATTCACCCCGGTATGAAGGTGAAAGAGGCCGAACGACTGATGCGGGAGTACAAGATCGGCGGCCTTCCCGTTATCGACCACGAAAAGACCTTACTGGGTATCGTGACGAATCGGGATATTCGGTTTGAAGACGACGAGAACCGCTTGGTGGAAGACCTCATGACGCCCTTCGACAGGCTTGTCGTGGCGAAGTCCGGCATTTCACTCGAGGAAGCGAAGAAGGTGCTCCACCGACACAAGGTCGAAAAATTGCCGATCATCGATGACCAGCGAAAGATCGTCGGATTGATCACAATAAAGGATATAAAAAGCGTTGTCGAATTTCCTAACGCGTCACGGGACTCGAAAGGTCGGTTGATGGTGGCCGGAGCCGTTGGAACTTCCGATGATACGATGGAACGCGTTCGCGCGTTGATCGCCGCCGGGGTCGATGCCATCGTCGTGGACACCGCGCACGGCCACTCCAAAAACGTGGTCAATCGTGTAGCCGAGATCAAGCGCCTGTATCCCCAGATGCAGGTGATCGCGGGCAATATCGCGACCTACGAAGCGGCCCTCAGTTTGCATCAAGCCGGCGCCGACGCGGTGAAAGTCGGGATAGGGCCAGGATCGATCTGCACGACCCGTATCGTCGCGGGAGTCGGCGTCCCGCAGCTGTCCGCCATCTTCGATTGCGCTAAAGCCAGCCGGGAATTGGATCTCCCGATTATTGCCGACGGCGGTATTCGGTACTCCGGCGACATTGCCAAAGCCCTCGCTGCTGGGGCCTCTACGGTGATGATTGGGTCTATCTTCGCAGGAGCGGAAGAGTCGCCGGGCGAAACGATCATCTATGATGGCCGAACATTTAAGGCCTACCGTGGGATGGGGAGCATCGGGGCGATGCAAGCCGGCAGCAGCGATCGTTACAATCAGTTCGGAATCAACGCGGAGAAACTCGTCCCCGAAGGCGTCGAAGGGATGCTACCCTTCAAAGGGAGAGTGAGCGATATCGTTTATCAGTTATGCGGCGGACTGCGGTCGGGCATGGGTTATTGCGGCGCCGCAACGATCCCACAACTGCAACAGAACGCCAGATTCGTCAGAATCACCCCCGCAGGTATGAAAGAGAGCCGCCCGCACGACATCTCGATCACGAAGGAATCGCCGAACTACCGGTTTCAAATATAGCCTGACGCTGCTGAGTACGCCGAACAAAAGCTCGGCGCTTGATGATTGCGAGTTTCATTACGGAGTAAATGGTTTTTACGACCCCGCGATCCGCCCTTCGTCTTTCTCAAAAACGTATCGCGCCGTCGCGAAAAGAAGAGGCGCTTACGCCGCGATGCCTCCGAGTTTCATCGCGGGGTAATCGGCGGGCTGACTTCGGAAGCCCACGAAGTCTCGAGATACGCTTTTTGTAATTTTTACGAAGCCCTGGGAACGCCGGATTTTGGTCCGGCTTGTGTTATGTTCTCTCCGTGCTCTCTGTGCTCTCTGTGTTCTCTGTGCGAACCCTGTTTTTTGCTCTTTGGAACGAATGAAAACCGGGGTATCGCGCCGTCGCGAAAAGAAGGAGCGCTTACGCCGCGATGCCTCCGAGTTTCATCGCGGGGTAATCGGCGGTCTGACTTCGGAAGCCCACGAAGTCTCGCGATACGCTTTTTGTAATTTTTAAGAAGTACTGGGAACGCCGGACTTTAGTACGTCCAGGTAAGGCGGAAATGTTCAGCAGGAAGAAAGCAAGCCTGCCGGGGAAAAAGTCAGGACCCCGTAGCTTGGACAGCAGGCAGGGAGGAAACGAACTGTTCTGGAGTCTGTTGACAAAGCCACTCTAAGGGTGGTGAGCGAGTAACCGGGCCGTAACAACCGTGAACGCATTAGTAGCCTCGAAAGGCGTGGATTCGGAAGTCGAGCTGTTTGGAGTGCAGCGAAGACAGCAGGAAGTCCTGAAGACTGACTGAAACGGGACTTTCTTCCGGCGGGGTGCAAGCGACAGCACGGTTACAAGG
>Ga0209407_1000411_pt1 | contig 56491 bp, 60 predicted proteins | sample AD_JPNHG3_MetaG_FD_184410 | JGI IMG/M metagenome (GOLD analysis project Ga0209407, IMG submission 184410) | Active sludge microbial communities of municipal wastewater-treating anaerobic digesters from Japan - AD_JPNHG3_MetaG (SPAdes) (version 2) | ecosystem: Engineered > Bioreactor > Anaerobic...
CTTCAATGCAGGCGGTCTCCCACCTGTGGCACTAAGAACTTCAACAGGGCTGGCTCATCACGCTGCCTGATATCTGACTATCCATGATTTTGGGTATTCTCCGACTGCACATTTCTTGACAATTCCACGTTTCGGTTAATGAATTCGTACTTATAATTCGGTCACATGGTGAAAAAACAGAAATTGCGTTTTTTAATTTCATTATCGCCTTGTACTTCCCTTGAATCCAATCAAGCACATTCCATTCTCGAATCATTGATCCGACATAAAGGGTACCCGACAGAATCATATTAGGGAATCCGGAATTGAGTCTGAATCTTTGTAACTTGCTGACTCCTTGCATCACACCTGTTATAACAGACATTAATGCTAATTGGATGTTGTGGTCTTCTTCCTGCATGATAGAATCCCAAAGAGAAGCTAATACATACAAATTTCTTCTTGTGAAGAAGTGATGAATCCTTGTCATTCCTTGATGATAGCCCGCACGCCAACTGTCACCCCATTTTTCGCCAATACCCATCATTAGATTAGTTGGATACCAATAAGGAATATCCATATCGTTAATCTTTTCGATTAATGAAATATCTTCTTCATCTGGTGCTTTTGTGTGCTCTCCATCTGTGTCCTGATAAGCAATTAAGACAGGAACTTGCTTTGTCGTTTTGACTATTTCATCTACTGCTTTATCGTAATATGAAATAGTTGCTCTTTCGCATTCCTTTTTAGTCACCTCAGCCATGCATGAAGGACAATGAAAACTTGTTTTAACGCCTCCGGTTTCTTTGTCTATGGCGCTATCCCAGAATACTATTTCTTTGCCACAATGCGGACAAATAAAAACGTCTGAGAATACAGTGTAATTTATATGACAGCTTACACCAGCGTTATTTTTGGTTTCATACATCCAAGAACATTCGTCGGTTGCTTTTTGCGAAACCCTATCAAAAGCCGCCTTAAAATTTTCCGTATCAACTGGTGTATTATAAACAGCGGATATGTAAGAAGCGACAGGAGCCAGGTCACTTATAATTGCGTGTCGTTTTCCCCATTTGTCACTTGCAAATTCTCCAGTTAGTTCAAAGGCAAGTGAATTATCAAAGCTACCGCACATTTGTGCTGCAACGCCGGTCATTCCGGTTCCACAAAAGCCGTCAAAAACAATATCACCGGGGTTTGTATAATGAAGAATATAGCGCATGATCGCTTTATAAGGGACTTTTGTGTGGTAGCTATGTGCGTTATAAACAGGATCTTTTTTACCTTCGCTGACATCAGTAGCAAAAGGTTCCCTGTGATATTCATCTGTTTCCTCGTCATAAGGAGTACCTTTTTCTCTAATGAATTCCTCAATAAAAGGATTTGGGCAAGCAGTATAATATGGAGCATCGGAGAGGGCAATAATGTCCTCATCCGAGCCGATAGGAAAGCCTTCGATGCCACGAACTTTATCTATATCCTCTCTTGTTAGTTTACGCTTTTCCATCGATTATTCCTCACTTTCTCTTCTTTTTACAACGATACGAAGTGTTGACGCATCTTTGCCTTTCGTATAAGCTGAAATGATGTCATTCAGCTTTGCCTTGAATTCTGTTTCGTTCATCGGCGGGAGCTGTTCCAGCTTTTCGATCAGTTCTTCCGTTTCGATGATTACCGGTTCGTAGTTCTTCAGAAGTGCCTGAATGCTCGTTACAAAGAAATCATCTACTCGCTGCGGCAATGCGCCGGAGGAAACGAAGTCATCGATTACCTTTGCCTGCTTTGCATTCAGGTATTCTTTTTGGTTCAGAACCAGCGGATCGGAGATCGTGTCTATCAGCATCTTTGTCCATTCAGCAACCAGTGCTTCAATACGATCCTCCAAGTTATCAAGCTGACCATATACATTTACAGCCTTGTCTTCAAGACCAAAATGGCAGTGCGGGCAAACGGAACTCTGCTTTAACTCGGTCGGTGTCAGTTCATAGCACACCTTCAAAGCTGCCAAATCCTGTTCAATCTCAGTCAGTTTCGCGCCGGACAAGATATCGATTCCGCGCAGCTTTCTAAGATTTGATAACAGCAGGCTTTCCTGAATCTGTCCTCTGCGCTTTGCGTCTTCGATGCCGAGTCGCTTCTTTTTGTGCGCATCAAAATAGATGTCAATGTATTTATCTTTGATTTTGCTAAGTTCATCACAGACACTTTGTGCTGCTGACTCACCGGATGTTCCGTCAAGAACGCTGTCACGAAGTTCACGGAACTTTGCTTTTGCGCTTTCAATTTCGGACTTCATTTCAGCGCCGAGATCGATATACTCGATGCCTGAAATATAAGTAACATCAGAGAAGCAACCTTCCTTGAACGCAAGATATTGAGGAATGCGATAAAGCAGAGCAATGTCTTCAGCCAGTGACTCGACCTGCTCCATAGACAGGCTGAAATTATTCAGCTTAGCAGGAGTATTGAATCGAGCATTATAATTGCTGAATTCATTTTTTACAGCGGTGCAAGCGCTGCGCATTCTCTGAATAACCTGTGAATTAACAAGAGGTTCAGCCCACAGTTCAAAGCCGTCCGCCAGCTTTCGTTCAACAAGTACCGCAGAATTACAAAGATCTTGTGCCTTCTTCAGAAGCTCCTCAACACCTTTTTCGCGGTCATTGGGATTATCAAGCAAAGCAGGATTGATATCCAAAACATCAAACATCTTCTTCAATTCAGCCATCGCAATCTGCGCAGGTCTTGAAAGATACTTGAATGTATACAAATCTGTTACGCTGAGCTTAGGAACCGTATCTAAAGTTGCTGCAGTTATCTTATTTCCATTGTTGAGAGTGATTTCCGCATATCCGCCATAAACCATAGAGAGGAAAATAACAGGAGCAAATACGTGCATGATGCGGAACTTCTTATCAATTTGATCCATTCGCAGCGGCTCAAAAAGATCAGAATAATTCAATACGCCCTGTGGCGGAAGTTTCTTAACAAGGTCAATATAATAGGCTGCGTATTTTGAGCCTTCCGGCTTGATTTTTTCACCATCAAGAATTCCAAAGCTGCGCAGAACCATTGCTGACATCTGTGATTTCCTTCCGGCAAAATGATCAAAAGCAGCTCTCGCATTGTCATACATATTTTTTCGGGTAATCTTGGTTTCCATCTTAGGAAACTCAGGATAAATAGTGCCGAAGTAATGGTCTAAGCAGATGGATGCAGCGAGATCAAGCGTGTCACCGAAAGTTGCATCCTTATTGAAACGTCCTTTAAGCACCTGTATCAACTGTTTACTCTCACCTTTGTAGCCGACATCAAAACAGGTGTTTTTGTTTTCACTAAGATACTTAATCAGCCGCCTTCTAAGCATCATTGCTTTGTTGCTATATGCTTCTTTATCCTTGCCTTCACTTATCTTAGCGAGTTCAGATGCTGCGGAGAACAGAGAAACCATTTCTTTGAATTCTTCCGTAGATTTGAAATAAAAATACACTTCATCATCTAAATTACCGGTGCTTATTCCTGCTCCGGAGTACGGCGGCATGATGTGCATATAGAAGTCACGTTCTGGCTGCGCGGTACTTCTTTCTCCCGGAAGTCCCATAAAAAGATATCCTTCCCGGAAAATGCTGTGCGAATCCCAATTGAGATCATGCTCATAGATATTGAAACCCGGAACATATTGCTTCTTATCCCATTCCAAGCAACTATAAACGATCTGATAGAAATAACGATCGAGTTCTCCATCTGCCATCAGGGAGGCTTTCTGCTTGATTTTTTCGTCGTAATCAACTACTTTATCGACGTCAATATAATACTGGCTGTTTGCGTCGTTGTAGATGATAAACTGTCCTGATACCGTAGTCATAATGTCACGTAACGTAGTTTTAACGATTCCAAGAAGAAAATCAGCATCCTCTTCAGGCATAGGAAGATGAAGACAAAGGTCGTCCTTCAGATTTTCAGCAGTGAGTCCAAACTGAATATCAAGACCGTTTGTCGTCAGTCGGTGTACACTTAACGCATAAATAATCTTTATCGCCAATGGTTTATATGTAGCTTTAGGGAAGGAGCGATTGATGATTTCTTCAAGCTGGCTACTTGCATTTACAACTCTGCTTATTGTAACATCACTCTTGAGTAAGCCATTTGTTTTGATAGCAAGCCAATAATCATCAAACGAGATAATTCCCGGCGCACCTTCTGGCACATCTTCATTAAAGATGTTTTTAATTGCAAGAGAGATGTTCTTCAAGATATGTCTGTTTTCGATCAGGTAAATCTTATTGAAAACATCGAAATATGACGGATGAATCGGGAAAAGATCAACGAAATCATCAAGTTTTGATGCCATCCCAGTGTAGAGATTGCAAAACTTCTCAAGATGCGCACGAATCAATGCCTTTTGCTCAGGCGTCTTTTTCAGGATTCTTTCTGAAACAACATAGGATGTGTCTTCTTTTCTGATGATGATTTGAGTAAAACGGTCGCTAACGTGTTTCAGTGTATCGGAAACAAAGCTAAAGCGAGGATTATCAAATATCTTCTCCTGAACACCAAAGATAACGCGCAGATTAGATTTAGAGCACATTTCGCCTAAAGCCCTGAAGAACTCCAAATCTAAGACTATTTCACGCTCATCACGGGATGTAAGATATGAGAGAAATTCGTCGACAACAATCAGGTAACCTTTGTCAGGATACTTTTTAGAGAACGCCATCATCATATCTTTGATAAGTTTCTTATTATCCCTGACCGTACTAAAATCGGGAACGTCAAACGAAATCCCTCTTGCTTCAAAGTCTTCCTGAATAAAACCGAAAAGAATCTCGCGAAGAGACATTGTTACACCGCCGATTTCAATACGGAGAATCTCAAATTTGCCGGCGATAGGCTTTAGGCTTTCCGCAAACTTTGCATTCTGTAAATACTGTAAGTTTTCTGCGTCATGAGCGATAGCAGAAATGACAGACATCAAGTGAGATTTACCGGTACCATAATTACCGACGACAAGAACGCCTTTGTTATCGATAACCTCATCCATTTGAAGTTGATCAATTACAGGCGCTTGAAGGTTTTCAGCCATTGCGTCAGACATAACGTAAGTCTTTACATATTCTCTTGCCTTATTTGCATCGTCAGCTGAAACGAGCTGGATTACATCCTCGATGGGATTAAAGGTTATCAACTGTGAGTATTTCATATTCCGGTTCCTCCCTTAAATTACGCACATAATGTCGTATTCATTGATATTGTAAGTTTTATGATCTGAGCGTCCCTCTTCACTATATGTAAGGCATCCATTAAGATAGCTTCCTGACCATACCAAACGGAACTTTTTCCGTTTGTATACAGACAATAGCATTTTCATAACGTCGATCTTATATTCCGGATTGAATAGTACATCGATGTCCTTTATTAAAACGTTGTCAGGATGCTCTTGCAGGAACTTAAAAAAGATAGATTCAAGTTTCATTGTTCTTTGAAATGGCTTGAATGATAACAATTCACGAGCTAAATACTTATTAGTGGAAACTGCTTCATTGGACAGTTCAGGTGTTTCCTTGCAGTATATCAGGAGGCGAAATACAGTCTCTTCGCTTGGCAGTTTTCTCATATCAATAATTGTTCCCACTGTAATCCCTCCATTGTCTTATTTGTTTTACATCTTATACCGACTGCATCATCATATCAAAATGCTGAGGCTGTTTCATTGCAATAAATATTTGCTGGAATGTTTCTCTTATGCTTTCCATGTCGGCAGTGTCATCGATATAATCATAGCCGTCAGACAAGCCGTGAATGTTTGCGCCAACATAGTGCAGCAGAGAATCGACTGCCAGCAAAAGGTCACGGTTTTCTGAACCGTCGTCATTTTCCTTTATAAAGAGGCTTTGCTCTTTTTTAAGCAGATCAGAAAGCTGCTCGCCTTTATAGCCACATATCTGAATGAAGTAGTATTCGAGTATCTGTCGAATTACTTGTTTCAGTACAATCGGAGATGTGGCTTCTTTATATTCCCTCCAAAGTGTTCTGTATGCATTGTATACGGGAGTATAATTCTGTTCTAATGCAGGGGTTCTGCCGAAGGCATCTTTTTTCGTGCAGTGAATGATTGCTGAAGCATTGTCTTTTTTTGTGATTAGATAGAAATTAACACAATGGTAATCCTCGTTTCCTAAGCGATTATATGAAACTTCGTTATGGAAAAAGGAATTATGTGTAAGAATAAAAATTTGCTTGATATATCGAGGGATGTCTGCGCCGTCAGCGATTCCATTATTGTGACATACAGAAACCAACTCACGGACAATTGAACTAACAATAAACAATGCTGAACTATCCATGCTCGATACTGGATCGTCAATGACAACGATTCGTTCTTTGAATTCGCCGTCAGCGCTGTCTCTTCCGAGTATCCTGTGATAGAAATACAGGAATGCGATGAAGTTTTTCTCACCTTCACTGAGTCCATGTGCTGGGCTTCCATCATCTCGTACAATTTGATACTTGCTCGGCTCACCGCGCTTCTTCTTCACTCGGAATCCTTGAAAGCCTGCGTTTACCAGCATATCATTGATGCTATTCATAGTTGCATCAACATTAACGATTTGAAGAGAGAGACCAGCTATATCCGCTTTCAAGCCTCTTATGCTCTGTTCAAGTGTCTCGAAATCTTCCTTCAGCTTTGTAAGTTTTTCATTTATTTCCGCAGTATCAGCTTTGTATTTATCAACATATGCCTTTGTCAGAAAAGCCATATGCTCCCATATCATATCGGTACATTCGACTTGCTTCTCTTTACGTTTAGTGATTATTACGTTGTTTTCTTCTATGGCTGTGTTCATCTGCTGAATAATCAGATTTATTTCGTTCAGTAGTTCAGCAACAGGCTCAAGCTGAATCTTCATTGTAGGAGAGTTCATTTTTTCAGAAAGACGGCTCAAATTTAATTCGTGCTTTGCTTTGAGTGCTTCCAGTTTATCGCTATATGCTGAGAAATCATTTCGTGGGAACGGATGTTGAAGATTCTGACTGAGATGACTAAGCGCTGTCTGCATCAAGCGTTCATATTGGGATCTGAACGAGTCAACCGCTTTGCGCTCTCGTTCGTAGGCATCGTCGAAACACGATGCAAGCTGCTGTTCAAAGTCGTCCGGTAATATTCTTGAACAATAAGGGCAGCGATTATCTGAGTTCTCTGTGAAATGATCATGACCAAATTGTACCCAGTCCATTGAGCCAAGTGCGCGAACAAAATCTGCAAATGGTGTGTCTGCACGGCTGGTTATTGCTTTTGCAAGCAAATCATATCCGGTGATTTGCTCGACCTCCACAACGGATACCGTAGGCATATTACTGTAGACAGTTGAATCGGTACTGAATGCGGCTTCATACATCGAGCGTATTTCACTCATTTCGTGCTGGACGGGATTTGCCACTTTTAGTAGTTCGATAATAAATGCATTTTTGCTATTACGCTTCTTTTTCATAGCCTCTGGAAAGTGAATAGTGCGAAGATCAGTAAGTTCGCCCCAGCACTCAGTTTCCAGTTTAGCCATCAATTCTGCCGGTCTTTCTTTGAGTTCATCCTGCTGAGATTTAATAGCTGTTTGCTGTGATTTAAGTTTTTCGAGATCTGCTTCTTTTTCTTTTATCTCTTCCTGAATCTTTATATTGCCTTCATTGACGCTGAATACACCGGAAATGCCTTCAGCTCGAATGTTACTATCAATAAATGTCCGATCATAAACAAGGACTTCATAATCAGAAAGAGAAGGAGTGACACCGGCTCCGGAACGGATGCAATCAGCTATGGTGGACTTGCCGACGCCATTCTTCCCGTAGAAGAAATTAATCAAAGTCGGCTCAATCAGCACATTATGATAGGTTCTGGTGTTCAGCATGATTGAAGTGATTGCCGATGACATTTTACCTTCCATAGCTTTTGGCTCCTTTACTCTGTAATTTTCCCGTTCCTTACATATTCGTCAATTTCCGATATTTTGAACTTATACATTTTGCCTGCTCTGTAATACGGGATTTTATCCTGTTTGATCCAAGCGCGTATCGTATCTTTACTGACGCTCAGATAGTTTGCTACCTCTTCAAGATTTACCCATCTTTCCAGAACCTCGTTATCGGTATTATTATCCATCTTAACACCTCACTTTACAGGGTGAAGCCTAACTCTCGGAGTTCAGCTATCAGGTCTATTTTCTTTATGCTCCAGTGCATACGATTAAACTCATTAAAGGAATCTGTTCCGCTTATATCCAGCTCGAAAAGAGCTTCATTCAGGCGCTGTTGAGGTAAGTAGCACTTGATATCTGGATATATCATCACACCATTTCGGCGAACCTTTATCTGCTTGACAAAACCAAATGCAAGAATTTGATCCTCATCAGTATGTCCAAATGCATTATTCTCATTTGCAAAGATGCTGGGAAAACGTTTTATTCTTGCAATTGCCTCATCCGATAATGTAGAAAACTCTGCTTTCACACTGTCTTCCATGTAACCAGTCGGCACTCTGTCAGGTTCGATCTTAAAATTTGCCGCATCTGGTTTTGTCCAGTCAACACCGTAAGTAACAAAAAGATTATAATGTGTCCTGTCAGCAGCAACCATTTGCTGCGATACTTTAGGCTGTGGAGTTATTAATGGCGGCGCGACTGAAATGCTGACATTGACATTCTCAATGTTTTCTGCTTGAATTCCTGCCTCTCCATTAGTAATAAGGTTAAGGCTTTGCGCTACACCGATATTTGTTCCATCGCCAGACTGATCCAAATTGTATGTCCTTTGAACAACAGGAAGATCAGGCTCTCCGGATTCTGTTGGAAGCATTTTATTGCTCATTTTAAGGTCACCACCTTGCCGTCACGTATTTCGATTGTGTTGGCATGACCAATATTGATGCCATTACCGTTCTGAGTAATATTAAACTGATTCTGTATGATCTGCTGTACTTCTGGCTGAGAAGTTGGTGTTATAGCGTCAACGATTTCAACATTTTCTGTAGGAGCGGGTTCTTCCCGCTGCTTTTTTTGCGTTTTTGAATACTCATTGATCAGTTGAAACAGCAGATCAGAACATGGATAAGCAAAATCCGCACCTTCAGAATTGAAGTCCGGTATACTTTTCCGTATCTCACATTCCATGCAATACTGTTTTTCATCCGAATAGCTGTCCTTTATAAATTTGACTAATCTACTCGGACTTTTCGCTTTCAATACCTTCTTAAACTTGGACTTACTCAGACCGTGTTGTCCACGGACACCATGTTCTACAGTGTCACTTTCAAGTCCTGAAAATGGATTATGATCGTTTTCTGAGATGCAATTATCAATCAGGCGCATGAAAAAATCATATTCACCATCGCTGCCTGAATAGTTCGTATCCAAGAGTTCGATTAAGTCCAACAGATTCATACATACACGCCCCTTCATATATCAGCACGGAGATTTTCGGAAATTTCCGATTTGGTCCGAAACTTTCCGAAAAGCTCCGACAACAATAATCAAAATATGACATAATGAATACAGATCGGTGGGAGTGAGTGAAACGAAATGGCACTCCAAGCAACTCCCAGCAAATCCTACTAAACATTATAGCACAAAATCACTATTTTTACCAGTGCTACAATTCACTTTCAACGAACTTTTCAAAAAATCGTCAATCTGCACAATCAGAGCGTTTAGCCTTGTGCGGAATGCACAGCACTAAGTCACTTTGCTGTGCAGGTCGCGTTTTCGACAAAATCTTGGGACTGGATTTGTACACATCCATCGAAACAGAGATTTTATTTTGTAATATCAAAAAAGTTGCACGTTGACGTACAACTTTTCGGGGTTTCGGAGCTATTTATGGAGGGCGTTATAAAAAATATCGTCCGGAGGTTAATAATCTGACACCTTTCTTGGACTGTATTTCAGGAAGGAAGATGTAAATTTTCCGTGAACTATTTCCAATAATCAACGGTTTCCCGTTGTATGAACCCGCTTTTCTGCCCCTTATATAGAAGACCTTTCGTCCAGCGCCGCTGGTTTTCTCCAGTGGTGATATAAAAACACCTGTCCCGGATAAGACGTTAAACTGTCTGCTGCTGCACACTGAGCCGCTTGATCACCGGCTGCTCAACGGTCTGCGGCAGGACAAGTTAATATGTACGGCTGTCATTTGAGCTGACGGCTGCAATCCTGAATGGAGTAATCCATCTGGAATGCGGTCTGATTCGTCATGCCCATTTGCCGGTCGAGATTCCTCCATTCGCAAGTCAAATGGAGGATTTTTTATGTCAAAACAGTTTTACCTGCCAATGCGTGATGCCAATGATCCGCACAAAGTTACCCTGATTCCCGTTTCCGAGGAAGTCTATGCCAACATCACACCGGAAACAAACCGTATCCGCAGCCGCCGTCAGTATCATGGGCAGTGCTGCTGCCCGAAGCAGTACCTTTGGAAATGTGACGGAGACTGTGACGTCTGCGAGTATCGTGCTGCCGGGGACAACCTTTCCCTCGATTATGAGACGGAAATGCACGGCGACACCTTCGCAGATACATCTGATACCGAAGAAATCGCCACCGACCAGATCCTGATGCGTCAGCTTCTCGAACGGCTGAAAGAACTGATGCCCGAAGCCATCACCGTCGGTCAGATGTGCCTTGATGAAGACCTGTCCGAGCGTAAGTGTCTGGAACAGCTCAATCTGAAGCGCAGCACCTATCGTTCACAGCTTGAAAAGGTGCGGAAACTGCTTGAATTCGAGTTCGGAAAATTTTTCTGAAAAAGTTTCGTCCAAAACGCCCTTGATCCTGTAGTGGGTTGTGAAGGGAGGTGAACGACACATGAACAGGAAAACCCAAGAACTTATCGACACCCTGATGGCAATCTCTGTGGTGTCAAAGAGACTCGCAAAAAATCTGGCAAAGGAGGACAAGCATAATGGATCCGATGATGGAACTGGTAAACGCCCTGAATGCACTTACTGCTGCATTACAGAAATTCTCGTCGCAGACAACTAACGCCTATCTCGACACGTTCGAGGAAATCTACGATCCCGATAAAGACGAGCCGCAGGCAGCGGAAGCACCGAAGGAGCAGCCCGCACCTGAACAGAAGGCAGAGACTGTCACCTTCGTGCAGCTCCGCAGCCGCCTTTCGGAGATCTCCCGCAGCGGCAAGACGGCGGAGGTCAAAGAACTGATCGCCAAGTTTGGTGCATCAAAGCTCTCGGATATTGCCGAAAGCGACTACGCCGTTGTACTGGCAGAAGCGGAGGGATTGTGATGCCCGGAACACACGCGATTCTGTCACCGTCAAGTAGCGAACGCTGGATCAACTGCCCGCCTTCCGCAAAGGAGAACGCGGGCGGTGATACCGGCAGCAGCTACGCTCAGCAAGGCACGGACGCACACGCTCTCTGCGAGTACAAGGTCAAGAAGGCACTCGGCTTCAAGGTGCGCGATCCTACCCCCGATCTGGAGTACTATGACGAAGAGATGGAGGAATGCGCCACAGCCTACTGTGAGTTCGTCATGGAACAGGTGCAGGCGGCGAAGGAGACCTGCGCTGATCCGCAGGTGCTGGTCGAGCAGCGTCTCGACTTCACTCGCTGGGTTGCTGAGAGTTTCGGCACTGCTGACTGTATTATTGTAGCCGACGGCACGATGACCGTCATCGACTTCAAATACGGTCTCGGCGTACTTGTCGATGCCGAGGGCAACAGCCAGATGCGTATGTATGCGCTGGGCGCTTTGAATCTCTTCGAGAGCCTGTATGACATCCAGACCGTCCGCATGATTATATTTCAGCCCCGCCGCGATAATGTCAGCATTGCGGAGGTCACGAAGGAGGAACTGCTCAACTGGGCAGAGGAAGTCCTCATTCCTGCTGCGGCACTTGCGGCAAAGGGCGAGGGCGATTATAGTGCGGGCAAGCACTGTCAGTTCTGCAAGATCAAGGCGACCTGCCGTAAGAGGGCTGAGTACAATTTGCAGATGGCGCAGTACGACTTCGCTGTCCCGGACACACTTGCCGATGACGAGATCAGCATGATTCTCGATCGCGCCGACACCTTCATCGGCTGGGTGAACGATGTCAAAGCCTATGCGCTCGAACAGGCTATCGGCGGCAAGAGCTACCCCGGCTTCAAGGTCGTGGAGGGACGCAGCAACCGCAGATACACAAACCCCGATGCTGTTGCAGCGACTGTCACTGACGCGGGATATGATCCATATGAGAAGAAGCTCATGGGTGTGACCGCAATGACCAAGCTGCTCGGCACTAAGAAATTCAACACCCTGCTTGGCTCCCTGATCGAAAAGCCGCAGGGCAAACCTACACTCGTACCAGAGTCGGACAAGCGTCCGGCATGGACAATCAATGATTTTCAGGAGGAAGAATAACATGGCAAAGATTACTAATCCCACAAAGGTCGTTACTGGCAAAAACACCCGCTTCAGCTACCTCATTGTGAATGAGCCGAAGGCGATCAACGGCGGCACTCCGAAGTACAGCGTGTCGCTCATCATTCCGAAGTCCGATACCGTGACCGTCGAGAAGATCAAGGCGGCGATCAAGGCGGCTTACGAGGAAGGTCAGGGTAAGCTCAAGGGCAACGGCAAGACCGTCCCGCCGCTGAAAGCCCTCAAGACGCCGCTGCGTGACGGCGATGAGGAACGCCCCGACGATGAAGCATACGCAGACAGCTACTTCATCAACGCCAACAGCGCTACCAAGCCGGGTGTTGTGGATGCCGACTGCCAGCCGATTCTCGATACCAGTGAGCTGTACTCCGGCATCTACGGCAGAGCTTCCATCAACTTCTATGCCTTCAATACCAACGGAAATAAGGGCATCGCCTGCGGTCTGAACAATCTCCAGAAGCTCCGCGACGGTGAGCCTCTCGGCGGCAAGTCCCGTGCAGAGGATGATTTCGCAGACATGGACGACGATGACGACGATTTTCTCTCTTAATTAACCAATGAATGTCGGGAGGGCGACTGACGGGATACCGTCCGGGTGGGTTTAAAGGAAGTGTTACCATGAAAACCATAGAAATCGATCTGGAGACTCGGAGTGACCGTGACATCACCAAATGTGGTGTATACGCTTACGTCGATTCTCCGTATTTTGCTATCACGCTGATGAGCGTCTCAGTTGATGACGGCGCAGTGAAGCTTTACGATCTTGCGAACGGCGATCGTGTCCCCGAAGATATTCTAACTGCGCTTGCGGATGAGTCCGTCATCAAGCGGGCGTTCAACGTGCAATTTGAGCGTGTATGTCTCTCCAAATATCTGCGGGAGGAGTATCCGCAGATCTTCCGCAGTTACAGCATTGAAGCCGATACTGTCGGCGATTATCTAAGTCCGGTCGGCTGGCAGTGTACCATGATCCATTGCAGAACGCTCGGTCTGCCATCGACACTGGCTTCTGCAGGTGCTGCCCTGAAGCTGGAACAGCAGAAGATGCCGGAGGGCAAGGCGCTCATCAAGTATTTTTGCGTACCTTACGAAACGGTGAACGGCATTCCGCAGTTCCACACTCCTGCCGATGCACCTGATAAGTGGGAAACCTTCAAGGCGTACAACAAGCAGGACGTGGAGGCGGAGCTTGCCATTGACCAGCGCCTTTCCCGTTTCCCGGTACCGGATTTCATCTGGGAGCAGTTTTATCTCGATCAGGAGATCAACGATCGCGGCATCCGTGTTGACATGGAGCTGGTCGATGCAGCGCTTACGCTGGATGCACAGGCGAAGGCAACGCTGTCGGCGGAAATGCGCAGGCTTACCGGCATCGAGAATCCGAATTCCGTGTATCAGCTTCTGGAATGGCTCGGCGAACAGGGATATAAATCGGACTGTCTTGACAAAGCTGCCGTGAAGGAACTGCTCAAGACTGCGAAAGATCCGGTGAAGTCAGTGCTGGAGCTGAGGCTTATGCTGTCGAAGTCAAGCGTGAAGAAATATCAGGCGATGCAGACGGCAGCCTGCTCAGATCACCGTGCGAGAGGAATGTTCAGCTTTTATGGTGCTTCACGAACTGGACGCTGGGCAGGACGGATTATTCAATTGCAGAACCTGCCGCAGAATCATATTCCTGACCTGACCGAAGCGAGAAATACAGTCAAGTACGGTTATTACGATGAGGTCGAAATGTTCTATGAAGATGTGCCTGATACGCTATCGCAGCTCATCCGCACTGCTTTTGTACCCAGACCGGGATATAAGTTTATTGTCGCGGACTTTTCTGCGATTGAAGCCCGTGTCATTGCTTGGATCGCCGGAGAGCAGTGGCGCATGGACGCTTTTGCCAACGGCGAGGATATATACTGCGCGTCGGCGTCAAAGATGTTCGGCGTACCGGTTGTAAAGCACGGCGAAAATGGTCATCTGCGTCAGAAGGGCAAGGTCGCGGAGCTTGCCTGCGGCTACGGCGGGAGTATCGGGGCAATGAAGGCGATGGGCGGTGATTCCCTGAACCTTACCGATGCCGAGCTGAAGCAGATCGTGGACGATTGGCGGGCAGCATCCCCGCATATTACGGCGCTGTGGTGGGCTGTCGATGATGCGGTCAAGAAGGCAATCAAGCAGAAAACAACCACAGAAACACACGGATTGCAGTTCAGCTATCAGAGCAAGATGCTTTTTATCACGCTGCCGTCCGGTCGTAAGCTCTGCTACGCGCACCCGCAGATCGGTGAGAACCAGTTCGGCGGAGAGTCCGTCACATATATGGGCGTGGGTGCATCGAAGAAGTGGGAACGCATCGAGAGCTACGGTCCGAAGTTCGTCGAGAATATCGTGCAGGGCATAGCGCGTGATCTGCTGATGTACTCTATGCAGACTTTGCGCTCCTGCTTCATTGTTGCAACGGTTCACGATGAAATGATCATCGAGGCGGATCGGAGAATGTCACTGCCGGTCGTCTGTGAACAGATGGCACGAACGCCTGCGTGGGCAGAAGGTCTGCTCTTGCGGGCAGACGGATATGAATGCGAGTTTTATAAAAAGGACTGATTGTTTCGTCCAAAACGCCCCTGATTCTGTAGTGGGTTGTAGAGCAGGAATGCTCTCCCCACATCTGGGGGCAAAGAATGAAGGGAGAATGGTTATGTTTTATGTGAAGGAAAAGACCGATGAGATCGAGGTTAAGGTGGAGCTGAACAGCGAGAACGTGTTCTGCTCCTGCCCGGACTGCGGCAAGGAGGTCGCTGTTGACCTGTCGTGCGTGTTTGCCGATGGTCTGGGCGATATGTACGGTACGGCAGTCCTCTGCAACGAGTGCGCTTGGAAGAGACTGCACGTGAAGCTGAAAAGAAAAGAGGGATGATATGAAATACAGTATTGAATGGTTTTATGCGCTGGTCAGCGGCAAGCTGGTCAAACCGGAGAACGTCTATGTGAAATGCCCACGCTGCGGGAAGCTCTGCAATAAGGGCTGCGACAGGAAGCCATGCGGCAGGAACGAGGTGAAGCATGGCTGATTATTATAACAGCGAAGGCTATGCAAGTCCAACGGAACATGAGGCGTTCACCCGTATCGAGCGTGAGGAGAAGGCTGCGGCAAAAGCTGCCGCCTTCCGCCCGATCGTGTATATCTGCTCTCCCTACTCCGGCGATACGGAGAAGAACGTCGAGAACGCTAAGCGATACAGCCGCTTTGCTGTTGACCGGCACTATCTGCCGATCACGCCCCATATCTACTTCACGCAATTTATGGACGACAGTGTTCCGGAGGAACGGGATACAGCCATTTTCATGAACTGGGTGCTGATGAGTAAGTGCGTGGAGCTGTGGGTGTTCGGAGATACGGTCAGCTCCGGCATGAAGGCAGAGATTGACCGTGCAAAGCGCAAACACATGAAAATTCGCTATTTCAGCGAGGAACTGGAGGAAAAGATATGAAGTTTACCCTGTATACTGCCGATTGTACCGGCAACGCAAAGAACACGATTTACCCGAATCAGAAGGTCATCACCTCGGAGGCTGACCTCAAGAAAGCTGTCACCAGCGACCATGTTTGTGCCAAGTACGATAACGATACCCGCTGCGATGCAAACTTTCAGTTCTCCGACGTCGTTCCGATGGATTGTGACAACGACCACAGCGATGATCCCGACGATTGGATCACTCCGGAAAAGCTGGCGGAGCAGCTCACCGATGTTGCATTTGCCATCACATACAGCCGTCATCATATGCTCGACAAAGGCTCTGTAACAGCCCGCCCTCGTTTCCATGTGTTCTTTCCGACCTCTCCCTGCAAGGATACCGCTTCCCACAAGAGCATCAAAGCCCGCATCTATAAGGAGCTTCCTTTCTTTGATGGCAACGCACTGGACGCTTCACGTTTTCTGTTCGGCTCGAAGGGTGATGTTGTCTGGCACGAAGGAAGCCTGACCATTGAGGACTGGCTCACGCTCATGAAGTCGAACCGCAGCATCCCGCAGGGACAGCGCAACAGTACCATGTCCCGTATTGCGGGCAGGCTGGTCAAGCGTTTCGGTGTGACGGAGGACGCTCATGCAAAGTTCCTCGAAAAGGCTGCGGAGTGTGATCCGCCTCTTGATGATGAGGAACTGGAGGGTATCTGGGCAAGCGCCTGCAAGTTCGGCAAAAAGGTCACATCGCAGGAAGGATATGTGCCGCCGGAACAGTACGGCGATAATGTGCTTATACCTGATGATTTTTCCGATGTCGGTGAAGCCCGCACGTTCGTCGAGTGCTTTGGTGATGAGATCGCATTTACGATTGCTACGAATTACCTGCGCTATAACGGTACCTACTGGGAGGAATCGGAGCAGGCGGCAGTAATGGCAATGATAGAACACACGGATGCACAGCTTGAAGAGGCAGAACGCAAAATGGAGGATGACCTGTGTGCGCTGGAGAAGCTCGGCGTTCCGAGAGCGCTGGCAAAGGCAGGAGGCAAAAAGTTCCGTGACAGCCTGAGTCCGGAACAGGGTGCTGCATACGGGCTGTTCAGATTTTCCGAGCTGTATCACGATTTCGTGATGAAGTACCGTCATATACGCAGTCTTAATAATGCGCTTGATGCAGCAAAGCCGCTGGTGCTGAAGCACCCGGAGCAGCTTGACGGTGATCCGATGTTGCTGAATACCCCCGGCGGCACCTACGACCTTGCCAAAGGTCTCGACGGCTGGAGAGCGACTGATCCGACTGACCTGATTACGAAAGTGACGGCAGTTGTGCCAAATGAGGAAGGTCGCCAGATCTGGGAGGACGCTTTGCAGGTATTCTTCTGTAAAGACCAGAGTCTTATCGACTACGTTCAGATGATCTGCGGTCTCTGTCTGATCGGAAAAGTATACACAGAAGCAATGATTATCGCATATGGCGACGGCAGGAACGGCAAGTCCACCTTCTGGAATGTCATCTATAAGGTTCTCGGCAGTTATTCTGGCAACATCTCCGCCGATGCTCTGACCGTCAACTGCAAGCGTAACGTCAAACCGGAAATGGCGGAACTGAAGGGCAAGCGCCTCATCATTGCTGCGGAGCTGCAGGAAGGAATGCGCCTGAACACGTCTGTGGTAAAGCAGCTCTGTTCGACCGATCCCATTTTCGCAGAAAAGAAGTTTAAGGCTCCGTTCTCCTTCGAGCCGAGCCATACGCTGGTGCTGTACACGAACCACCTGCCGAAGGTTGCTGCCTCGGACGACGGCACATGGCGCAGACTGATCGTGATCCCGTTCCATGCAAAGATTCAGGGACAGGATGACAAGAAGAATTACACGCAGTATCTCATTGACAATGCTGGCGGTGCGGTTCTTTCGTGGTTAATCGAAGGTGCCATGAAAGTGGTCGCCGCCGATTTCAAGGTAGAACGCCCGCAGTGTGTGTTGGATGCAATCGGAGCCTACCGTGAAGGCAATGACTGGCTTGGCTCTTTCATCAATGATTGCTGCGAGGTCGATAAAAGCTATATGGCGCAGTCTGGTGATCTGTATAAGTCTTATCGTGATTACTGTACGACCAATGGCGAATACACCCGCAGTACCTCTGACTTCTACGGAGCGCTGGAGCAGGCAGGCTTCAAGCGTAAAAAGATGCACAGCGGGAATTTCATTATGGGTATCAGCCTTGCTGCCGATTTCCTGAATTGACCTTCGACCGACTTCCGATTCCATCATACGAAAAAGTACGTAGAATCGGGATTGCGGAAGTCATCGAAACTCATTTCCCAACCTTACGCAGGCGAGAAAAAAGTATGTTTTTTCTTTCTATGTAAAGGTTTGTATTCAACTTCCGATGACTTCCGCACATATACGAAAAACGCCGAATTTATGACGATTTCCAAAGGAGGAAACAATATGTGGCTCAAGAAAAACAACCGGCTTTTCAACCTTGAACGATTTGATGCCGTCGTGCAGGACAAGGAGATCCCCGACATCCTGTGGCTGATCCATGTGAACCCCACCTGCAAGACCGCAATCGCAAGATATGACGCAGAGCAGGTCGAGCAGATCATCGAGGACATTGCAGCGGCAATGCAGAACGGCGATAAGCTGTATGTGCTGCCATGAGAGAAAAGACAATTGAAGAAAAACTGGTCGCTGCCGTGAAATCAGTCGGCGGTGTCTGCTGGAAGTTCACCTCTCCCGGAACAGCGGGTGTGCCTGACCGCATCGTATTGATGCCTTCTGGCAGAATCGGCTTCGTGGAGGTCAAGGCTCCCGGCGAAACGCCCCGTCCGCTGCAGCGCCTGCGTATCAGAACACTTCGGCGGCTGGGCTTCAAGGCGTTTGTGCTGGACAACCCGGAGCAGATAGGAGGAATCATTGATGCAATACAAACCACATGACTACCAGAAGTTCGCCGTGGACTTCATCGAAACACATCCGCAGGCAGCAGTTCTCTTGGAATGCGGATTAGGCAAGACGAGCATAACGCTGACGGCGCTGAACGATATGATGTTCGACCGCTTTGAGGTCAGAAAGGTTCTTATCATCGCACCAATCCGTGTATGCAAGAATAGCTGGGCGGCAGAAATCAGCAAGTGGGATCACCTCAAAGGGCTGACCTACAGTCTGGTTCTCGGCAACAGAGAACAGAGGCTGGCAGCTCTCCGGAAGAAAGCCGATCTGTATATCATCAACCGCGAGAACGTACAGTGGCTCATCGAGAGCAGCGGGATGTCGTTCGACTTCGACATGGTGGTGATCGACGAACTGAGTTCCTTCAAGAACCACCAGTCCAAGCGCTTCAAGGCTTTGCGGAAGGTACGCCCTTTCGTGAAGCGCATTGTCGGGCTGACGGGTACACCGTGCAGCAATGGTCTCATGGATCTCTGGGCGCAGTTCCGCCTGCTGGATAAGGGAGAGCGCCTCGGCAAGAGAATCGGGCAGTACCGTGATGCCTACTTCACCCCGGACTGGAACGGCTTTACCTATTCTCCCAGACCGGGTGCAGAGAAACAGATATACAGCAAGATCGCTGACATCAGCATCTCCATGAAGACCACCGACCACCTGACCATGCCGGAACTGGTGATGACCGCTGATTCCGTTGAGCTGGATGAAGCGGCGGCAACGGTCTACAAAGACATGGAGCAGGATATGTGTCTGGATTTCACCCGCGAATCCATAACGGCAGCAAACGCAGGTGTCCTGTGTGGAAAGCTGACACAGCTTGCCAGCGGTTCGGTTTATACCGATGGCGGCAGCGTGATGCGGATACATTCGCATAAGCTGGACGCACTGGAAGATCTGATCGAGGCACAGAACGGAAAACCGGTGCTGATCGCTTACTGGTACAAGCATGAGCGCGACAGTATCATGGAGCGTTTCGAGTGCAGAGAGATCAAGACAGATGCCGATATTGCCGACTGGAATAATGGCAAAATCCCGGTCGCACTGATACAGCCTTCCTCCGCAGGTCACGGTCTGAACCTCCAGTCCGGCGGCAGCACCATCATCTGGTACACGATGCCGTGGTCGCTGGAGCTGTATCAGCAGACCAACGCCCGCCTCTGGCGACAGGGACAGCAGTCCGAAACGGTCGTTATCCACCACCTCGTATCGGCGGGTACGATAGACGAAGATATCATGAAGGTTCTGGAAAACAAGGACAAAACACAGGCGGCGATGATGAAAGCCGTGAAAGCGAGGATTCAATGAGTGAAGGATACAAATTACTGGCGGCAGCAATTATCAAGCAGTGCCTCTTGGATTATCGGGAGGCGCTGCAATCACACGATATCATAACAACCCTTGAATGTGAACAGTTCCTGCGGTCGCAGTGGTTTGACTTCATGTCGGATATGAACGGCGAAAAGCTGATAAAAATGATGAGGGAGGAATTTGCATGAAAGAATACTGGGAGCAGGCGGAACGACTCCGTCGCCGCATCAATCGTAAGATACACGAAATCCATCTGCTGCGGCAGCGGGCGGAGGGCATGAACGGCAGCGGCATCAATGATATGCCGAGGACGGTATCGCCTGACCGCAGCAAGATGGAAGGTACCGTGTTCAAAATCATGGCGCTCGAACAGGATATACAGGAAACGCAGGCAGAATACGATGCACTGATAGCCGATATGGAAACCCGCATCAATGCAGTTGAAGATGGTGATGCCCGCGACCTTCTGACCAAGCGCTATCTGGAGTTCAAGCCGTGGAGTGCCGTTGCTGCGGAGATGTTTATCAGCAAGCGCAAGGCGTATTATATCCACGCAAAAACGCTTGAAAGTTTGCAGTCAGATGCAGTCCAATTCACTTGAAAACACTGGGAAAGTATGCTATAATGTATAATAGAAGAATCTGTAAAGAGCCGTTGTGGGTATCCGCAGCGGCTTTTGTTATGCCCGAAGGAGGTGTCGGCGATGCCGAGGAAGGCACTGAAACCGTGCAAGCACCCCGGCTGTCCGAGACTGACCGAGGGTGCGTACTGCGACGAACACAAGCCCCTGCACCCTGACCGACCGTCTGCCGCCAAGCGTGGCTACGGCAGCAAGTGGCAGCGTGTCAGCAAGGCGTACCTGCGGAAGCATCCGCTGTGCGTGAAGTGTCTGGCGCAGGGAAAGTTTGTGACCGCAACGGTCGTTGACCATATCGTTCCGCACCGTGGTGACCATTACCTGATGTGGAGCGACACCAACTGGCAGGCGCTGTGTAAGTCCTGTCACGATAAGAAAACCGGAACTGAAGACAGCAGACCGGAATACTCCTACTGATGGGGAGGGGCTGGGGGCTGCCCGGTGGGGGTATCGAAATCTCTACGGAGCAGCGATCACAAGACCGGCGCCCCCTCTCACGCACAAAAAGTGCAGTTCAAACACCCGATTAACCCCCTCGAATATTTTACAAGCCGAAATCCTCATGGTTTCGGCATTTTTTATAGGCAGGTGATGATATGGCAAAGGACGGTACAAACCGTGGCGGACGCAGAGTCCGTGCAGGCGACAAGCCGAAGCCTCTCGCCGAGAAAATTGCCGCAGGAGAGGATGCCGACATCATCGAATTCACCCCGACCGCGCTGGAAGGTGCTGACCTTGATGATGCCGCTGATCTCGTTGGTGAGGATATGCCCTCGCCGAGTGAATACCTCTCGGCACGGCAGAAGGACGGCAAGCCCCTCGGCGCTGATGAAATCTACAAGGAAACATGGATATGGCTGAAGAATCGCGGCTGCGAAAAGCTGGTGAACAAGCGACTGCTCGAAAGCTACTCGCTGGCGTTCGCTCGTTTTATCCAGTGTGAGGACGCGCTCTCGACCTACGGTCTGCTTGGCAAGCACCCGACGACCGGCGGTGTGGTCGCATCTCCGTTCGCATCCCTCAGCCAGTCCTATCAGAAACAGGCAAATCTGCTCTGGTACGAGATTTTCGATATCGTGAAGCAGAATTGCACGACCAAGTTCGACGGCTCTCCGCAGGACGATATGATGGAGCAGCTACTCCGCAGCAGGAAGTGAGGTACACATGAAAACAACGACTGACTTTCAGCTTGTCGCCACTGACAAGCTCATCCCGTATGTAAATAACGCCCGCACTCACTCGCCGGAGCAGATAAAAAAGCTGCGCTCCTCGCTGCGTGAGTTCGGTTTCGTCAATCCCGTCATCATCGACCGGGAGTACAACGTCATTGCAGGTCACGGCAGACTGATGGCGGCAAAGGAGGAAGGCATCACGGAAGTGCCGTGTGTCTATGTAGACCACCTGACCGATGCGCAGAAGAAAGCCTACATCCTCGCGGATAACCGTATGGCTCTGGATGCAGGCTGGGACGAGGAGCTTCTCGCCGTGGAGATGCAGGAACTGCAAGACCTCGGCTACGACCTCGCCATGACTGGCTTTGATGAAAAGGAACTGGCTGACCTGTTTTCCGATGGAACCGGCAGCGATGCAAAGGACGACGATTTCGATCTGACTGCTGCGCTGGAGAAGGCTTCCTTCGTGGAACGTGGAGATGTGTGGACGGTCGGCAGGCATCGCCTCATGTGTGGTGATGCGACCAGCCCCGATGATGTAAATACACTTATGGGCGATACGAAAGCGAATCTGATTCTGACCGATCCGCCCTACGGTGTATCTTTCAAGAGCGCCAGCGGTCTGACCATCCAGAACGACAGCATGAAGAACGAGGAGTTTTATAACTTTCTGCTCTCTGCTTTCAAGTGTATGGCAGACCACCTCGAAAAAGGCGGCGCTGCATATGTGTTCCATGCCGATACGGAAGGATTGAACTTCCGCAGGGCGTTCATCGACGCTGGCTTCCACCTTGCAGGCTGCTGCATCTGGGTGAAGGACAGCCTTGTCCTCGGACGCTCCGATTACCAGTGGCAGCACGAACCGGTGCTGTACGGCTTCATGCAGAACGGCAAGCACAAGTGGTATTCCGACCGCAAGCAGACGACCATCTGGAACTTTGACAAACCGAAGCGCAATGCGAACCACCCGACCAGCAAGCCGCTTGACCTGCTCGGTTATCCCATCGGCAACTCCACGCAGGAAAACGGCGTGGTGATCGACACCTTCGGCGGCAGCGGCTCGACGCTTATGGCTTGTGAGCAGATGAACCGCATCTGCTACATGATGGAGCTTGATGAAAAATACGCCTCCGTCATTCTCCGGCGCTACGTTGAGGACACCGGTGATGCCGAAGGCGTGTATGTAATTCGTAACGGACAGCAGATTCCTTATTCCGATCTGGTCAAAGAGGTCGAGACGAAGGAAGGCTGATGGTGTATTATTCGCGTAAATCAGAATTTGATCTTTTGATAATCATAGTTAAAATGGATCTCAGCATCCGTAAGTGACCAATTGCAGTCCGTAAAATCAATATTGTTCCAATCCTGCTCTGTACCCTCATAATATACGTTCCTCAACGGCCCTGCAGCATAAAAGGCTTTTAATAAAACACGCTCCAGGGTTGCGGGAAGATATAACGTTTCAAGATTCTCACAGACAGCCAGTGTATACTGAACGATCAGCTTAAATCTATGCGGGAAAACAAGGGTATTGATATACTTATTTGAGTTAAATGAATCTTCTCCGATCAACTCAACTCCATCCGGTATGAAATACACTTTGTCTTTCTTTTCTATAGGATATATCAGCAATTCTTTCATATCACCTGTAAACAATACTCCGTCAACTGCCTTGAAATATGGGTTATTCTCTGAAACGATCACCTTATCGTATCCGCCTGTTCCCCAATCGGCAAATTCGATATATTTTACAGGTTTACCATTGATAGTGTTCGGAATAAACAGCGTATCTGAATGTCCCCCTGCCCATTCCAGGATATACCCATCCGATTCTGCATCAAAGTAGAATTCGATTCTGATCCCATTCAGCTCATAGTAATCTTTATCTGTGATGATATTGCCATTCATTCATTACACTTCCAAATTCCGATTTCTCTTACTATGATTATACAACGCACCCAACGATATGTCAATATCTGGCGGCGCTGTAATATGCACAAATATCGGAAAAACCGCCCCGCACATATTCTCCGTTTTACAGTCTTGCTATCTGTGCGCTTCAGAGTTAATATGTGACTACAATCAAAACCGCAGCAAGCGGTGAAAACAGGAGGTCACATCATGAATATCAAGTTCAATATCGAAAAGAGCCAGCGCAAGGCACTGGCACAGAAGATCGGTGAGCTGACCAGCAGCGAGGTGAAGTACCTCGGCGTTCCGAGCTGCGGATACCAAATCGGCGCATACACCCTCGACAAGGAAGCGGTGCTGCACGGCGATGAGCTTCCGGACGAGATCCGGAGCGAACTGCAGAAGGCAGGCTACACCGCAGAGGACGAGCCGGTGGCGCTGACAATTTCGATGCCGCGAGACTTCTTCGGTGAACAGGGGTTGGAGAACCTGCTTCAGATTATCGAGAACAAGGAAACGCTCCTGAAGCACGCACTGAATACGGAGAGCCTTGCGGTCAACGAGTGCAAGGAAACGGTCGAGTTCCCGTGGTTCACGGTCGAGAAGGACGGCGACGGCGATGCCTACGCCCGATTCATTACCGCCCTCTGCGAGTTCGCCAAGAACCTCAAGCGAGTGGTCAACAAGCCGGATACCAGCGATAACGAGAAGTACGCATTCCGCTGCTTCCTCCTGCGCCTCGGCATGATCGGCGAAGAGTACAAGCCGGTGCGCAAGGTTTTACTCCGCCGCCTGACCGGAAGCTCCGCCTTCCGCCACGGCAAGCCCGAAGGAGGTGCTGACGATGCGGTTTCCGAATGATGCTGAACTTAAAGCCCTGCGGGAGCGCTATCCCGCAGGCACCAGAATCCGCCTGATACACATGGCAGACGACATCGCGCCCGTGCCGCCCGGTACGATCGGTTCGGTGGCGATCATCGACGACGCAGGCAACATCCACATGAACTGGGAGAACGGCAGAAGCCTCGCCCTGATCGAAGGCGTGGATGAATTCGAGGTCATCTCCGGCGGCTGATTTTACAGCCTCCGGGGGCGCCGGAAAATGCGAGAACCTATTCCATCGTACCCCATATTACCACACGATTGCAAGTAAGTCAAGGGTGTATACTACACAATCATCAAGGCTGTATTTTCCTCGATATTCTGTGGTTTTAGCGGCTTGATATATCCTCGGTTTAGAGTTAATATGTGACTACCGAAAGGGAAAACACACCAAAAACCAAACAGGAGGATACCACCATGAACGCAAACACACAGGCACAGATCACCAGAATGAAGGAGCAGACGATCGGGGTTGAGGTTGAGATGAACAGCATCACCCGCAAGGCTGCCGCAAAGATCGCCGCCGAGTTCTTCGGCACAAACCGCTACGAAGACACAGCCTTCCGCAACGGCTACTACACTTGGAGCGCTTGGGACGCACAGGGACGTGAGTGGAAATTCCAGCGCGACGTGAGCATCAGCGGACCGGACAGCGAAAAGTGCGAAATGGTCACACCGATCCTGCACTACGAGGACATCGAAACCCTGCAGGAGCTGATCAGACGCCTTCGCAAGGCGGGCGCGAAGAGCGACTACACCAGAGGCTGCGGAGTTCACATTCACATCGGCGCAGCGGGACACACACCGCAGAGCCTGAGAAACCTCGCAAACATCATGGCAAGCCACGAAACGCTGATCGCCGAGGCAATCAAGGTAGACCGCAACAGAATGAACCAGTATTGCAGAACGGTCAACCCGAATTTCCTGCAGCAGCTCAACGCAAAGAAGCCCAAGACGATGGCGCAGCTTGCAGACATCTGGTACGGCGCACAGGGATGCGACAACGGCAGAAGCCACCATTACAACAGCAGCCGCTACCATATGCTGAACCTCCACGCCACCTTCACAAAAGGCACGATTGAATTCCGCCTTTTCCAGTTCGACAAGCCCGCAGGCGGCAAGCAGAACGGGCTTCACGCAGGCAAGCTCAAGAGCTACATTCAGCTTTGCCTCGCAATGAGCCAGATGGCAAAAGACCTGCGCAGCGCAAGCCCGAAGGAACAGCAGAAGGAAAACAAAAAGTTTGCGATGCGGACTTGGCTGATGCGGATGGGCTTCATTGGCGACGAGTTCGCCACTGCAAGAGAAACCCTGACGCAGAACCTTACCGGCGACAACGCCTTCCGATTCGGCAGACCTTGAGGAAAGCCGAATCCCAGCCGCCAACAACGGCGGCTGGGGCGGCAAAGCCGCACACAGCGCCCACGTTGCCCCGTGTGGGGCGGGAGTGGTATCCTCCAAGTAACTGCCCCTTTCGGTAAAAAGCCCTGTACGGGGCGCACACGGCGCAAACAGCGGCAAGGCATATACTACACAAAGAACGGCACATTTTCCCCCGCGATGTTTTGTACATTTAGCGGCTTGCTATTCTCCCCGAAAAGAGTTAATATGTGACTACCGGAACGGAAAACGACCGGAAAACAAACACGGAGGAACGAGCAATGAGCAACATCGAATGGGGAACGGAAACCGACAAGAAGCTGGAGCAGATCGCAATGAAAGCGGACTACGCACTGGAGCAGCGCGGCGGGCTGGACACCCGCTGGAACGACACCGAGGATTTCCCGGAGGTGAGCGTCTGGGGCATCCGCGAGATGCTGCGCAAGGCATACGAACTGGGCAAGGCGGAACGCTGAACCGCCGCCTTTCCCCACCTGCCGCCTACGGGCGGCTTAGGGTGGTAGAAGGAGACTTCCTTCGGAAAGGACGATTGACATGGAAAAGAAGTACTACCTTGCCTACGGCTCAAACCTGAACATCCGCCAGATGCGGTACCGCTGCCCGACCGCCAAGCCCATCGGCATTACGGTGATCCCCGACTACGAGTTGCTTTACAAGGGCAGCAAGACCGGCGCGTACCTGACCATCGAACCGAAGAAGAACGGCATCGTTCCGATCGCGGTCTGGGAGGTCACCGCCGAAGACGAGAAGCGGCTGGATGCCTACGAGGGCTGCCCGACCTTCTACTACAAGAAGGAAGTCCGCCTGCCGGTGAAGCTGGCAAGCGGCAAGACCAGAAAGCTGACCGCCTTCGTGTACATCATGCATGAGGAACGCAGCCTCGGAATTCCGTCGCTTGCCTACATCCGCACCTGTGAGGAAGGCTACCGGAACTTCGGCTTCGATACCAAGTTTCTCGATGCCGCCTACGAAATCAGCACAAAGGAGGTGCAGCGATGAAAGACCGCAACAACGAGCCGCACATCTGCCCGAAATGCGGGCAGGCGTACACTGCCCGACCAGCCCTTTCCCGCGTGGATAACAGCCCGATCTGCCCCGACTGCGGAACGCGTGAGGCGCTTGAAAGCATCGGCGTAGGACGCGAGGAACAGGACAAGATTCTCGGCATCATCCACGAGAAGTACGAAGGCGAAGAATAAGGCACACAGAGCCGCCACGTTGCAACGTGTGGCGCGGGACGGATATCCTCCAAACGGTATCCCTTTCGGTAACCCGCCCCACACAGGGCGCGTGTGCGGCTCTTGTGCAATGTACAATTCAGCGGCATTTCCGCCGCGATGTTTGTCACATTTATTTTGCCGATAATGCTTGATATATCCTCGGTTCAGAGTTAATATGTCACTACCGCAAGAGAAGCGGAATAAAAACAAAGGAGCATTCAAATGAACATTTTAGTTGTTGAACCGGGCAAGCGTCCCTACGCAAAGGAGATCAGCGGAGACCTTGAAAGCCTGCAGCAGACGGTCGGCGGATACATTCAGGCGATTTACCCCTTCGATGATCCGGTTGCACTGGTGTGCGAGGAGGAAGCCCTCTACCACCCGGAGCAGAAGTGGAATCGCCCCGTCCCGCCCTACGGAGTCATCAAGGGAACATTCTTCCTTTGCGGGCTTGGCGAGGAGGACTTCACCGACCTGCCGCAGGAGCTGATCGAAAAGTACACGGAGCAGTTCCGGCAGGCATACGACTTTGCACTGGTCGGCAACACCCTGATGCCGATTCCCCTGAGCGAATAACAGAAAGCGGCGGGTGTAAAGTACACAACACCCGCCGCACATTTTCCTCATATCTTCTGTACATTTAGCGGCTTGCTATATTCGCCGTTTAGAGTTAATATGGGTACAACGGAAGGGCGGAAAGCCCACCGAAAACTATGAAAAACGGAGGAAAAGAATATGTGGCATGAAGGTACGATTGGAGTTCCGAAGGGCGACGGCAAGTACACGGTGGTTCATTACTGGGTGAAAGCCTACGACGAGGGCAGCCAGTACGGGATCGACGGCGGCAGGATCAGCAAGGCAACGCTGAAGATCAGCGGCGAGGTTGTTTACAACTACGACCGGGGGGCTGGATGTTCCGCCGCAGAACGAGGCAGCGGAAATGGCGCTGGCGATCCTGATGCACGAATACAACTAAAAACACGAAGGCGGCTACCGGAAGGCAGCCGCCTTTCTCATGGAGGTGAGGCACTTGCGAAAGCTGAAAGATTATACACCGACGCAGTTCATGGCGGAGGATTCCCATTACGACAAAGCCGCCGCCGACTACGCAGTCCGGTTCATCGAGTGCCTTGCTCATACCAAAGGCACATGGGCGGGAAAGCCGTTCGAGCTGATTGACTGGCAGGAGCGCATCATCCGCGACTTGTTCGGTGTCATCAAGCCCAACGGCTACCGGCAATTTAACACGGCATACATCGAGATTCCGAAAAAGAACGGAAAGTCGGAGCTTGCTGCTGCGGTCGCTCTGCTGCTTACCTGCGGCGACGGCGAGGAACGTGCCGAGGTATACGGCTGCGCTGCCGACCGACAGCAGGCGGCGATCGTGTTCGATGTCGCCGCCGACATGGTGCGGATGTGTCCTGCGCTGAATAAGCGCGTCAAAATCCTGACGTCGCAGAAGCGCATCGTGTATGTGCCGACCAACTCCTTCTATCAGGTGCTTTCCGCTGAGGCGTACAGCAAGCACGGCTTCAATATTCACGGAGTCGTGTTCGACGAGCTGCACACCCAGCCCAACCGAAAGCTCTTTGACGTTATGACGAAAGGTTCCGGCGATGCACGAATGCAGCCGCTGTATTTTTTGATTACGACGGCGGGAACGGACACCAATTCCATCTGCTACGAACAGCACCAGAAGGCGCAGGACATTCTCGAAGGGCGCAAAATCGACAAGACCTTCTACCCTGTGATCTACGGCGCTCCCGATGATGCCGACTGGACTTCTCCGGAGGTCTGGAAGAAATCAAATCCGTCCCTCGGCGAAACCATCGGCATGGATAAGGTGGAAGCCGCCTGCGAATCCGCCAAGCAGAACCCCGGCGAAGAGAACGCCTTCCGACAGCTCCGTCTGAATCAATGGGTGAAACAGACCGTCCGCTGGATGCCGATGCACAAATGGGATGCCTGCAAGGTCGATTTTGACGAATCGCTGCTGGAAGGGCGTGTATGTTATGGCGGTCTCGACCTCTCGTCCACGACGGATATAACCGCATTCGTACTGGTGTTTCCGCCTACCGAGGAGGACGACCATTATTATATTCTGCCGTACTTCTGGCTGCCGGAGGAAACGCTTGACCTGCGCGTCCGGCGCGACCATGTGCCGTATGACCTCTGGCAGCGGCAGGGCTTCCTGATGACCACCGAGGGCAACGTCGTGCATTACGGCTTTATCGAAAACTTCATCGACGAACTGGGTACACGGTTCAACATCCGGGAGATTGCCTTCGACCGCTGGGGCGCAGTGCAAATGTCACAGAACCTTGAGGGGCTGGGATTCACGCTGGTGCAGTTCGGTCAGGGCTACCGTGATATGTCGCCGCCGACCAAAGAGCTGATGAAGCTGACGCTGGAACAGAAAATCGCCCACAACGGGCATCCGGTGCTGCGATGGAATATGGACAACATTTTCATCAAGCGCGATCCCGCAGGCAACATCAAGCCCGACAAGGAAAAATCCACTGAGAAGATCGACGGAACGGTCGCCACGATCATGGCGCTTGACCGTGCAATCCGCTGCGGGAACGACACCGGCGACAGCATTTATGACGAACGTGACCTGCTTGTATTGTAGGCATAATATACACAACAGCGGGCGCACATTTTCCGCGTATCTTCTGTAGTTTTAGCGGCTTGATATAATGTGCTTTTAGAGTTAATATGGGTACAACGGAAAGGCGGAAAGCCCACCGGAATTCAAAACACGGAGGAAACCACCATGAAAACCCTGAAGATTTACAACACCCTGATCGCACAGATCGCCAGCGAGAGCAACGAGTACACCGAGCCTGCAGAAAGCTACGCCGAGGAACTTGCCGCTGCCCTCCAGAACGACGACACTGACCTCGCCGAGTACGCCGACGACTACCACGGCGCAACCTACTACAAGAAGCTGCACAAGGTCACGATGGGCATCGAGTGGATCGGCAGCAAGCTCTACGGGCTTGCCACCTGCGAAGTGGATGACGACTGGACGGACGACGACACGGCGCAGCTCAAGGAATACCTCACTGGGCAGTACAGCGACGGCTGGGGCGAGGGCTTCGAGCAGCACGAGATCGACAGCTTCACGGAGACCGAAACCAGCGAGGAGTACGACGAGGAAGCGGATGAATACTACGAAAGCGAATGGGATGTCCGCTACGACATTTACATTTCCTTCTGGCAGAGCGAAGGCTTCAAGATCATGACCGAGGCGGAGCTGAAAGGTTGACGCCAACGAGCAGCCCCACAGCGGGGCTGTCCGCCGCCTGTGCGGGGCGACGGGGCTGCGGTGCGGAAAGTACCCGCCCCGGAAATCCGCCCCACACGGCGCAGATACAGGGCTTTTTCGGTGAACGTATAATACACAATGACAGCGGCGATTTTCCTCGATTCTTCTGTAGTTTTAGCGGCTTGCTATTTCTCCGGTTTAGAGTTAATATGTACACAACGGAAGGGCAAAGCCTACCGGAATACACGAACGGAGGAACAAGCATGAAAACAAAGCAGGAGCTGATCGAGAAGGCAAAGAAGGAATGGGGTGAGACTTGGGATGAGGGCATGATCGAGTACGATGCCGAGTACAACGAGTACATCGTCTGGGTAGGCAAGCCGGACATCTATAAAGCCTTCTTTGATGCCGACACACTCAGATGCATTGGCACGAAGTGCTGAAACAACGGCAGCCCTTGCAAGGGCGGGGGCTGCCACACCACAAAGGAGAGTGATGCACATGGGCATTTTCAGCGGACTGTTCCGGTCGAGGGACAAGCCGAAAGACAGCTACGACAGCCCGTCCTACAGCTACTTCTTCGGACGGACACACGCAGGCAAGCGTGTCAACGACCGCACGGCGATGCAGATCATCGCAGTATATGCCTGCGTGAGAGTGCTGTCGGAGGCGATCGCACAACTGCCCCTGCACGTTTACCAATACACCGATAACGGAAAAGAGCGAGTGCCGAAGCACCCGCTTTATTTTTTGCTGCACGATCAGCCCAATCCGGAAATGACATCATTCGTATTCCGGGAAACGCTCATGGCACACCTGCTGATCTATGGCAACGCCTATGCGCAGATCATCCGGAACGGCAGAGGTGACGTCATCGGGCTGTATCCGCTGATGCCGGATAAGGTGCGTGTTGACCGTGATGATCGCGGCAGGCTCATTTACCGCTACAGCCGGTACGACGAACACAACCCGAATTTCAGGCAGCAGGGCGAGATTATCCTGCCAATGGAACAGGTGCTGCATATTCCCGGCTTGGGCTTTGACGGTCTGGTCGGATACAGCCCCATTGCAATGGCAAAGAATGCACTCGGTCTTGCGGTCGCCTGTGATGAGTACGGCTCATCCTTCTTCGCAAACGGCGCTGCACCTTCTGCGGTGCTGGAGCATCCGGGCGTGATCAAGAATCCGGAGCGTGTGCGTGAGGCTTGGCAGCGGGCTTACGGCAGCAGCAATGCGCATAAAACTGCGATCTTGGAGGAGGGCATGAAATACACGCCCATCTCCATTCCCAACAACGAGGCGCAGTTCCTTGAAACCAGAAAGTTTCAGATTGAGGAAATTGCCCGCCTGTACCGTGTGCCGCTGCATATGATCGGCGACCTCGATCATGCTACTTTCAGCAACATCGAGCATCTGTCGCTCGAATTCGTAAAATACACCCTTGATCCGTGGCTGGTACGCTGGGAACAGGGACTACAGAAGGCGCTTCTTTCGGATTCCGAAAAGGGGCGCTATTTCATTAAATTCAATGTGGAAGGTCTGCTGCGCGGCGACTACGCAAGCCGTATGCAGGGATATGCGACCGCACGTCAGAACGGCTGGCTGTCCGCCAACGATATCCGTGAGTTGGAGGATATGAACGCGATTCCCGAAGAGGAAGGCGGTAATCTGTATCTGGTGAACGGCAGCTTCACAAAGCTGGAGGACGCAGGCGCTTTCGCAGAGAAAGGAGGAAATGCAGATGAATAAGTTCTGGAACTGGGTACGCAATGAAGACACCGGCGCTGCCGAGCTGATCTTCAACGGACCGATTTCGGAAGACACATGGTTCGGCGATGAGATCACGCCTGCCATGTTCCGTAACGAGCTTTCAAAGGTCAGCGGCGATCTCACCGTCTGGCTGAATTCTCCCGGCGGAGATGTATTTGCGGCATCGCAGATCTATACGATGCTCCGCAGTCACAAGGGCAAGGTCACGGTCAAGATTGACGGTATTGCGGCAAGTGCCGCTTCTGTCGTTGCAATGGCTGGCGACGAAACCCTGATCGCACCGACCGGAATGCTGATGATCCACAATCCTTCGACGGTCGCTTTCGGCAATAAGGAAGCGATGCAGAAGGCAATCGAGCTGCTTGACGAGGTCAAGGAGAGCATCATCAATGCCTACGAGGAGAAGTCCGGTCTGAGCCGCAGCAAGATCGCCCGCATGATGGACGAGGAAACATGGCTCAATGCGAAAAAGGCACAGTCCCTCGGACTGGTGGACGGTATTCTGTTCGCAAGCGGTCAGCCGCAGACGAAGCAGGACGAGGATGATAAGCCCGATGAAGATACACCGGATGAGGACGAGCCGAAAAAGGATAACCTCGCGGCAATGTCCTATTCCCGTGCAGCAACCATGCAGAGCCTGATGCAGAAGGTCTCTGCGGAACACAAAGGTACACCCGTAGATCAGCTGATGAGTCGGCTGAATCTTCTGAAATACTGATTGGAGGTATGTATAATGACTATTCAGGAACTTCGTGAAAAGAGAGCGAAGGCGTGGGATACCGCCCGCGACTTCCTCGACAGCAAGCGTCAGGCTGACGGTACGCTTTCCGAGGAGGACAGCAAGACCTATGACGCAATGGAAGCAACCATCGTGAACCTCGGCAAGGAAATCCAGCGCATGGAGCGTCAGGCAGAGATCGAGGCGGATATGGCGAAGGCAACATCTGCACCGATTCTCACCACACCCGCTGCGCAGAATACTGAGCCGGAAAAGACCGGAACCGCATCGGCGGCATACAGCGATGCCTTCTGGAACAGCATCCGCAACCGCAACTGGATCGATGTCCGCAACGATCTTCATGTCGGTACGGACACCGAGGGCGGCTATCTTGTGCCGGATGAATTCGAGCGCAAGCTCATCGAGGCGCTTGAGGAGGAGAACATCTTCCGCCAGATGGCAACCGTCATCAAGACCAGTTCCGGCGACCGCAAGATTCCGATCGTCACATCGAAGGGCGATGCGGTCTGGATGGATGAGGAGGAGCAGTACACGCTTTCCGATGACACATTCGGTCAGGCATCGCTCTCCGCATATAAGCTCGGTACAGCGATCAAGATCTCCGAGGAACTTCTCAACGACAGCGTGTTCGACCTTCCGTCCTACATCGCCCGTGAGTTTGCCCGCAGAATCGGTGCAAAGGAGGAAGAAGCCTTCTTCATCGGCAACGGCACCGGTAAGCCTACCGGTATCTTCAATGCAACCGGCGGCGCACAGGACGGCGCGACTACCGCAGGCGCAAGCATCACCTTCGATGATGTGATGGAGCTTTTCTATTCGCTCCGTAGCCCTTACCGCAAAAAGGCAGTCTGGGTGCTGAACGACAGCACGGTCAAGGCACTCCGTAAGCTCAAGGACGGCAACGGCAACTACATCTGGCAGCCTTCCGTTGCGGCAGGCGTTCCCGATACGATTCTCAACCGTCCCTACAAGACCTCCAGCTATGTTCCGGAGATCGGCGCAGGTAAGAAGTGTATGGCATTCGGCGATTTCAGCTACTACTGGATCGCTGACCGTTCCGGTCGTACCTTCAAGCGCCTGAATGAGCTGTTTGCCATGACCGGTCAGGTCGGCTTCCTTGCAATGGAGCGCCTTGACGGCAAGCTCATTCTCCCCGAAGCAATCAAGACACTCAAGGTCAAGAGTGGCAGCGGTGCATGATCACTCTGGCTGAAACAAAAAACTATCTTCGTGTGGATCATACAGAGGATGACAAGCTCATCCTCTCGTTGATCGACACTGCCAAGCGGCTGGTGCAGGATGTCGGCAGAATGGACGAGCAGGCACTTGCGGTCAATGAGGAAACCACCCGGCAGGCTATGCTGTATACTGTTTCTTACCTCTATGAGAACCGCAACGATGCTGACTACCACAAACTGACGCTGACACTCCGGTCGCTGTTATTTGCGCAGCGTGAAGGGGTGATCTGATGGAGATCGGAACGCTGAATCAGCGCATCGCCTTTCTGGAACACAGCACGAAGATAGACGGCATCGGCAACCACAAAGCCCGGTGGGAGGAAGCCTTCTCCTGCTGGGCTGCCGTGTCCGTAAAGACATCGACGGAAACAACCGAGGCTGGCGTGACGCAGGAAGTCGTATCGCTGGAATTCACTGTCCGGCAGACACCCGATACCAAGCGCATCAATACCACCACGCACAAGCTGCGTTTCCGTGGGCTGGTGTATGACATAAACGGTGTGCTGCCGAATTATAAATCACTCGACTATATGAAAATCACGGCAGGTACACGAAAGGCTGGTGAGCAGGATGACTTCGATTGACGATATGGCTGCGGAGATCATGCGCGGTCTGACGGAATATGCAGACCTTGCCGATACCGCTATGAAAGCTGCTGTGAAAAAGACAGCAACCTCCGTCAAGAAGGAAATCTCCGCCAATGCTCCGAAGCGCAGCGGCAAGTATCGCAAGAGCTGGACGACCAAGAAAACGAAGGAGAACAGCCATTCTCTTGAAATGACCGTTCACTCGAAAGACCGCTACCAGCTTGCGCACCTGCTTGAAAAAGGTCATGCAAAGCGGAACGGCGGACGTGTATCCGGCAAGCCGCATATCGCCCCTGCGGAAGCGCACGGTGAGGAAATGCTCACGCAGCTTATCGAGGAGGCGCTGTCATGACCTATGAAGAAATCAATGAAATGATGCAGGAGATCGGGATGCCGTTCGCCTATCATCATTTTGCCGAGGGCGAGTCTCCGAAACCGCCCTTTGTTATTTTTCTCTCTCCCGGCGAGGACACCTTCGGCGCGGATAATCTGATGTATCACAGCTTCAAGCAGCTTGACGTTGAACTGTATACGGATGAGAAGTCGCCCGATACCGAGCAGAGAGTTGAAGAAGTGCTGACGCAGCACAATATCTATTACACGAAAACGGAAACCTACATCGAGAGCGAACAGCTCTACGAGGTCTTATACGAAATGGAGGTATAACAATGGCACTGCAGAAAAACAAGGTGAAGTTCGGTCTGAACAAGGTTCACTGGGCGAAGATCACGGCATGGTCTGATGACGGCGTACCGACCTTTGCAACGCCTGTGCGCCTGCCCGGTGCGGTTTCCCTGAGCATTGACGCAAACGGCGAGAATGAGAATTTTTATGCCGATAACAGCGTGTATTATGTCATCAACAACAACGCAGGCTATGACGGTGATCTGGAGGTCGCTCTCATCACGACTGACTTTGCAACGGCGATTCTCGGTGAACAGCTTGATGCAAAGGGAGTTCTGGTGGAGCGCAACGATGCGGAGACATCGCAGTTCGCACTCATGTTCGAGTTTGACGGCGACAAGAACCACATCCGTCATGTGCTGTACTGCTGCTCTGCGTCCCGTCCTGCGACTGAGGGCGAGACCACAGAGGAAAGCAAGTCCGTCAAGACGGAAAAGCTCTCCCTCAAGGCATCGGCGCTGCCGAACGGTCTGGTGAAGTCCAAGACCTGCGAAAGCACTGACCAGACCACCTACGACAACTGGTACAATGCGGTCTATATGCCGACTGCCGCAACCAACAACAGCACCGGCACTCGTTCCACATCGACCAAGTCCGGCAGCGCAACTGAGTAAGGAGGTACAGCATGGCTATTAAAAAGACGATCACCGTTGACGGTATCGAGGTTCCGTTCAAGGCGAGTGCCGCTGTGCCTCGCCTTTATCGTATCAAGTTCCGCAGGGATATCTACAAGGACTTCGCCGCACTTCAGACTTCTGTTCAGGAGGACGACGAGGAAGGCTCTACCCTTGACATCGAGAGCCTTGAAGTATTCGAGAATATCGCATACATCATGGCGAAACACGCTGATCCGGAGAACGTCCCGGACAATCCGGATGACTGGCTCGAAGCTTTCAACACATTCTCCATTTATGAGGTGCTGCCGCAGCTCATCGAACTGTGGGGACTCAACGTGGAGACGCAGGCGGAGTCTAAAAAAAACATCGCAAAACTGACCGCCCGATGACAACGCCCCTCTTCCTTCTCCGATGTGTGCAGATCGGGCTGTCCCTCTCGGAGCTTGATCTGCTCACAATCGGAGTCGTGAATGATATGTTCACCGAAAAGGAAAACGACGAATACGACGGCTGGTCAGAGGTCGCTGGACAGGCTGATTTTGATGCGTTCTGATTGACTTTTTCTCCCTGCTGTGCTATAATTCTGGTATAGTGAAGCCGCAGGGCTTTCGCTGTGAAATCGGAATTTACTTTTCAAAAACAGAAGGGTCGGATAAATGTGAATATTATTGCTATGACTTGTATGTGCGTAGATGTTTTTGATGATACTGGAGAAATCCGTCCCGGTGGTGAAGCATTGAACTTTGCTGCAATTGCATCAAAATACAATCATATTTCAGTTGATCTTCTTGGTGCAATTGGTGACGATGATTATGGTAAGGCAATATTGAAATCTATTGAAAATAAACCTATCAACAAAGAGTTTATCCACATTATTTCAGGCTCTGCTACTGCAAACCATCGGATTTATCTTACTGAGAAAGGTGATAGATATTTCAAAGATGATTCATGGAACGGTGGTATTCATGACACATATCTTCTTAGCGATTCTGACAAGAACAGAATCGCAAGTGCTGATATTATCTTTATAACCTTTGATTCTCCTAATTTTGATGATGTATTAGAACTTAGAAAGAGTTGTCGTTTTCAGCTTGCCGTTGATTTCAACGTGCTAAGAGATTTTAAGAAAATAGAACCTATTGTACCGTACATTGACTTCTTTTTTATCAGTGGTGAGAAGAGTATTCTTTTACAATTTCAAAAATGGTCTGAACGGTATGACAACATATTTAACATTACGCTTGCAGAAAATGGCAGCGTTACTTATTATATGGGAAAAGAATATAGAGTGGATGCTGTGCCTGTCAATAATGTAATTGATACAACTGGGTGCGGTGACAGTTATCATGCTGGCTTTCTTTGTTCATATTTGAGAGATTGTGATATTATAAATGCAATGAATGAAGGTTCAAGAGTCGCTTCTAAAACATTAAGTCATATTGGCGGCTTTTAACTGGTATATGTTAATCTTGCAACATCAAATTCTGATTTAGTGCATTAATCGAATATACACTGAGCAGTCCTTCGGGGCTGCTTTTTTCATGCCCTCACGGAGGAGGTGAAACCGCATGGCAAACAGAATCAAGGGCATCACGGTCGAGATCGGCGGTGATACTACCAAGCTGTCGAAAGCGCTGGAAGGTGTCAATAAAAACATCAAGAACACGCAGACGCAACTCAAGGATGTACAGAAGCTGCTGAAACTCGATCCGACCAACACAGAACTGCTGTCACAGAAGCATAAGCTCCTCGCCGATGCGGTGAAGGCTACCAAAGAAAAGCTGGAAACCCTGAAAACGGCGGCAGAGCAAGCAAATCAGGCTCTCGCAAACGGCGACATCTCGCAGGAGCAGTATGATGCCCTACAGCGCGAGATCATCGAAACGGAACAGGAACTGCAGAACCTCCAGCGTGAGGCGGAGGCTTCCAGCACGGCGCTTGCCAAGCTCGGTCAGGCGGGAGAAATGCTTGAAAAAGCCGGTGACAAGATCGCCGATGTCGGAACGACACTGACCACTCATGTGACCGTTCCCGTTATGGCTGCCGGAACTGCCGCAGTCAAGACTGCAGCCGACTTTGACTCCGCCATGAGCAAGGTCGCTGCTGTATCCGGTGCGGCTGGTGATGAACTGGACGCTCTCCGGGACAAGGCTCGTGAAATGGGTGCAAAGACCAAGTTCTCCGCTTCCGAAGCCGCTGACGCTATGAACTACATGGCAATGGCGGGCTGGAAAACCGGCGATATGCTGGAGGGTATCGAGGGAATTATGAATCTCGCTGCCGCTTCCGGTGAGGACTTGGCGACAACCTCGGATATTGTAACAGATGCATTGACCGCTTTCGGCTTATCTGCTGCCGACAGCGGTCATTTTGCTGATGTTCTGGCGGCGGCATCGTCCAACGCAAACACGAACGTCAGCATGATGGGTGAAACCTTCAAATACTGTGCACCTGTTGCTGGTTCTCTCGGTTTTAGCTGTGAAGATACAGCGCAGGCAATCGGTCTGATGGCAAACAGCGGTATCAAGGGTTCGCAGTCCGGTACGGCGCTCCGTGCAATCATGACTGCCCTTGCGGGCGATGTGAAGTTCTGCGGTGAATCCTTCGGCGAAATCGAAATTGCAACGACCAACACCGACGGTTCGATGCGTGAACTGAATGACATTCTGGCGGACTGCCGTGTGGCTTTCGCACAGATGTCAGAATCGGAACAGGCATCGACGGCACAGGCACTGGTCGGCAAGAATGCAATGTCCGGCTTCCTTGCGCTGATGAATGCCGCACCTGCGGATATTCAGAAGCTGGAAGGTGCAATCAGCACTTGTTCCGATGAGATTGACGGATATAACGGAGTGACCGCAAAGATGGCTGCCGTCATGCAGGATAACCTCGGCGGGCAGCTCACCATTCTGAAATCGCAGCTTCAGGAGCTTGCCATTTCTTTCGGCGAAATCCTGATGCCTGCAATCCGGGCAATCGTGTCGAAGATTCAGGGCTTCATTGACAAACTGAACGCTATGGATCCCGCCACAAAGGAAACCATTGTCAAAATCGCACTGGTAGCGGCGGCACTCGGACCTCTCCTTGTCGTAGTCGGCAAAACAATGGTCGGTGTCGGCAAGCTGATGCAGCTTGTTGCCAATCTCCCGACGATCATCGCAGGCGCAAAGGCGGCATTCACTTCCTTCGGTGCTGCGATCGGCGGTATCAGTGCGCCCGTGGTCGCTGTCATTGCAGTTGTTGCTGCACTGGTGGCGGCTTTTGTGCATTTGTGGCGTACCAACGAGGACTTCCGCAATAAGATCACGGCGATCTGGAATCAGATCAAGAGCATTTTCGATAACTTCTGTCAGGGCATCGTTGACCGTGTCAATGCCCTCGGCTTTGACTTCAAGAATATCAGCGAGGTTATCAAGGCTGTATGGGACGGGCTATGTAAGTTCCTTGCTCCCGTATTCGAGGGTGTATTCCAGCAGGTCGCTAACATCTTCAAAGCGGTCACGGATATTATCCTGAATATTCTGGATATTTTCGTCGGCATCTTCACCGGCGACTGGAGCAGAGTGTGGGACGGCATCAAGGGTATTTTCGTAGCGGTCTGGAACTTCCTGAAGGACACGCTGAAAAACTACCTGAATGTGCTGTGTAATCTGTTCGGCACAAACCTCGATGAAGTAAAAGAATTCTGGGTGAACGTCTGGACGAGCATCAAGAACTTTTTCGTCAACATCTGGAACAGCATCAAAAACTTCATCACCGGCGTGGTCAACGCGATCAAAAACTTCTTTACAACAATCTGGACGGGTATCAAGAACTTTTTTGTCGGCATCTGGACGGCGATTTATAACAGTGTATCGGAAAAGATTAATCTTATCAAGACAGTTATTACCGTCGTATGGAATGCGATTCATACAGCGATCAGCACGGTGCTGAATGCGATTTGGAATGTTATCACAACTGTATGGCAGACCATCTACGACTTTATCTCTCCGCTGCTGGAAGCATTCAGATATCTGTTCGAGACGATTTTTGAAGCGATCCACGTTATTATTTCCCGCGTCATGGACTGGATTCATGAAAAGATCACCACGGCATGGGAGAACATCAAGGCGGTTGTTACGATCGTGCTTGAGGCGATCAAGACCGTGATTGAAACGGTATGGAACGCCATTCATACAGCAATCAGTACGGTGATGGACGCGATCAGCAATGTCGTTTCTACAGTATGGAATGCGATCTCCGGCTTTATCTCCGGAGTGCTGAATGCGATCTGGTCTGTGATTTCGAGCATCTGGAACAGCATCAAGGAGCATATCACAAATACACTGAACGCAATTCATGCGGTCGTATCGGCGGTGTGGAATGCGATTTCCGGATTTATTTCCGGTGTGCTGAATACCATTTCTTCCGTCGTTTCGTCTATCTGGAACGCGATCAAAAATACAGTCAGCACCGTGATGAATGCAATCAAAACGACGGTATCGAATATCTGGGACAGCGTCAAAAATGCCGTTACCCAGAAGATAACGGCGATCAAGGATACAATTGTAAACGGCTTCAATTCTGCGGTCAGCTTCATCAAGAACCTTGCATCGCAGGCTTTCCAGTGGGGCGCAGACATCATCAACGGTATCGTCAACGGCATCAAAAACTGTATCGGCAAGGTCGCAGATGCAGTAAAGGGCGTGGCGAATAAAATCAAGTCCTTCCTGCACTTCTCTGTACCTGATGAGGGACCTCTTGCAGATTTCGAGAGTTGGATGCCGGACTTCATGCAGGGACTTGCCGACGGTATCAACGCAAATACCAGTGTGGTGAACGATGCAGTCAACAGCTTTGCAGGCGGTCTTGCTGAGAAAATCAGCAGTGTGATTCAGAACGCTCTATCCAATGTGGTAACATCGGTGCAGGGCTTCATGACGCAGGTGTTTGATACGGTCAAAACAGTCTGGACAAACGCCAATGCTGCGATTGATGCAACAATGGCGCAGATCAGCAGCGGTATCACTTCCGGCTGGAAAACAATCGTCAGCACCATTAAAACGGCGCTTGAAAATATCCGCAATGTTATCACGACCACATGGAAGGCTGTATCTTCTGTGATCTCCGCAGCGCTGGACGGTATCAAAAAGATCGTCACGGCGGTATGGACGGCGCTGAAGAACCTCATCAAAACGGGGCAGCTTGACATCAAATCTGTTGTGACGACGACATGGGAAGCTGTATCCGGCGTGGTTCGGACAGCGGTCAACGCAATCAAATCCGTTGTGCAGGCGGTCTGGGATGCAATGCCGGATACTGTGCGCAGCGCCATGAACCGTGTCAAGGAAGCTGCGCTGTCTATCTGGGACGGCATCAAAAGCGGCATCGGCGACAGGCTCGGCGGTGTTCGGGATGCGGTAACGGGTGCAATGAACGCTGTATATCAGGCGGTCATGGAGAAGGTCAACAGCTCGTGGTCGTGGGGACGCGACCTCATGCAAAACCTCATCAACGGAATCACCTATATGCTTGGCAGCCTTATCAATACAGTCGCGGATGTGGCTCGTTCCATCTGGGAATACCTGCATTTCTCCGTACCTGAAAAGGGTGCGCTGACCGATGTGGAGGAGTGGATGCCGGACTTCATGAAAGGACTGGCACAGGGCATCAATAAGAGCAAGAAGTACGTCGAGGCGGCTGTGTCCGGTGTGGCGGATGCCATGACACTGACGATGCAGTCCGGGCTGAATGTCGATATGGACGGTATCTCCGGCGCGATGATGAACGGCGGCAGCGGCAGTGTGGTCAACAACTACTACAACAACGACAACAGCCGCACAGTCAACCAGACGAATAATTCGCCTAAGTCGCTGTCACGGCTGGAGATCTATCGTATGACGCGCAATGCGCTGAATGTGTGATGGGATGGGCTTTTGCCTGCCCTTTACACACATTACAACACCAAACATAATGTTCCTGCACCAATAAGAATGCAGCCTATCAAAGACTTTGTTGTAAACTGTTCATGCAAAAAGATAAAAGCAAGCACAAGTGTTAATACGACGCTCATTTTATCAATGGGAACGACTTTAGAAGCCTCTCCTGTCTGAAGTGCCTTATAATAGCATAACCATGATGCTCCGGTAGCAAGCCCTGATAGAATCAGGAATATCCAGCTTTTACGGGTTATCTGTCCCATATCTTTTTGGGCATTTGTAAGAAATACAATTCCCCAAGACATTATAAGCACAACGGCTGTTCTTATCGCAGTCGCAAGATTTGAATTTACATCTTTAATTCCTATTTTTGCGAGGATCGAGGTGAGTGCAGCAAAAACGGATGAGAGAATTGCAAACAACAGCCACATTTTACATTCCTCCATTATTTCTACCTTATGTGGTATTTCCCTTATCACCATTATACAACAATCCCGTAGAAAAAACAAGGAGGTGCAACCATGTTTTTTACACTTATTCTTGAAAATGCCAACGGCGACCGTGTTGATATGACCACGACCGCCAATCAGTATATGACCTCGAAGGTGGAAGGACTAAATCCTCCCACCGGCACGATCAGCACCTCCAGCTACGCAGGCATGGACGGCAGCTACTTGAACAACGCCTTCATCGAAAAGCGGAATGTCGTCATTTCCTTTGAAATGCGCGGCGTGGGTGTGGAAGCCCGCAGGCATCAGCTCTACAAGGTGGTGAAGCCGTCCCGTTACATCAAGATTTACTACGCGACCGCAGGCATTGATGTATTTGCAGAGGGCTTTGTGGAGTCCTGTGAGGTACAAAACTTCGAGATGCTGACAACCGGGCAGATTTCTATTCTCTGCCCGGATATTTATTGGTATTCCACGACCTCGGTCATGGCGTACTATTCGCAGATCACCGGTGCTTTCACTTTTCCGTTCCCGACGGAGAGCAATCCGGAGCCGTTCATTCTCGGTAAGTACAACACGCAGAACATGATGACCATTGTCAATGACGGCGATGAGATCGGCTTCACGCTGGTCATAGAAGCGCTGGAGGATGCACGTTCTCCCACGCTGTATAACGCGGACACGGACGAGTATCTGCAAATCACCGGCGACATTCTCGCAGGCGATATTATCACGGTGACGACCAAGACCGGCAATAAGACCGTCACGCTCGATCGCGGCGGCGTCAAAACCAATATCATCAACCGGCTTGTTTCCGGCTCGACTTGGCTGACGCTGCGTGAGGGCAGAAACCGTTTCTACCTGCGCGGCACGGGACTGCAAAACCTGAAAGTCACCATCGTCCACACAAATGCGTATCTGGGGGTGTAGTATGCAGATTGAAGTTTACCGAATGACAGCGGAGGAAGATGCGCTGACGATCACCCTTGAGGCGGTCTGCGACACCTTTTCCTCGCTCCTGTGGGATATTGAATACTACCAGTGTGGCAGCTTTGAGGTGTATATCGCCGCCAATCCGCAGAATATTGAAATTTTCCAGACCGGCAGAATCGTCGGTCGTGATGACGATAATCAGCACTTCGGCATCATTGAATCAGTGCTGATCAATACAGATATTGAAAACGGCGACAACCTGACAGTGCGTGGTCGCTTTTTGATGTGCCTGCTGGAACGGCGCATCATTCACCCGACATACAATGTGACAGCGGCAAAGGCATACAGCGAGATCGTCCGGGAGGTCGTGACGCAGAATGCGCTGCTTTCGAATAACCGCAGGATACCGGGGCTTTCCCTCGGAACAGTGACCGGTGCTTGCTGGGAACTGACCGCCACACTCCAGATCAGCTATGCTAATCTCATGGACTGGGTGTATACGATCTGCGAGAAGATCGGCGGCACAGCGAATATCCGGCTGGTGAAATCCTCCGGGGAGCAGTACCGCATGGTATTCGACCTCTCCGAAGGTGCTGACCGCAGCATCATGCAGGAGGATAATCCGCATATTATTTTCTCCGACGCATACAGCAATCTGCTCTCGTTCAGCTATGCGGAGGACAGCAGCGTCCAGAAGAATTTCGCATATATCTTCGGTCAGGGTAAGGGAGATGAGCGCAAGCGAACCACATATTGTGTCGGCGATGAGCCGACATACCTTGACCGCTATGAAGTGTATGTGGATGCGGACGATATTTCCGAGACAGAGCAGGTCGAGGGCGAAACAATACCGATTCCGGAGGAGAAGTATCTGGAACTGCTGCGCACTCGCGGCTCGGAACGGCTGGTGCTGCCGAAAACAGCATCGGAGTCGGATATCGCAGCACACAACACGCAGTATGTGTATAACCGCGATTATTTCGTCGGCGACTATGTGACGGTGCAGCACCGGCGCTTCGGCATGATGCAGCCGCAGATTCAACTCATCGGCATGATCGAGGGCTTCGACCAGAACGGGCGCAGCCTGACACCGACTTTCAAGGAGGCATGATATATGGCTTTTTACAGCGGTTTCTTCAATTCAAAAGGGCTTGACCGCACCTATACGGCGGAGGACTTCACATCATATCTTTCGTCTATCATCTGCAACGGTATCCTCGATACCTACGGACAGATGTTCAGGCTGACAGCGGCAAGTAGCGGTCTGAAAGTGACTCTCGGCACTGGCAAGGCGTGGATCGACGGACACTACTTCATCAATGATGCCCGATACAGCATCGACCTGACAAGCTATCAGGATGAATCGCTGCCGAGATATGTGGCGATTGCTATTCTGCTTGATGTCGGTGAATCGGTTCGCAGTGTATCTCTCGAAATCACGCCCGGAACGCCTGCGGAGAATCCGTCTCTGCCTTCGCTGCCAAGTGACGAGAACAAGACCAGACTCCTCATGTATGCGGTACGTCTGAATCCGGGTGCAACGGAGCTTTCCGAGCGTGACTGGTACGATTATCGTGAAGATAAGAACGTCTGCGGTTACTGCAAGTGTATCCTCGGCAAATGCAAGGTGACGGAGCTGATGACGCAGATGGCGCAGCTTGTCGCAGAGGTACAGGAGAACAACGAGACCATTGCCGAGCTGACTAATAAGGTCGAGCAGCTTGAGGCGGAGGTCGAGGATATCGGGGATATTGTTTCGGTCGGTCAGTGCGGTGAAAACATCTTCTATGCGCTGTACTCCAATGGCAAACTGCTTCTGAAGGGTACGGGCGCAATGTACGACTATGATTACGATCAGAACAAGTCTCCGTTCCGAGGCAATAACGATATCGTGAAAGCTGTAATCACGGAAGGTATCACCACGATCGGTGAGGACACATTCAGTAGATGTATGAACCTTGAATTTGTGACGCTTCCAACAACGCTTACGTCAATCGGCAGCGGCGCATTCCTGCCCGGCGATGAATCAGTGGGCTACTCCGGAAAACTACATCACCTTATTATCCCGGATAATGTCACAACTATCGGCGGCGGGGCTTTCTGGGGCGCTGCGCTGGATGAAATTACAATTCCCCGTAATGTTTCTACTGTCGGCAATTATGCATTCAGAGACTGTTCAAGGCTCGGCGAGGTTCGCTACGAAGGATCTGTGATCGGCGGTTTTATGTTTGTTGGCTGTCAGGCGCTGACACGTTTTACGATGGCAAATACCGTAACGGTTATTGGTGAGCATTGCTTCAACTATTGTCGAAATCTCACCAGAATCACCTATGAGGGCAGTCTGGAACAGTGGTCTGCGATTACCAAGAGAAACAACTGGGACGGCAAGAATGGCATGGAAACCGGGCATTCCGGACTTACACGCATTCAGTGTCTCGACGGCTTTATGGAGTGGGATGAAGAAAATCATGAATGGAAAGTTGGTGAAGAATAATGTGGAAATTTCTTGTAAAGAACCAGAGCATTGAAGTTCTGGAACGTGAAGTGCTGGCTGATCATCAGATCCAGTATGTGCAGTTCCGCTTTACCTTTGACGGTGACTGGCGGCGCTTTCATAAGGTCGTGCAGTTCACGCAGTGTGACGAGACATACAGCATTGTTCTCGGTTTTGACGGGACGAGCTGCTATCTGCCTGCGGAGCTTCATGTCGGCGCTGCAAAAATGTCGGTGTTCGGCTACGATACCGAAAGCGACACGACTGTTCGTGCAACGACTGTGCCGGTTACGCTGAATATCCGTCCTTCCGGTTTCGTCGGTGATGATGAACCGCCCATTCCGCCGACGCCTGATCTGTATGCGCAGCTTTTGAAGAAGATCGAGGAAGCAGGACACGGCGCTGACGGTAAGTCCGCCTACGAGATTGCTGTGGAGCATGGATATGTCGGTACGGAAACCGAGTGGCTGGCATCGCTCAAGGGAGAGCCGGGTGAAACACCGGATATGTCGGAATACCCGAAAACTTCTGAGGTCACGATTATTGTCGAACGCGAGATCGAGGCGGCGACTGGTGATTTTCATTCTCATGCGAATAAGGCAACGCTCGACCGTCTGACTCCGGAGCTGATGCAGGAGCTTTCCGACTTGCAGCAGTTCGAGGACAGGACGCAGTACGAGATTCAGACCATCAATGAGGAGCTTCTGACGCTGAATGCGCAGCGGCATACACATAACAACAAGGATGTTCTGGACACCATTACCGAGCAGTATTTGCAGGATGAAGCGGCTTTCCGCGCATCGACCAGCAATGCGCTGCACGGACTGTCCACAGGGCTGAGTGAGGTTTCTGCGCAGGCACATTCTCATGCAAATAAATCCGTTCTGGACAGCATCACGCAGGGAATGCTTGACGGTATTGCAAGTGCAGAGAGGCAGGCACATTCGCATCATAATCTTACAACACTGAACGGCATCACGGATTCTCACGTTTCCCGCTGGGAAGAGGCGTACACCGCAGCAATGAACCTCAATGAGCGTGTCGGTGTCAATGAAGGTGTTTTCGAGCGCTTCAAGACCGAGATTCTCTATGATATGCAGGGCTGCCGCACATCCATTTCTGATATTCTTACCCGCCTTTCTGCCGTGGAGACTGAGCTTTCCGGCGTAGAGACTGCACTTGCGGCAATTGTGGAGGTGACGACATGAGCATTGCAAATTATCTGGCGGCGCTGGATGCGCAGCGCGACCAGCTTGCACGAAATCTTGTAACAATGGGTGTGCAGGCTTCTGAGTCCGAAAAGTTGAATACTCTCGTGCCGAAGGTGCTGCAGATCCCGTCCGGCAGACCGGAGGTGACGCTGTTCCGCAACGGCAATGATGCTCTTACCACATACGGTGAGAGCATCTACACTTTCTATATTGACGGATATCGCAGCATCGCGGGCTTTGCTGATGTGTATCCGCATTTCTGCTGCGCGGAGAACGCCTATGCACTTTACTACAATCAGCCGGACTTCAACTGGGGTGCTGTCATCTACACCATGTGTATCACTCCGGTACGCATCACGCCTGCAAACAGGATTCTGCTTACCTACAAGTCCGGCGCGACCGATGTGGGTGAAATGTGGCTGGTGCGAAAGAGTGGTCAGCAGATGTCTCCCGCGGAAACAGCGAGATATATCCATGAACAGATCCAGAACAATAATGCTGTATTTGTTCCGTTCGGCTGGCTCGGTTCTGTCGGCAACTATATCTCCGTCCTGCACGACTGCAGCGGTGTATCTGCTGACGAATATTATCTTGCATGGAAAGCGGTGACAGACAATACAAGCCCGATGATCAGGACGGTCAAGGTACTGGAGGTGACAACATGAAAGGAAGTATCTGTACGGTGATCGGTGCGATCGGCGGCGGAATCGCAGCACTTTTCGGCGGCTGGGATTCCGCGCTGGTGACGCTCATCATCTTCATGGGCATTGACTTTGCAACCGGAATGATTACCGGTGCAATGGGCAAGTCCAAACACAGCAAGACCGGTAAGCTAAACAGCAAGGCTGGCTGGTATGGGCTTGCGAAGAAGGGCAGCATCCTGATGCTAATTATTGTGGCGGTGCGACTGGATATTCTGCTGAATACGAATTATGTGCGTGATGCGGTCTGCATCGCATTCTGCGTGAACGAGCTGCTTTCCATCGTGGAAAACACATCGCTCATGGGTATTCCGTATCCGCCTGCACTGAAAAACGCCATTGAGGTGCTTCAAAAGCAGACCGGCAGAAAGGATGATAACGATGATTAAAACCTACGGCTATACCGATAATACACAGCTTTCCCCGCACTTCAATGCGCAGGAGTTCCGCTGTAAATGCGGCAAGGCACATGATTTTCAGATCGATGATGATCTCATCACCAAACTGGAGACACTCTATGCAGCCCTCAACTGCTCTAAGATCATCGTCACCAGCGGCTTCCGTTGTGCTGCTCATGATAAGGCAGTCAAGGGCAGCGGCACGGGACAGCATACACTCGGCAAGGCTGCGGACATCTGCTGCTATGGGCAGGACGGGCAGCCAATCAGCAGCAAGACTGTCTGCTGCAAGGCGCAGGATACCGGCTTTACCGGCATTGCCAATATCACTGCTGCCTACATCTACACTCATGTAGATGTGCGTTCCGGCGGCAAATGGTATGGCGACGAAGTTCACGGCAACAGCTCTGTCACGGATGATTTCTACAAGTATTTTGGAGGTGAGGATATGAAGGGCATCGACGTCAGCGTCCATAACGGCAAGATTGACTGGCAGAAGGTCAGGACGGCGGGCATTGATTTCGCGATCCTGAGAGCAGGATACGGCAGGCTTGCATCGCAGAAGGATGACCATTTCGAGGAAAACTATGCAGGCGCAAAGGCAGTAGGCATTCCGGTCGGTGCGTACTGGTACTCCTATGCGATGACACCGGAGGAGGCAGAACTGGAGGCGGATGTGTTCCTGTCGGTCATCAAGGGAAAGCAGTTCGAGTTCCCGGTCTATTTCGATCTGGAGGAAAAGAAGCAGTTCGATCTCGGTAAGGAGAAGGTGTCTGCCATTATGCGAGCGTTCCTTGAAAGAGTCGAGGCTGCAGGCTACTTTGTCGGTCTGTACGGCTCGGCATCCTCACTCACGACACATACCGCCGATGACATCAAATCCCGATATACGATTTGGCTGGCACATTGGTGTGACCGAACGAATTATAGCGGTGCTTATGGTATCTGGCAGCATTCCGAGAAAGGCAAGGTCGCAGGCATCAACGGCAACGTCGATCTTGATATCGGCTACAAGGACTTTCCCACGATCATCAAGGCGAAGGGGCTGAACGGCTACGGCAAGGAGCCGAATCCGCCTGCGCCTGCTGCGGAGGACGGCATTACCGTTGAGGTCACGGTTGACGGAAAGAAGTACAGCGGAAAACTGAATAAGGCATAACACCAGCGCCCGTCGGGATTTTTTTCTCGGCGGGCGCATTTTTTTCGTCCAAACGCACCTCGATTCTGTAGTGGGTAGTAGAAAGAATTACTACCGGAGGTGCTTTCATGACTGATACGCAAAAAGCAACGGCGCTTCACATGCGTTCAAAGGGCGTTTCCTTTGCCCGGATTGCAGCAGAACTGAATATATCCGTCAACACGGTGAAGTCCTTTTGCAGCCGTAACAAAAGTGGTCAGCTTTGCCTGTGCTGCGGCACTTCAATTCAACAGCCGCCGAGAGCGAGAATAAAAAAATTCTGTTCCGATAAATGCAGGATGCAGTGGTGGAAGGCGCATATAAAAGAGGTCAACAGACAAGCTGTTTATGATTTCACCTGCGCCTGCTGTGGGCAGCAGTTTCAGGCTTACGGGAACGATCACAGGAAATATTGCAGCAGAGCCTGTTATATCAAAGCGAGGTTTGGAGGTGAGCAGCGTGAACTTTCAGAATGAAATGATGTATCAGGCGACGATGAGTTTTGCCCGGAAGATGCTCCGGGACGGTCTGATTACCGAGGACGAGTATCGTCAGATTGATACAATGTTCATTGAGAAATACCAACCTAAAATCGGCACATTATTCGTTGACTTACAGCCGGAACAGAGGTAATATGGGATACTGAAAGGAGGGATTTTATGCGTAGAATCACGAAAATTGAACCTACAGAGCCCATATTGCCTAAGCGCAAACGAGTCGCTGCCTACGCCCGTGTCTCGATGGAAACGGAACGCCTGATGCATTCCCTTTCAGCGCAGATCAGTTATTACAGTGAGCTGATCCAGAAGAATCCTGAATGGGAGTATGCGGGAGTGTACGCCGACAATTTTATCTCAGGCACAGAAACCTACAAGCGGCAGGAGTTCCAGCGGATGCTGGCAGACTGCGAGGCAGGGCTGATTGACATCATCCTTTGCAAGAGCATTTCCCGGTTTGCCCGCAATACGGTTGACCTGCTGAAAACCGTCCGGCATCTGAAAGCACTCGGCATTGAAGTGCGCTTCGAGAAGGAAAACATCAACTCCATGTCAGGCGACGGCGAACTGATGCTCACCATTCTTGCCAGCTTTGCGCAGGAAGAGAGCCGCAGCATTTCAGAAAATGTGAAGTGGGGCATCCGGAAGCGCTTTGAAAATGGCGAAATGTGTTGTAAAAATCCCGTGCTTGGATATGAGTGGGTTGACGATCAGCTTATCGTTGTTCCGGAAGAAGCAGCTATTGTGAAGCGTATCTTCCAGAATTTTCTTGACGGGAAATCACGACTGGAGACGGAGCGTGAGCTGAATGGTGAAGGTATCACAACGAAGAACGGGTGCCGATGGCAGGATTCCAGCATTAAGGTGGTTCTTACAAACATCACCTATACAGGCAATCTTCTGTTCCAGAAAGAATACATTACCGATCCGATCACCAAGAGACGCAGAAAAAACAAAGGCGAACTGCCGCAGTATTTTGTGGAAGGAACACACGAAGCTATCATTGATATGGAGACATTTCAGTATGTGCAGGCGGAGATGCAGCGACGGCGGGAACTTGGCGCTCTGGCAAATAAATCGCTGAATACCTGCTGTTTTACTGGAAAGCTAAAATGCCCATTCTGCGGTCAGAGCTATATGCACAATACTCGTAAAGATCGCGGGAACTTTCAGGAATTCTGGTCGTGCGGCGCTATCAAGAAGAAAGGCGGTCGCTGTCCGGTCGGGGGCAGCATCAATCATAAGCATCTGCGTGAAACCTGCGCTAAGGTGCTGGGGCTGCCGGAGTTTGATGAAGAAGTATTCCTTGCACAGGTGGACGTGATACTTGTTCCTGCAAGGGAAACGCTTGAATTTCATCTCAAGGACGGTGCGATTGTCACCGAAGAATGCAAAAACACCGGGCATCAGGAGTGCTGGACACCGGAACGACGGGCTGCGACTGCTAAACGCCGCAGAGACAGCGCTGCGCCTAACCGTCCTGATGCGACTTGCTTTACCAAGAAGATAAAATGCATCCGGTGCGAACTAAACTATCGTCGAGGCACAAGGAAAGACGTCCATCACTGGCGCTGCGCTGGCAAGAACGGCTGCCTGAGCCTGCGGGAGGAAGTGCTGAAATCGCTCACGGCGGAAGTGTTGGGACTTACAGAGTTTGATGGTGATGTTTTCCTTGAACAGATCAGCCGCATTGAAGTACACGACAACGATATGCTCCGCTATTGCTTTTATGACGGACGCACCGAAGAACGGCAGTATATCGCGCCTCCCAAGCGCGGAAGGAAGTGGACTGCCCACCAGCGTGAAGTGATGGCGCAGAAGGTCAGCGCAAGCTGGACACCGGAACGGCGGGCAGATATGAGCGTCCGGGCAAAGGAAATGCGAAGGAGGGAGAAACTTGCCAAGAATCACTAAAATACCTGCATCGATCAGCCGCTACACTTCAGCACCGATCGATGCTCCGGTCAAACGGAAGGTTGCAGCATACGCTCGTGTCTCGACCGACAATGAGGAACAGCTCACATCATACGCTGCGCAGATCAGCTACTACACCGATTATATCAAAGGGCGTGAGGACTGGGAGTTCGTCAAGGTGTACACGGATGAAGGCATCTCCGGCTGCTCGACTAAACGCAGAGAGGGCTTTCAGGCTATGGTCGCCGATGCACTGGCGGGAAAGATCAACCTGATCATCACCAAGAGCGTGAGCCGCTTTGCCCGCAATACGGTTGACAGCCTGACGACCATACGAAGTCTGAAAGAACACAATGTGGAGTGCTATTTCGAGAAGGAAAACATCTGGACGTTCGACGGCAAGGGAGAATTGCTGCTGACAATCATGTCGAGTATTTCACAGGAAGAGGCACGTTCCATTTCGGAAAACGTCACATGGGGACAGCGCAAGCGCATGGCAGATGGCAAGGTCAGCCTTGCCTACAGCCGCTTCCTCGGTTATGACAGGGGCGCGGACGGAAAAATGGTCATCAACCCGGAACAGGCGGAAACGGTACGACTCATCTACAGATGGTTCCTTGAGGGCATGACGCCGCACACCATTGCTGTTCGCCTGACAGAAAAAGGAATCAAAACACCGGGCGGAAAAGATAAATGGAGCGCGACAACCATCCGGCGCATCCTGACGAACGAGAAGTACAAGGGTGATGCGCTCCTGCAAAAGGAGTATACGGTTGATTTCCTGACCAAGAAAACGAAGAAGAACTGCGGCGAAATCCCGCAATACTACATCGAGGACGACCACGAGGCAATCATTGATCCCGCCGTTTTCGATCCGGTGCAGCAGGAAATGGAACGCAGGAACAACGGCGCTTTCCGGTACAGCGGAGTGAGCATCTTCTCCAGCAAGGTGAAGTGCGGCGGGTGCGGAAGCTGGTACGGTGCAAAGGTGTGGCATTCTACAGATAAGTACCGGAAGGTCATATACCGCTGCAATCACAAGTACGGCAAAAAGCGCTGCACCACGCCGCATATCACCGAGGATGAGATCAAGGTTGTGTTCCTGAACGCCCTGAACCAGCTTTTGAAGAACCGTGAAGAGCTAATCGCCAATGTCAAGCTGATCTGTGAAATGGTCGGCGACACATCAGAGCTGGAAGCTGAATGCAAGAAGTACGCCGATGAGATGTCGCTTGTCGCTGATATGGTGGAGGCTGCAATGCTGGAGAACGCTCGTGTCGCCCTCGACCAGAACGAGTACCGCCAGAAGAATGACGCTCTCGCAGCACGCTTCGAGGAGGCAAAAAAGAAATATGATGATCTGTCCGAACAGATCACCGAGCGTGAAACACGCAGGCAGAACCTACAGCATTTTCAGGAAACGCTGGAATCCTTGAAAGGTACGATCACCGAATTTGACGGGGCGCTGTGGGGCGCACTGGTAGACTACATCACGGTCTATGAGGACGGCAGCAGAACGGTCACGTTCAGGGACGGGACTACGATCTGAGGGATAGAAACACAAAGCACCACTTCGGAATTTATGAGCCGAGGTGGTGCTGTTTTTTATTTCTTTGGTAGCTTTAGTTTAATGTCTCCGCCTGTAAATACTGCTGCGCCGATAAGAATTCCACCGATAACAAAGCAACTTGCTGTTTTAACGATTTCCCAATTAAACTTTCTCTTTTCTGATGCGGTTCTTTCAGCAGTCTCAACCATCTTGGCTTCATGTTGACGAGTCTCCGTATCTTTTTCACTTGCCATTCTTAGGATACGTTCTTCACGATCAAGGATATCTTTTCTGTCCTCTGTAGATAAGTCAGGATTATCCAAGCTCTTGCTCAAATCGGCTAAAACTGTACTTGCCATTTCTTTAAATGAACTTTGACTTTCACCGGAGTTATTAAGAGCATGGTCGATAGTCTCATAAACATGGTCGGTCGTGTTATCATCGCTTTTGATAATCGATTCAAGCATCCCTCTATACTCTGTCATTGATGTTTTAATAAGGGACACAAATTCAGGAAACTGCTTAATAATCTCCTGAGCAACCTCCGGTCGCATTTGGTGGAGTTTTGAAACGAGAGATACAATTTCATCTTTTGAAGGAGCCTTAAAATTCGTTCTGTTCATAAGATCAAGGCATTCCTGTTCCATTGGAGTATACTGCATAATGAACCTCCTTTTGACGACGATATCTACATCTATTATTATACAGTGAATCGGTGGAAAAATCAAGCCCTTTTTACATCTTTTTCACCCTATGCACCCAAGCTGGTTACACTTGCACCCAGCTTGGGTGCATTTTCGTGTATGCGTTAAATTGTATCAAAATAGCAACGGCAATAGATCCAGCCTGTGGATCCGGCGGCATGTTCGTACAATCATTAAAGTTTATCCAGCAACACCAAGGCAACGTTCACAATATTTCTATCTACGGTCAGGAAAAGAACCCTACGACTTGGAAGCTCGCAAAGATGAACCTTGCTATCCGCTCTATTGACGGCAATCTTGGCAAATTTGCGGCAGATACTTTCACCGAAGACTTACATAAAGATCTTAAAGCCGACTTTGTAATGGCTAACCCACCATTCAACCTTTCTGACTGGGGACAAGAAAAGCTTCTCAACGATTATCGCTGGAAGTTTGGTATTCCACCGAAAGGCAACGCAAACTATGCCTGGATCGAACATATGGTATCCAAACTATCGCAGAATGGTAAAGCCGCAATTATCCTAGCAAACGGTTCGCTATCTGCTGGCGGACAAGAAGCCGAAATCCGCAAAAAACTGATCGAAGCAGACTTGGTTGATTGTATTCTCTCAATGCCAACAAATCTTTTCTATACCGTTACGGTGCCGTGCTCGATTTGGATATTAAATCGTAGCAAGAAACAAAAAGACCACACACTATTTATTAATGCGAATGATATGGGAACGATGGTAACGCGTAAACTACGCGAGCTTTCCGAGGATGACATTACAAAAATCGCAAATACATATCATACCTATGCGAACGATAATAATTACGAAGATGTGGCTGGTTTTTGTAAAAAGTCTTCACTTGATGATATTAAAGTAAACGATTATGTTTTGACACCGGGACGGTATGTTGGAGTAAAAGAAAGCGAAGATGATGGCGTGCCATTTGAAGAAAAAATGAAACGTTTAACTTCCGAACTTTCCGGACAGATGAAACGATCTGCTGAACTAGATGCCGAAATTAAAAAAATATTAGGCGAGATTGGCTATGACCTATAGGCAGATAAAACTCGGAGAAGTCGCAAGCGTCATAAGAGGGGTTTCTTACAAAAGCTCAGATTATTCATCGGCAGATGATATTGATGCAGAGGCGTTTATCAACCTTAAATGTGTAACGGCCGACGGTTTTAGGCAAGATGGCGTCAAATATTTTAACGGCAAGCATAAGCCAAGTCAATCCGTCTACGCGGGTGATTTACTTATCGCTAATACGGATCTAACAAGAAATCGCGAGGTTATAGGCAATTCTATTTTAGTTCCAGAATTAAATAGGCCAAATGCCTGTTTTTCTATGGATTTATCTAAAATTGAGATAACGGACAACAGCGTACTTGATAGGGAATTTTTATATTATTATTTAAAGTCGCCGAAAGCTAGGTGGTATATGATAAATCATAGTGACGGTAGCACCGTCGTGCATTTACCAACATCTGCAACACCGGAGCTAGAAATCGATCTACCTGATTTAGAAACTCAGAAAAAAATCGTCCGCGTCCTCTCCGCTCTTGATCAGAAAATAGAGCTAAATCATAAAATCAGCAATAATCTTCTTCGTATCTCGCATCAAGTTTATCTAAAAGAGATCAAAGGCGCCGCTACTGCAAGAACCGAAAAGCTGGGGAGACTATGTAGAATAAAATATGGCAAAGGATTACCGGCATCAAAGGTTATAGAAAACGGTTATCGTGTTTATGGCGGCAATGGAATCATAGGATTCTATAATGAAAAAATGTACGATGAATCGCAAGTTCTAATTTCATGCCGAGGTGCCGCTTCTGGTAAAGTTATTTTTACGAGACCAGAGTGTTTTGTCACAAATAATTCATTAATTCTTGAATGCGATGAAAAATACCATTATTTCGTGAAGGAGTATTCTCTCGATAGAGAATACTATGACTATACAACTGGATCTGCGCAACCCCAAATAACCATCGACAATATAAAAGACGTAGAATTACCGTTACCAAATGATGAAGTGCTAATAAAGTTTAATAATACGCTCCGTCCGATTGAGAAGAAATATTTCGCTATTCTTGACGAGAATGAAGCACTCGCAAAACTGCGCGACATCCTTCTTCCTAAGCTTATGTCAAACGAAATTTCATTAGAAAAGGCAGTTATGGAATTGTCAAGAAATGTGCAGTCGGAGAATACCCAAAATCATGGATAGTCAGATATCAGGCAGCGTGATGAGCCAGCCCTGTTGAAGTTCTTAGTGCCACAGGTGGGAGACCGCCTGCAT
>Ga0209407_1000412_pt1 | contig 56444 bp, 41 predicted proteins | sample AD_JPNHG3_MetaG_FD_184410 | JGI IMG/M metagenome (GOLD analysis project Ga0209407, IMG submission 184410) | Active sludge microbial communities of municipal wastewater-treating anaerobic digesters from Japan - AD_JPNHG3_MetaG (SPAdes) (version 2) | ecosystem: Engineered > Bioreactor > Anaerobic...
GGGCGCTGTCGCCCAGGCCGGAGTCGAGCACGCGGTAGATGTTCGAGAAGCTGCTGCCGGCGAGACGGTTGGTCGTGGTGTCGCCGAAGACGACGTTGCTGCCGCTCGCACCCGGCACGCCGTCCCAGATGCGGAGGTTGACGTGGTTGATCGTGCTCGTGGTCGAAGAGCCGGTCTGGTAGGCGAAGAAGGTGATCGTCGTGATGGTCCAGCCGCCGGCCGGCACGGTGAAGTCGTCGGCCATCCGGTAGCCGCTGCTCACCGCGTGGCCGAAGCCGTAGGTGGCCATGCCCAGCGTAGTCTGCAGGGCGCTCGCGTCCGCGCCTCCCGCACCGCCGCCGGGGTGGGTGACGAGCGGGCCGTTGTCGTAGAGCACCGCCTCCGGGTGCGGTGCCGCCGGGGGCACCCCGGAGCCCTGCCGGGCCAGCTCGAGATCGAGCGCGGTGGGAAGCGCCGGGGCGTTCACGCTCTCCCGAGCGGCCGGCTGGCCGGCCGCGGCCAGGGCGCTCGCGGGCACGAGCACGCTCAGCAGAGCCAGCAGCGTCAACAGACAGACGAAACTCTTGCGTTCCATGTCAGATGCTCCTCCTCATTGAAATCAGGCTCTCGCCAGGGACCGGGCGATCCGCCGGCTTTCACCATCGGCGATGGATGGCGGGATCGTTTTCACGCTGGGTGGCCGCGGATATATCAACTCCGGAATTCTAAGCATCGACTCTGCCGGAGTCAATGTCACGCCGCCCGGGACGGTGATTGCCGCACCGGGCGCCGTGAAACGCCGAACGGGCCGGAGGTCGCCCCCCGGCCCGCCGGTGAGACTCCTGCGGCTCAGCCGTCAGCGGCTCAGGCGCGCCGCCTCCGGAGCGTGCCGAGGCCGAGACCGGCCAGGATCAGACCGAGCAGCGCCCCGCCCGCCGGACCGAGCGTCGGAATCTCCAGCACCGAGGGACCGGGGCCGGCCTCCGGACGGAAGTTCGCGATCACCTCGCAGTCCGCCGTGATCGCTCCCGTCGTGTAGACGTTGCCCGCGAGCGTACCCGCCGGGCAGGTGCCGCCCACGAAGTCGATCTCGTAGCCGGCAGCCGGCGTCAGCGTGAAGGTCGCGGTGCTGCCGTCGATCACCTGCTGCGACGGCGGCACGATCGTGCCCGAAGGCGTGCCCACGATCGCCGTCACCGTGTGCTCGACCGGCGGCGTATCGGTCACCACCAGCTCGACCGGGACCACCACCAGATCCGTCCCGTTGCCCGGGCCCGGATCGGGGTCGTTGCTCGTGATGCAGAGGTTGGCGTTGTACGTCCCCACCGCGAGGCCGGTCGAGTCGAACGTCACCGTCACCGGCGTCGAGTCGCCCGCAGCGGTCGTCCCACTCGCCGGCACCTCGCTCAGCCACGGCACATCCGCCGGGTTGGCGCAGATCAGGCTGGCAGCGGAGGTGTACTCCACCGTGTCGATGCCGATGTAGTTGGAGTTGTTGCCGCTCGGGCCGCCGTCGGTCACGTAGTACCGCAAGGCGAAGCGGCCGCTGGCGCCGGGCGCGAGGCCCGACAGGGTGACGGTGTACTGCGTCCAGACCTGCGGGTAACCCGTGCCGACCTGCGTCGGGTTGATCTCGAGCAACAGCTCGGTGAAGTCACCCACGTCGGTAGCCGATGTGCCCACGTTGGTGCTCGCACCCGCCGTGCTCAGCCGCACCTGCAGGCGGTCGGCCCAGATGCTGCCGTCAGCCGTCCGCGTCCAGAAGGAGAAGGTGTCGCCGTTGCTCAGGTTGAGCTGCGGCGTCAGCAGCCAGTTGCTGATGGTGCCCGCACCGGCCGTGTTGTTGAAGTTGGCGCCGATGTAGGACGTGGGTGCGCCGGCATGGGCGGAGAAGACGTCGGTGTTCCCCTGGAACCAGTTCGTCAATCCCACCGGCGCCGAGTTGTTCTGCATGTACCAGCCCGGCAGGTTGGTGATGTCCTCGAACCCCTCGCTGAAGTCGGCCGGCGACTCGTAGACGAGCGGAGGCCTGCTGTCCAAGCTGATGCCACGGCTGCTGTCGGTGCCGGGCGCCGGCGGCGTCACCGGGTGAGATGCCGCTCCGCTCTCGCCGACGACCACGATGCTCGCCGGCTCCTCGAGGAGGCTCCAGGTCAGGGCGGTCAGGCCGGTGTTGCCGATCGTGAGCGTCTGCGTGGTCGAGGTGTTGGCGGCCTGCGTCGCCGCGAGGCTCGCCGGGCTGACGTCGATGTTCGGATCCTGCGGCTGCTGGACCGTCAGCGTCACCGGCACGATCACGAGGTTCGTGCCGTTGCCCGGACCCGCGTCGGGGTCGTTGCTCGTGACGCAGAGGTTGGCGGTGTGGGTGCCCACCGCGATCCCGGTCGAGTCGAACGTCACCGTCACCGGCACGTTGCCGGCCGGAGCGGTCGCCCCGGAGAGCGGGCTCGCGCTGAGCCACGGCACGTCCGCCGGGCTGACGCAGTTGGTGTTCGGATCCTCGGCGATCTGCCAGATCAGCGCGCCGGTGCCGGTGTTGCCGACGTTGAGCGTCTGGCTGGTCGTGGTGTTCGGCAGCTGCGACGCGGCGAGCGCTGCCGGGGTCACATTGGCGTTCGGATCGCCGGTGCCCGTCGGCATGCAGCTCTGCACCTTCACCTCGTCGACATCCCAGCCGGTACGACCCACCGAGCTGTCCGAGCCGATCCGCCAGCGGAACTGCACCGTCTGCCCGGCATGAGCGCTGACGTCGGCGATCGTGTGCATGTACGCCTGCGTCGTCGGCCCGCACCAGGCCTGCAGGCCGGCGAGCGGGTTGCTGAAGCTGCTGGAGATGGCGCCGACATAGGGGCCCACCAGCAGATCGGCGTTGGGCACCTGGGTCCAGGTGCTGCCGCCGTCGGCCGTCACCTCGAGGATGCCGCCGTCGAAGCAGGCGCTCGTGCCGCTGTTCTCCATGTTCGGCACGTGCCAGAACTCGAGGGTGAGCGGGTTCTGCCCGGCGGGCAGCACGATCGGCGGCGAGGTCAGCCGCTGGTCGGAGTACGCGGCCGGGTTGGTGCCGCGGAAGTGCTGCGTGCCGTCGTGCGGGTTGGCCGTCGAGATCGTCCAGGTGTCGGTGCCCACGGTCGCATTGTGCGTCCAGCCGCCCTCGCCCGCCTCGAAGCTCTCGTCCACGAGGAGGACGGGAACCGTGCCGGGGCCACACTCGCCGGGGCCGACTTCGACGGTCAACGAGACGGCGACGATCACCAGAGCGGTCCCCTGCCCCGGACCCGGATCGGGGTCGTTGCTCGTGAAGCAGAGGTTCGCGGTGAACGTGCCCACGCCGAGCCCGTGCGAATCGAACGTCACCGTCACCGGGCTGGTGGAGCTGCCCGCGGTCGTGCCGCTGGCGGGGCTCACCGAGAGCCACGGCACGTCGGCCGGGGAGACGCAGTTCGTATCCGGGTCCTCGGCGACGTTCCAGGTGAGATCCGGGGTCCCGGCGTTCGTCACGGTGAGCGTCTGCGTGGTCGTCACCTCCGGCGCCTGCGTGCTCGCGAGCGCCGCCGGGCTGACGTAGATGTCGGGATCCGTGCCGCCCAGGAGCTGGCAGCTCTGCACGATCACGTCGTCGACATCCCAACCGGTACGCCCGACCGAGCTGTCCGAGCCGATCCGCCACCGGAACTGCACCGTCTGCCCGGCATGAGCGCTGACGTCGGCGATCGTGTACATGTACGCCTGCGTCGTCGGTCCGCACCAGGCCTGCAGGCCGGCGAGCGGGTTGTTGAAGCTGGTCGAGATGGCGCCGGTGTACGGGCCCACCAGCAGGTTGGCGTTGGGCACCTGGGTCCAGGTGGCGCCACCGTTGGTCGTCACCTCCAGGATGCCGCCGTCGAAGCAGGCGCTCGTGCCGCTGTTCTCCATGTTCGGCAGGTGCCAGAACTTGAGCACCACCGGGTTCTCGCCCGCCGGCAGCGCGATCGGCGGCGAGATCAGCCGCTGGTCGGAGAGTGCCGACGGGTTGGTGCCGCGGAAGTGCTGGGTGCCGGCGTGCGGGTTGGCCGTCGAGATCGTCCAGGTGTCGGTGCCCACGGCCGCGTTGTGCGTCCAGCTGCCCGCGCCCGCCTCGAAGCCGTCGGAGAGGACGATCCGCGGCATCGTGCCGGGGCCGCAGTCGCCGGGGGCTGCGACCGTCGTGAAGCTCCAGACGGCCGAGTCGGTGCCGGTGCCGCAGGTGTTGACCGCCCGCACCCGCCAGTAATGCTTCGTGCTGGTGTTCAGCGCCACGTTGGCGGTCCAGGTCGGGCTGGTCAGCCCGGTCGCAGAGGCCACGATGGTCGTGAAGGTGGCGTCGGTCGCCACCTCGATCTCGTAGGTCGCCGCCTGCGCCACGGCATCCCAGACGAAGGTCGGCGTCGCGGGGACGTTGAGCGCCCCATCGGCCGGGCTGGTCAGCGTGACCGCGGCCGGCGCGGCGTTGTACAGGTTCAGCCCGACGTCGTACGACTTCGGATCGACCCCGCTCGCGGTGCCGCCGATCGTGATCGTGTAGCTGCCCGGCGCGGCGGCGCCGGTGCTGCCGATGGTCAGCGTGCTGGTTCCCGCCGGGGTGACGGGGTTCGTGCTGAAGGTGGCGGTGGAGCCCGCCGGGTTGCCCGTGGCGGTGAGCGTCACCGGGTTGGTGAAGCCGAGGATCGAGCCGATGTTGGCGGTGTAGACCGCGTTCGCCGGCGCGCAGATCTCCAGGCTCGCGGGCGTCGCCGTCAGGGTGAAGTCGGGGTTCTGGGCGCAGTTGTAGCAGACGAGCGCGAAGTCCTGGTCGGTCGTGTCGCCCTGGTTCGGCACGCCGTCGCCGGCGATGTTGGCCGCGGTCACCGTGATCTGCAGCGGGCCGATGGTGCCGGCCGGCAGGAAGACCGCCTCGTAGTTGTTGGCGTTGTCGGCGGTGCCGCCGGTCACGCTCCACTGCCCGGTGAAGCGGTTGCCCAGGTAGGTGTTGGCGCCCAGGACCGCCGTCAGGTTCAGGTTGTTGACCTGGGGGCTGGTGCCGATGGCGCCGGCCGCGTCGGTGTAGACCATGACGATCCGCACCGGCTTGGACGGATCGGCCACCGCGCCGTTCCAGGTCCAGGTCTCGCCGGTGTTGCCGAAGACGTGCGTCTGATCCAGCAGCGAGCGGGGCGTCGCGTCGAACGCCAGCTCCATGTTCGGCATCCCGTAGCCCTGGCTGTTGGTCGGCAGGTTGCCGCCCGCGCCCACGCCGGTCAGGTAGGTGGGGTGGGCGATCATGTACGCCTTCATCAGCGCCGGGCTCGGCTCGCTCACGCCGTAGGTCGTCTGCAGCCAGCGGTAGTAGAGCGTGGCCAGGCCGGCCACGGCCGGGGTCGAGTGGCTGGTGCCGGAGGAGGCGGCGAAGACGGTCTGGCCGCTCGGCCGGTACATGTCGCACACGCTGTTGCCGTTGTAGCCGGACGCGGTCGAGGCGGTGCCCTGGATGTGGGTGCCGGGGGCGATCACCTCGGGCTTCACCCGGCCGCCGGGCGCGGGGCCGCGGCTGGAGAAGCTGATGATGTCCATCGCGTTGTCCGCGCCGGTGGGACCGACGCCGCAGCCGTCGTTCCAGTTGCCGCCCTCGTCGCTCGGACGGTAGTTCTCCGAGGCGCCCACGGTGATCATGTTCTTGCCGTTGCCCGGGGTGCCGATGGTGCCGGCGCTGGAGCCGCTGTTGCCGGCCGAGAAGACGTAGATCATCTGCTGGTTGCCGGGGACGGTCAGGTTCGCGTCGCGCACCCCGACGTCATAGGCCTGCGAGGAGTCGTCGTAGGTCCCGGCGCAGCCCGAGCAGCCCCACGAGTTCGTGCTGATCAGCGCGCCGTTCTGCTGCTCGCGCTGGATCACGCCGGTGTCGGTGCCGCCGCAATTCGAGATGTTGTAGGAGCCCGCGTTGTTGAAGATCTTGGTGTTGCCGGAGCGCCCGTACGGGTTCACCCCCTGGCCGCGCAGGTAGCCGTTCGGATCCTTGAACGGGAAGCCGTCGCGCTGGTCGTAGCCGATGGCGATGCTGGTGTTGATGTGGCCATGACCCTCCAGCCCGTCGCCGAGCGGGTCGTTGGTGCAGTTGTTGATCATGGCGATGCGGGAGGTGGTCCCGGCACCCAGGACGGTCAGGGTCGGGTCGCCGGCGCCGGCGGCGATGGCGCCGTTGCCCACGCCGTCGTCGGCCACGCTCAGGATCGGGTAATCGGCCGGGTTCTGGCTGAAGCCGAAGCCGTCGAGCCACGCCTTGTAGCCGGTGCCGCTCGGGCCGGTCTGCCCGCTGTTGAGGTGCCCGGCCATGATCTGCGTCTGCACCTCGTCCATCAGCTCGCGCGGGAAGATCTCGCCCACCCAGACCACGTCCGGGAGGCTGGCGATGGTGAGCAGGGCGCCGGCGCGCACGGTAATCCGGATGTTCTCGAAGGCGAGGATCGGCGACCAGCCGGCCATCACCTCCGTCGCCAGACCGGCGATCACGCTCTGCGAGGCGGCCTTGCCGGGGTGGGCGTACATCTGGACGACCACCGGCACCAGCTCGTCGGGATCGGCCTCGGTGAGGATCCGCTGCTCGATGGAGGCGCCGAGCTTGTAGGCCGTCTGATGGGTGCCGCTGTACTGCACGAACTCACCGGCCGCCGCGAGGGCGTCGAGGTGGCTGCGGCTCTTCGCATCGGCCCAGACCAGGTAGGCGTTGTTGGCGACGTACTGCACGAGGCGGGCACCGGTGGCCTCCACCTCGTCGAGCCACCGCTGCTGGATCGGCCCGACGAAGCCGACCAGGTGCAGCGCGGCGCCGGCCGGCGGCTTGCTCGCGAGCCGCGCGGGCAGGTCGGGGCTGCCGCCGGTCACGGTGAGCGGATGGCGGTCGAAGAGGATCGTGTCCATCTCCGGATCCACCTGGACCCGCGCGCGCACCGCCGCCGGCAGCGCGTCGAGGGCCGCGTCGCTCACCTTGTAGAGAGCGAAGGAGCCGTAGTCGTGCCAGAGGACGACGCCGGGGGCGTTGGCATCGAGCTGGCCCGGAGCCGCGAGGACCTTGTGCGGCGGGGCCGCGAACCCGAGGCTCGCGCCGAGCAGGAGCAGCGAGAGACAGACCGTGACGAGGCGTGCACGCGTGGTGTTCATAGCGAACCTACCCTCCGGAAGAGATGACGTACGGACTGGTCTGGAGTCGATCGCATCACGAGATTGGATTCCGGGGCATCCTGTCACGTCGGCTTCGCCGGCACAACCCCCGCGATCCCGGACGAGGCACCGCAAAACAGGAGCCCTGAACCCTGATAACCCGCTGCCCCGCTCGGGAGAGAATCGCTCCTGAGGCCCTTCCCTGGGGATACTCGCCCGTCATGTCCGTTCGCTCCCGCTCCGGCCCGCCGCCCCCCTCCGATCCCGACCAGGGGATCTGGCAGGGGCGGCGGATCGCCCGCCGCTTCCTCTCCCCCGACGGCCTGACGGTCCTCGTCGGCCGGAGCGCCGAGGAGAACGACCTCCTCTCGCTCCGCCTCGCCGCGCCCGGCGACTTCTGGTTCCACCTCGCCGGCGACTCCGGCTCCCACGTCGTGGTGCGCAACCCCGGCGGGCGCGACCGGCTGCCGCGGGAGACCGAGCGGTTCGCGGCGGCCCTCGCTGCCGGCTACTCGAAGGGACGCCGTGGCGGGCAGGTGGCCGTCCACGTCGCCCGCGCCGGGGACGTCTCGAAGCGGCGGGGGCAGCCGCCCGGCGAGGTCACGCTCGCCCGCTTCCGGACGGTGCGGGTCGCTCCGCTCCGCGCCGAGGATCTCGACGCCGCCGCTTCCTCGCGGGAGCTGCCATGACTTCGGCGCCCGCCGCGCCGCGCAAGATCGTCCACGTGGACATGGATGCCTTCTACGCCTCGGTCGAGCAGCGCGACCGGCCGGAGCTCCGGGGGCGGCCGGTGGTCGTCGCCTGGAGCCCCGAGCCGCGCAGCGTCGTCTGTGCCGCCTCCTACGAGGCGCGGCGTTTCGGCGTCCGCTCGGCGATGCCGGCGACCCGCGCCGCCCGGCTCTGTCCCGACGCGGTCTGGTTGCGCCCCGACTTCCCCCGCTACAAGGCGGTCTCGCGCGAGGTGCACGCGATCTTCCGCCGCCACACCGATCTCGTCGAGCCGCTCTCGCTCGACGAGGCGTACCTCGACGTGACCGTGGAGCGCACCGGCCTGCCGTCGGCGACCGCGACCGCGCAGGCGATCCGCGCCGCGATCCGCGCCGAGCTCGGCCTGACCGCCTCGGCCGGGGTGGCGTCGAACAAGCTGCTCGCGAAGATCGCCTCCGACTGGCGCAAGCCCGACGGCCTCTTCGTGATCCGGCCGCGGGAGGCCGCGGCGTTCCTCGCGCCGCTGCCGGTCGGCCGGCTCCCCGGCGTCGGCCGCGCCACCGAACGGATCCTTGCCGAGCTCGGGCTCGCGACCGCGGGCGACCTGCGGCAGGCCGACCCCCGCCGGCTCGAACGCCGCCTCGGGCGGTTCGGGCCGCGGCTCGTCGAGTACGCCTGGGGGCGCGACGAGCGCCCCGTCCAGCCCGACCGGCCGGCCCGCTCGCTCTCCGCCGAATCCACCTTCCCGGAAGATCTCGCGGCGCCGGCGCTCGGGCCCGAGCTCGCGCGCCTCGCCGCTCTCGCCTGGGCGCGGGCGGAGCGGCACCGGCGGATCGCGCGCACCGTGACCCTCAAGCTGCGCACCGCGGCCTTCCGCACCCACACCCGCAGCCAGACGCCGGAGCGGCCGCCAGCGGCTGCCGCGGAGGTCGCCGCCCTCGCGGTGCGCCTCCTCGCCACCAGCGGCCTGCCGCCGGAGACGCGCTTCCGCCTCGCCGGCGTCGCTCTCTCCGGCTTCGCCGACGAGGCCGGCGACGACCGCCAGCGGCGGCTCTTCTGAGTCCGCGTACAATGGCGGGACGCATGCACGAATCGAATCTGCCCCGACAACCCGCCCCGGAAAGCAGCCAGTCGTTCGACGACCTCGGCCTCACGCCCGAGCTGCGCGTCGCCGTCGCCGAGCTCGGCTGGCAGCGGCCGACGCCGATCCAGGCGCTCGTCATCCCGCCGGCGCTCGCCGGTCGCGATCTGATCGGCCTCGCCGCGACCGGCTCGGGCAAGACCGCCGCCTTCGGCCTGCCGATCGTCCAGCGCCTGCCCGCCGACGGCAGGGTGCGCGCCCTGGTGCTCTCCCCCACCCGCGAGATCACCCTCCAGACGAAGAGCTTCCTCGACTACTTCGGCGCCAGCCGGCGGCTGCGCGCGGTGGCGCTGATCGGCGGGCTGCAGATCCGGCACCAGATGGACGCGCTCGCCCGCAAGCCGCAGATCGTCGTCGCCACCCCGGGGCGGCTGCTCGACCACCTCGAGCGCGGCACGGTGCGCCTCGATGCGGTGAGCGAGCTCGTGCTCGACGAGGGGGATCACATGCTCGATCTCGGCTTCATGCCGCAGATCCACCGGATCCTCGAGCACCTCCCGGAGCAGCGGCACACGATGCTCTTCTCGGCCACGATGCCGCCGCCGATCGAACGGCTCGCACAGCGCTTCCTCACCGAGCCGCTGCGGCTCGACGTGACGCCGAAGGGGAAGGCCGCGCGCGGGATCACCCACCGCCTCTACCTCGTCGACATCGACAACAAGCGCCCCTGCATCCTCTCGCTGCTCAACCGCGAGCTCGGCACGACGCTCGTCTTCACCCGCCGGAAGGTGGACGCCGAGTGGCTCTCCCGGGTGCTCGAGCGCGAAGGGCACCGGGTCGAGCGGATCCACTCCGATCTCACGCAGGCGCAGCGGCTCGCCGCGCTCGACGGCTTCCGGGAGGGGCGGCACCGGATCCTCGTCGCCACCGACGTCGCAGCGCGCGGCCTCGACATCCCGGCGATCGAGCACGTCATCAACTACGACATCCCGGACACGGTCGAGGATTACGTCCACCGCGCCGGGCGCACGGCGCGGGGCGACGCCGAGGGGGTGGTTTCGACGATCGCCACCTTCCTCGACAAGCCGCTGATCAAGGAGATCGAGGCGACCCTCGGCCACGAGCTGCCGCGCTGCACCACCCTCGGGGTCGAGCCGTACGTCGAGTACAAGCCGCGGCGGCGCCTGGGGCGCCGCCTCCGCTGAGCGTCTGACGCGCTCAGGGGACGAGCTCGAGCGTCGAGACCGCCGCCCGCGCGATCGCCTCCTCGCTCCACGGCACCGGCCGCAGCCGGCCGGCGAGGAAGAGCGGCATCTGATCGGCGTAGTGCGGATCCGCCGGATGCCCGGCCTGGCCGCCGGGCAGGATGGCGAGGGTGCCGTCGGGATCGGAGAGATCGGTCACCCAGCGCATCGAGGGGCCGTAGACCACCGCCTGCCGGCTCCCCTCCCAGACCCCGCCGAACGCCGCGACCGTGGTCGCCGAGCCGCCGAGCGGGAACGGGCCGCGGTCGAACCAGCGGCCGAGGAGCGGCAGGCTGCCGAGCGGGTGCGCGAGCCGGAGCCGGTGGAGCTCGCCGTACGGCCAGCGGGCGACCTCCGGACCGAACCGCTTCACCCCGGTCCGCCAGGCGGCCGCGAGCGCCGCGGCCACGATCTCGTCGCGCCCTTCGACCTCGGGGGTGGTGACGTCGTCGAAGAAGACCGGGTCGAGACGGCCGGTCAGGAGCGCGAGGAGCCGCTCCCGGCTGGCGAAGGGGGGCAGCCCGTGCGCGCGCGCCTCGTCGACGAAGATCCGGGCGCCGAGCTCCCGCTCCGCGAGGAGGAAGAGCGCCGCCGGCCCCCGCGCCGTCATCTCGCCGTCCCAGGCCGCGAGGGTGGCGCGGGCACGCTCGGCGTCGCCGGAAAACGGGCCGCCGAGCGCCGCGACGATCTCGCGCGCCCAGAGCGAGCGCACGTCGTTCTGCACCCCGGCCAGTCCCTCGGGCGTCCACCGCGCCTGACCGGCGAGCAGCTCGGCGATCCGCCGGGCCCGGTGGGGGCTGTCGAAATCGCCCGCGAAGAACTCCGGGCGCGCTGCTCCCCAGGTGTCGTCGTTGGCGGTCACCAGCCGCATCTCCCGGCCCCCGAACCGCCGGGGGGTATCGGCAGCCGGGCGGAGCCCCTCCCAGCCCCACCCCGGCTCCCAGCCGGGGGCGGGGAAGCGGCCGTGCCCCTGCCGGCGCGCCGGCAGCCGGCCGAGGATCGTCTGCACCAGCCCGCCGTCGCGATCGGCGACGAGGAGGTTCTGGGCGGGCGCCGCGAACGGCGCGACTGCCGCCGGCACCTCGGCGACCCCCTCCGCGCGGGCGAGGGCGAGGAGGGCGCCCAGCGGATCGGCCGGCTCGTAGGCGGTCCAGGCGAGCGAGCGGGGGGGCAGACCGCGCCCGGCGTCGGCCGGCAGCAGCGGGCCGCGGTCGGTGTCGCAGAGCTCGACCGGGGACGGGTCGGCGCCGCGCACGGCGATCGTGACGGTCTCGCAGGTGACCGGCTCCCAGCCGTCGCCGCGAAGCACCCGCTCGCCCCGTTCGTCGAGCTGCTCGAAGAAGAGGTCGTGGTCGTCGAGCATGACGTTGGTGACCGCCCAGGCGAGCCGCGCGGTGCGGCCGATCACCACCCCCGGCGTGCCGGGGAGCGTCATCCCCGCGACCTCGTAATCCGGCGCCCGCAGGTGCGCCTGGTACCAGACCCCCGGCAGCCGCAGCGCGAGATGCGGGTCGTTGGCGACGAGCGGGGCGCCGCTCTCGCTCCACTCCCCGCCGAGCGCCCAGTTGTTGCTGCCGACCGCCGCGATCTCGGCGGCGGCCCCGCCGCTGGCGGCGACGGGCGCCGGGCTCCCGGCCGCGAGCTCGACGAGCGCCGCCGGGATCTCCTCGACCGGCACGCCGGCGAGGGCCGCCGCCTGCTCGGCGCCGAAGGCGCGCAGCCAGCCGTAGCGGGTCTCCTCGGGGCGTCCGGCCCAGAAGGAGAGGTCGCGCGCCATCAGGAGGACGAAGCCGAGGCTGTCGACCGGCCGCCACGGCTCGGGCCGGAGCCCGAGCAGCCGGAGCTCGGGAGGCAGGTCCGGGCCCCGCTCGGCGAGCCAGGCGTTCACCCCCGCGGCGTACGCCTCGAGCCACGCCCGGGGCTCGGGCGAGGTGCTCTCCCAGAGCCGGGCAGCCGACTTCGCGAGACGCAGCTCGACCATCTCCCGATCGACGGCGAGGGTCCGCTCGCCGAACAGCTCCGAAAGGCGCCCGGCCACCAGCCGGCGGCCGAGCTCCATCTGGAAGAAGCGGTCGTTGGCGTGCAGCCAGCCGAGCGCCGCGGCGAGATCGCGCCCCGACTCGCCGCGCAGGTGCGGCACTCCCCAGTCGTCGAAGCGGACCGCGACCGGGGCCGAGAGAACGCCGAGCGAACGGCTGCCCGAGCGCACCGGCCGGCCGCCGCGGCCGAGCCACTGCCAGCCGGCGAGCGCGGCGAGACCGACGAGGAGGAGGAGCGCGATGGCGGCGTGGAGGAGACGGCGGCGCATGGTGCCGTCGAGTCTACCGTTCGCGCCGGACGCTCAGAACGGACCGCCGAGCTCGCGCACCAGCGGGCGGCTCTTGCTCGCGAGCGCCACCCCGTCGCCGAGCGGCAGCATCACCGCACGCAGCTGCGGGTGGATCATCAGGTACGGGTTGAACTGTTCGAGGGCCCGGATGCCGGGGTCGCCGAGATCCTCCGGCCCGGGATCGGCGAGCCGTCCCTGGGCGAGGCAGCGGTCGGCGATCACCAGCCCGCGCACCGCGACGAGCGGCAGCACGAAGTCGAGCCAGCGCCGGGCCGCCGGCCGCGAGGCGTCGAGCACCACGATCTCGAACGGCCCGCGGAGGGAGGCGAGCTCGGCGCCGGGATCGGCCGCTCGCCAGTCGACCCGTTCGACCACGAGGCCGGCGGTGAGCAGCTCGCGGGCGGGCGCGGCCAGCGCCTCCTCCGGCTCGAACGCGATCAGCTCCGCCTCCGGCGCGCCGCGCGCGAGCGCCAGCGTGCCGTCGCCCCGGCCGGCGCCGAGCTCGAGGATCCGGCGCGGCCGCGTCGCGGCGGCGAGCAGCTCGAAGAGGCGGACGACCGCCGGATCCCGGCCCGGCGGTCCCGCTTCGGAAGCGCCTTCGACCGCCGCGAGCAGGCGGTCGCGGGGCGAGAGGAGACGACGCAGATAGCGGCCCTGCGCCGGCCGCAGGAGCGGCTCGCGGCGGCGGCTCATCGGCCGCCCGGTGGCGGCTGCCAGGCGAGGAGCTCGAGCCGCACCGAACGGCGCTGCTCGCCACGCTCACCGGCGAAGAGGAGGTTCGCCTCGAGGTCGAAGTCGCAGCTGGTGAGCCCCGCGGGCACCTGCCACTCGAGCCACTGACGCCCCGCGCCGGAGATGACGAGCTCCTCCGGACCACAGGTGGAGCGCAGCGTCACCACCGGCCCATGTTCGCCGGGCAGGACCACGAACCGCCCGCCCGGCTCCGGACCCGGAGGAACGTAGAGCTGCGCGTAGACGAACCCGCCCGCGGCGAGCTGCGCAACCCGCAGGCGGCCGCTCTGCGCCCCGAGCCAGCGGCTGGTGAGGATCTGGCGGTCGGGGCTCCCCTCGACCTCCCGCCACTCCGGCGAGTACTCGCAGTGCGGCAGCGGCCCCGGGCTCGCCGGGACCTCGACACGCGCCACGGCGTACTCGTACCGGTCCACCTCCCGGTGCCCACCGGCGAGCGGGAAGCGCGCGCCGCTCGCGGCGTCGTAGAGCCCCACGGTGAGCTCGTAGCTGCCCTCCGGCAACGGCGGCGCCAGCGCCGACTGCAGGAGGCGAACCCGGTCGCGGCGCGGCTCGCCCGGGCGCCAGTCGGCGGGCAGCGGGTAGTCGAAGGTGCGCACCACCGAGCCCGGCTCGTCGAGGAGGTGGACGAAGACCACCGGCTGCTCGCCGAGCGCCTCGCGCTCGACCCGGGGGACGAGCTCGAGCTCGAGCTCGCGCAACTCGGGGTAGGGAAGGGTGAGCGTCGCCGGGGTGACCCGCACCTCGGCGACGGGCGGCTCACCCCGCCGGCAGCCGGCCACGAGCGCCACGGCGGCGAGCAGCAGCACCAGCGAGCGTCGTCTCATCCCTCTGCCTCCGGACAGCAACAGGTCGCCGCGCAGTCAGGCCCTTCCCAGACCGTCACCGCCGCGACCGGCGCGCCGGGCAGCCGCTCGCGCAGCGCGCCGAGGAGCCAGGCCGCGAGGTGCTCGGTCGTCGGGCTCAGCCGGTCGAACGGCGGCACCCGGTTCAGATCGCCATGGTCGAACGGCCGGACGAGCTCGTCGAGGGCCCGCTTGACCGCCACGAAGTCGTAGGCCATCCCCTCGGCGTCGAGCCCCGCCGCGTGCAGCTCCGCCTCCACCCGCCAGGAGTGGCCGTGCGGCGTCTCGGCGTGGCCGCGGTAGGAGGTGAGGTGGTGCGCCGCCTCGAAGCGGCTCCGCACCCGGAGCACGAAGCGGCTGCCGGCCGGAGGGATCACGCCGGATCCCCCGCGAGCGCGAGCCGCTCCGCCTCCCCCGCGCCGAGGCCGGGCCGCAGGAGCTCCTTGAGGCGCGCCGCGACCATCTCCATGGCGACCCGGTTCTCCCCACCTTCGGGGACGATCACGTCGGCCCACCGTTTCGACGGCTCGACGAACTCCAGGTGCATCGGCCGCACCGTCGCCTCGTACTGGCGCAGCACGTCGCCCACCGAGCGGCCGCGCTCGGCCATGTCGCGGCGCAGCCGCCGCACGAGGCGCACGTCGGCGTCGGTGTCGACGAAGATCTTCAGCTCGAGCAGGGAGCGGATCGCCGGCTCGGCGAGCAGCAGGATCCCCTCGACGAGCACCACCGGCCGCGGCTCGACGCGGACCGTCTCGCCGGTGCGCCGGTGATGGACGAAGTCGTAGACCGGCACCTCCACGGCGCGGCCGGCCTTCAGCTCGCGCAGGTGCGCGACGAGCAGCGGGGTGTCGAGGGCGTCCGGGTGGTCGAAGTTGTGGGCGAGCAGCTCCGCCTCGTTCGCCCAGGCGACGTCGCGGTAGTAGCTGTCCTGGGCGAGGAAGGCGAGCCGGCCCGGCCCGACCGCCTCCAGGATCGCCCGCGCGACCGTGGTCTTGCCCGAGCCGGTGCCGTCGGCCACGCCGAGAGCGAGGATCCGGTCCGGACGGCCAACCGCGCCCTCCGGGCCACGCTGTCGCGGTGCCGTCATGGTCCCGATTCTATCCGCGCGCCCGGGCAGTGGCGCCGCGCCGCAGGCGCGCCACGAGCGGCGGCAGCTCGGCCATCGAGTCGAGCCGGTGATCGGGCTCCGGGCCGGTGGCGTCGGCCGAGCGCAGCCAGGCGGTCGGCACGCCCGCGGCCCGCCCGGCCACGACGTCGGCCGAGCGGCGGTCGCCGACCATCAGGGCCTCCTCCGGGGCCACCCCGAGCGCGGCGAGCGCGGTGTGGAGCATCGCCGGCGACGGCTTGCGCGACCCCTCGTCGTAGCTCCAGACCAGGTGACGGAACGCCGGCAGGTAGCCGTGCCGGGCGAGCAGGTCGCGGTAGAGCGGGCTCGGCAGCGGGATGTTCGAGACGAGCGCGAGCGGCACCCCGGCGGCCGCGAGCGCCGCCACCGCCGCCTGCGCCTCCGGCACCGGCGTCACCGTCTCGGCGAACGGCGCGAACCAGGTGGCGAGGAGCCGGCGGTCGGAGAAGCGGCGGCGGGCGTAGCGGCGCAGGCGCACGAGATGGGGGCGCCAGTCGGCCTCGCGCACCCGCTCGTACCGGCGCGCGTGCTCGCGCTTCCACGGATCGAAGAGGAGCTCGTCGAGGTGGCGCTGTTCGAGGGGCGGACCGCCGGGCCGGCGCAGGAGGACGAGCAGCGCCTCCCGCCCGCGCCAGTCGTGCCGGCCCACCGGAAGCCCCTCGGCGTTGCCGAAATCGAGGAGCACGCCGCCCATGTCGAGGAGCACCGCCCGGAGGGGGCGCGGGCGCGGAGCCATGGCTCATGATAGCCCGCCGGCGCCGGGAACGGCCGCCGGTCTCAGCGCTGACAGCCGGGGCAGTACCAGGTGCCGCGCCCCGCGAGCACGACCCGCCGGATCGCGCGGCCGCAGCGCGGGCACGGTTCGCCGTCGCGGCCGTAGACCGCGAGCGCGACCCGGAAGAGCCCCTCGCGGCCGGCGCCGTCGGTGTAATCCTGGATCGTCGTCCCGCCGGCGGCGATCGCCTCCTCGAGGACGGCGATCACCGTCTCGCCGAGGCGCCGCCACCGCGGCCGGGAGATCCGGTCCACCGGCCGGTCGGGGCGCAGGCCGGCGCGGAAGAGCGCCTCGCAGGCGTAGATGTTCCCGATCCCGGCGACCACCCCGGCGTCGAGCAGGAGGCTCTTGACCGGGCAGCGGCGGCCGCGGGCGGCGCGCGCGAGATCGTCGCCGCTGAACGCCCCGCCGAGCGGCTCGATGCCGAGGTGCGCGAGCGGCGGCGCCGCGAGCACCCCCGCCGTCGGCCGCACGAAGGCGAGGCCGAAGCGGCGCGGATCGCGGAGCCGCAGCCGTTCGCCACCGTCGAGGAAGAGGGCGAGGTGCTCGTGCGGTTCGCGCGGGAGCGCCGCCGGCACGAGCGTCAGCCGCCCGCTCATCCCCAGATGGACGACGAGCGTGCGCTCCCCTTCGAGGGCGGCGAGGAGGTACTTCCCGCGCCGGTCGAGGTGGAGGAAGCGGCGGCCGGCGAGCGCGCCGAGCGGCCGGCGGGCGAGCGGGGCGCGCAACGCGCGGACGTGGATGGCAACCCGCTCGATCCGGCGCCCGCTCAGGCGCGGTTCGAGGCTGCGGCGGAGGACCTCGACTTCGGGCAGCTCGGGCACGGATCGATCCTCGCCCGCGGCGGGTGGGTTGACAAGGCCAGAGCGTAAGCGTAAAAATGGCGTAAATGATACGTCAGGCCTCCCTCCCCTTCCCCCTCGCCCCGCCCCTCGCGGCCGGAAGCGAGGCCCCTCCCCTCGGCCGGCGCGGCCCGGTCGCCTACCTCGAGCTGGCGGTCGGCGAGCTGCTCAACCGGGTCACGAGCCCGCGGCTGCCGTTCGCCTGGACGATCAACCCGTACCGCGGCTGCGAGTTCGGCTGTCCGTTCTGCTACGCCCGCTACACCCACGACTTCCTCGAGCCAGCGGGCGGGCGGGCGTTCGAGACCCGGATCTTCGTCAAGCACCGCGCCCCGCAGGTGCTCCGCCGCCAGCTCCGGCGCCGGGTGCTGCAGGGGCAGCCGATCGCGATCGGTACCGCCTCCGATCCGTATCAGCCCGCCGAGGGACGGTTCCGGCTGACGCGGGAGCTGCTCGCGCTCTTCCTGCCGGCCGCCGGTCTCCACCTCTCGCTGACCACCCGCTCGCCGCTGGTGCTGCGCGATCTCGACCTGCTCACGGCGCTCGACCGGCGCCATCACGTGGAGGTGAACCTGAGCCTCCTCACCGTCGACCCGGAGCTCGCCCGCGCTCTCGAGCCGCGCGCGCCCTCCCCGCGGGCGCGCCTCGCGGCCGCCGCCCGGCTCGCGGCGGCGGGGCTCACGGTGAACCTCTTCTGCCAGCCGCTCCTGCCCGGCATCCACGACGACGAAGCGGTGCTCGCACCGCTCTTCGCCGCCGCCACGGCCGCGGGCGTCCGCGATCTCGTCGCGAGCCCGCTCTTCCTCCGCTCCCCGGCGCGCGAGCGGTTCTTCGCCTGGCTCGGGGCGCACCGCCCCGCTCTCCTCCCGCGCTACCGGCAGCTCTACCGGAACCGGACGCGGCTCGACCGGGCCGCGAGCGAACGGCTCCTCGCGCCGTTCCGCCGGCTGCGGCTCGCTCACGGCTTCCCGCGGCCGCTCGCCGGCCGCACCTGAAGACGCGGGTCAGCGGGGCGAGAGGGCGAGCACGAGCTCGGCGAGGGCGGTCGCCGCCTCTCCCGACTCCCCCTTGAGCCGCCGCTCGGTCTCGAGCACCCGCCACGGCAGCTCCTCGAGGAGGGCCGGGGGCAGGCGCGACGCGAGCAGATAGGCGCGGTGGAGCCGGAACGGGTGGAGGCCGGCGAGCGGGCTGGCGCCGAGCTCCTCGTCGGCGGCCTGCAGGCGCGCCGCCCAGCGGCTTTTGAACCGGCCGTAGTCGCGCTCGGCCGGGGGGACGCCGCGCCGCTCGGCGAGGCCGCCGAGGGCGGTGAGCTGCCGGCAGAGCCCGGCGAGCAGCGTGAAGAAGGAGAGGCGCGCGATGATCGGCTCCTCGGCGCCGGCGAGCAGCCGCTCGAGCCGCTCGAGAGCCTCGGCGGGACGCCCCTCGCCGATCGCGTCGAGCACCTGCCAGACGTCCTGCTCGCCGCGATCCTCCACCGCCTCGACCACCGCGCGGTGGTCGATCCGGCCACCCCCGGCGAGCGCCGCGAGCTTCCGGTACTCGGCCGCGAAGCGGGCGGTCGAGTCGTCGTGGGCCCCGCTCGCTCCCCGCTCGCCGCTCCGCAGCGTGCGCCGCGCCAGCTCGCGGAGCGCCGCCGGCTCGATCTCGCTGCCGGTCTCGGCCGCGAGCACCGCCGCGAGCTCGTCGACGCCGCTCCAGCCGCCGCCCCGCTCCGCCTCCACCCACCCGGCGTCGAGCAGCGCGCCGCGCTCGCCGAGGGTGCGGACCAGCGGATGCTCCCCGGCGGCGGTGCTCTCGGCGAGCACGAGGTGATGCCCCGCTGGCAGTCCCTCCTGGATGACGAGGGCGAGCTCGGCGAGATCGCTCTCCCCGCACCCGACGAGCCCCTCCTCCGCGGCCGCGCCGAGGAGCGTGGCGAGCGCGGCCCGGCGTTCGGGCCCGGCGGCGCTCCGGGCGCGCCCCCGGCCCCGCTTCGGCGTCCACGCCGAGTCGGGAAGCGCCTCGATCGCCGCCTCGGGCGGCCCGGCGAACGGTTCGATCCCGCAGAGCCGGAGGGCCTGCAGCAGCCGGAGCGCGGCGGCGCGCTCGCGCGGCGCGAGCGGCTCGCCCGGCGTCACTCCCGCCGCGCCTTCCGCCGCCTCGGCGAGCAGCTCGGCGACGCTGCCGAGGTCGGCGAGCACCGCCGAGTCGACGACGAGCGCGACCTTCGCGGTGGCGAAGAGCGCGTAGGTGCGCAGGTCGGCGAGGATCTCCGCGAGCCCCTCCGGGCGGCGGATCACCTCGACCTCGCAGCCGCCCTTCGCCGCCAGCGCGCCGGCGAGCCGTTCGGCGAGCGGCTCGGCGAGGACGCGATCGCCACGGACGAGATAGACCGCCTGGGCCGGGGCGGCGAGGAGGGAATCGAGATCGGAAGGACGGCTCACACCCGGGCCTCCGGGACGCGGCCGGCTCCGGTTGCGGCCGGACCGCGACTCAGGCGTCTACCAGCAGGCCCTTTTCGAGCAGATCCTGGCAGTCCACGCACAGGTACGCCCACGGCAGGATCTGGAGACGGGGCTCCGGGATCTCGCGGCCGCAGTGGCCGCAGCGGCCGAACGTACCCTGCTCGATCCGCGCGAGAGCGGCCTCGATCTGGAGCAGACGCGTCCGCTCGGCGTCGGAGATGGAGAAGGAGAGCTCGCGCGTGTAGGCGTTGTTCGCGCGATCGACGATGTCCTCGGTCGGCTCGTCGCTCGCCTCCTGCCCGAGCCGGATCTCGTTGCGATACGCCGCGAGCGTCGCCTCGCGCAGCGCGAACAGGCTCGCCCGGTAGGCCGCCAGATCGCGCGTGACCGGGGCGGGAGCGTGGTCCGCTCCGGCGCGCTTCGCCGCCCCGGAGCCGGCGGCTCGGGAACGATCGGGCGCGGCCGGCTTGCGCGGACGTTCGCCCGGGGCACCCGGCGCCGGAGCGGCAGCGGCGGTCTTCGGGCGCGGCGTGGACCGGGCGGCCGGAACGCTCTTCGCGCTCTTCGTGCCGGGCGTTCCGCGCGTCGTCCTGGCCGGCTTCGTCTCCTTCGCCGGCGCGCTCTTCGCGGTCCGCACCCTCTTCGCCGGCCGGGTGCCCGGCGCGGCCGCGGCACGCTTCGGGGCGGCGGCCCGGTCGGCCGGCTTCTTCGCGGCCGGCTTCGCGATCTTCTTCACGGCTGGCTTCGCGGCTGGCTTCGCGGCCTTCTTCGCGCTCTTGACCGCCGCCGGCTTCACGGCCTTCCTGGCGGCCGGCTTCGTCGTCTTCTTCGCGGCGGTCTTCGCTGTCGCCTTCGCCTTGGGGGCGGGCCGGGGCCTCGTCACGCTCTTCTTCGCAGGGGTCTTGGCGGCCATGTGGTCAGCTCCCGTCGTCCGGAGTCGCACGATGATAGCCGATCCCCGCGGTGATCGAAAGGGCGCGATAGAGCTGCTCGTAGAGCACCAGACGCGCGAGCTGGTGGGCCAGCGTGAGCGGTCCGAGCGAGAGCCGCTCCCGCGCTTCGGCGCGCAGGCCGGCGTCGAGCCCGAGGTCGGAACCGAGCCAGAAGACCACCCCGTGCGGCCAGCTCTCGCGCCAGCGGCGCATCCGTTCGGCGAGCGCGAGCGAGCCGATCGCCTTGCCTCGACGGTCGAGCGCCACCGTCCAGGCCCCGGCGGGAGTGGCTGCGCGCAGCGCCTCGGCCTCGAGCCGCTGCCGCTCGGGCGAGTCGGCGGCGCCCCGCGCGCGTACGGGCAGGTCGCGCACCGGCACGAAGCGCGCGACCCGCTGCCGGTAGTCGGACGCGAGCTCCTCCCACGGACCCGGCCGGTGCCGCCCGGCCCAGGCCACGACGAGCTCGAACGGCACTATTCGGGGCGCTCCGCCCGGCTGCCGGCGCTGCCGAGCACGTACCGGTGCCACTCGTCGTAGAAGGCGAGCGAGCGCAGGTCGCGCATCCGGTCGAGGAAGAGCACGCCGTCGAGGTGGTCGTTCTCGTGCTGCACGATCCGCGCCTCGAACCCTTCGACACGGTATTCGGAGGGCGCGCCGTGGCGGTCGAGGGCGCGCACCCGGACCGCATGATGACGCGGCACGAGCCCGCGCAGGTCGGGGATCGAGAGGCAGCCCTCCCAATCCTCGACCGGCTCACCCGGCTCGGGCGTGAGCTCGGGGTTGACGACCACCCGCAGCGGGATCGCCTCCGGGCCCGGCCCGGAGACCTCGAGCACGAAGAGGCGCCAGCCGATCCCCACCTGGGGCGCCGCGAGCCCCACGCCCCCCTCGGCGCGCATCGTCTCGACCATGTCGTCCACCAGGCGGGCGAACGCGGCGCCGCGCATCGCCGAGGCGGGCACCGGCGCGGCCGGCGCCCGCAGCACCGGATGCCCCATGCGCACGATCTCCAGCACTGCCATGACCGCTCACCTCCACGCCCGATTCTACCGCCGGCGCTCGCCGGAGCTGCCGCCGCCGTGGTATCTTCGGCGCACTGTGGCACGCGCACGCACCGAGGAAGAACGCCGCCGCAAGCGGCTTCGCTGGGCCCGCGGCCTCGCGCTCGCCGGCACGGTGGTCGGCGTTCCGCTGCTGCTCAACACGCTCGTCGCGCGTTCGGCGCGCCGGCTCCCGGCCAGCCGCTGGGGACGCCCGGAGAGCCTCGACACGCCGCTCGGAGCCCTGGCGTACCGCCGTCTCGGGGACGGCTCGCCGGTGGTGCTCGTGCACGCGTTCGGCCCCGGTTACGAAGGGGGGCAGTGGCGCGCGGTGGCCGAGGCCCTGGCGGGCGCGCACACCGTCTTCGTCCCCGACCTGCTCGGCTGGGGAGCCTCCGCGAAGCCGGCGAGCGGACAGCGGGCGGCGACGCAGGTGGCGCTGCTCGAGCGGTTCCTGCGCGAGGCCGTCGGCGAACCGGCGGTGCTGGTGGCCGCCGGGCTACCGGCCGCCTACGCCATCGAGCTGGCGGCCAACGCGCCGGAGCTGGTGCGGGCACTCGCCCTCGTCGCCCCGCTCGGCCTCCTCGAACCGCCACGCGAGGAGCTCGGCGGCGATCAGGTGCTCCACGCCCTGCTCCGGTTCCCGGTCTTCGGCACCTCGGCGCTCAACGTCTATGCGAGCCGCAGCGCGATCGAGCACCACTTCGCGCACGACGTCTTCGCCAACGCCCACCTCGTCACCCCGGAGCTCATCGACGAGCATTACCGCGCGAGCCACCTGCCGGGGGCGCAGCGGGCGCTCGCCGCCTACCTCTCCGGCCGCCTCCACCTTTCCATCACGGCGGTCATCCCGCGCCTCGCACTGCCGGTCTGGCTCGGCTGGGGGCGGGAGTCGGTCGCGCCGCCGGTGGAGGATGCCGATCTCTGGCTGCACGCGCTGCCGGCGGCCGAGCTCGAGGTCTTCGACGGGGCCGGCAGCCTCCCGCATCTCGAGAGCCCGGCGGCGGTCACCGAGGCGCTCGAGGATTTCCTCGCCAGCCTGCCCGAGACGGACGACTAACGGGGCAGGAGCAGCGAGAGCTCCGCGTCGTCGGCGGGCTGGAAGAGCGCCGCGCCCACCATGCCGGGGCCGGCGTGGGTGCCGACCACCGGCCCGATCTCCATGAGGATCAGCTCGCGCATGTCGAACGTCCTCGCGAGGAGCGTCCGCAGCCGCTCGGCGCCGACCGGCGCGTTGGCGTGGGCGATCGCGCCGAGCACCGGCCGCTGCCGGTCGAGCCGCTCGGCGAACAGCTCGAGCATCCGGGGCTGTCCGCGCCGCCGGCCGCGCACCCGGTCCACCGCGGCGACCTCGCCGTCCACCACGCCGAGGATCGGCCGGATCCCGAGCAGGCTCCCGACGAGCGCGCGCGCCCTTCCGATCCGGCCGCCGCGGACGAGGTAGTCGAGGGTGTCGACGACGAAGAGCACGTGCAGCCGCTCGCCGAGCGCCGCGAGCCGCTCCCCGATCTCGGCGGCTCCGAGCCCGGCGGCGGCCAGCCGCGCCGCGAAGAGCGCCTGCAGGCCGAGCCCGGCGCTGACCGAACGGCTGTCGAACGGCACGAGCCGCGGCCGGCTCCCGTCCCGGCGGGGCGCCGCGAGCTCGCCCGCCCCCTGCAGGAGCGCCTCCTCGACGGCCGCGAAGGTCTGCGAGAGGCGGCTCGAGATGTGGACCGAGACGACGTCCGCGTTGACGGCGAGCTTCCGGTAGATCCCCAGCAGCTCTTCGACCGGGGGCGGCGAGGTGACCGGGTGCACGTCGCGCTTCGTCGCGAGCAGCTCGTAGAAGCTCCGGGGCGTGATCTCGATCCCGTCGCGGTACTCCTCGGTTCCGAAACCGACGCGCAGCGGCACCACCTCGATCGCGTACCGGCGCGCGAGCTCCTCGGGCAGGTCGGCGGTCGAATCGGTCACCACCCGCACCCGGCCGCCCGGCTCGCTCAGCTCGAGACACCGCCGCTCGCGCAGCCGCAGCAGCGCGCGGTAGATCTCGCCGTCGAGATGGAACGGCAGCCGATCGAGCAGGCCGCCGACGCTCAGCACCTCCCCCTCCGCCGCCGCGACGTCGACGAGCGAGAGGATCTCGCGGACGAGATCGTCGCTCGGCCCGGGCGCGCAGCTGCCCCGGAGGAGCCGCAGCCGGTCCTCCGGCGCCGCGGGCACGAGGTCCTCGAGCGCGGCGATGACGAGCGCCGGCAGCTCGCGGTCGATCGCCGCCGGGTCGCCGGGGCCGAGCGCCACCGGCTCCAGGTGGACGCGGAACGGCCCCGCGTGGCGCCGGACGAGCCGGCAGAACGCCTTCTCCCCCCGGGCGCCGCCGATCTCCGCGTGGACGACCTTCCCGCGGCTCATCGCGAAGGCGCCGTCGGCGAGCTCGACCCGGCAGGGGCCATCGAGACGGCTGCAGGCCTGGACGAGCTCGAGCGGCGGCATCCGTTCGAAGCTGCCGACGAGCGCGCCGCATTCGAGGTCGGGCGCCACGCCGAGCTCGTGGCCGACGAGCACCAGCCGCACCCGGCCGAGCAGCTCGGCGGTCGCCAGCCCGGCGGTGGCGAGGTAGAGCACCTCCTCCGGAAGCTCTTCCCCCTCCTCGGGCGTCGCGCCGAGCAGCAGCAGGGTGCGGGCCTCCTCGCCCTCGCGCAGCGCGGCGAAGAGCGCCCCCTCGCCGGCGAGGGCGAGATCGGCCGGCACGACGATCACCGCCGGCCCGAGGGCGCGGGCGAAGCGCAGCCCCTCGTCGGCGTCGCGGGTGGGGATCGCCTCGTACCCCCGCTCGGCCAGGGCGACGGCGAGCGCCCGGCGGCGGTCGTCATCGGGTTCGATCACCAGCAGGGTCGGGCGGTTGGGGGCCTCGGACATCGTCACCTCCCGGGCTGGCGCGAGCGCCTCGCCTCCGGCGGCGAGGAGCGCGGGCCGGAGCAGCGCCCCGGGCGCGGCGAGTATAGCCGCCGGGCCCGCCTCCGCTAAGATGCTTCCTTCGCGGCCCGTTGCGGCCGGCTGCGGGGTTCGGATCATGAGCGAACGACGTTTCGAGGAGCTCGCGGGCGGCTTTCCGTTCCCGCGTCTGGAGCACGAGGTGCTCGCCCGGTGGCGGCGCGAGGGGATCTTCGCCCGCACCCTCGCCAGGGAGTCGCCGCGCGGCGAGCTGACCTTCTACGAGGGGCCGCCCACCGCCAACAACGCTCCCCACGTCGGCCACGTGCTCACCCGCGTGGTCAAGGATCTCTTCCCCCGCTTCCGCACCATGCAGGGCTTCCACGTCGCCCGCAAGGCGGGGTGGGACACCCACGGGCTGCCGGTCGAGATCGAGGTCGAGAAGCGCGCCGGGATCTCCGGCAAGCGGGAGATCGAGACCCTCGTCCCGGGCGACGTCGCCGGCTCGATCGCCGAGTTCAACCGCCGCTGCCTCGAGAGCGTGATGGCCTACGAGCGGCAGTGGCGGGTGATGACCGAGCGGTTCGGCTACTGGGTGGACCTCGACGACGCCTACTTCACCTACACGAACGGCTACATCGAGTCGGTCTGGTGGGCGCTCGCGCGGCTCCACGCCCAGGGGCTCCTCTACGAGGGGCACAAGAGCCAGCCGTACTGCGCCCGGTGCGGCACGACGCTCTCGAGCCACGAGGTGGCGCAGAACTACAAGGAGGTCGAGGACCCGTCGATCTGGGTCCTCTTCCCGGCCCGCGCGGGGCAGCGGCTCACGGCGCTCGACGGCACGGCGTGGGAGGTGCCGCCCGGTCTTTCGCTCGTCGCCTGGACGACGACGCCGTGGACGATGCCCGGCCACTCCGGCCTCGCGGTCCACCCGGAGATGATCTACCGGGTCGTCGCGCACCCGGGGCGGGCCGACGCCCTGCTGCTGATCGCCGACACGGTGGAGGTGCCGGTCCCGTGCGAGATCGAGCGCGACGGCGAGCGCGTCCGGCTCGACCTGCGCGAGGTGCCGGCGCTCGTCCGGTTCACGGGCCGCGCGCTCGCCGGGCTGCGCTACGACCGCCCCTACCGGGTGCTGCCGTGGGACGCCCGCACCGAGAGCGCCGAGCTCGACCCGCCGGCCTCCGACGACGCCGGCTGGGCGGTGGTCGTCGCCGACTACGTGACCGCCACCGACGGCACCGGCCTCGTGCACACCGCCCCCGCCTTCGGCGCCGACGACTACGCCACCGGCGTCCGCTGGGGGCTGCCGCTCTTCCAGACGATCGAGCCGAACGGGAAGGTCGCGGCGCGCGAGGGGATCGAGCCGTTCGCCGGCCTCGGCTTCAAGGAGGCCGACGCGCGGATCGTCCGCGATCTCGCCGCCCGCGGCCTGCTCCTCCACACCGAGCGGTACCGCCACAGCTACCCGTTCTGCTGGCGCTGCGATCAGCCGCTCCTGCAGTACGCGCGGCGGAGCTGGTTCGTGCGCACGACCGCGCGCAAGGCGGAGCTCGTCGCGCTCAACCGGACGATCGGCTGGTACCCCGCCCACATCGGCGAGGGGCGCTTCGGCAACTGGCTCGAGAACGTCGTCGACTGGGCCCTCTCCCGCCAGCGGTACTGGGGGACGCCGCTGCCGATCTGGCGGTGCGACGCGTGCGACGAGGTCGAGGTGATCGGCTCGTACGCCGCCCTCTTCGCCCGCGCCGGGCGGACGCCGCCCGCCGATCCGTACGACCGCGCCCAGTTCGACCCGCACCGGCCGTTCATCGACGAGGTCACCTGGCGCTGCGGGCGCGCCGGCTGCGGCGGCACCTGCCGGCGGGTCGCCGACGTGATCGACGCCTGGTTCGACTCCGGCGCGATGCCGTTCGCCCAGCACCATTACATCGGCCGGCCGCTGCCCCACTTCGACCCCGAGACCGGCACGGGCTACCCGGCCGCCTTCATCGCCGAGGCGGTCGACCAGACGCGCGGCTGGTTCTACACCCTCCACGTCCTCGGCACGCTGCTCTTCGACCGCGTCGCCTACGAGAACTGCCTCGTGATGGGGCACGTCAACGACGAGCAGGGGCGCAAGATGTCGAAGCGCCTCGGCAACGTCGTCGACCCGATGGCGGTCGTCGAGGAGACCGGCGCCGACGCGCTGCGCTGGTACTTCTACGTGAGCGACCCGGAGCAGCCGTCGCGCTTCTCCGCCCGTCTCGTCCGCGAGGCGGCGCAGGGGCTCCTGCTTCCGCTCTGGCACGCAGCGTCGTTCTTCTCGATCTACGCCGGCATCGACGGCTGGTACCCCGGCCGGGCAGCGGCGGTGCCGCTCGCCGAACGGACCGATCTCGACCGGTGGATCCTCCTGCGCCTCGACGAGGAGATCGGCGAGATCACCCGTCTGCTCGAGGCGTACGGGATCGCCGAGCCCGCGCGCCGTCTCGAGCGGTTCGTCGACGACCTGACGAACTGGTACATCCGCCGCAGCCGCGAGCGGTTCTGGGCCGGCAACCCCGAGGGGCGCGACAAGGAGAGCGCCTACCAGACGCTCTACGAGGTGCTCACGACGCTCGTGCGCCTCCTCGCCCCGTTCGTGCCGTTCGTGACCGAGGTTCTCCACAGCCATCTCGTCCGCTCCCAGGACGGGGAAGCGCCGGCGAGCGTCCACCTCGAGGGCTGGCCGGAGCGGCTCGCCGCGGTGGCGGCGCTCACCGGCGAGGAGCGTCGCGAGGCGGCGGCGCTGGCGCGGGCGATGGCGCTCGCCCAGCGGGTCGTCGGCCTCGGCCGCGCGGCGCGTGCCGCCCACGACCTGAAGACCCGGCAGCCGCTCGCGGCGGTCACCCTCGTCGCCGCGCCCGAGGCCGGGGAAGGCGACCTCCGGGCGCACCTCGAGCGGGTGCGCGAGATCGTCCTCGACGAGCTCAACGTCAAGGAGCTGCGCTGGGCCGAACGGCGCCGCGACTACGTCCACCACGAGGTACGCCCGAACTTCCGGCTCCTCGGCAAGCGGCTCGGCAAGCGGATGCCGCTCGTCCAGGCGGCGCTCGCGGCGGGCGACGGCGACCAGCTCGCCGAGGCGCTCGAGCGCGACGGCGCGCTCGTGGTGGAGATCGCGGGCGAGGCGGTGCGGCTCGCCCCCGAGGAGCTCGAGGTCCGCCTGATCGAGCGGGAGGGGACGGCCACGCAGGGGGACCGCGAGCTGCTCGTCGCCCTCGACACCGCGCTCTCCCCCGAGCTCGTCGCCGAAGGGCGGGCGCGCGAGGTCGTCAGCCGCCTGCAGGCGGCGCGCAAGGGCGCCGGGCTCGCCTACACCGACCGGATCCGCGTCGCCTACCGCGCCGCCCCGGAGCTCGCGGCGGCGATCGCCGCCTGGGGTGAGTGGATCGCCGGCGAGACGCTCGCCCTCGAGCTCGCGCCCGCCGCCGGAGAGGAGCTCGAGAGCGCCCCGGTCGACGGCCTCGATTTCGCCTTCGCGATCGCCCGCGCCTGAGCGGCGCGGCTCAGGCCGGACGCGACGAGGCGGGCAGCAGCTCGATGTCGAGCCGGCCGGTGCTGAACGTCCCGGTCGGCACCGGCGGCGGCCCCGCCGGCGCGGGGCGGCCACCGCGCGGCGTGCGCACCCCGGGGCGCCGCGCGGCCGGCGGCTCGTCGAACCCCGGAGCCGCCCCTCCCGTTCCCGCACCCGCCCCCGGCCCCACCACCTGCCCCACGCCGAGCCCCGGCTGGAGGGTGCTCTCGTCGAGGACCCGTACCTCCAGGTACCCTCCTTCCGACATCTCTTCCGCCTCTCCCTTCTCTCCCGTCTCTGCGGAGGAGAGCTCGCCGGGCGGCGGCAGGGAGGCCGGCAGCGGCGCCGTGGCCGGCGCGGATTTCGCCGTCGGCGTGGCCTTCGGAGCCGGGGTGGGCGCCGCGCCGGCGCCCGTCCCGGCCGGGGTCGCGGCCCGGCCGCCGACGAGCGCCCGCGCCAGCCGGTCGCGCTCGGCGTACGCCCGCGGCGCGCTGGTCGGCGTGAGGTAGCGGCTGTACGAGGTGATCATCGCCTGGCTCGCGAGCTGGTTCTCGATCAGGTGCGGGTTGTAGCGCGGATCGCCGAGCCGCGGCTCGAGGGCGATCGCCCGGGCGTAGGAGCGGGTCGCCATCCCCCGGAGCCGCCAGCTCGCGTAGACCGTCCCGAGCTGGTAGCGCGCCCAGGCATGGTTCGGGTCGGCCCGGAGCGCCGCCCGGTAGGCGCGCGCCGCGGCGAAACGCGACCCCTGCTCCTGGAGGAGGAGGCCGAGGTTGAAGTGCGCCGAGGCGAAACCCGGGTCGATCGCGATCGCCCGCCGGTACGCCGCCTCGGCGCCCGCCCGGTCGCCGGCGAGCAGCAGGAGGTTCCCGAGGTCGTTCTGGGCCGCGCTGCTGTCGGGCGCGGCGGTCACCAGCGCCCGCTGCTGCTCGAGCACCTGCCCGAGGGTGACGGGCGGCGGGGCCCCCACCAGCGCCGCGGCGGCAGCAAAGAAGAGCAGAAGGAAAACGAGTCGTCGCACGGGTCTCTCCGGGTCAGCCGCCCGCGGGCGGTACGTTCAGCGGCCGGGCCTTGAGCTTGGCGCGGCCCTCTTCGATGGCGAGGCGGAACTGTACCGCGCTGCAGCCGGTGCGTTCGCGGATCGCGGCCGCCTGCTGCGCGAGGTAGGCCGAAAACCGCTCGGGGTCGAGATGGCTGCCGGCGGCCCCCTGCGCGATCGCCGCGGCGAGGAGGGAGGCCGCCTCCCGGCCGTCCGGCCGCTCGGCGACCACGATCCCCTGCTCGGCGTCGAAACGGGGCGCGGCGGGGACGGGCGTGTGCCGGGCCGGACCGCGCCCCTCCTCCATGGCCCGCAGGCGCCGGTTGAACAGCTCCTGATAGGCGTTGAAGCGCGCTTCGAGACCGGCGGCTCGGAAACGGTCAGTGGCCGACTGGAGCGGCTCGTCGCGCAGCAGCCGCAGCTGGCGTTCGATCGCCTGCCGCGCCGCCTCGGGGAGCCGCTTCTCCACCCCGGCGAGAAACTTCTCCGTCTCGATGCGGAGCTGCTCGATCTCCCGCTCGAGGTGGCTGAGGAGCCGGTCGTAGCGGCGCCGGTCGCTGGGGCGGGCTCCTTCCCCGGCCGGCGACGCGCCGGCATGCGCCCCCTGGGCACCGTCACCCGCCGCCGCCGCAGATTTCCTAGAATCCATCCCGACCGGTTCCCATCGTGCCTGCCTCCGATCCCCGCCGCCGCCTGCCCGCTCTCGAGCGGCTCCTCGTCCTTCCGGAGGTCGTACGGCTCCTGAGTCTATACGGACGGGAGCGGGTCGCCATCCAGCTCCGCGACGCTCTCGCCGGCCTGCGCGAACGGCTCGCCGGCGGCGAGCTCGCCGGCCCCGGCGAGCTGGAGGCCGCCGTGGCCGCGCTCCCGGGAGCGGCCGCCACGGCCCTCGCCGCGGAGCTCGGCGCCCCGCTGCGCCGGGTGCTCAACGCGAGCGGCGTGCTCCTGCACACGAACCTCGGCCGGGCGCCGCTCCCCCGGAGCGTGGCCGCGGCCCTCCCCGGGCTCCTCGACGCCGGCTGCGACCTCGAGCTCGACCTCGCGAGCGGCCGGCGCGGCGACCGGAACGCCCGGGCCGGCGCCCTGCTCGCGGCGCTGACCGGCGCCGAGGCGGGGCTGGTCGTCAACAACAACGCGGCGGCGCTCGTGCTCGTGCTCGCGACCTTCGCCGCCGGGCGGGAGGTGATCGTCTCGCGCGGCGAGCTCGTCGAGATCGGCGGCTCGTTCCGGATCCCCGAGATCCTCGCCGCCGCCGGCACCCGGCTCGTGGAGGTCGGGACGACGAACCGGACCCGGCTCGCCGACTACGAACGGGCGCTGACCTCCGAGACCGCGCTCCTCCTCAAGGTCCACACCTCGAACTACCGGATCACCGGCTTCGTCGAGGAGGCGGGCGCGGCGGCGCTCGCCGGCCTCGCCCGGAGCCGGGGGCTGCTCCTCCTCGTGGACGAAGGGAGCGGCCTCCTGCGCCCCCACCGGGCGCCGCAGCTCGCCGATCACCCCTCCTTCACCGCGCTGCTCGCCGCCGGCGCCGACCTCGTCTGCGGCAGCGGCGACAAGCTCCTCGGCGGGCCGCAGGCGGGGCTCCTCTGCGGCCGCGCCGAGCTCGTCGCCCGCTGTCATCGCCATCCGCTCTACCGCGCCCTCCGCCCCGACCGGACCGTCTTCGCCGCCCTCGACGGGGTGCTGCGCGCCCACCTCGCGGGCGACGGCCTCCCCCTCGACCGCCTCTGGCCCGAGCCCGCGGCGCACCGGCGGCGGCTCGAACGCCTCGCCGCCCGCCTCGGGGCGGCGATCGTGCCCGGGGACGCCTACGTCGGCGGCGGCGCCGCCCCCGAGCGGCCGATCCCCGGCGAGATCCTCGCCCTTCCCGGCGGCGAACGGCTCGCGGCCCGGCTCCGCACCGGCGAGCCGCCCGCCGTCGGCTACGCCCGGGAAGGGCGCTGCCTGCTCGACCTGCGCACCCTCGATCCGGCCGACGACGAGCTGCTCGCCGCCGCCGTCGAGCGCGCCCGCGCCGGGCTCGACGAGGGGTGAGGCGGGCGATGGCACCGCGCATCCTCGTCGTCGAAGATCGCGAGTCGCTCCGGCTCCTGCTCGCCCGCGCGCTCGCGAAGGAGGGGTACGAGGTGGCGCTCGCCGCCGGCCGCGCGGAGGCCGAGGCGGCGCTCGCGGCGGCCGCCCCGGTCGCTCTCGTCCTCACCGACCTGAAGCTGCCCGACGGCAGCGGCCTCGACGTGCTGCGCGCGGCGCGGAGCGCCCGGCCCACCGCCCCGGTGGTGGTGATGACCGCCTACGGCTCGGTCGCCGCCGCGGTCGAGGCGATGAAGCTCGGCGCCGCCGACTTCCTCGAGAAGCCGGTCGGGATCGCCGAGCTGCGCGCGCGGCTGGCGGCCTTCTTCGCCGAGGAGGAGGCGCCCGAGGCGTTCGTTCCGCCGGGCGGCGCGCCGCCGATCGTCGGCCGCCATCCGCGGCTGCGGGCGGCGCTGCGGCTGCTCGCGCGGGTGGCGCCAACCGACTCGACCGTGCTCCTGACCGGGGCGAGCGGCACCGGCAAGGAGCTCTTCGCCCGGGCGCTCCACGCCCTCTCGCCGCGCGCCGGCGGGCCGTTCGTGGCGGTCAACTGCGCCGCGATCCCCGAGACGCTGATCGAAAACGAGCTCTTCGGCCACGAGCGCGGCGCATTCACCGGCGCCGTGCGCGCCCAGCGGGGGCGGTTCGAGCTCGCGGCCGGCGGCACGCTGCTCCTCGACGAGATCGGCGAGCTCCCCCTCGCCGTGCAGGGGAAGGTGCTCCGGGCGCTCGAGGAGCGCACCGTCGAGCGGGTCGGCGGCGGCGCGCCGCGGCGGGTGGACGTGCGGCTGGTGGCGGCCACCAACCGCGACCTCGCCGCGATGGTGGCCGCCGGCGAGTTCCGGGCCGACCTCTTCTACCGCCTCGACGTCTTCCCCATCGCGCTGCCGCCGCTCGCCGAGCGGGCGAGCGACGTGCCGCTCCTCGCCCGCCACCTGCTGCGGCAGGCCGGCGCCCGCCACCGGACGCCGCCGCCCGAGCTCACGCCCGCGGCCGGCGACTGGCTCGCCGCACGCCCCTGGCCCGGCAACGTCCGCGAGCTCGCCAACCTGCTCGAGCGGGCGGCGATCCTCCATCCCGGCGAGCGGCTCGGCGAGCGCGAGCTCGCGGCGCTCGCCACCGCCCCGCCCGGCGCAATCCCGGAGCCCCTCGCGGAAACCGAGGCCGCACGGCTGCGGACGGCGCTCACCGCGGCCGGCGGCGATCCGCGCCGCGCCGCCGCCGCGCTCGGCATCAGCCTCCGCTCGCTCCAGCGGAAGGTGCGCGCGCACGACCTCGGCGGCGTCGGCCGCTACCGCTCCTGACGAACGAAGGGCGCCCCCGCCACGCGGCAGGGACGCCCTCCCTCCGGAACGGCGCCGGGCTCCCCGGCTCCGGCTACTCCTCCGGCTCGGGCTCGGGCTCCGGCTCGGGCTCCTCCACCCCGGCCTGCGGCGCCTTCTCCAGCACCCGGTAGCCGCGGCTGGAGACCGCGAAGCGGACGTCGGTGAAGTAGCCGAGGCCGTGGAAGGCGACCCGGAAGTCGGTCTTCCCGCCGGGCGGGATCGCCACCGAGCCGAGCTCGGCGGTCTCGGTGGCGAGCAGCCCGCCGGTCTCGTCGAAGGTGGAGACCACCACCGTGCCGGCGGTCACGATCGCCTCGCCCTGGTTGGTGACCGTGCCGAAGATCTCCACCCCGGCACCGTCGGCGATCGGCACCTGATCCCAGGCGGAGACGACGAGCGGCTCGCCGCGCGCCTCCTTGCCGGCCTCGCCCGCCTCCATCCGCTCTTCGAGGTCGGTCACCGGCGGGATCTCCCGCTCGGTGATCCGGATCCGCGCCTGGCGGGGCGGCGGCGGCGGCTCGGGCGCCGGCGGGTTCTTCGCCTTCTCGGTCGCCGCGGTCGAGGCGTCGAGGTCGACGTCGGCGAGCCGGAGCGCCGAGAGGGTTCCGTTGGGCTGATGGAAGAGGACCTGGTTCCCCTTCACCTCCCAGGCGCCCTTCGTGGCGATGCGCGCGCCGTCCCGGGTGACGAGGACGTCGGCCGCCGCGAGCGGCGCGAACAGCAGCAGGAGCGCCAGCGCGAGGCCGGCGGTGGGGCGGAGACGTGGAGCCATGCTCAGTACTCCTTCCAGTTGGTCGGGGCCACGCACTGCGGCACCGGAGCCACGCAGACCATGCCGGTGTCGGAGCGGATGGTCTTGATGTCGATCGTCGCGTTCGTGAAGCGGCAGGAGACCGGGAAGAGCCGCTTGAGCTCCTCGCGCATCACCCCCATCGAGGCCGTGTTGCAGAGCTGGTCGGCCGTCGGGCCGCTGTCGCCGGAGAACGGGTTCTTCGTCAGGCTCTGCTCGGCGAACGGCTGCGTGGTGAAGTCGCCGACGATCGAGTACCGGTCGCGCTGCGACGGGTCGTCCGGGCTGTTGAAGATGTAGCCGTTCGCGTTCGTCGCCTTGACCACGAAGATCCGGCTGAAGCCGGTCTGGCCGCAGGAGTCGTCGTTGTTGACCACGAGCACCGGGTTGTAGGCGGTGAACGAGACGATGCCGGCGAAGGCGAACGGATCGGTGGTCACCTTCTCGTTCGCGTCGAGGCGCAGATACCAGCCCGGGGTCTGGTCGCTCGAGTCGAAGAGGTAGTCCGGCGTGGCGGGGTTGTACGCGGTGTCGGGATTGATCCCCTGGTAGTCCCCCTCGCTGCGCCAGCCGTTCGAGCTGCACGGACCGCCGCCCGCCGTGCAGGGATCGGCCACGCCGTCGCGGTTGGCGTCGGCGAAGCCGGTGTCGAGGATCGTGTAGAAGCGCCCGGTCTGGCCGCTCTCGTTCCAGAGATCCCAGCGGTTGCCGGTGCCGAAGGCGAGCGCGAGACGCTGCCGCTGCGGGACGTAGATCACCGCCGTCTCCTGGTAGATCGGGCGGCCGTCGGTGTTGAAGACCTTGAACGGCCTGACCCGCGAGGCGACGATCCGGCTCACCGACCGCGTGGTGTAGCCCACCCCCCCGCTCGGGGTGCTGTAGTCGCGCACCGTGACGGTCTCGATCGGCAGCGGCGAGTTCGGCGAGCCGATCTCGACCTTGTAGAGCCAGCCCCGGATCGTGCCGAAGTAGGCGACGTCGAAGTAGCCGTCGAGGTCGGAGTCGACCGCCGCCACGGTGGCGGCCACCGGGCCATCCACCCGCTGCTTGTAGATCGCCCGGCCGGTCTCGACGTCCACCATGTAGAGCCAGTTGCCGCTCCCCTCGGCGGGGGCGTCGCCCATGCCGCCGCCGAAGATCGCCACCCACCGGTCCTCGTTCCGGGCGTTCGCCCCGCCGCAGTTGGCGGTGCAGACCCGGATCCGTCCGATCACCGGGGTGGACCAGGTGTTGCCGAGGTCGGGCCAGCCGTCGTTGTCCTCGTCCCAGGAGTCGGTGAACTCCCAGAGCATCGCCGGGTACGGGAGCGGACCGCAGCCCGTGCCGCCGTCGTCACAGGTGGCGAGGTAGCCCCCGCCGCCGGTCTGCGGGACCCAGCTCCGCGACGGCACCCCGGGAGAGCTGCTCGTCTTCTCCACGAGGACGTCCGGCTGCGTGATGTCGAGGGCGTAGACCGCCCGGCCGCCTTCGCGCATCCCGGCGATGGCGACCGAACGCCACTCCCGCTCGAGGCAGGTGGGCGTGCCGCTGTGGCGCGGATCGATGAAGACGTCGGTGATCCGCAGCCGGCCGTCCACCGACCACGACTGGGTGCGCGGCCTGCCGTACCGGGCGTCGTGGACCTTCGGCAGCGCGGCCCGCGGGATCCAGCTGAACAGCTCGCGGCCGGTGCCGTCGCTGTACTTCACCGCGCTGTCGTTCGGGTTGCAGTAGGCGCTCTCCTGCCAGGTGCCGCCGTCGAAGGCGTGCACCTGCCCGTCGTTGGCGCCGACCATCACCACCTTCCGCCGGCAACCGTGCCGGTGAGCGAAGTCGCGGTAGCTCGTGGACGGATCCCGGTCGGGATCGTTCGCCGAGCAGAGGTCTCTTCTGTCGGCGTACGGGTCGAGGTTGTAGAGCAGCGAGTTGCGCGGCGCGTCGACCACCACCGGATCGGAGTGGAAGATGTCGCCGAGCACGTAGGTGATCTCGTGATCGATCGGCGGATCGACGAGGGTGTTGGTCACCGTGGCGGTCTTCTCGACGAGCAGGTAGTCGACGATCTCCTTCGTCCGCGCCCGGGCGTCGGCGAGCGAGGCCGGATCGCCGATCGTGTACGCCACCCCGAGCCCGTTCCAGAGGTCGTACTCGTTGGCGCTGTCCGGGTAGCCGAAGAGCAGGCGGTTCGCCCCCGGCTCGAGGCCGGCGGTGGCCGTGCGGTAGTAGACCCGGCGCTCGTCCACCCCGGGGCCGATCCGGAGGTTGCCGGCGTTGATCTCGTCCTGGTTCGGCGCCTGGAGGAGGAAGCCCTGCGGGCTGTAGCCGTCCACCTGCACGTCGCCGGCATCCCAGAGGTAGCACTGGCTGCGGCGGCTGCTGCTGCACGCGATCGAGCTGTCCGGGGTGCCGTCGGCGGCGATCGGCAGCGGCTTGAGGAACGCCTGGAGCCGCCCCGACCAGATCCCCTCGCCGGTCACGGGGACGAAGTTCGAGAGGAAGAGCTTGTCGGCCACCGACGCCTGCACGGTGGGCACCGCGGCGGAGGCGAACGCCGTCGTCCGCTCGACGATCTCGGTGAAGATGTTCTGGAGCGCCTCGACCAGCTCGGCCTTGTTCTGCGGGTAGAACGGCGTGCCGGTGCCGCCGTTGGTCGCCATGCAGTTGAGCTGGTTGCCGGAGACGTTCGGCACGCCGAAGGCGACGACGTAGGTCTTGATCCCGCTCTCCTGGTAGAGCACCCGCGTGTAGTCGCAGGGCTTGCCGCTGCAGGTCTCGTCGCCGTCGGTGAAGAAGAGGATGTATCTCGGCTTGCAGGCGAAGCGGGGGTCGTTCTGCTGCGCCTGCGTGAGCCAGCCGCCCGTCTTGCAGGCGCCGCTCGACGAGGTGTTGTTGCAGTACCAGCCGCGGAAGTTCGCGAGCGACGCCCCGATCGGCGTCGAGCCGGTGGCGAGCAGCGGCCGCTCCGCCGCGTTCTTGAGCTGCAGATAGCCGCTGCTCGGCAGGTCGTTGAGGTACCGGGCGATCGCGAACGCCTCCGGGTCGGCGGGCAGGGTGACCGGCGGCGGCGGGTCGTTCGGATCGGCCGGCGGCGCGGGCGGCGTCCAGCCGGGGGCGAGGCGCTTGAGGACGTCGTCGCGGTGGGTCGTCATCCAGTCGAACGGGATCACGTCGCCGACGCCGAAGTTGCTGCCGCGCCCGTACGGGTCGGTCACCGTGTCGTGGCGGAGGTTGTAGCCGCTGTACCGGTCCGAACTGGTGTCGCTGTTCGGATCCCAACCGTTGCAGGTGTTGTCGGCTCCGAGGCCCTGGTAGCCGAAGAAGCCTGCCTGCTTCCAGGTCTTGCTGTACCCGTAATCCCACATCAGGAAGTCGCCGACGAGGTCGAACGTGAAGTTCCGGTTCCCCACGTTGTCGAAACTGCCGCAACTCGAGGTTCTGCACTTCTCGACCTTGATGTTCACGCTGATCGAGCTGGCACCGTAGGTCACCGTACCGTTACGTGAATAGGTGACTCGGTAGCGGTTGGCGTTGTTGCTCCCCGTACGCAGGTAGATGATGGTCGACTGGTTGGCAACCTCGCCCAGCTTCGGGATCCGCTGCGCCCGGACCCGCTCGTGGTAGGGGAACTGAGTGGCGGTACCGGCGAGGTCGATGTTCGCAGGGTTCGCCAGGTTGCAGCCGATCTGGCTCCCCGTGGAGCACATCGCGGTGCCGAAGATCTCGTCCGCCCCCGGCTGCGGCCACTGGTAGTTGCCGGCGAGGGAGAAGAAGTTCTGTCCCGGCCGCACCTTGTAGAGCCAGTACTTCCGCGTCGCCCGGAGCGCGTCCTGGTTGTAGGTGGCGAAGCCGAACTGGATGTTCTTCACATCCTTGATCACCTCGAAGAGCGCCTCCTTCGCCTGGCGGAACTTCGAGGCCGGGTCGTCGCCGTCGCGCGGCACCGGGCAGTCGCCGCTCGGGCAGAGGTAGTCGCAGATGCCGGCGTTGAACTGCGCCTGCGTGCACTGCGGCGACCAGTTCATCGAGCCCGAGGTGTCGAGGATCACGAAGACGTACGGGCTGTCGATGCCCGACTTGAGCAGGTTGCGGTCGTCGGCGCCGGCGGGGGCGCCGGCGAAGGCGACGAGCGCGAACGCCGCCGCGAGCGCGAGCGGCAGCAGCCGGCCGGGGCGGGCGGAAAGAAGGGGGCGGTTCATGGGGATCTCCTTCACGGTGTCTCGCGGGGGTGCGTCAGTAGCGGATCGTCCGGGCCAGGCGCTGCAGCTCGGTCTGATCGGATTCGGCCGGGAGGGTGGGCACGATCGGCTGGAACTCGAGGATCAGGCTGAGGAGCTTCGCGGAGCCGATGCTCTCGTTCCCTCCCGAAGTGCTCCGCACCTCGCCCGTGGAGTTGACGACATGGTTCGTGCGCCGGAACTGGTTGCCCTCCACCTGCGTCTCGTTGAGCGTGCAGAGGGAGCAGAGGCCGAGGTTGAGCTGCATCACCGGGGTGAGCTCGAACCGCTCGGTGACCGAGGCCAGGCCGCCGGCGGCGCTGCGGGTGTGGAGGTCGTACCTGGTCGCCCCCTCGGCGTTCGTCACCTGCTTGCGCGCCACCGCGAGACCGAAGCCGGAGTCGGCGGCGAAGAGGGTGCGGGTCGCCGCCTTCTCGGCGGCGCCGATCTGCGACTCGGTCTGGGTGACGAGGGCGAGCGACATGCCGAAGATCGTCAGCAGCACGAGCACGAGCAGCGCCACGATGTAGGCGCTGCCGCGCTCGCGGCGGCGGGCGCGGACCGGATGGGGGGTTCTCTCCATGGCGCTCCTCACAGATTCCTCGGGGCGACCACCGTCTGCAGCATGCGGCGGCGGTACATGCGGGCGTGTTCCTGGTTGAAGGCGTTCGACGGCGCGACGTCGTAATCGTGGTCCTCGATCAGCTCGAGCAGCGGCGCGCGGTAACTCGGATCCTGCCGGTCGGCGCGGCCGAGCAGCGTCAGCCGCACGTATTCGAGCGCCACCCCGCGGCTGTTGCCGGGGAAGCGGTGGACGCGCCACTGCAGCGCCGCGGGGTCGTCGCCCGGCGAGTTGTAGAGCCAGTCGTCGGCGTCGCGCGCGGCGGCCGTGGTCCCCTCGAAGACGGTGTCGTCGGTGCCGAGGTAGTCGGCGTCGTCCTCGAAGGCGCCCGGCGCGCTGCCGTCGGAGGGGTAGTCGGAGTCGAAGCCGAGGGCGATCTGCAGGTCGAAGATGTTGTCGGCGATGTCGAGCCGCAGGTTCGCGGCGAGGCCGTCGAGCGGCTCCTCGGTGCCGGGGTTCATCCGGGCACGGCTCAGCCGCGGCGCGAGCTCGGTGCCGGCATCGCCCGGCACCGCGTACTCCTCGCGCACGTAGAAGCGGTGCTCTTCGAGCAGACAGGCCCAGCCGACGCTCACGAGCTGCGGCGGGTAGACGTTGCCGCTGAAGACCAGGTACGGGTTGGTCAGCTGCTCGAAGTCGAGGCCGAGGGTCACGCTCGACGGGCTGTTGATGCAGTCGGCGGCGAGGTCGCCGGTGGCCGACGAGGCGGTGATCCGCGCCACCGCGAAGAGGGCGTCGTCGCTCGAGCTCGACACCAGCAGCGGCCGGTCCACGGCGTCGTCGCCGAGCTCGCTGAGCCGCTGGCAGATCCCGGCCGGGCCCGGGTTGTCGATCGTGATCCGGCCGTCGGAGCGGTCGCCGTCGCCGTTGGCGTCCGGGGTGAAGCTCCCGCCGCCGGGCAGGACCTGGAAGAGCGGCGCCTCGAAGCAGCCGCGGACGATGAGGATGTCGGTCCCCCGCACCGCGCGCGGCGAGCCGCCGAAGCCGACCGCGATCTCCGCGGACGGCGAGCTGGCGTCGATGCCGACGTTGTTGCGGACGTCGATCCCCACCCCGGTGAGCGGGGGGGTGCTCCCGGAGGCGACCGCCGTCGGGTTGATGCCGTGCGGCAGGTTCCCCCGCCCAGCCATCCGGAGGTGGCGGAGCACCTCCTGCTGGGCGACGCGCATCGACTGCTGGAGGTCGGCGGCCTGGGTCTGCACGCGGGTGACCCGGTCGTTGAAATCGAAGAGGAGCGAGACCGCCACCAGCACCTCGGCGACGATCAGGATCACGACCAGGAGCTCGATCAGGCTGAAGCCGGCGGTCGCGCGCCGCCGGGCGGCGCGCCGATGGAGAGCGAGGCGGGGAGCGCGCACCGTCAGTACCCCTTCAGGTAACGCGTCCGGTAGGCCGTCGGATCCGTCGCCGGGTCGGCCGGCAACGGGGTGGTCGCGACCTCGGCGGTGACCTGCTTGAGATGCACGTTGCCGAGCGGGGCGTTGCCCGGCACCCCGGTCAGCTGGCCGTCGAACGAGAGCTGCATCTGGGAGACGGTGTTCCGGCGGCGGAACTGGAAGTTGTCGGACGCGTTGAGCGGCTCCCACTCGTCCGCCCCGACCTTCAGCATCTCCCAGGGCGCCTCGAGGATATTGGTGCCGGCATTCCAGCTCACCTCCTGCCCGAGGAAACGGACCTGCGCGAGATCCTCGGTGCGGTCGGTGGCGTAGGTGCTCACCCGGGTGGCGTCGTTGCCCAGCCGGTTGTTCGCCATCGACTGCGTGAAGAGCGGGAGCACGCCGACGGCGATGAGACCGAGGAGCGCGGCCGCGATCAGCACCTCGAGCAGCGAGAACCCCGCCTCGCGGCGGCGGGGACGGACCGGTCTGGCATCTCTCATCAGTACCACTCCCAGACGTTGCGCCCGGAGCCCGGACCGGAGCCGGCGGTGAGACCCGACTCGTACCAGAGCTCCCCGGCCACCGGGCCGCTCGGGTTGTACTTGCGCACCACGATCCGCGCCGTGCCCCGCGGCGCGACGCGCACTTCGAGGAAGTTGCGCGCGGTCTCCTCGCTGAAGCGGTACGCCCCCTCGACGAGGACCGAGCCGTTCGGCATGAAGACCGCGGCGGCGATCGGCAGGCTGGCTACGAACGGCGGCGACGGCGCCTCCTCGGGCGTGCTCTGTTCGAAGAGGTTCGAGTCGGCGCCGTTGACGGCGGCGTCGGCGGGGCCGCGCATCACGATCCGCGGCGCGAGCCGCACCTCGCCGATCCGCAGCTCGCCGGCGGCGGCGTCGAACGCGAGATCGGTGAACAGCTCGTTGGCGTCGCGCGCGCTGTTGACCCAGGCGGTCAGGACGCGGCCGTCGGGGTCGGGAGCCACGATCACCGGCACGCTGTGGCGGATCGCCTCCATCCGGGCCCGCTGCATCAGCACCGCGGTCTCCCGGGCGGCGGCGATCAGCTGGCTGCGGCCGATCTGCCGCACGAGCGCGGGGACCGCGATGCCGAGGAGCATCCCCGCGATGGCGACCACGACGAGCAGCTCGACGATCGTGAAGCCGGCGGCCTGCCGGCGGGAACGGTTCCTGGTCATAGCCACCATCCTTTGCAATCCGAGGGCCACTCCCTCCGGGTTCGTTTCGCTCCAGGCAATTTTCTCATGACAAAGGGTTTATCTCTTCCCTCCGGAGGCTCTCGGGCGCTTCGGCCCGTTCCGGATCGAGTCGTTCGGTAACAAATGCGCCAACGGGAAAGGCGACCACCGCATGGGTGCCGCCCCCGGCGCGCGGTTCGAGCCGGACCGCGCCGCCATGGAGCGCGACGAGGCGCTGGGCGAGGGCGAGGCCGAGCCCGGTGCCCCCCGGCCGGCCGGAGACGAACGGCTGGAAGAGCCGCGTCCGCACCTCCTCCGGCACCCCGGCACCGCGGTCGCCGATCCGCACCTCCCACTCCCCCTCCCCGGCCGCGAGCTCGATCTCGAGCGGCTCGCGGCGGCCGCTCGCCCGCTGCGCCTCGGCGGCGTTGCGCAGCAGGTTGCCGAGGGCGCGGACGAGCAGCGGCCGGTCGGCCGGCAGCGGCGGCGGCGGGGTGGCCGGCAGGCGGAGCGTCACCCCGAGATCCTGCACCGTCGGCTCGGCGGCGAGCGCGGTGAGCAGCGCCCCGAGGTCGGCCGGCTCGACCCGCGCCCGTCCGGGGCGGGCGAAGGCGAGGAAGTCGTCGACCACGCGGGCGAGGTGGGCGGTCTCTCGTTCCAGCTCCCGGCGGTAGTCAGCGCTCGCGGCCGGATCGCTCTCCTCGGCGAGCAGCTCGAGGTAGCCGCCGAGGGTGGCGAGCCCGTTGCGCAGCTCGTGCGCCACCCCGGCCGAGAGCTCGCCGAGCTGCGCCAGCCCCGCGGCGAGCTGCCGCTCGGCGGCGCTGCGGACGAAACGGGTCAGATCGCTGAAGAGCGCGAGCAGGCCGCGGCGGCTGCCGTCGGCACGGCGGAGCGGATAGACCGCGAGGCCGAGGGTGAGGCTCTCGCCGGCGGCGCGGACCGGCACCTCGGCGCGCGCGATCGCCTCCCCCGAGGCGAGCGCTCCGGCGAGGCGGGCGGCGAGCTCCGGGTGCGGAGCGAGGGCCTGCGCCAGGGGCATGCCGGGCGCCGCGGCGATGCCGAGCAGCTCGGCTCCCGCCGGGTTGAGGGCGAGCAGCCGCCCCGCCGGGTCGAGGAGCATCAGCCCCGCCTGGAGCTCGCCGTCGAGCGCGCCGGCGACCGCCGCGCCCCCCTCCCGCTCCCGCGCCGCCTCGGCCGCCGCCGCCCGCCGGAAGCCGTCGACCATCGCCCCGATCTCGTCTTCGACCTGCAGATCCACGAGGCCGGCGGCGCGCGCCTCGCGCAGCAGCGTCTCGTACGGGGCGAGCAGCGGGCGCAGGAAGAGGAGGACGAGGAGCGCCACGGCGAGCCCGAGCCCGCCACCCAGAGGCGCCCAGAGGGCGAGGGCGCGCTGCCGCGTCCAGAGGGCGTCGGCCGGCAGCGCCAGCCGCACGAGGAGCCGCTGCCCGGCGGCGACGAACGGCGCCTCGGCGACGATCGTCCCGCCGAGCTCCCGCGACGGCCCCACCGCCCGCGCCGCGGCGGGGGGCGGCCCGGGGAGCGGCGGCGGCGGTACCCCCGCGGCGGCGAGGCGGCGGCCTTCGGCGTCGCTCACCAGGAGGCCGGTGAGGCCGGTGGCGTACGTCGCGAGCGCGGAGTCGCCCACCGGCCAGGAACGCTCGAAGAGGACCGCGAGCCGCCGGGCCTGGCGCTCCGCTTCGAGCCGGCGCTCCTCGGCGAGCGCGCCCATCGCGCCGCGGAAGGAGAGGAGCGTGAAGCCGGCCACCGCCATCAGCAGCAGCACCGCCGTCGGCAGGAGGATCAGCACCTCGCGGCGCAGCCCGAGCCGGCGGGTGCGGCTGCTCATCCGAGCTGCCTCGCGTAGGCCGCGACGAGCTCCCGGCCCCAGAGAAGCGCGACGAGGGCGCCGAGGGCGAGGAAGAGCCCGAACGGCAGCCGCCGATCCCAGCCGCCGCGCCGGCGGCCGAGCAGCACGAGCCCGGCCGCGGCGCCGGCGGCGGTCGCCGCCACGAGGGAGACGACCACCCCGCGCCAGCCGAGGAAGGCGCCGATCATCGCGAGCATCTTCGCGTCGCCGAGCCCCATCCCCTCCCGGCCGTGCAGCAGCACCCAGACCCCCGCCACCGCGAGCAGCAGGCCGCCGCCGAGCAGCGCGCCCTGGATCCCCTCGGCGACGCTCCCCCGGCTGAGCCAGGGCTGGAGCGCGATCCCGACGGCGATCCCCGGCAGCGTGAGGCGATCGGGCAGGTAGTAGTGCGCCGTGTCGATGCCGGCGAGCACGATGAGCAGCCCGCCCAGGATGACGCCGGCGAGCGCGTCCACGCTCGCGCCGAAGCGGAGGTAGCAGGCGACGAAGAGCGCCGCGGTCGCGGCCTCCACCAGCGGATACCGGAAACTGATCGGCGCCCGGCAGCGCCGGCACCGGCCGCCGAGGAGCAGCCAGCTGACCACCGGCAGGTTGTCACGCGCCCGGATCGCGGCGCCGCACGCCGGACAGCGCGACCGCGGCAGCACCGTCGACTCCCCGCGCGGCAGCCGGTGGATGACGACGTTCAGATAGCTGCCGACGATGAGGCCCACCAGGGCGAGGTAGACGACCACCAGCGTCTCGAGGGGCACCCGGCCATTCTAGTCCGCCCCCCACCCCCGCCCACGCCAGACGGCCCGCCCCCCCGCAAATCCCCTGGCACCTCTCCCGGACATACAAAGCGAGCGGCACCCTGCACCCGCGTCTGACAAAGCGGCTGGCACCTTCCGACCGGAGCCGGTGCAAAGTGGCTGGCACCTTCCGGGCGGCACCTTCCGGCAGAAAAGCGGCTGGCACCTTCTGGGCGCAAAACGGCTGGCACCTTTCGGCCGGCGAAAAGCGGGTGGCACCTTGCGTTCGGGTGCGGGTGGGGCTCAGGGGGTGGCGAGGAGGCTCTCGACGACCCGGCGCATCCGTTCGACGCCGCGGTCGAAGGCGTCGAGGGGGATCCGCTCGTCCGGGCCGTGGACGCCGCGCATCGGCTCGGCCTCCACCCAGAACGGGGAGAAGCCGTAGGCGGCCACGCCCCGCTCGCGGAAGTAGCGCGAGTCGGTGATCCCGGCGAGGAAGATCGGTATCACCGGCGCCTCGTCGGCGAGCGCCGCGACGAGCCGCTCCCAGAGCGGCCCGGAGGCCGGGGTGGGCTCCGAGGGAGGCGCGGCGAGGAGCACCCGGGTCTCGATCTCCTTGCCGAGCGCCTCGCGCACCCCGGCGAGGTAGGCGTCGGTGTCGGTCGACGGCAGGAGCCGGATGTCGATCCGGGCGCGCGCCTCGGCGGGGATCGAGTTGATCTCCTCTCCCGCGGCGAGGACCGTCACCTGGAGCGAGTCGAGGAAGAGCGACGGCAGCCCTGGCGGGATCGCCCGCCGCGGCCCGTCGGGCGCGATCACCTCGTCGAGGTCGGCTTCGAGGCGGCCGAGGTTCGGGTCGAGGCGGCCGATCGCGGCCAGGTAGGCGCGCGCCGCGGGGTCGATCTTCCAGACCGGGGGCCGCTCGACGAGCCGCGCGAGGCCGGCCACGAGCTGGTGGACGGCGCTGCCGAGCTGGATCCCGGCAGCATGGCCGGGACGCCCCTTCGCGCTCACCTCGAGCCAGAGCGGGCGCTTCTGGGCGACCTCGATCCCCCAGAGGAGATGGCGGCCGAGCACCGCCTTGTTCGCTCCCCCTTCGTTGAGCAGGAGGGCGACGTCGGCGAAGAGCCCGGGGTGCCGCTCCCAGAGGGCGGCCGTCCCCTCCCCGCCGCCGGCCTCCTCGTCGGCGACCGCGACCAGAAGGAGATCCCGATGGCGCGGCAGATCGCTCCGGGCGAGTGCGAGCATCGCTTCGAGATGGGCGATGCCGAGGCTCTTGCAGTCGAGCGCCCCGCGCCCCCAGAGCATCCCGTCGCGCACCTCGCCCCCGAACGGCGCCACCGACCACCCCTCTCCCGCCGGGACGACATCCATGTGGTGGAGGAGCGCGATCGCCCCGCCCATGGGCGTGGAGTTGGCACGCAGGCGGGCGACGAGGTTCACCCGCCCCGCGCCGCTCACGTACCGCTCGACGGCGATTCCCGCTCCGGCCAGCTCCCGGGCGAGCCAGGCCGCGGCGATCCCCTCGTTGCCCGGCGGGTTCGTGGTGTCGAGGCGGAGGTACGCCTGGAGCCGCGCCGCCGCGGGGGAGAGGGGCGCCGCGGCGCCGGCAGCGGCCGGGAGGAGGGAGGCGAGGGCAAGAGCGCCGAGGAGACGGCGGGAGCGCGGCATGGGCCTAGGCTACCGCAGGCAAAAAGAACGGCGCCGCGGGGAGACCCGCGGCGCCGGTGCGAGCGTCAGAGGATGACGCCCGGGGGTGGGCTAGTTGTTGCCCGAGCCACCCGGCCAGCGGACGAAGTAGCCGTCCGACCAGATGATGTCCTGGTCGTAGTCGGTGGCGATGAACGGGCCGACCACGACACCCGTCGGAGCGCCGAACGCATTCGCGCCACCGTCGCGGCCGCCGCTGCCGATGCCGAGCACACGGTTGGCGAGCAGGTTGTCGTCGTTGATCCCGAAGACGTACTCGTTGCGCCAGCCGTCGAACTGCGGGATCTCCTGCATGTAGAAGAACGTCGTACTCGGACGCAGGGTCGAAACGAGGGCCGAGTGGTCGAGATCCGGGGAGTTGAAATCCCAGTCGAACGTGTTGCTGGCGGAGCCCGCCGCGCCAGCCGAAAGCTGGTCGGTGAGCCAGGAGGTCCAGGCCGTGCCGAGGTTGCGCATGTCGGCCATGGTCCGCTTCTGCTTCGACTTCTGCAGGGCGTCGATCAGGTTCGGGATCAGGATCGCGGCGATGATGCCGATGATCGCGACCACGATGAGCAGCTCGATGAGCGTGAAGCCCCGCTGCCGATTCTTGAGTCTCTGCAGCATCTGGTCTCCTTCGTCTTCCCTCTCGGGGATCTCCCTCCCGGTTCATTCCGGAGAGCTACGCGCATCAATAGAGCACGAACCGTGCCCGATTTTTCTGATGCAAATTCAACGGCTTTCGGAAAGCGAGCGTCACGAAACGGCCCGTCTCCTGACAAAAAACGTCACTCGACGAGGCGCCGCACCGCCCGCTCGTAGAGGGCGACGCCGTCCACGAAGGCGTCGATTGCCATCCGCTCGTTTGGCTCAGCGGCCGTGAAGGTGTCGGCGGCCACCAGCAGGAACGGCGAGAAGCCGTACGCTGGGATCCCCGCGGCGCGGAAGAAGCGGGCGTCGGAGGCCGACCAGGGGAGGAGGTACGGCCCCACGCGGACCCCGGGGTGGCTCGCAGCCACCTCCGCGGCGAGCGCGCGGAAGGCGGGGTGGGCGATCGGGCTCGCCTCCCCGCCGCCTCCGCGCGCCTGGAGCGTAGCCGCCAGCCCCGCGCCGAGGCCGGGCGCGAGGGTGTCGGCGAGTGCCTCCTCCAGGCTCGAGCCGGGCAGCGCCTGGACGATGACCGGCAGCTCCCAGCCGCCACCCTCCGCCTCCCGCACCGGGCCGACGCTCAGGCTGTTGTGGAAGAGCGCCCGGAGGAACGGGGTGAGCGCCTCGCGGTCGCGGACGCTCTCGAGGAGCGTCTCCGGCCGCCCCAGGATCCGCTGGAGGTTCGTGTGGTCCCGGCTCGGCCCGTAGGCGGCCACGAACTCCAGCACCGCCGGGTCGAGGCGGAGCGGCGCCCGCCGCCGGCTCTCGGCCATGAGATCGGCCCCCAGCTCTTCGAGCCGGGCCCGGTCGTCGCCGCAGTAGACGAGATCGGCGTAATGCTTCTGCGCGAACTCGATCCCCCAGTACTTCGCCTCCCCCGGGTTGACGGCCTCGACCACCCCTCCCTCGTCGAGGAAGAGCTCGAACCGCGCGACCAGCTCGGGGTGGGCACGCAGGATCCACTTCGAGCCGACGTCGCTGCCCGTCTCCTCGCTGCTCGTGGCCAGCAGGATCACCGATTTGCGCGGGGTGACGCCGGAGCGCTTCAGGGCGAGGAACGCCTGGAGCTGCGCTACCGCGAGGCTCTTCATGTCGTAGACGCCGCGACCGAAGATCCAGGGGCCGTCGATCGTCCCCGAGAAGGGAGCGTCCCGCCAGCCGTCGGACGGCCTGGCGGGCTCGACGTCGACATGGTGGTGCAGGACGACCGCCCCCCGCTCGTGCCCTTCGAGCACCGCCCAGAGGTTCGCCCGCCCCTGGCCGAGGTACTCGACCTCCGACGGGATCCCTTCCTGCGCGAGCAGCTCCTCGAGGAAGCGCACCCCGGCGAGCTCGTCGCCGTCGGGCCAGCTCGTGTCGATCGCCACGTACTGCTGGAGAAGCCGGACCTCGGGCAGCGCGGTGAAATCGCGGCCGAGCCACCGTTCCGACTCGCTCGAGACCTCGGGCGCGTGCGCGAGGACCCGAGCGACGAAGCGGTGGAGCAGGAAACCGCTGCCGAGCGCCCCGATCAGGGCGAGGTAGAGGGCGGTGCGCGCGGCCCGGCGGCGGAGCCGCCGGTGGAGATCCGTCCGCGAGCGCGGCTCGCTCACGTTCCGCCTCCGTCGCCCTCTTCATTCCGGGCTTCACTCCGGGGCACGCTCCGCATCTCGAAGAGCGTCGCCACCAGCTCGTTGGCGCGCCCGGCCCGGTGCGGGCTCACGAACTCCCAGACCACCTCGCCCTCCGGCCCGATCTCGAACGCCCGGCCCGCCTCCGACTCGACGACCATCGTGTTGCCGTTCGCGAGCCGCTCCGCCGTGCCGGCCTCGGGCGAGGAGAGCGGCCGCCCGGCCTCTCCGGCCCAGCTCCAGGCGATCTCGCCCGTGAGCGGATCGACCTCGAGCACCCGCGAGGCGCCGTCGAGCCCCCGGTTGTCGAAGAGGAGGATCCGGCAGGAGGAGAGGAGCGTCGGCTCGTGCTGCCGCCGCCAGGGGCCGCGCCGGGCCCAGACCGCCCGCCCGGCCGCCGGATCCACGATCGCCACGGTGTCGATCTCGCGGAGCGAGACGAGCCAGTTCCCTTCGGCGTAGAGCGGCGACCGGCCGGCGCAGCGGCCGTCGAGCACCTGGATGGTGTTGGCGTGCAGGATGTCCTCGCCGGTGGAGAGCGGCTCGAGGACCTCGCTGAACGGGGAGTCGTGGAGCGCCCGGAGGAGCGACACGCTCCGCACCGGACGGCCCTCGGGGGAGAGCTCGGTGACGCTGTCCTCGAGCACCTCCCGCCCCGGAACGATCTCCGGCACCGTCCGCGCCTCCTTGGTCAGCACGAGGAAGCCGCCGCCGGGCAGCGGCCAGAGGTCGTTGAACGTCGCCCCCCGCCACGCCCAGACCAGCCGGGAGCGGACATCGAGGCGGACCACGCCGCCCCCCTGGAAGAGCGCCGCGAGGCCCCCGTCCGGAAGCGGCACCGCACGCCGGAAGTAGGCGAGATCGCTGCCCCCGTGCGCGCCGGGGAAGGCGCGCTCGTACGGCTGTCGCCACCTCCCCGCGACCGTGCCGTCCGGCTCGATGAGGAAGGCCTCGGGCCCGTGGCCGGAGGTGTAGAGCCGCCGGACCGGGGCGACCCGGCCGGCGACCGCGCGGACGACGCCGGTGGCGGCCGGCGCCGGCTGCCGGCCCGCGAGATAGGGAAGCGACAGGAGACGCGCCCGCTCGACCGCGTCAGCGGGTGAGTCCGGCGCCGCCCGATGCCACCGTCCCGTGGGAAACGTCTCTTCGGCCGCGGCCACCGGCTCCTGGCGCAGGCGTCTGAGCCCGGCCAGGGCGGCGAGGACGATCAGCAGGAGGATGGCCAGGAGGGTGACGGTGCGGGCTCTTCTCACGGCGGGACCTGCGCCAATCATAACGGCCCCGCCGGGCGGGGTATGCTGCCGCGCGACGACGATACCGACTGAGCCGATGCCTGCGGCCGCTTCCCATCCCCAGTTGCCCATCCGGGCGCCCCGCGCGCTCGGGATTGCCGGCGCGCTCCTCCTCGCCGCGCTCCTCGCCGCGCTCGCCGCCGAGCTGCACCTGACCGGCGGCGTCTCCGGGCTGCCGCTCGACGACAGCTGGATCCACCTCGCGCTCGCCCGTTCGCTCGCCGCCGGCGACGGGCTCGCCTTCCGGCCGGGCGAGCTGGTGACCGCCTCCACCGCCCCGCTCTGGACGGCGCTCGTCGCGCTCGTCGAGGCGCTGCCCGGCGCCCCGTTCCTGCCGGTGAAGCTCCTCGGCGCGCTCCTCACCCTGGGCGCGCTCGCCGCCACCCACCGGCTCGCCCGGGCGCTCGGCCTCGGCGCCGGGCTCGCGCTCCTCGCCGCCCTCCTCTTCGTCACCTCCGACGCGCTCCTCTGGGCGGCGCTCTCGGGGATGGAGGTGCCGCTCTTCGCGCTCCTCGCCACCCTCGGCATGGCGCTCCAGGCCGAGGCTGCCGCGGGGCGCCGGCCGCCCGGCAGCGCCCCGGTGCTCCTCTTTGCCCTCGCCGCACTCGCGCGGCCGGAGGGGCTCCTGCTCCTCGCCCTCGCGCTCGCCGAGCGGTGGGCGTTCTCAGCGCCGGGAGCGCGGGGCCGGCAGGCGGCCGGGGACCTTCTTCTCGCCGCCGCCCTCCTCCTGCCGGTGCTCGCCGCCTACGCGGCGATCGGCGGCTCGCCGCTGCCCACGACCTACGCCGCGAAGGTCGGCGGCGCCGGTCCGGGGCTGCCCCGGCTCGCGACCCTCTACGCCGCCTTCGGGCTCCTCTTCCGCTCCCACCCCCTCCCGGCGCTCCTCGCCGCGGGCGGAGCGGTCGCGCTCCTCGCCCAGCGGCTCGAAGGGCGGCGCGGGAGCCTCCTGCCGGCGCTCTGGCTCGCCGCGCTCCCGCTCGCCTTCGCGACCCTCGCCGGGCCGCCGCGGTTCGGGAACTTCGGCCGCTACCTCTTCCCGGTCTACCCGGCCCTCGCGGTGGTGGCGGCCGCGGCGCTCGCCCGCCCGGCCGCGGCCCTCGCCGGCGGAGGCGTCCGGCGGCGCCTCGCCGCCGGGGCGCTCGCGGCGCTCGTCCTCCTCCCGTCGCTCCCGGCCGCCGTTCGTGCCGGGGGGCGGTACGCGCAGAGCGTCGCGAACGTCGCCGCGAGCGACCTCGCGCTCGCCCGGCGGCTCGCGGCGACGCTCCCTCCGGAGGCGCTCCTCGCGGCCGCCGACATCGGCGCGCTCGGCTACCTCCTGCCGAACCGGATCGTCGATCTCGGCTTCCTCGTCTCGCCCGATCTCGCCGCCCACGTCGCCGCCGCGGCGGCGGCCGGCGCTTCGCGCGACGACGCCCTGCTCTCCTTCCTCGCTGCGCGCGAGGTCGACTACGTCGCGACCTTCCCGGCGGCGACGCCGCTCTTCGCCCGCCGGCCCGATCTCTTCCCGCCGTTGCTCCGCTTCCCGGTTCCCGGCAACATCACGATGGTGGGCGACGAGCTCGTGCTCTACGCGACCCCGTGGACCCGTCACCCGCTGGCCGCCCCGGAGCGGCCGAGGAGCCCCGTACCATGAACGTCCCGATCCTCGATCTCACCCGCGCCCACCGCCGGATCGCCGCCGATCTCGACCGCCGCTGGCGGGAGGTGGTCGCCCGCACCGCCTTCGTCCTCGGCCCCGAGGTGCGGGAGTTCGAGGCGGCGTGGGCGCGCTTCCTCGAGGTGCCGCAGACGGTGGCGGTCGCCAACGGCACCGACGCCCTCATCCTCGCGCTCCGCGCGCTCGGGGTCGGCCCCGGCGACGAGGTGCTGCTGCCCGCCTTCACCTTCTTCGCCACCGTCGAGGCGGTGGTGCTCGCCGGCGGCACCCCGGTGCTCTGCGACGTCGAGGAGGCGACCTGCAACCTCGACTCGGCCGCCGCCGCGGCCCGGATCACCCCGCGCACGGTGGGGATCCTCGGCGTCCACCTCTACGGCCGCCCGTTCGACTTCGCGGCGCTCGGCGCGCTTGCCGCACGGCACGGCCTCTGGATCGTCGAGGACGCCGCGCAGGCGCACGGGGCGCGCTGGCAGGGGCGGCGGGTCGGCGGCCTCGGCGAGCTCGCGGCGTGGAGCTTCTACCCGACGAAGAACCTCGGCTGCTACGGCGACGGCGGCGCGGTGAGCGGGCGCGACCCCGACCTCGTGGCGCGCGTCGCCCTCCACGCGAACCATGGCCAGACCGGGCGGTACCACCACACTCTCGTCGGCGCCAACAGCCGCCTCGACTCCCTCCAGGCGGCGGTGCTCAACTGCCGCCTCGCGCTCCTCGACGAGGACAACGCCGCCCGCCGCCGGCACGCGGCGCGCTACCAGGAGCGGCTCGCGGGAGTCGGCGATCTCCGCTGGCCCACCGAGCGGCCCGGCGACGAGCCGGTCTTCCATCAGGTCGCGATCCGCACCGCGCACCGCGACGCGCTCCTCGCCCACCTGCAGGCGGCGGGGATCGGCTGCGCCGTGCACTACCCGGCGCCGCTCCACCAGCAGCCGGCGCTCGCCGGGCTTGTCCCGCCCGACCTCGACCTGCCGGTCGCCACCCGCGCCGCGGCCGAGGTCCTCTGCCTGCCGATCTTCGCCGAGCTGACCGGCGAGGAGGTCGACCGGACCTGCGAGGCGATCGCGGAGTTCTTCGCCCGGCGGACCTGAGCGGAGGCGCGGCGCGGGCGGCGCCCCCCCGCTGGGCGCTGCCCGCCGTGCTCGCCGGGGCCGCGGCGCTCCGCCTCCTCCACTGGGCGGCGGTGGGGCGGCTGCCGTTCGTCGATCAGCTCGTCCTCGACAGCGCCGAGTACGACCGCTGGGCACGCACCCTCGCCGCCGGCGACTGGCTCGGCAGCGAGCCGTTCTTCCAGGCGCCGCTCTACCCGTACCTGATCGGGCTCGTCTACCGGCTCGCGGCGACGCCGCACGCCGTCTACCTGCTCCAGATCGCGGCCGCGGTCGCCGGGCTCTGGTGCCTCGCGCGGGCGGGCGCGCGGCTGGCGGACGAGTGGACCGGCCTCGCCGCCGCCGCGCTCGCCGGCCTCTACGCGCCGTTCGTCCTCCACGACGTCCAGCTCCTCAAGGAGCCGTTCGCCGTCTCCCTCGTCGCCGCCCTCCTCTGGGCGGTCGCGGCGGCGCGGGCGAGCGGGCGGGGGCGGGCGTGGCTCCTCGCGGGCGCCGCGGGCGGGCTCCTCGTCCTGCTGCGGGAGAACGCGCTCGCCGCCCTGCCGCTGCTCCTCCCGCTCGCCTGGCGGCGTGGCGAGTACCGGGCGAGCCTCGGGCGCGGCCTGCTCTTCCTCGTGGGGATCGCGCTGCCGCTCCTGCCGGTGGCGGCCCGCAACGCCTGGGTCGGCGGCGGGCTCCTGCCGACGACCTACCAGGGGGGCGCGAACTACTACATCGGCAACAACCCGGAGGCCGACGGGACCTACCGCCCGCTCACCCCCGGCCGGCAGATCCCCGCGCACGAGCGGCGGGAGCCGTGGCGGCTCGCCGAGGCGGCGGCGGGGCGGCCACTCACCGCGAACGAGGTCTCCGCCTACTGGTACGAGCGCGCCTTCGCCTGGGCGCGCGCCGAGCCGCTCGCCTTCCTCCGCCTCCAGCTCCGGAAGGCGGGCCTCTACCTCGCCCTCTACGAGTGGCCCGACGCGGTCGATCTCTACTGGCTGCGGGCGCGCTCGCCGGCGCTCGCGGCGGTCGGGCTCGACTTCGGCGCGCTTGCCCTGCTCGCGCTCGCCGGCGCCGGCGTCGCCTGGCGGCGGCGCCTCTGGGGGGCTCTCGCCCCCGCCTGGCTCTTCGCGCTCGCCTGGATGGCCTCGACGGTGGCGTTCTTCCTCTTCTCCCGCTACCGCCTCCCCGGCCTCGTGCCGCTCTTCCTCTTCGCCGGCCTGCCGCTCGCCGCGGGGTTCGCGCCGGGCGCCTCCCGGCGGGCGCGGCTCGCCGCCCTCGCGCTCCTCGTCGCCGCCTGGGGGCTCCCCCGGCTCGCGCTTCCCGCGCCACGGCTCGATCTCGTCGAGCAGAACCTCGGGCGCCTCGCCGCCGACCGGGGTGAGCCGGCGGCCGCCGAGGCGCACTTCCGCGCCGCGCTCGCCGCGAACCCGGAGAGCTTCCTGCCGCTCGTCGAGCTCGGCGCGCTCGCCGGCCGGAGCGGGCGGGCGGAGGAGGCGCGGGGCTGGCTGGAGCGGGCGGTCGCGCGGGAGCCCGGTGCGGTGGAGGCGTGGGCGAACCTGGGCGCCGCCTGCCTCGCCCTCGGCGATCTCCCCGCCGCCGCCGCGGCCCTCGACCGCGCCCTCGCGCTCGACCCCGGCTTTGCCGCCGCGCTCCGGAACCGGGAGCTGCTCCGGCAGCGGGTGCGGGGCGAGGCCGCGGCGGAGCGCGCCGGCGGCCCCTGAGCGCGGCGGGGTGCCGCTACTCCTCCTCGCAGGCGAGCGCTTCGCGCGCGAGGAGGCCGGCGGTGGTCCGCTCGCCGACGTAGCGGGCGAGCAGCCAGGCGGCGCCCCCTTCGCTCACGAGGCCGGCCGCCTCGACCCGGTCGCCGGCGAGGACGTAGCCGTACCGCTGCCCGGGCGGGGGCGGCTCGACGACGTGGAAGTGCACCTTCGCCGCGGTGACGACGCAGGAGAACGGCGGTTTCCAGCCGTCGCGGACGAACCGGTCGCCGGGCCAGTAGGCGCCGCAGAAGGAGGCGATCCCGTCGGTGACGCTCATCGTCACCTCGTCGTCGCGGGTGGTGAAGGTGACCGTCCCCTCCGCGTCGGTGTACTCCCACCGCCCGTCGCCCACGAAGCCGGCGATCCCGATCCCGTCGCAGGTGTGGGCGGTCGCGCCGAAGACCGCGGAGTAGGAGAAGGAGAGGGTGTCGCCGGCGCGCATGAGCACGAGCGGCCCGTGGAGCCCGTACCAGACGCCGGTCGGGTCGAACCCCCGGTGGTCGGGCGCTTCGAACGGAGCCTCCGCCGGCGGTTCGGCGGCGGGCGCCACGGCGGCGAGGAGCGGCAGGAGACCGAGGAGGAAAGCGGCGGGGAGCAGGCGCATCGGCGACCTCCGGACGCCGCCCGGAGGCCGGCGGGCGGCGGGACGAGCGGTTTCGGCGAGGATACCAGCGCGCCCCCGGAGCCCGGTACGATCCGCTCCCGGAGACCGACCGTGCAGCAGCTCACCCTCCTTCTCGCGCTTCTGGCCGCCGTCGCGGCGGGGGCGCTGGTCGTCTGGCAGGGCGCTCCGTGGGAGGTGCCGGCCGGGGCGTTCCTCCCCGTTCTCGCGCTCGCCGTCTGGGTGGCCGGGCCGTTCGCGCTCCTGGCGCTCTCGGCCGCTCTCGCCCGCTCGCGGCGCGCGGTCTGGATCGTCTTCGCGAGCGTGCTGTTCGCGACGGTCGGGAGCGGCGCGATCTGGTTCGACGCGTTCGTGCGCCGGCCGCACCCCCTCCACGCGCTCCTCCACCTCGCGCTCCCTTCGTTTCAGTATCCGCTCGCCGGCCTCGCGCTCGCCGCCGCCCTCCTCTCGCGCCGGCGGGCGCGCTCCGAACCCTCCGGCGGCTGAGCACTGTCGGGGCGATCAGCGCTGCCGCGGCTCCACGGCGACCTGCTGGGCGAGACTGGCGCGCTGCGCGGCGAGCAGGTGGCCCCGCTCCTCCCAGCGGGCGACGGCGCGCTCCTGTTCCGCGGGCGGGAGCGCCGCGAGGTAGTCGGCCGGCGGGGCCGCCGGCCGCGCGGCGAGCAGACGGGAGAAGGTGGCGAGCCAGGGGCGGTTGCGGTCGAGGAGCTGACCGCTCTCGTACTCCACCACCGGGAGGTCGTCGCGGTGTGGTGGCACCCCGGCGAAGAGCGCCGCGAGCTCATCGCCGCCGACGAGGTAGCAGAGGAGCAGGTCGGCGGGGCCGTCAATCCCGAGGTCGACGAGCTCGGCCGCTACCTCCGGCACGGCGAAGGCGCGCGCCAGCGCCTCGCCGTCCCAGGGGTCGTCGGCGAGCCGGCCGGTGACGATCGTGAACGAGTTCAAGGCGCTCGGCTCGTACCAGATCGTGGTGTGGGGGAAGACCTCGCGGAACGCCTCGACGATCATCGCGTAGTTGCGCGGCAGGAGGCCGTAGGCGGGCAGCCACATCGAAGCGACGCCGCCGGGGCGCAGCCGGGCACGGAGGAGCTCGAAGTAGTCGCGGGTGTAGAGGCTGCCGTTGCCCGAGTAGCGCGGGTGGATCGAGTCGGAGAGGACGGCGTCGAAGGTGCGCGGGCTGGCGAGGAGGAAATTCCGCCCGTCGTGGATCTCGACCCGCACCCGCGGATCGGCGAGCACGCCGTGGTTGATCTCCGGGAAGAAGCGGTCCGACGCGGCGATGACCTCGGGGCTGATCTCCACGATCAGGACACTCTCGACCGGATGGCGGGAGACCGCCCAGGCGGTGCCGCCGGAGCCGAAGCCGATGTGGACGACGTCCCGGGCGCCACCGGCGAGGAGCAGCGGCAGGTGCCCCTGCATCTTCTGCACCGCGTAGAGGTCGGGGCTCGTACCCGCGACGTTCACGCCGTTGAGCTCGAGGGAGAGGTACGGCTGCGACGCGTCGTGCCGGCGGCGGACGGTCACCGAGGTGGCGGCGTCCTCGTCGAAGTAGAGCAGATCCTCCGGCCGGTCGCCCCGGAAGATCCCGGCGGCGAGGATCACGCGGTCGGCGGGCAGGAGCGGCATCGCCAGGAGGCAGGCGAGCGGCGCGCTTGCCACCAGCCAGTGCCAGCCCCGGGCGGGCTCCAGGGCGCCGAACCGGCCGGTGGCGAGCAGGAGCGCGAGCAGGCCGTTGACCGCGCCGAGCGCGAGCAGGCTGTTCTGGGTTCCGAGCCAGGGGATCAGCACGAAGCCGGTGCCGAGCGAGCCGGCGATCGAGCCGATCGTGTTCGCGCCGTAGACCGCGCCGACGTCGCCGCCGAGCCGCCCGAGCTCGCGGTGGAAGAGGCGCACCGCGAGCGGGAAGGAGACCCCCATCAGCAGGGTGGCCGGGGCGATCAGCGGCACGAGCGAGAGCAGCTGCACCGCCACCCCGCCGGAGAAGGTCACCGGCCGGACCCGTTCGGACCAGAAGATGATCGTGTCGGCGAGGCGCGCGAAGAGGAGCACCTGGATCGCCGCCACGAGCGCGAGCGCCGCCTCCACCACCGCGAGCGCGGCACCCGGCGAGCGCAGCCGGTCGGCCCAGGGGACGATCAGCCACGAGCCCAGCCCGACGCCGGCGAGGAAGAGGCAGAGCATCAGGCTGTAGGCGTAGACGCTCGACCCGAGGTGGAAGACGAGGGCGCGGGTCCAGAGCACCTCGTAGCCGAGGCTCGCGAGCCCCATCGTGAAGAAGAGGGCGAGCAGGCGCCAGCGCGGGGACGGCGCGGTGGCCGCGGCCGGAGCGGCCGGCGCGAGCGGACGCGAGAGGAGCGCCGCGCCGAGGGCGGCCGTGAGGTTGCACGCCGCGGCGAGGAGGAGGGTGGCGTGGAGGCCGAGCAGGCGGATCGTCACGAACCCCGCGAGCGCCACGCCGGCGGCGCCGCCGAGGGTGTTGAGGGCGTAGAAGAGCGCGGTGTGGCGGCCGACCTCGACGTCGTGCTTGGTAACGCCGCGCAGGAGGAGCGGCAGCGTGCCGCCCATCAGCAGCGTCGGCGGCAGGAGCACCGCGGCCGCGAGCACTACCCGCGCCGCCACGAAGAGGCCGGGCGCCCCTTCGAGGAGCCCCCGGTAGGCGGCGATGTACCCCTGGTCGATCAGCCGGAGGAGCGCCGGGCTGGCGAGCGCGAAGAGCGCGATGAGCGCCTCGAGCACCGCGTACGCGAGCAGCGGCCGCCGCCACCGGTCGGCGAGGCGGCCGAAGAGGAGGGCGCCGAGCCCGAGGCCGCCCATGAAGACCGCGAGCAGCGTCGCCGCCGCCTGCGTCGTGTTGCCGAAGGTGAGGGCGAGGTAGCGCAGCCAGACCACCTGCGCCATCAGGCTCGCCGCGCCCGAGAGGAAGAAGCAGGCGACGAGGAGCGCCGTGCGCCGTTCAGGGAGCCGCATAGACGATCGCCGCGGCCGTCGCCGCCCAGAGCAGGAGGTTGGCGAGGAACGGCAGGTCGGTGAGGATCGCGTCGGTCGGGCTGCGCGGATCGCTCACCTGGTAGGCGAGGTAGAGGTAGCGGAAGATGCCGAAGAGGACCATCGGCAGGGTGAGGATCAGCCGCTCGCTGCCGAACTTCGCGACCGTCTGCTCTGG
>Ga0209407_1000414_pt1 | contig 56178 bp, 61 predicted proteins | sample AD_JPNHG3_MetaG_FD_184410 | JGI IMG/M metagenome (GOLD analysis project Ga0209407, IMG submission 184410) | Active sludge microbial communities of municipal wastewater-treating anaerobic digesters from Japan - AD_JPNHG3_MetaG (SPAdes) (version 2) | ecosystem: Engineered > Bioreactor > Anaerobic...
CGCAGAGAGCCGTGCCGCCTCTGGGAGTCAACGAAATCAGCAAGCATCAGGCGTCAGTTCCCGTGCCGGAAAATCTGGAGCAGGGCTTATACTACATTCACTGCTGCGCCGATGCGAACAAGGAAATTATCGAACTGGACGAAATGAACAACTGCGAGACGTTCATTGTCCAGCTTTTTGCTCCGGTGGTTGCCCAAGACAACCGTCCACCGGATTGCACGCAGGCATCCGCCACACCCAATAGCCTCTGGCCGCCGAATCATAAATACAGGAAAATTACCGTTGGCGGGGTAGTTGATCCTGATGGCGATAAGGTAACCACCACAGTTAATTCCATCAAGCAGGATGAGGCGGTAAACGGGCTGGGGGATGGAGATACCTCTCCCGATGCCACAATAAATCCCTTGCAGGTAAGAGCGGAGCGTTCCGGCACGGGCAATGGGCGTGTTTATCATATCGGCTTTACCGCGCAGGATGATAAGGGCGGCAGTTGCGAAGGCGTGGTTAAGGTCTGCGTGCCGCATGACCAGGGACAGCAAAAAACCTGCGTTGATGACGGCCCGCTGTATGATGCGCTGAAACCGTAAAAAAGCTTTGAAAAAATGCCTAACAGAAAAAGATCGACAGCATTATTTAGTGTTGCTATACGAATACTCACTAATCGCAGTGAAAAATTATATGGAGATAAAGAAAATCAAATGATCGTTTAATGACTGGTGGCGGTGGAGTCTCACAGGTGCGGCGTGCCACAGTTCGGATAAGATGAGGTAAAAAATAACGTTGAAAATAAAGAGTTGACGGCTTTTCGCGGTTTTGGTATTGTCCAGCCCCGTTGAGAAGACGACATAAAAAATATCAAAAAAGCGCGGATGCGGGATTTATTATCCCCAAAAAAATAAAAGATAAATCAAGAGAATAATTATGCTGACATTTGTGACAATCATACATGTTTTAGCCTGTTTCATACTTATTATGGTAGTTCTTTTGCAGGCGGGTAAAGGCGCTAATATGGGCGCGGCTTTCGGTGGTTCCAGCCAGACGGTTTTCGGCTCCTCAGGCGCGGGCACGTTTCTGGGCAAACTGACCGCCACCGTGGCGGTAGTTTTTATGCTCACTTCGTTGTCGCTGGCCTATATGGCCACCAAAGGCAGCTCTTCCGTTGTGGAACGCGCGGGAGCTCCCGTAACTCAGCAGGAACCGATGTCGACAACGCTTCCAGAAACAGTGCCGCCCCCCGCGGCGCCTGTAGCACCGGTCGCGCCGGAGAAAAAATAACCCCTCTTATGCCGAAGTGGTGGAATTGGTAGACACGCCATCTTGAGGGGGTGGTGGGTTACACCCGTCCGGGTTCAAATCCCGGCTTCGGCACCATTTCTCTCACCATAAATATTTGCAGGAAATCAATCGTCAGGCGCGGGAGAAGACCGTAAGCCGAGTTCTGTTTCGCACTTTGGTTACCCGCGGCGCGACGATGATCATTCATCTGGGACGCAGGTTACCCTGCGCCTCTAGCGACTCTACCCGAGAACATCGGACGGGCCGCCCTCAAGCGTTCTCCTATTTGGTCTTGCTCCGGATGGGGTTTACCATGCCTTTCCCGTCACCGGGAAAGCGGTGAGCTCTTACCTCGCCTTTTCACCCTTACCCCGCCAAAACGGGGCGGTATGTTTTCTGTGGCACTTTCCCTGGGGTCACCCCCGGTCGCCGTTAGCGACCATCCTGCCCTGCGGAGCTCGGACTTTCCTCCGACAGCTCAAGTCTGCCGGCGATCATCTGGTCTTCTCCGGCCTGAGTTGTAGTTTACACTTGATGGCAATTTGTTGCAAGCTGTCTTCTGGCCGCCGCCGTCTTGAGCCCCAAAAGAGTTGACATAAAATATTGTTCTTCCTATACTTCAAATATAAATTGCCAACCTCGATATGCAAACTAGGCAAAGGCATCGATTTTGATTGCGGCCCCTTTGCCCCGGAGATTTTCAGCGCCTGGCTTGTTTGGAAACAAAGCAGAAACAGGATAAAAAAATGAACAAAAATTCAAGAAAGGTCATCTGTCCGCTTTTAATCCTTTTCGTCATTGTCGCGGGCATTTTTTCGCTCTGGGGGTGCAAGAGCGCCAACAAACTAAATCCTCATGCTAACGCGCCCCAGGTGGTGGTTAATCCGGATACAATCCGCCTGGGTGTCGCCCATGTCATCGGCACAGAAATTGTTTTTGAAGGCGCCGGCTTTGAACCCGATGATTCCGTTTTTATCAGCCTGATCGGCCCCGATAATCTGCAGGTAACGATTGCCGATGGCAAGGTCTATCGCGATGGCACTTTTCAGGCCAAGGTTACCCCGCTTGCCAAGATCACCGGCCTTTTAAGGGCGAATATAACCGGCACCTATGGCGTGGATGGCACATACCATCAGATTCTGGTCATCACAAAGGACCCGCTCCCGCCGGGCGTGTATATCGCTCTCGCCAGCGGCATGATTTCGGACCAGCGGGCCGAAACAAAATTCACTATCAGAAAACCGGCGCTTAGAGACCGGATTAAAGACTGGCTCGGCGTAAAAATGGGCAAGATTCAGATTAAAAAGGATAATTACAGTTCCATCTGACGTAAAAAGAAAGAGCTCTAGAGGTGCGTAGATGACGGAAAACAAAATAAAACAAATCCTGATTAACGGACGCATGGTCGGCATTGTCGGCTGGGAGGAGGCACGGCAAAAAGTCTCTGATACACACAACAAAAAAGGCGAAGAGGATGTAAAAAAAGCGCTGCTTGCGGCGATTGCCAGCAAAAATTATATCCCCGCCGCCGCGCTGGATGATTACGGACAAGCCCTGCTGCGCGAATTTAAAAAAGAACAGGGACTACCGATAGAAGAAGAACCTCCCGCCGGACTGCGGATCGCCGTTTTAGGCGCGGGCTGCGCGCGCTGCGGCCAACTGGAGAACGATGTGCGGGAGCTGCTGGCGGAAATGAAAATAGCGGCCGACTTACAGCATATCACCGACGCAAAACAGATTGCCGCTTACGGAGTTATGGGCGCTCCCGCGCTGGTTATTAACAATAAGGTAGTCTCCGTGGGAGAAGTGCCGCCGAAGAGTAAAATCCGTCAATGGCTAATCGAAGCTTACCCACCACCCCTGAAATAAAGTTGACATCTTTTATAAATATAGTGCTGTTATTTCTGGCAGGTCGGACAAAAATAAGTTCCCCGCCCGGACTGTTTGATGCGCCGCACGGGCGAGCCGCAAAAGGGACAGGGACTTCCCGCTTTGCCGTAAACAGTAAGTTCGTGCTGATTATCGCCTTTCCGGCCGTATAAATCGCGCCAGTCGGAAATAGACGTGCCCCTTCTGGCAATCGCTTTCTTCAGGACGGATTTTGCCTGACGAATCATCTCTTGCCACTGCGCGTTTGTCAGTCGGCTTGCTTCTTTTTCCGGATGAATACCGCAGCGATGCAGAATCTCGCAGGCGTAAATGTTGCCGATGCCGCAAATAGCGTTTTGATCCATGAGCAAGGTTTTTATCTTGATTTTACGGCGCCCGTGGCGCTGCACCAACTCTTGCAGGTCAAAATCGCCGAAAATCTCGGCGCCGGTATTTTCTGGACACTTCCGGGCCACTCTGACCGTGGCAAACCGGCGTGGATCGACCAAAAAGACTTCTTTTCCTTCCAGGCTCATCTGCCAACGGGCATAGCGGGGCACCGCTGGTTCTGTCTGATCCAAAAGTCTCCCTGTCATCCGCAGGTGAATAAGCAGATAATAGCCGCCGTCCAGCTCGATATTGACGATTTTGCCACAGCGTCGCACGTTCATCACCGTTTTTCCGCGTAAATTGCCGAGCGGCGACAATTTTTTATCGAATATTCTGGTTTTTATAATTTTTTTGCCGCTGATTTCCCGTTGCAACTGCCGGCACAGCGTTTCTACTTCAGGTAATTCGGGCATTTTTAATATCCTTTTTCTCTTCCGGACTGATTGTTGGAACTTTTGATCTGCTTGTTACTAGAAATAATTACCTTTGACCATCTGTTTTTTATTTAAAACCGGCTTCCACTGTCTTCATCGACCTAATTTAACCTACGTGCGCCGTAATGAAACGCGGTTTTCAAAAAAATTAACGCTCTCCATGGCGAAAAACGCCGGATGCTGGCGCTTGCCACGACTTGATAAGCGCGAAATTCATCCGCGCGGAGCGTTCATGCGCAAATTTTTTGTTCGAAACGGCGTTTCTGCCGCGCGCCCAGCCCAAAAATTCCTCATTCAAGCCGCGAGACAACCTCTTAACCCGTACTTTTGCACAGTGACGGCGCGCAAAGACGTTGATTTAGCGACGACACGCGCCGATTTTTGCCGAATTCATCATCAACGCGTGGAAAAAATCGCCGTGCCGCTCCATCATCACGCTCAAAACGGCATATTCGTGCCGCGGAAAATGTCGCGAAAGACAAATCGACACGATGAAAATGAGGAAACGCGCGCGCGTCATGAACCAGATCAGAGCAGTTTTTTAAAAAAATTTTTCATTTTTTGAAAAAAAATGTTGACAAATTTTTTTATTTGCTTACATTCAGAAATTAAGTTTGAAAATTTTTTTGCAAGGAAAAAATTTTTGGAGGACGCAACAGTCCGGAAGGAGAAAAAGATGGAAAACGAGACCCTGTTCACTGAGGAGGCCGAGCCTCCTGGTCGCAAGACCGGTCTTGTTAAAATGGAAAATGAAGTGATCGACTTTTCTTCGCTGGTCGCAGCCGCTCCGCAGACGCAGACAGTGAAACAAAAGTCCGACAGAATTTTATTTCCTTTTAAAGATTCCGCACGCTCCCGACTCTTCCGCAAAAAATATTATCCCGACATCACCCGCTTCGAATGGTTCGACTGGCACTGGCAATTGCGCCATGCCATACGCGATGTGCAAACACTTTCACGCATGCTTGTTCTTTCTGACAGCGAGCGGCAGGCCATGCTGCATCATGCCGGTTCATTGCCCGTTTCGATTACACCCTATTACGCAAGTCTTCTGAATTACAGGGATTCTTCCTCTCCTTTGCGCCGCTGCGTCGTGCCGGTAATGGACGAATGTCTGCACACTGCGGGCGAAGAAGAAGATCCGCTCAACGAAGACGCGGATTCACCCGTGCCCGGAATCGTGCACCGCTATCCGGATCGCGTTCTTTTTTTAGTCACCGATTCCTGCTCAACCTACTGCCGTTACTGCACTCGTTCGCGCATCATCGAGCGCAGTAATCAGCATCTGATCGATCTTGATAAGTGGGAGCGCGCGATATCCTATATCGAAAACAACACGAACATCAGAGACGTTCTGCTTTCCGGCGGCGATCCCCTGACTTTGTCCGACAACAAGCTCGAATGGCTTTTAGGGCGACTGCACAAGATTCGTCACGTGGAATTGCTGCGCATCGGCACCAAAGTACCGGTTGTCCTACCACAGCGCATCACCCCGGCGCTTACCGCCATACTGAAAAAATACCACCCCCTGTGGATGAGCATTCATATCACCCATCCCGATGAACTGACGCCCGAGATGAGCACCGCCTGCATCCGGCTGGCCGACGCGGGAATTCCGCTGGGCAGTCAAACGGTGCTTCTGGCCGGCATTAACGATGATGTCGAAACTATGACCAGACTGGTGCACGGACAACTGCAAATCAGAGTACGTCCTTATTATCTGTATCAGTGTGATCCTATTCCCGGCTCATCCCACTTCCGCACGCCAATCAGCAAAGGCCTTGAAATCATTCAAGGATTGCGTGGTTACACCACGGGTTACGCCGTTCCTACATATGTTGTAGACGCGCCTGGCGGAGGCGGAAAAATTCCGCTGCTTCCCGAATACGCCATCGGTTGGGACAAGGGTGATTTGCTCCTGCGCAATTATGAGGGTAACATCTTCCGCTATCCGGACAATCACGCCGAGCAGAAAGATATCCATTAATAATGGTGAAACAGCGCGAGGGAGGGTTCTTCTTTCCTTATTATATATGGCTGCAAAGAGAATAAAGGTCGGCCTGACGTATGATTTACGCGACGACTACCTAAAAGAAGGATACTCCCCCGAAGAAATCGCCGAATTCGACTTCCCCGGTACTATTGACGCGTTGGAAAAAGTTATCCTGGAACTCGGCTTTCAGCCGGAGAGGATAGGCAATGTCAAAGCGCTTATACGACGTGTTGCGGCGGGAGAGCGCTGGGATCTTGTCTTCAACATCGCGGAAGGTATGTACGGATTCGGACGCGAAGCGCAGGTTCCCGCCATTTTGGACGCCTATAACATTCCTTATACCTTTTCCGACCCGCTGGCGCTCACTCTCACCCTGCATAAGGGCATTACCAAGCATATTATCCGTGATTTAAAAATTCCCACGCCTGACTTCTTTGTTGTTGAATTCCTTGATGATTTAGACCGGGTTCGTCTGCCTTACCCTCTTTTTGCAAAACCTGTCGCCGAAGGAACAGGAAAAGGGATAAACTCCTCTTCAAAGATTAACACCCAACAGGAACTCCGGCAAGTCTGCCCGCATCTCTTAAAAACGTATAATCAGCCGGTGCTTCTGGAAACGTATCTGCCGGGCAGAGAATTCACCGTGGGCATACTGGGGTCGGGCAAGGAGGCGCGCGCGCTGGGGGCGATGGAAATTATTCTCAACCCGGAAGCGGAGAAAAACGCCTACTCCTATGAAAATAAGGAACGCTGTGAAGAATTGGTGCAATACGCGCTGGCCGATGACGAGGAGGCGCGCCGCGCGATGGACGTCGCGCTTATGGCCTGGCGCGGGCTGAATCTCAGGGATGCCGGGCGCGTCGACCTGCGTTCTGACGCGGCGGGCGTGCCCAATTTCATGGAAGTCAACCCTCTTTCGGGGTTGCACCCCCACCATTCGGACCTACCGATACTTTGCACCAAGCTGGGCATAAGCTATCATGAACTGATCAGCTCAATAATGCAGTCCGCCCTGCGACGAGCAGGCAGCTGAGCGTTTCTTTGGTTTACAATGAAAAAAGTGGTCATTCTACATAGTGATATTGCCGCGGACGCGCCGGAAGACGAACTGGATTGCCTACGGCAGGCCGAAGCCATCGCCGCCGCCGCACAAAAACATCATTACGAGCCGGTGCTTCTGCCGATCGCGCTGGATTTAAATTCAACCGGCGCGAAGCTGCGCGCCCTGAAACCGTCCGTTGTTTTTAATATTGTGGAAACTATAGCCGGCCGGGGCTCGCTTATCCATCTTGCCTGCGCTTTGCTCGATTACCTGCAAATTCCTTATACCGGCTGTCCTACGGAGGCGATGTTTATCTCCTCCAATAAGCCGCTGGCTAAAAAAATGATGCGCCGCGCCGGCATTGCCACGCCGGACTGGCTGGAACAAGACGGATCTTTATTTCAGGAAACAAAAGCCGAACAATATATAATCAAGTCCACCTGGGAACACGCCTCCATCGGCCTGGATGAAACGTCGCTTATCAAGCGTACAAGCGACGCGGAAATGCTGGCTCAGATGAAGAGTCGCCGGGCAAAATTAGGCGGCTCTTGTTTTGCCGAGGCTTTCATTGACGGTCGTGAATTCAATGTCGGGCTGATCGCGGAAAAAGGCCGCGCGCGGGTTCTGCCCATAGCGGAAATGCTTTTCCGCGATTACGCGCCGGACAAACCGAAGCTGGTGGACTATCGCGCAAAATGGGCGGCGGATTCGTTTGAGTACAACAACACCATCAGAAAATTTGCTTTCGCCCCCGCGGAGAAACCGTTAATGGATTCCCTGCGGGAGATATCCCTGCGCTGCTGGGAACTCTTCGGCTTGCGCGGGTACGCGCGGGTTGATTTCCGCGTGGATAGCGGCAACAAACCATGGGTGCTGGAAATCAACGCTAACCCCTGCATCTCACCGGACGCTGGTTTTGCCGCGGCGCTTACGGAAGCGGGAATCGAATATCATGAAGCCATCGGGTTGATTTTAGAAGACGCGATGAAATAATATGAAGGAGTAGTATTTGTCGTGCTAAAAACGGTTGTTTTTCTTTTCTTTTCTAATTTGTTTATGACTTTCGCCTGGTACGGACATTTGAAAAATCTCAATAACAAACCGCTGATGTTTGTGATCGTTTTCAGCTGGGGGATAGCGTTTTTTGAGTACGTGCTGCAGGTCCCCGCCAACAGAATCGGCTTTCAGTATTATAGTCTTTGCCAGCTGAAAATTATCCAGGAAGTGATCACCATGATCGTTTTCGCCGCTTTCGCCGTGTTATATATGAAACAGCCCGTGCGCGCGAATTTCCTCTGGGCGGGACTTTGCCTGGTCGGGGCAGTATACTTCATGTTTCGTGACGGACTGCCGCAACATTAAAAAACATGGAAGAAATTAAATACAGAAGGCGGATAAAACCGACGGATGTCGCAGCGATTGAAGAAATTGTCCGCGCGAGCGGTTTTTTTTCCACGGCGGAAACAGAAATCGCCGTGGAACTGGCGCAAGAGAAACTTGAGCTTGGCTCTGATAGCTCCTATGAGTTTCTCTTTGCCGAAGATGCCGGCCGCGTCATCGGCTATGCCTGCTGGGGGCTTATTCCGGCGACCATGGGCAGCTATGATATCTACTGGATAGCCATCCAGCCCCAATTGCGAGGCAGGGGCATAGGCAAAAAACTGCTGACAGAAACGGAAAAAATAATCTTTGAAGCGGGCGGACGGCAGATTTATGTCGACACGTCTTCGCGTCAGCAATATGAACCGACACGCATTTTCTATGAAAAATGTGGTTATCATCAGGGAGCGCTGCTCAAAGATTTTTACGCTCCCGGCGACGGCAAAATTATTTACGTCAAAATCCTCAAATAACCGCTAACATGCGCGTTTGTTGATCGTCCGGACGATTTTAATCCTTGCAATTTTCCCCGTAATTGGCTAGAGGGCAGCCAATTTCTAGAAACGTTTGCGAACATTGACAGGAGGTTTTTCTCATGCGCTTGTTTCCTAGGGAGGAGAATTTTTTTGAGTTCTTTGAAGAGCTGGCCGACAAAATTGCCGAAGGCGGGCAGCTTTTTCTGGAAATGACCCAAAAAAAGGATTATTCCGAAACCATTGTCACCAAACTGAAACAGATCGAACACGAAGCCGACGGCATCACCCACAAAACCTACGAAAAAATGCACAAAACTTTCCTCACGCCGATTGACCGCGAGGATATCTACGCGCTGGTCAATAAAATGGACAGCATTATGGATGTCATAGAGGCCACGGCCGTGCGGATTTACCTATATAAAGTAAAAAATCCCTCCGATAAAATAATAATCCAGGCGCGCATTCTCAATGAAGCGATAAAGAAACTCAAAAGCATCGTTCATTCCATGCGGAACATGAAAAATTCCGAAATGATTCTTGACGGCTGCGTGGAAGTCAACACGCTGGAAAACGAAGGTGACATCGCCATCAGAACCATCATGGCCGAGCTTTTCGCGCAGGAAAAGGATCCCATTGAGCTGGTCAAATGGAAAGACATCTATCAGCTTTTGGAAGAGGCGATTGACGTTTGTGAAGATGTTTCCAACATTGTGGAAGGGATTGTCCTGAAACATGCTTGAGTCGGTAACTTTTGTTTTTCTTCTCGTGTTTATCGCCTTAATGTTTGATTTTCTCAACGGTTTTCATGACGCCGCCAATTCCATCTCCACTGTTGTTTCCACCCGCGTGCTTTCCCCGAAATTTGCTGTTATCTGGGCGGCTTTTTTCAATTTTTCCGCGGTTTTTTTTGTGGGAACGGCGGTCGCGCATACCGTGGGAAAAGGCATCATCCAGATTGATGTCGCCGATAATCTGGTTATCTTCTCCGCCCTGGGGGGCGCGATTATCTGGAACATCATCACCTGGTATTACGGCCTGCCCAGCAGTTCATCTCATGCCCTGATTGGCGGACTGATCGGTGCGGCTGTTTCCAAGGCAGGTGTCTCAACGCTGGTGTGGTCGGGCATCACTAAGACAACATTATTTATTGTTGTTTCTCCAGCCGTCGGCATGATCTTGGGATTTACCTTCATGGTTATTTCCATGAATCTGTGCCGCAACTCGAACATCGCCAAGACCGACAAGATTTTCCGCAAATTACAGCTTTTTTCCGCCGCTGTCTATTCGCTGGGGCACGGCATGAACGACGCGCAGAAAACAATGGGTATTATCGCCATGGCGCTTTTCAGCAAGGGTTTTCTGGGCGATACATTCCACATTCCGGTGTGGGTAATTATCGCCAGTTACTCGGTTATTTCGCTGGGCACAATGTTCGGCGGCTGGCGCATCGTAAAAACCATGGGCACGAAAATCACCAAACTGCAACCCATCGGTGGCTTTAGCGCGGAAACGGCCGCCGCGTGTTCCATTATCGGCGCGACCGTGAGCGGCATTCCCGTCAGCACAACGCATACCATCGCGGGCGCCATTGTCGGCGTGGGCGCGAGCAAAAGATTATCCGCCGTGCGCTGGGGCGTGGCCGGCAATATCATCTGGGCATGGATTCTGACCATTCCCATGTCCGCGATAATTTCTTCGCTTATATATTTTGCGGTCAAAATTCTTATCCTGTAGTCGCTCTGCCCAGAGAAATTAATATTGATAATTTTCTTTTTTTAACTTAAATGATTTCTGCGTCCGGTAATTATAAGATTTATCTGCTTTTTTCACGCGGCGCAGGCCCAAGGGAGACATAAAATATATGGCGGTGAAAACTCTGCCCTTTACCAAAAAACAAATAGAAAAAATCATAGAAAAGTTTCCCACGCCTTTTCATCTCTACGATGAAAAGGCAATCAGAGAAAACGCCCGCGATTTTAAACAGAGTTTTTCCTGGAACAAAGGCTTTAAAGAGTTTTTCGCCGTGAAGGCAGCGCCTAACCCTTATCTGATGAAAATCCTGAGCAAAGAAGGATTCGGCGCCGATTGCAGTTCCCTGCCGGAGCTTCTTCTGGCCGAAAAGACCGGCATCACCGGCGAGGAAATCATGTTTTCTTCCAACGATACGCCGGCGGAGGAATTTGTCAAAGCCAGGCAGATGGGCGCGATAATCAACCTTGACGACATATCGCACATTGGGTTTCTGGAGACACATGCCGGTCTCCCGGAGTTGATTTGCATGCGTTACAATCCGGGACCGCTGAAAAAAGGCAATGTCATTATCGGGCATCCGGAAGAGGCGAAATACGGCTTCACGCGCGAGCAGTTATTCGCGGGATATAAAATATGCAGGGATAAAGGAGTGCGGCGTTTCGGCATTCACGCCATGGTCGCATCCAACGAGCTTGACGCCAATTACTTTGTGGAAACAGCCCAGATTCTTTTTGAACTGGTGGCGGAAATTTCCCGGAAGCTTAAAATCCGCTTTGAATTTGTCAACCTCAGCGGCGGCGTGGGCATTCCTTACCTTCCTCAACAGGAGCGCATTGATCTGGCTGCGATGAGCCGCGGCGTAAAAAGCAAATATGAGGAAATTATCGTGGCCGGCGGCGTGGGCCCGCTTAAAATATTCACCGAGTGCGGCCGCTATATTACCGGGCCCTATGGCTATCTGGTCTCCCGCATCCTGCACATTAAAGACACTTACAAGAAATTCGCGGGGCTTGACGCCAGCATGGCCAACTTAATGCGTCCGGCCATTTACGGCGCTTATCACCATATCACGGTTATGGGGAAGGAAAACATGCCGCATAATATCGCCTACGACGTTACCGGTTCGCTTTGCGAGAACAACGATAAATTCGCCATCGACCGCCTGCTGCCGGTGCTGGAGCCCGGGGATATCGTCGTCATCCATGACACCGGCGCGCACGGTCACGCCATGGGTTTCAACTACAACGGAAAACTGCGTTCCGCGGAATTGCTGCTGAGAGATGACGGCTCTGTTGTACAGATAAGGCGCGCCGAAACAGTAGATGATTACTTCGCCACGCTGGATTTCGCGGGACTCGCTAAATTCAAGGCCTAAAAAATTTTTTTTCGGCAATCAGGGCAGGGGTGACTTTTTGCCGGTGAGTTTTTCGAAGGCCACGCCGACAATCATTGTCTTTTGGATGATTTCTTCCGGGTAGTTATAACTGCCGGCGCCGGCGTATTTTCCCATCAACTTGTTGAGTACTTTAACTTTCTGCGCAGCGTCAGTCACAAAAAAGGCGCGGCCGTAACCGATGACACTCAGATATTTCATTCCCCAGTCACAGGGATTTTTACCCGCGATAATCTCGGTATCCACGTCCATTTGAAAACAGACATTTGTGTTGCTGCGCAGAATATCGATTTTCTTTCCCCGACGCGCGCAGTGGAAATAAAGATGATCGCCCGCTACAACAAAATTAACCGGCACAATATACGGCTTTGCGCCATCCATCATGGCCACGCGGCAGATCTGCGCCCGGCGCATGATATCAGCAATTTCCGCGGAATCGGTAATTTCTTTTTCCCGGCGGTTCATCGTCATGGGCGCAGCATAAAGCTAAACATCAAATATTGCAATATTCTCGCCGCTTATGTTATTAAATAAATCCGTGTTCGGTTGACAGGCACCGCTTCTGGCAACTTTACAAGAGGGTTAGATGAAAGAATTTGATAAGTCGATAATCAATGATTTTCGACATGGTATCGCTCTGGCGCTTCTTGCGCTTTTCGCCATTTTCTTCTTTTGGTCAAATCTGGAAAGGCTCGAATATGGATTATATGATTTGGGCTCGCGCCTGCGGGCCAAGCCCGCTTCTTCCGCGGTGAGTATCATTGCCATAGACGACAGAAGCATTGCCAATTTCGGCCCCTGGCCCTGGCCCCGTTCCTATATTGCCTTTATGATTGACATGCTCGACGCTTACGGGGCCAGGGTGATCGGCCTTGATCTTATTTACGCCGGCAAAGACATGAACCACGGCCTCAGGGAAGTCACCAACATCATTAAAACCATTGAAAATAATCCGCAATATTCCCGCAAAAATATCAGCACGATAATTTTGCTCTCCGCGCTCAAAGACGCTCAACAGCGGCTGGATAACGACGCCATTCTGGCCAACTCCCTCGCCACGAGTAAAAAGGTGCTGCTGCCCGTGCTTTTCGATCTGGATAGTCAGAAAAAGAATGATACCTTAAAAAGTCTGCCTGATTACCTCGCGGGCAATTCACTTTTCCCTTATCCGCCAGACAAAAGTATCACCACCTCAGCCATTACCGCACCGATAGAGCCTTTCGCGCGCGAGGCTTCGCGCCTGGGGCATATAAATATTATTCCGGAAAGAGACAACGTGGTGCGCGGCGAGCGGCTCTTTATTAGATACCAAAACAGAATATTTCCATCGTTTGCCCTGCAGGCCGCGCTGGCTTATCTGAATATGGATTTGCCGGATATTAACTTCGGCAAGACAATTGACGTGGGAACGAAAAAAATCCCCCTGATCAATGGTAACATGCATATCGCCTTCAAGCGCGATATTCCTTATTATGAGTTTATCGATGTCATTAATAAAAAAATACCCGCGGAATCTTTCCGCGATAAAATTGTCATCATCGCGCCGAGCACCGCCGCCCTGGGCGAATTGCAGGAAACGCCCGTTGCCTACAATGTTCCCTCGGTGAAAATTACCGCCAACGTTATCGATAATATCTTAAGCGAGGATTATGTCGTACGGCCGGATTGGGCGCCGGCTTTGGAACTGGCGATGATTTTCTGTTTCGGACTTTATATCGCGCTGATTATTCCGCGCCTGACGGCTTTTGCCGGCGGAATAACAACATTAGCCATCGCCGCGGCGTGGATCGGCGCCAGTCTGTATCTTTTTGCGGCTTACGGCTACTGGATCAAGGCAGTTTATCCCGCTTTTGTCCTGCTGATGAGTTTCATTATTATTGTCTCCAAAAGATATGAGGTTGCCCCGAAAACCTGATAAATACTTAGACTTTTTTCTGGCTCTCGGCTTTGCACTGTGATAAAGCCGTGGCAAATTTGCTCATTTTTGCTGCTTTTCTCACGCCCAGCGGTAAAAGCATGGTGATGATTGGTGAAAAATAACCGGCCCATAGGAGTGTTTGATTCCGGCATCGGCGGACTGACCGTTGTGCGTTCATTGATGGAACGCCTGCCTTTTGAAAACATTGTTTATTTCGGAGACACCGCGCGCGTTCCCTACGGCATCAAATCGGTGGAAACAATTAACCGCTACGCCTCTCAAATCACGGAATTCCTCTTAAAGAAAGACGTCAAGCTGTTGATCGTCGCCTGCAACACGATGGCGGCGGTAGCTTTTCAGGCAATCAAGGATATCTCCACCGTGCCGGTGCTAGAAGTCATCGACGCCAGCGCACGCAATGCCGTGGAGCAAAGCCGCGTGAAATCCATCGGCGTTATCGGCACGCCGGCCACCATCAACTCCAACGCTTACGCCCGCGCTATACGCCTGCTGGACAATAAAGTAAGAATATTTTCGCAGGCCTGCCCGCTTTTCGTGCCGCTGGTGGAGGAAGGACTGCTGGACCATCGGGCAACAAAACTGATTGCGAAAGAATATTTAAAGCCGCTTCTGGCCGAAAAAATCGATACGCTGGTGCTGGGGTGCACGCACTATCCTTTGCTCAAACCGCTGCTGCAGGAACTTGTAGGAAACCGGATCAAGCTGATCGATTCGGCCCAAGCCATGGCCGGCATCGCCGCGGATTTGATAGAAAAACAAAAAATCAGCAATCAAGGCGGTGAAGAACCTGACTACGTTTTTTACGTGAGTGATGTGCCGTACCGTTTTCAGGCTATTGGAGAAAAGTTTCTGGGGCGCAAATTCGGCCGCGTGGAAGTGGTAAACATTTAATCCTAGCGCGAGGAATTTCATCTTTATGAAAATATTACTGGCCGGTTATAATATTGATTACGAACTGCTGCGCGAACTGAAAGAGAAAAGCGGCATCAGCGAAGATTTAACTCCGGAAACAATTTCCGCGGCCTACGCGCGCATCAGCCGCAGCCCCAAACCGGTTGACGAACTGCGCCTTGTTGCCCGCGCCGAGGTGGAAAAAGCGCGCCAGTCCAACCGCAATATCGTTTTTGAAATGGGACACAGCTCGATTGCCGAACACGCAGTTTTCAATATCGACGTGCTCGGTGTCTCGCGCCTGCTGGTCGAAGAAATTGAAAAATTCCGTCTTTGTTCCTTCACGGAAAAATCACAGCGCTATGTTCTGTTTGACAAGGATTTTATTCTGCCGGAAGAAATCGGGAAGGCTGGCCTCACCAATCTTTTTGCCGAAACAATCGCAACGCAAAACGATTATTATCAACAGCTTTATCAACAGCTTAGGCCGTTCGTTCTTGAACAAAATAAGGAACTTGCCAATGATCCTGCCAATAAATCCATGCTGGAGGGCTGGGCCAAGGAAGACGCGCGATATGTGATTTCGCTGGCAACCCAGACCCAGTTGGGCATGACCATCAACGCCCGCAATCTGGAACTGATGCTAAGAAGACTGGCCGCGCTGCCTCTGGCCGAAGCGCATGAATACAGTGAAAAATTATACGGCGCGACGAAAGACATCGCGCCGTCCCTCATCCGCTATACGCGAGCGACGGATTACGATAAACTCACCAGAAAAAATCTCGGGCAAAAAGCTGGGTTGATTTTTCCACGCGACGCGCGAATCAACAAACAAAAAAAACAATCAGACGTAAATCTCCTGCACGCGACAGCGGATGCCGACACTATAATTGCCGCGGCGCTGCTTTTCTCCGCTTCCGATAACGATTACGCGCGCTGCCTGAAATTGGCCAAAAAACTGCCGCCTAAAGAAAAGAGAAGTCTTTTCCATACGGCTTTCGCACTCATGCAGCCGCATGACGCGGCGCTGCGCGAACTGGAAAATGTTGATCTGCATTTTGAGCTCATTGTCAGCTCCAGTTGTTTTGCCCAGTTGAAAAGGCACCGGATGGCGACAATCATCACTCAGGATTATGATCCCACGCTGGGCGTCACCGTTCCTCCTTCGGTGCGGAAGATCGGCCAGCAGAAAAAATTTCTGGAAATCATCCGGCAGAGCGAAAAAGCGTATGAGCAGATACGGAAAAAATCATCACTGGCCGCCGCTTACGTTCTGACCAACGCACACCGTAAACGAGCGCTGATGAAACTCAACGCGCGCGAAATGTATCACCTGTCGCGCCTGCGCGCGGATTCTCACGCGCAGTGGGATATTAGAAAACTCACCGAAGACATGCTTAAGGAAGCGAAAAAGATTATGCCTTTGACGCTTGCGCTAGCCTGCGGCAAAGATGCCTTCGCGGCGCTTTACCAAAAGACTTTCGCGCGCGGATGACATAAACCGCCAAATATCATTTTCATGACCGATAAAAATAATTTTCCCGTTCTTCTGGCCGTAACACTAAGCGCGTTTCTCACGCCGTTTATGGGCTCGGCGCTCAATGTCGCGCTTCCTTTGATCGGCAAAGAATTTTCCATGACCGCGCTGGCTTTAAGCTGGGTGGCTTCTTCTTTTTTGCTGGCCGCCGCGATCACATTGGTTCCCGTGGGCAGACTGTCCGATATTTACGGGCGCAGAAGGATATTTCTTTATGGCGCGCTTGTCTTTACCGTTTCCTCCTCTTTGTGCATCTGGTCGCCCAATGCCGACATGCTGATCTTTTTGCGCGTCTTTCAGGGCATCGGCGGAGCGATGATTTTCAGCACCGGCACGGCGCTTTTGATTTCCGACTACCCGGTAAACAAGCGCGGCAGAATTCTGGGGATTAATCTGGCCGCGGTTTACACTGGCCTCACTTTCGGGCCCTTCGCGGGCGGCCTGCTCACCGAGCATTTCGGCTGGCGCTACGTTTTTCTTTTTTCCGCTCTTTTGGGCGTAATCATCACCCTGATTATGGCGCGGATTGCAGGGCAGGAAAGGCCCACCGCCAAAGGCGAATCTTTTGATTTTACCGGTTCGGTTTTATACGGTATGTCCCTTTTTGCTGTTATGTACGGTTTCTCGCTGCTGCCCGCCTCCACGGCCGCGGTGTTTATCATTCTGGGTATTATCTGTCTGATCGGTTTTATCACGCGTCAGTTGAACATTCCCTATCCGTTACTAGATATTCATCTTTTTTTGGATAATCGAGTTTTTGCCTTTTCCAATCTGGCGGCGCTGATCAATTACTGCGCTACGTTCGCGGTGACTTTTTTGCTGAGTATTTATCTGCAGCAGGTAAAAATGCTCTCGCCCGCGCAGGCCGGTTTTGTTTTGGTCGCGGAGCCTATCGTTCTGGCCGTTTGTTCTCCTTTTGCCGGCAGGCTTTCCGACCGCTTTGAGCCGCAGCTGATCGCTTCTATCGGCATGGCGCTTACCGTTATCGGCCTGTGCCTGCTACTTTTTATCGCGCCGGAAACTTCCCTCAGCTACATTATCGCCTGCTTGATTCTGCTGGGCGTGGGCTTCGCGCTTTTTTCATCGCCGAATGTGAACGCCACAATGAGCGCCGTGGGTAATAAGTTTTACGGCGTCGCTTCCGCGACGCTGGCCACCATGCGCATCACCGGCCAGATGTTTTCCATGGGCATTACCATGCTTGTTTTTGCTTTCATTTTAGGGCAGCATGCAATAGCCGACGCGGAAGATCTGCTGCTGATTAAAAGCGCGCGGATAATTTATTTAATTCTGGCCTTCATCTGCGTATGCGGCGTATTTTTTTCCGCGACGCGCGGCAAGGTGCATAAATGAAAGCAAATATAACCTCGCTGATTATTGGTCTTTCCGCCGGAATTTTCGGCGGTCTGGTCGGCCTCGGCGGCGGTCTGATTATGATTCCGCTGATGTGCATTTTTCTGCAACTAGGCCAACATAAAGCGCACGGCACAAGCCTGGTGGCCCTGGTTTTTACGGGAATCAGCGGCGCGATTATTTATGGTATAAATGGCTCCGTGGATTACAAGGCGGCCGCGGCGCTGGCCGCCACCGCGATTTTTACCGCGCATTTCGGCGCGCGCTACGCGCATTCCATAGCGGAATGGCGGTTAAAAAAATATTTCGGCTTTTTTTTAATTTTCGTTTCTCTTCTTTTATTGCTTAAGCCGCATTTGCCAGCCGTTGCTGTTTTTACCTCGTTTTGGCCGCAAATAATCATTTTATTGCTCGCGGGCGCCGCCACCGGCTTTCTCTCCGGCATGATGGGTGTGGGCGGCGGCACGATTATGGTACCGGTAATGGTTTTGCTTGCCGGATTCAGCCAGCATCTGGCGCAGGGAACATCGCTTCTGGTCATGGTTCCGGCCGGCGCCGTCGGCGCGTTTACCCACTGGAAACTGGGCAATGTGCAAAGCGATATTCTTTACGGCCTGATTCCGGGAATTCTTATCGGAGCTTATCTGGGTGGAGCATTCGCTCATTTCCTCAGCGACAGCGCGCTGCGGCTTGTTTTTATTGTAATTTTGATTGTTTTAGGTCTGCGCTACGCGCAGGTCCGTTCGCCTGAATAAAAACACGTATGATCCGACGGTGCGCACAAAAGGATTTTGCGGAAATTCTGGCCATTATCAATGACGCGGCTCAAGCTTACGAAGGCGTTATCCCCGCCGACTGCTGGCGTGAGCCCTACATGACCGCCGAATATCTGTGCCACGAAATAGATGACGGTGTTGATTTTTGGGGATGGGAAGAAAAAGGAAACCTTGCCGGCGTAATGGGCATTCAGGACAAAGGCGATGTTACGCTTATCCGCCACGCTTACGTCCGGACGATTTTGCGCAATCAAGGCATCGGCACAAAACTGCTGCAAAAGCTGCAAACCATGACCGAAAAAACTATTCTTATCGGCACCTGGGCGGCGGCGGACTGGGCGGTATCTTTTTATGAAAAAAACGGCTACCGGCTGGTATCAACGGAAGAAAAAGATCGTCTGCTGAAAAAATATTGGAAGATTCCTGCCCGCCAGATCGAAACGTCGGTGGTGCTGCGCCGCGAAAAGGAAACGTAACGCTCTATTCTCCCTTTTAACGCACGGCCGTTTTTCTTTTCATTTTGTTATCGGGCGTCTGTTCAAGGGCCAGATACGGCGACCAGCGGGCATCCAGACCAGCGGGGGGAACATTTTCATATTCCCGGCAAAACATCACCCAGATCTGTTCAAGCGCTGCGCGCAGAGCAGCTTGAGCTTCCGGGGTAAAGTCCGCGGCCCCTTTTAAAAATTCATCTAAAAAAACATCGCGGTAACCTTCCATTTTATAAGGCGGTTCCGATTCACCCCGGCGCAGCGTGCCGAAGAATTTTTGCGCCTCGGCGCGCGATAGGGGCGCAAATGAAGGCTCCAGCTGCAACACATGGCGCGCCCAGCGGTTAAACAAGAACGGATAAATTTTTTCAGAGGAAATATCTTGCTTTTTTTCAAGGGGAGCAAGGCGTGTCAGCATTTCATCAAGAGCCTCTACTTGCTCAAGTAGTGTTTGCGTTTTTCGTAAATCGTCGAGACATTCAAAATGCCGGTATCGCGGCGCCGCTGCCTGAACATCATAATACAGCGGATGCGTGAACAATAATCCTTCCAGCGCTTCGCTCCAGGGGCTTCCCCAGAAATCAACGCCCTTGCCGATTCGTCTCACCCAGCTTTGGCTGTGCCAGCGTTTGCAGCGCCATTGCAATTTCACCGCTAAGCCGAAACCGACGCGGAAAATCGTCTGCAGAGAATATCGATAAAGCAAAGCGGCGGCCCCATCGGGGTCTTGCCCGCAGACATCCTGCACGGCGACATGCAAATAGCCTGCCGCCTGCCGGCCGATGCGACGAAGATCGTCGTAATCGCCAATTGTCGAAAACGACGCGGCGGCAATCAGTGTGTTGCATAAGGCCGCAAATTCCACGCGCAGACGATCAATCTGCAAAGGATCGGAAATGCGGGTCAGCGCCTCCGTCAAAAGCGGAAAATTTTCCAAGCTGGCAAACGGCGCCATGGGCATCAGGCTTTTTTCTCCCGCGGAAACCACCGCCCCCGGCAACAAAATTTTTGTTTCGCGCTGAAGCGCTGTTTTGTCGAGCGGCGCAAAAATAACCATGGCTTCATCCGGCGGCAAAAAGCCGTATTCCGCCAGACGGTTACCGCGCTGACGATAAAGCTCTTCCTCCGTTTCCGCGGGAATCCGGGCCGCCAGACTCAGCAAAAGCGACCGGTATAAGGGATAATCGGCATGAGCCAGCGCGCGCAAGATATTTTCGAGAGCATGGGCGTCTGTCCCGTCTTTTGCTTTAATATAAAAAGCGCCGTCCAATGTAAAGTAACCGGGCGGCACTTCCCAGTCGTCGTCATCCTGCTGTCGAAAAATAATTTCGGTTTGACGCAACAGTACCAACGACGCCAGCTCCGTTTGTTCTTTATAAACCCATTTGGCCAAGCGTGTAGGATCGGCGCGCAACAGCCGTCCGAACCAGATTAGCGCTTTTTGCGTTTCCGGCAAATCTTTGGCCCAAACTTCGAGATCCAGCAGATACTGCCATTGGTCGGCTGACGCTAACCGCAGAAGCTCCACAGCATCGTCTTCGCCTACGCGTTTGACCATCCAATAGAAATCATCCGAGGATAAGCCTTGGATAAATGCCGCGGGATTTTCTTTCTCCAGCACAGATTTCAGCAGTTCGCTTCCGGAAAGAGAAAGCAACTCTCGCAGGACTTGATATTTTTCGAGTGGCTGATGTTGTTGAAGATTTGTCATACACCTGACATTCTCCGCTTGTGGCGCCTGCGCCGGTATTTTGCCCGGCGCAGGCACGCTGCCCGCAAAAATCTTAGTAATCGTAATCGCCCATATCGGGAGGTGTTGCGGGCGCAGGCGTCTTCTTCTTGGGTTTTTCCGCAACCATTGCCTCGGTCGTCAACAGCAATGACGAAACGGACGCGGCATTCTGCAGCGCGAATCGCGCCACCTTCGTCGGATCGATGATTCCGGCCTTCACCAGATCATCGTATTCGCCGGTTTCCGCGTTGAAGCCGTTGTTGCCTTTGAGTTCTTTTACTTTTTCCACGACAATCGTGCCTTCATAACCGGCATTGACCGCGATCTGGCGCAGCGGCGCTTCCAAAGCCTTGCGGACGATATCCACGCCCTGTTGCTCCTCGCCGCCAAGGTCGATATTATTCAATGCTTTAAGCGCCCGCAGGTAAGCCACGCCGCCGCCGGGAACAATCCCCTCTTCCACCGCCGCCTTGGTGGCATTGAGCGCGTCCTCAACGCGAGCTTTCTTTTCTTTCATCTCCACTTCCGTCGCCGCCCCGACTTTAATCACGGCCACGCCGCCAACGATTTTGGCCAGCCGTTCCTGCAGTTTTTCACGGTCATAATCGGAAGTTGTTTCTTCAATTTCGGCGCGAATCTGTTTGATGCGACCTTCGATCTCCGACCGCTTGCCTGCGCCTTCGACAATCGTCGTATTGTCCTTGTCAATAGTCACCTTTTTGCACTGCCCCAGATCCTTGAGCGTGGCGTTTTCCAGTTTGACGCCGAGTTCTTCGGAGATCACATGGCCACCCGTGAGTATGGCGATATCCTGAAGAATCGCTTTGCGCCGGTCGCCGAATCCTGGCGCTTTAACTGCCGCGCATTTCAGTGTGCCGCGGATTTTATTGACCACGAGCGTGGCTAATGCTTCGCCTTCCACATCTTCCGCGATAAGCAAAAGCGCCTTGCCCATTTTGGCGATTTGCTCTAGCAGGGGCACCATATCTTTCATGTTAGAAATCTTTTGCTCATGCAGCAGAATGTAAGGCTCTTCAAGCACCACCTCCATCTTCTCGGCATTGGTAACGAAGTAGGGAGAAATATAACCACGGTCGAACTGCATGCCTTCCACGATTTCCAGCGTGGTTTCCATTCCCTTCGCTTCTTCGACGGTGATGACGCCGTCCTTGCCTACCTTATCCATCGCCTCGGCGATCATGTCGCCGATGGTTTTGTCGTTGTTGGCCGAAACAGTTCCCACCTGGGCAATCTCGTTTTTATCGGCGATTTTTTTCGATGACTTTTTCAGATCTTCGACCACCGCCTCGACGGCCTTATCGATACCGCGCTTAAGCAGCATCGGGTTGGCGCCGGCCGCGGTCAACTTTGCTCCTTCCTTGTAGATCGCCTGTGCCAGCACGGTGGCCGTAGTCGTACCGTCGCCTGCCTTGTCCGATGTTTTCGAAGCGACTTCTTTCACCATCTGCGCGCCCATGTTTTCAAACTTGTCTTCAAGCTCTATTTCCTTGGCAACCGTTACCCCGTCCTTGGTGATTTGCGGCGTGCCCCAGGACTTTTCGATCACTACATTGCGTCCTTTCGGCCCCAGAGTAACCTTAACCGCGTTGGCCAGGGTATCCACGCCCCGGGCAATTTTTTGCCGCGCCTCGACGTCATATTTGATTTCTTTTGCCGACATGAACTTGCACCTCCTCGTTTAAGATTCCAATACCGCGAGAATATCGCCTTCTTTCAGCATAACATACTCCTCGCCTTCAATTTTGACATCCGTGCCGCCCCATTTTGAGAACAAAACTTTGTCTCCTTTCTTTACTTCGGGCGTGATCCGTTTGCCTTCTTTATCGCGCCGGCCCGGTCCCACCGCCAAAACTTTGCCTTCTTGGGGCTTTTCCTTGGCCGTATCCGGAATAATAATTCCGCCGGGCGTCTTTTCTTCGCTTTCCAGACGAGAAACAATCACCTGATCATGTAAAGGTTTGATATTCATGACTTTCCCTCCAAAAATAAATTAACTTAATCACTTATCAAGCCGGCTGATTTACGCTCCCGAAAATTCCAGGCAATGCCGGCAAAAAAAGAAAAGGAGCCTCCCCGTTAGAGGAGGCTCCTTCTTTTAAGCTGTTTTAATCGCGATTTTTTTCCCGACTTTAGAGCCTTCCATCCAGGGCAGCGTAACAGTCAAAACGCCGTTTTTAAACTGGGCTTCGGCCTTTTGCTGGTCAATGCCTTCGGGAAGAGGCACCACCCGGTGGAAAGAACCGTATCGGGATTCTTTATACCAGTAGCCGTCGCTCTTTTCTTCCCGGTCATCTTTTTTCTCGCCGCGAATGGTCAAAGCATCCGGAGTCAGGTCAACTTCGATATCCTTTTCTTCAAGACCAGGCAACTCAGCTTTAACTTTAAGTTCTTTATCGTCTTCACAAACATCAATATTCGGCTCAAAGCCAAGCGTCCTGAATCCGGAAAAAGGGCTCAAACCGAAGTCGTTGAAAAAATCATCAAAAATTTTATTCATTTCGCGCTGGAGAGGCAAGAACGGAGTCTCCTGGGCTTGGCGCAGGGCTTTTCCGTTCTTACGCCGTACGCTAGGCAACAGATTTTTAAACATATCCATTCCCCCTTTCTACGCTTAATTATGTAAAGGTATAATATTATTGGTTAAATAACTATTGCAGTGTAAAAATAATCATGCGGGGAAAAATGTCAAGAGTCTCGCGCGAGCGCCGGACTTAAGTTAAAAAATCTGATAAAAACAGAAGTTAGAATTTGGGTAAAGAAAAAATGGACGAAAATTTAGTTCGCTAACGTAAGGCTCTTTCGTAGGCGCTTTCGGAATAGCCGTGAATGGAGCGGCCGTTGATAATGGCAAAAGGCACGCCGCCTTTTGGATCAAGTTCCTTTTTTCTTGCTGCCGCGGCCCGGTCTTTCTCTACGTCATATTCGGTAAAGGGAATATTGCGGGAGAGGAAGAAATTGCGCGCCTTGGTGCAGTAGGGGCACCAGCTAGTCGTGTAAAGAACAACTTCGTGATTTTTATCGGCAACGGCGCGGCTGTCATCTGAAGATGTCTGCTCTTTTTCCGGCCGGATGCAAATATCCTTGGGAATATCCGCTTCTTTGCGCACTTTTGCTTTCTTGGCATACTTTGCGGGCGGCGGATAATCGGTAATGTGAACATTGCCTTCGTCGTCTTCCCACGTGTAGAAATCCGCCACGGCAGCACCCTGCAGGGCAAAAAATATGGCAAAAACAGCAAATAGATATTTTAACACTTGTCCTAACCGTCAAGCTTTATGAGATTGAGATTATTATATTTTTCGCAACCATCTTTGTCCAGCGCTAAATTGTCATATCGCAAACAAACAGTTTGACAGGTAAAAATCTTCTTCATATACTCTTGGCTCAAAACCTGCCGCGGCCGGTTCTTTTGCTGAAAAAAAGCAATTATTTTAATAAAATACAGGAGGAAGAATTTAATGTTAAAAACAAGACTGACAGAATTACTGGGCATCAAGTATCCCATCATGCAGGCGGGAATGGGACCTTTTTCCAACAACAATCTTTGCGTGGCCGCGGCCAACGCGGGCTGCCTGGGGCTTCTTTCCACCAGCGGACTTTTCAACAAACATGACCAGCCCTGGGTCTACAACGCTTTTTGCGATACCGGCGAGGCCAACCGCGACGACGACATGGCCAAAGTGTTGGACACAGTTCTCAAACGCACGCATCGTCTGGTTAAGGATAAAGGCGGCGTCTTCGGCCCGAACGTGATGGTCTCCGCGGAACTCAAAGACAAGGCCAACGTCATGATCGAAACCGCCATCAAGGCGCGTGAAGAAAATCCCGACATGAAAAAAACCCTGAAAGTAATGTACACCTCCGCCGGCGATCCGATGGGCTGGGGAGATAAAATCAAAGGCGCGGGCTTTATCTGGATTCACATAATTCCTTCCGTCCGCGCCGCCCTGCGCTGCAAAAAAGCGGGCGTGGATATTATTGTCGCTTCCGGTCACGAAGGCGGCTTCCACACGCATTGGGAACCGCTACACTCAATGGTGCTTTTCCCCGCCGTGGTCGAGGCCGTATCTGACGAGAAAACACTTGTCGTGGGCGGCGGTGGAGTATCTGACGGCAAAACCCTGGCCGCCACGCTGGCTCTGGGCTGCGACGGAGCATTGATGGGAACACGTTTCCTCGCCACGCAGGAAAGCGATTTCCCACCGTTGTGGAAACAATCCGTTGTGGAAGCGCAGGATCGCGGCACGTTGGTCGCCCGCGGTTACGTGGGCCCCGCGCGCTGGCTGAGAAACCCCCGCAGTGAAGAGCACGCGGTAAACACACTGAAAAAATCGCCCGGCGTTTTCCTGGGCACGCCGGACAGCTACACCACCATGGAAGACATGTCCTTAATTGAATATGAAAACGAATCCATCAAGGCCGTGTTCGAAGGCGACAAGGCAAAAGCCATGATGGCCGCCGGCGAGTGCGCCCAGCGCATCAGCGATATGCCCAAAGTCGCCGACCTGGTGCAAAGCATCATGAAAGAGGCGGAAGATATTATCGTCAACCTGCCCAAAAAATACGTGAAATAAAATTTTACCCGCCACAAAAGCCGGGGGCGATTTCTTCGCCTCCGGCTCATTACAACAAGAGGTGTTCTTATGCGTCACCTCAAAATGATTAACAAAATACAACTAAATAATGATATTCAGTATGCCTACTGGCGCATCCGATTATTTGCCTCTGCCGCCGCATCCCGGCCGCTGACGGGAGACGCGCAAATAATTGAAGCGCCGTAGAAATATTGGGTAGGCGGAGCAAAGTCGCACAAAATAGCGTAAAATATCGATTCGGCAATTGCTGATAATAAAGACCTTTTACAGAATAGACAGTTTATACTTAGTTGATTTTAAAAAACATTTTTTAAGAAGTAAAAACGATTCCCAAGGCATCTTGTACAAAAAGCCATATTTTATGGAATCAATATATTAATTATTGGCCGTGGAGAATGATGAAGAACGTATTTGAATTGGAACCTACCACAAATATTGCCAGAGATAATTCATATATAGTCTCGTATCCTCATATTCTTGCTTATTTTCAGAGTTTCGATGTTTTCTCTGAGAGAGACTTTGTTTGTGGAGCGCATATCGTTTATGGGTGGATGCCAACTGTTTTAGAACTAAACCCAAACAAATTATCTGTCAGTTTTCAGCACGGCGCAGAAATCCTTAATAAAGCAAAGAAAAATGGTCAACTTTCTGATCGTCACATAGAAACATTAAAACAACTCGTCAATAATTCACTTGTTGGTGCCTCCAAATTACTTCATTTTGTAGCACCAAATAGTTTTGCCATATGGGACTCAAAAATCTATAAATTTGTTTTTAATGAAGCTGCACATAATTATCGATTAAATCAACTTGAAAAGTATCGAGAATATATGTCGGAACTGGTACGTATAAGAACAAACTCTAGCTTCTCGACATTTCATAATTCGGTAAATGCCAAGGTCGGTTATGAAGTTAGTGCCTTGCGCGCTATTGAGCTTGTAATGTTTATAAATAGCGGCCAACCAGCCGCTACAACCGATCGCGGCCCGCTGGGCCGCTCCGGCTGAGCTTTTCATTAGGGTGTAGAAATGAACGAAAAATTAACACGCGACAGACTGGTTGAGCATGGGCAGAGGTTGTTCCACGCGCCGAAACAGCCGATTGCCTTCACCAAGGAACCAGCGGCCGATACCTTGCTGAATGACTTGGACAATTATCCGCATGCCTTCGTCTTAGCCTGCGTCATGGATCGCCAAGTCAAAGCGGAAAGAGCATGGCTGATTCCATATCGCATTTCACAGAAGATCGGCGGGTTTTCAATGCGGGAACTCAGTAAATTATCGCGGCAAGATGTGAATCGTCTCATGAAGAAACCTGAACCCCTCCACCGGTTCATTGATATGATGGCCGATCACTTCTATTCAGCGGTGCAGCGAATCAAGAACGTCTATGCAGGTGACGCTGCCCTTATTTGGAAAGGCAAGCCTTCCAGCGCGGAGGTTGTCTATCGCTTCTTGGAATTCGAAGGGATTGGTCCAAAAATCGGCAGCATGGCCGCCAACATTCTCGCACGCGAGTTTAAGATTCCCTTTTCGGACTACTACTCCATTGACATCTCAGCGGATGTTCATGTGCGCCGAGTCTTCTCCCGACTTAGACTATGTTCAGCCGACGTTACCGTTGAACAAGTGATATACAAGGCACGAGCACTTTATCCTGAGTTTCCAGGAATGATGGATTTGCCATGTTGGGAGATAGGCAGAAGCTGGTGTAGGCCGCACCGCCCAGCATGCGGCGACTGCTATATGAAAGACCTTTGCCCAACGGCAAAACAGAATGAGAATGGCAAACAAGACGCTGCACCCGGGTAAAAATTCCGCTACTTCCATTGCTGCCGGAAAAACTTGCAGGGTACGATAACGAGGCGTTGATCGCCGCCATGGGCATGTTTCACGGGTACAAAAAGCTCTGGTCAAAAAATCAATAGGCATCAATATCAAACGCAACAATCGACAATAGCCAGCCGGTTATGTTAATATTCATTCAAACAAAAAGAAGGAGAACAGCATGAGCCAGGGCACATTTAAAGAAATCGGGGATTCTGCCAAACCGATGTACGGCCCGAGAGCGGTGCTGGTATGCGGCTTTACCCCTTTCGAGCAGGAAACGGTGATGAATTTACTGGATAATATCGCGCTGGCGGATGTGCCGGTGATTATTGCCGCAACCGCTGATGCCGAAATCCGCCTGGGCGATTTGCTTGCCCGGCCGGATCAGGAAGGCCTGGGCGCGGAATCCGACATGGCGCGCGCCATTGTGATGTCCGGCGTAACAGCGGATGAATTGCACCGGATAATGTCCGCCTACCGCTCCAGCGGCTTGCCCCGTCCCCTGTGGGCCACGCTAACGCCGGTTTCGGAAAACTGGGCCCTGGCGGCATTGCTTGAAGAGCTCAATAAAGAACGAATCGCGATGGAAAAAAGCAATAAATAAAATATCGGCGAATAAGGGAAAAAACATTTTATGCAGTACACCAACATCCCGGTTTATACGTCCACCCCGACCATGAAAAGTATGGGCAACGAATATTATATCTTCCCGGATAGGATAGAGCTGAGATGGAGGTATTTATTTTTCCATAAAATAATTACCGTGAAAAAGGAGGATATCGTCTCCATCAGTTTATTCAAGCCGCCGGTGCTTAGAACTTCGTTCAAAGCGCTCAAGCTTGACCTGGCTGATTTTTACGAACACGTCGGCATAACCAGAAAGGGCGGCGTTTTCAGCCAATTGCGCTTTACGCCGGAGGATCCGCGGAAATTTTTTGCCGCCGCCAAGGAAGTGTTTCAAATAGATAATCAGGAAATAAAGGAGCAACCAAAATGACGGAAAAATTATCGGAAATAAAAGACCTGACCAATGTATTGAAACTAAAGGACATTGTCGCCTATCAGGAGGGTTCCGTGGTCAGCCGCGAGCTGATCCGCAAACCATCCGGCACGCTGACCGTTTTTGCCTTTGACCAGGGAGAGGGCTTAAGCGAGCACACCGCGCCTTTTGACGCGGTGGTCTGCATCCTGGAGGGCGAAGCCCAGATTACCATCAGCAAAAAACCTTACACGGTGAAAGAAGGCGAGATGCTGATAATGCCTGCCAACAAACCGCACGCGCTGCACGCGGTGACCAAATTCAAAATGCTGCTGGTAATGATTAAATAGAGAGATTCATCATGGCTAAAAGATCCATTAAGCCCATTCATCCGGGAATTTATTTAAAAGAATTGTTGGATGAATTGGACCTTTCGCAATACCGTCTGGCAAAAGATTTGAACGTTCCGGCGATGCGTATTAATTATGTAGTAAACGGCAAACGCCCCATAAACGCGGCTTTGGCCTTAAGATTAGGCAGATATTTCAGGCAAGAGCCTCGCTACTGGATTAATTTGCAGAGCCGCTATGATATGGATATGGCCGAAGACGCATTGGAAAATAAAATATCCCGCGAGGTTCAGCCCCTGAGAATGGCTGGATAGAATAAATTTGTTTATGTTGAGGCGGCGGGTTAAAAGCCACCGCCTCTTTTTTTAATAATCTAAATCCACTTCAGAATTCCCGCAAAAACAATGAGCATCAGGGCGTTCACGGCAAAGAGCGAGCCGATAACAATCTTCTGCGTTTTGCGCTTCCAGTCGTAGGAATACATCGAGACCACGAAGAAGGGAATGTACACGGTGATGAAAACAGGAATGGACCCCCACCACGGATAAACCCAGACAAACGCGGGCGTCTTGGCCAGAAATATCTCAAAGATGGAGAAGAACGCGGCGGCGCCCAAGGCGACAACGAGGCGGTTGTTGATGCCGAATATTTTCTTTTTCGGTTTCGGGTCAAGCAACTTGCTGAAAACCAATCCGGCAGCGGCAAACATGATGCTGAGTTCCGCGCACACGCCGACCAGCAGTAAAAAGCCCGTGCCGGTGGGAACGGTCCAGAGCGCGTGGCCGCTGAAATACTGAATCAGGGCGTTTACGATTTCATAAAACCAGTGAACCATGTACAAAGACAGGCCCGCGGCGATGCCTTTGTAATTCTTGCGCGCGTACTCGTCATAGTAAATGTAGAAGAGAAACATCAAAAGCGGAATGATATACCACTGAAAATTCTCTCCGTTTCTGAGTATCGCCAACGCCTGCGTCGTGGCTTCGGGATTGTTCATGATTATTCCCTCCTTTTTAATTTATTGTAATGAAATTTACCGCTCTGCGACGTCAACGTCAATCATAATTTCCACCGCAGGCGGGTTTTTTAAATATCGACAGCTGCTTGAAGAAACTCTGGAAATATGTCAACCTGTCTCCGGTAGGCGCGGATATAAAAGGCGCGACAGCAATATTCAGCAAACACCTTTTCTTTACCGGCGTAAAAAAGGGAGGGCTCCGCAATGGAAAACGCTTTAACCCGTTTGAGCAGGCAGGCAAACTGGACGCGTTATCTTCCCAGCCAGCAAAAAGGCCACTATGAAAGTTTTTTTCAGCGCGCCAATCATCCGGCGCGGCCGCTGGCTTTCTGGATACGCTACACCATCTTCAGCCCGCACAACAATCCGCAAAACGCCATCGGTGAATTATGGGCTGTTTTTTTCAACGGGGAGACAAACCGCCATATCGCCGTAAAAAGCGAGGTCGCTTTCAATCAATGCGCCTTTGTCAGGGATAATTTTTCCGTGAAAATCTCGTCTTCCGTACTGGAGAAAAACCGGCTCCAGGGCGTGGCTTCCTCCGGCGGGCATGAGATTTCCTGGGATTTAAATTTTACGGGAGCGGCGGATCCTCTTTTTCTACTGCCCCCCGGTTTGTACGATAAGGGATTTCCCAAGGCAAAAAGCCTGGTGGGCCTGCCCCAGGCCGCGTATAGCGGATTGCTCCATGTTGACGGCGAAGAAATCGTTATAAATAATTGGATCGGCAGCCAAAACCACAACTGGGGCAGCAAGCACACCGACGATTACGCCTGGGGACAGGTGGCGGGGTTTGATGACGCCCCGGAAAGCTTTCTGGAAGTGGCCACCGCGCGCGTAAAAATAGGCCCTTTCTGGACGCCCTATATGACGCCGCTGGTCCTGCGTCATCGCGGGGAAGAAATCGCCTTAAACAGCCTGAAACAGATGTTTCGGGCAGACGGAGCTTTCAATTACTTCAAGTGGAAGTTCCTCTCGGCCACTGATGCCGTAGAAGTGGAAGGAACAATCAACGCCCCCAAAGAAGCTTTCGTCGGATTGAATTATTACAACCCGCCGGGCGGCAGCAAGCATTGCCTGAACACCAAAATCGCATCCTGCCGGCTCAAAATAACCCGCAAGCTGAAAGGCAAACCAGCTGATGCAGAAATCATTTCCACGAAACACCGCGCGGCTTTTGAGATATTAACCGATGATCGCTCGCATGGCATAGCAATAAGCGCGTAGCAAAAATTCGCCCGGGGCGGAAGAAAAAAGCGGGCTGCTCACAACCACAAACAGTTATGGCGAGCAGACAGCTTACGTAATTTCTTCGATGCCGAGCGGATACTTGGACATCACTTCACAGCCGTTCTTGAGAATAACAATGTCGTTTTCGTAGCGAAAACCGATGTTTTCTTCCGGCGCGGCATACTGCATGGCGCAAACAACCACCTCGTTTTCCTGATAGACGTGGTCCTGATCCGTCCAGTACGGAAGATCGGGGTTGACCACCGCGCCAATGCGCCATTCGTCGCCGAAAAGTCCGATGCCATGCTCGCACGCGGGCTGAATAAAATCGCCGCAGCCGCGCGACTCGGCGTAATCCATCATAATCGCGGCTAGCGTTCCGGGAGTTGTTCCGGCGCGGTAGTTATCAATTACCTTCTGGATAATCGCGACAAAATTATCCGCGTGCCAGCGCTGACGTTTTGTTGCCGGCCCGATCAGATAATTATGCGAATGATCTCCCAGCGCCAGTTTGAACATCGCGTGAAAATCCAGCATCAGCGGTTCACCCGCTTTTATTTCCTTGGTGGTCGGAGGAGTGCAGGCCCCCAACCCCGTGCGGTAGCCGCTGGAAATCTCATTCAGCCCCGCGAAATTCCACTCGGAAACGCTTCCTGCCTTGCGCATCGCCAGCGCGGCAATCCCGGCAATAACCGTTTCCGTCATGCCGTTGTAGCCGCCGTTTTCCAGCGCCGCGCGCGCCGCTTTATGCCCTTCATCAACGATAAGCGAAGCGGTGCGAAAACGCTCGATTGTCCCTTTGTCTTTTATCAGGGAAAGCGCGTCAATAATGTCATGGGCGTTCACCCATTCAAAACCGGGCAGAGCGTCTTTAAAATGGGTATATTCCCAATGCGTCAGATTGCCCTCGGCTGTGTAGGCGGAAATTCCGTCCTCGTAACCGATGCGCCCTTTTTTGATTCCTACCTCGTCTTTGATATAATCAGTAATCGCGGAAATCTGATCCATGCCGCCCATTGGCCCGTAGGCGCGGACATGATCGCCATCCAGCCAGGTTTCGTCTCCTATCCGCAACGCGTCCACCACGAAAGTGAAGTAGGTTGGCTGTCCTTCGGGCGGAATAATTATATAGCTTCTCCACGGGCAAAACGTATCCATGACAAAGCTCATGGTGCGTATGCGTGAACCAAGATATACGTCAATGCCGCGTTTGTGCATTTCGGCCTGAATCGCCTTAACGCGACCGGGATTATCAATGTAATACTTGTCTTTTGGATCCAGTTTTCTAGGCATATTTTTTCTCCCCTAATAATTAGCCGGTATTTTGGCCAATACTTTGTTGAGCCGGTCGGAAACCGCCGCGAGCTTAAGCGCTTTGGCCAGGTTGCCTTTGAGCTTGAGCTTTCCCGTCATCAACGCCTTTTGAGCGCCCAGCTCCGCCCGGGAAATTCTGGCAAATGTTTCGTAATTGCCCGTAATGAGAAATTCCGCCTTGGGAGGTTCACCAGTGCCTGTTTCCACACGGGTTATTTTTCCCTCCTTGCATTCGACAAAGAGAAACATATCCACGCCCTTGGGGCAGTTTTTATAAATATTGGACATAGATGTTGTTACCTTGTTCATCTTCTCCGGCGTGAGTTCGGATTGCAGCCTTTTGAGCGCTTCATCACGCCATGCCGGGCTCAGGTACTCGAGATTTTCTGACATGTTTTTTCCTCCTGTCTGATACTTTTCGCAAGCATAGGTTAGAGCTTCGCGATATGTCAATGAGATTATAAAATCTTTTCTAAAGCGCTTTGCACCGCATATAAGATTCGTGCTTGTTTAGAATACATCGTCCAACCAGTGCAATATTTAACACAAATCTCCTGCGCACTCTTTGATTGACTCCCAAGTTTATGTGTCTTACAATCTTTCAAATATATAATCGCCATGAGAAAATGACAGAAAGCGAATAATCAATGAGGCATATCGGATTGGATGATAAAGATAAAATCGTTCAGCGCTTTGCCCAATATGTCAATCCGGGCAAGGTGGAGACTTTCCAGGCTTATGACATGCAATTTGTGTTCGGCCGGCGTGAAGGGCCTTATGTCTCGGACGCCCAGACCGGTAAACGCCTGATTAACTGCCACTGCAACGGCGGAGTATTCAACCTTGGCCACCGCAATCCTAAAATTGTTCAGGTGCTCAAGGAATCCCTTGATGAACTGGATATCGGCAATCATCATCTGATCAGCGAGCAGCGCGCGCGGCTGGCAGAGAAACTTGCCTCATTAATGCCGGGAGATATCGACTGCACGGTGTTCGGCGTGGGCGGCGGCGAGGCGATTGATCTGGCCATCAAGCTCGCGCGCGGCTACACCGGTAAATTCAAGATTATTTCCGCGCAGGGCGGCTATCACGGGCACACGGGGTTCGCCCTGGCCACTGGTGATGAGCAGTACCGCGCGCCCTTCGGGCCCAACCTGCCGGGCTTTATCCAGATACCTTTTAATGACATCGATGCCCTCAGTAAGGCTATGGATGAAAATACCGCCGCGGTTATCTTTGAAACCATCCCGGCCACGCTAGGCATGCCGCTGCCTGATCCTGATTATTATAAAAAAGTCGGTGAAATCTGCTCCCGCCACGGCGCTCTTTTCATCATCGATGAAGTGCAAACGGGCTTGGGGCGTACCGGTAGGCTCTGGGGCATAGAACATTATAACACCGTGCCGGATATTATCGTCATCGGCAAGGGCTTATCCGGCGGCATCTACCCGATGAGTGCCACCTGTTTCCGACGCAAATACATGGATTTTTTCCGCCAAAATCCCTTCATTCACATATCCACTTTCGGCGGCGCGGAAGTGGGCTGCCCGGTGGCCGCCGCCGTCCTGGAGGAATCGTCACGGCCGGATTTTCTGCAGAATGTAAATAATCTGGCTTCCGTGTTTACGGACGCTTTTGCCGAATTGAAGAAAAAGCATTCTCGCATCCTAGTAGGGCTGCGGCAACTGGGGCTGATGATGGGCATCGAGATGGTCAGCGAAGATTGCGGTCCGCTTTTGACCAAGGCCTGCTACGACCACGGCATTTTGGCCATCTACGCCAATAACAATAAACGTGTCTGCCAGCTGCTGCCACCGCTGATTATAGACAAAAAGGTTGCCGGGGAGATTATCTCCGGCATCGACGTGGCGCTCAAAGACGCCGCGGATTTTCTGGACCTGAAATAAGCCGGACGCGGGAGACCGCCATGCAGATAAATACAGACATAGAACTTCTCAAAGAATTTGAAAAGGGGCTGGACCCGGAGCATCCGGAAAAGAGCAAAATTCCGGCAAGGATACTGGGTTACGGAGAGATCAGCACTATTTTTGAAATCGACAGCCCCGCGACACGGAATCTTGCCTGCAAACGCATGCCCATTTTTCAAAGCAGGGAGGAAATAGAGCATTACGCGCGCATCTACAGCGAATACAACAACCTTCTGCAAAAAGAGATTGGCATCAACGTGCCGGATTTCGGGTTTGTATGGTTTGCCGCCGCGGATGGAAAAATAGTGGCTTTTGACCTGCAGCGCAAACTGCCTGCCGAATCCATCGGCAACCGCGCCATCCATCTTCTGGACAAAGAAAACATTCGCGCGCTTTTTCTGTGCGTGCTGCGCGAACTGATGAAGGTATGGTCTTTCAACAAAGCCGAACCTGAGCGCGCCCTGGGGATAGATGGGCAGATTTCCAACTGGTCCATCGCGGACTTCAACGCGGAAAATCCGCGCATTACTGCCGACACCAGACTGCTTTACATAGATACCAGCACGCCACTGATGAAGAAAAACGCGGCAGAACAGCTTGACCCAGAACTTTTCCTGCGCAGCGCGCCTTCTTTTTTGCGCTGGCTTATCCGCTGGCTCTTTCTGGAAGGAGTAATGACCAGATATTATGACGCCCGGCTGGTGACCATCGATCTTATCGCCAATTTCTACAAGGAACAGCGCCCCGAACTGGTGCCACTGCTCATTGATGCCGCCAACGTTTTTTACCGTACCGAAGGCGGCAAACTTAACCTGGCCCCATTCACCGAAAAAGAAATCAGCGCTTATTACCGCGAGGATAAAACTATCTGGATTGTTTTCCTGGCGCTGCGCCGCCTTGATCGCTGGCTGCATAAATATATTTTGCGCAAACCCTACGTCTATATTCTGCCGGGCAAAATCAGGCGTTGATCTTTTTCCACTGTGGTTCGCGCGGAAAAAGGCATAGAAAGACGCGAAAAGATTATCATGAATCATTTGGATAACCTCGTTAAGATATACCGGGAGGCGGTGCAGGCCGTTGATCCGGGCAGGCTCATTACCTCTCGCGTAAAAAAAAATGGTAAACTATTCATCAGTAATCAAGAAACCATTCTTTCTGAAGACCTTCACCGTTATAAAGAAGTAATCGTTCTGGGCATCGGCAAAGCCGCCGCAAGAATGGCCTCGGCAATAGAGCAAGTTTTGGAAAGCGATATTGGCCGCGGTCTGGTCATCACGAAGTACGGCCATTCAGTGGAAACCAAAAAAATTAAAGTATGGGAAGCGGGGCATCCACTGCCCGATGAAAACAGCGTGCGGGGGGCCGAAGCTCTCTTAGAAATGGCTCGTGAAGCCGATGATAAAACGCTGATTATCAATCTTATCTCCGGCGGCGGCTCCGCTCTTTTTTGCCTTCCCGCGGGGACTTTGACGCTGACGGATAAAATACAGACAACAAAGCTGCTTTTGGCCTCCGGCGCGGATATTGATGAAATGAACTGCGTCCGCAAGCATCTCTCGCGGGTAAAAGGAGGCGGGCTGGCAAAAATCGCTTATCCGGCGCGGCTCGTTAATCTTATTTTATCCGATGTCATCAGCGACCGCCTCGATACCATCGCTTCCGGCATTACCGCGCCTGATCCGACCACTTTTGCCGACGCGCTGGCTATCGCGCGGAAATATTCCCTGGAAAACAAACTTCCTCAGGCGGTAATGGAACACCTGCTGCAGGGAACAAAAGGACGGATTCCGGAAACACCGAAAGGTAATGATCCGGCATTCAAAAACACGACAAATATTATTATCGGCAATAACACGCTTGCCTGCCAGGCGGCCTTAACAGAAGCACAAAATCTGGGCTACAACGCGCGGATTCTTTCCACAACCCTGACCGGTGAAGCATCGGAGATGGGCATGATGTTCGCGCGAAAGACTAAGGATTTAATTGCCCATAAGAGTGGCGCGGCAAAAAATATCATGCTCATCAGCGGCGGCGAGACCACCGTGACCATCCGCGGCGAAGGCAAGGGCGGCAGAAATCAGGAGATGGCGCTGGCTTTCGCCTGCGCGCTGCATCGCTTCAAGCCCGGCGCGCAGAACGTTTATTTTCTTTCCGCGGGGACGGACGGAAGCGATGGGCCGACGGACGCTGCGGGCGCTTTCGTCACACCGAAACTAATGGAAGAAATGAAAAAAATCGCGGCAACAGCGGAAGCGCATCTGGCGCGAAACGACTCTTATAATTTTTTCGCGCAGACGGGCGGCCTGTTCAAAACCGGTCCCACTTACACCAACGTCTGCGATATACAAATTCTTTTGGTTGTGTGATAAACTTGCCGGCAAAAGGAGGTTTTTATGTGTGATACATGCGGCATCGGGCCTGAATACACGGGATCCGGCATCAGCATTTTCGGAAAAAATTCCGACCGCGAACCGGATGAAGCGCAGCTTGTCGTGTCTGTTCCGGCAAGAAACTATAGCGCGAAAGAAGACCTGCGCTGCACGTATATCAGCATCCCTCAGGTTGCAGCCACTTACGCCATGGTGCTTTCCAAACCTTTCTGGCTGTGGGGGGCGGAAATGGGCGTCAACGAAAAGGGCGTGGTCATCGGCAACGAAGCGCTTTTCACCAAAGTAAAACAGGAAAAATCTCCGGGGCTAATCGGCATGGATTTGCTGCGGCTGGGGCTGGAAAGAAGCGCCGACGCAATGGGCGCGGCGCGCGTCATTATCGATCTTTTAAAAAAATACGGACAGGCGGGCGCCTGCGGTTATCGTGATAAGAAATTCAGTTACATGAACTCCTTCATCATCATGGACCGGAAGTTTATTATCAAGCTGGAAACCGCGGGCCGGGACTACGTCCTGAAGGATGCCGGCACGCATGTTGCGATTTCCAACGGCATCACCATCGCGCGGGACTGGGACGCGTCTTCGCTCGCGCCGAATGCCGATTTCAGCAAATTCAGCGATCCTCTGGTTACCTATTTCGCGGGCAGCGCTTCCCGCAAAAGCGGCAATGAAGCCGCCATGAATCAGGCCAAGGGAAAAATCGGCGCCCGAGAAGTCTTTGCGATGCTCAGAGCTCATTACGGCGCGACGCCGGGGAAAGGATTTAACCGCGACGTCTGCATGCATGCCGCGGGCAAGCTCATCAGAAAATCACAGACGACCGGTTCAATGGTTGTGGAATTGCATCCGGAGAACAAATTTAGAATTTTTCTCACCGGCGGTTCCGCGCCCTGCCTGACCGCCTACAAGCCTTTTTTGCCCGCCGTTCCGTTTGCGGATACAGGAATCGGCGCGGGCAATTATGCCACTGATTCATACTGGTGGCGGCACGAGGCTTATCACATCAATGCCTTTTTACGCTATGAATCCGTCAGAGATCCGGCGTCAGATTATATCAAAGAAATTGAAGAAAAATATGTCGCGTCGTTCCCGCCTCACAGATGGCCTGACGCGGATACTTCTCTGATAAAACTTTCTCACAACGCCTTTACAGAGGCGGAAGAAAGAGAAAAGCATATTCTCGGGCGGATAAAAACAATAAAGGCGCCAACCTTGCGGCCATCTGTCTTCTTCTGGAAGCGTATCGCGCGGCGCTCCGGCGTGCCAATTATTTAACTCAGGTGAGATATGCCATCGAGAAAAAAACCAGCGGGTAATTTATATTTCCCCGATTCGCTAAAAAGTCTTATCGATCAGGATATAAATTCCGGCGATTTCCTGTGCGGCCTGCCCGCGCATGCCGGAGACAAGGAATGCCGGCATCTTTTTCTCAATATTTATGACGAGGAAAAAATCAGAAAGCGCTTTGAGCAAATCGGCTTGATTTCTTATCTGCATGACAAAGGTTACACAAAAATAAAAATCTCGGCGGATAAAGAAGGCTCTTTTACTTCCCGGCTGAGTGTTTACGATGCAACGTCCGCGCCGGAAAATATTATTATCGACACGCGTTTCAGCGAAACAGTCTTTACGCCGCACGCGGAATTCTGCGCTGTGGTTAATGAAAAAAGAGAAGCGTGTTCGTTTAACCTGATTGTTATTGAATGGCTGGAGACAATAAATCCCCGGGCGCAATTTACCGCCGAGCGTCCGCAATTGCCGGGGCAGAAAAAACCGGGGCTGGGTGTGCTCTCATATATCAAGAACTTTTTGCCGCTTCTAGGCGCTGACGCCGCCCGCGACGGTTTTCTGAAAGTCGCCGACCATGTGCACAACGCCATTATTTACGCGGACATTTTTATGTTTGTAAATCCCGCCCGCCAGGGATACCTAAACGCCATGCGGCGCGACCTGGAAAAATTCACGCTCAGTGAAATTGCCTGGGGTTTTCTCACCGAAACAATCTATGACGCGAAAACCGGCACTCCCGAAAAATATATCCCTTCCGAGCAGGTTTTGCCGCTTGCCGACCGGTTAATGGAGATTTTTACTTCCCGAAAATATGCCGAGGGAGTGAAGGCTGTTTACGACAAAAAATCATTCCTTTTTGATTTTGAACGCATGAATCTGCTTAAAGAAGATTGGTTAAAAACTAATAAACTGGAAGACGCGTAAATAAATTTCTGTAAAAAATTTTTGCTGCAACTTTTACCGCAAGCCCCACGGCAATCACTTCGACCGCACAGAAAGCAGTATTCCAAAACCCAGCAGAAAAAGACCTGTAAAGTAGACAGGAATGGTGAACAAAGGAGATGGGTGTCCGTTAAAAACAAATTTGGCCAGAGCTATCATCGCGTCGGAAAGCATAAAAACAAATGCCCCTACGGCGGCGAGGGGACGAACATCAGCCACGATAGCCAGCATGGTCATCAGAGTAATAACAACAAGGTATAACATAACCGGCACAAGCAGCGAACCCAGTTTGGGAACTAGCACAAAAGCCATGGCCAGCGAAAAAAGCAACACGGGTATTATCCATATACGGCGGGGACTTTTTGAAACTCGCCGCATCCAGAACAAGATAATAAAGCCGACATGACCGAGAAGAAACGCGGCAAGCCCGGGAACAAATAATCTTACCCTGTCGATATCAAGAATCACGTCGCCGGCGCCGCAAAACAGCGCCCCCGCCAGCATGGCGATTTTCTGAGAAAGCGCCAACCGGCCGGTGAAGCATATTGCCGCGGCCAGAGTCAGCGCCGGAATTACTTTTATCACAAAGCTGGCCGTAAAGTCGGGCACAAAGATTTTGACTATCATGAAAATCACGGCCGCCGACACATAGACCACCATGAAGGGCATATAGGAGATTTCTTTTTCGTTTTTCATGCGTTAATTAATAGTTGGATATTCAGCAAAATGCAAGGGAAAAAGCCCCGCCTCTGAAAGAGGCAGGGCTCAAAGCAACACCTTGTTTAAAACGTATTACGGATTAAGATACAGTTTATACATGGCAGCCGCCTCTACTTTTTCACGGCTCCATAGCATCGGCCGGTATTCGACTTTGGCCCAGGGCGCCATTTGATCTTCATACCACTTGCTGCCCGGATGGCCGCTGACACCGGTCGAATTTATTTTCACGCTTTGGTCAAAATCAGCCAGATCGACAATCATGCGCATGGAAGGTATCAGCCCCACACCGAAATTCCCCTTGCTCGCGTACCAGATATTGTTGTTGACCGTCTCGGTGGAGCCGGAGGTGGGCACGGGACCACGGTTGACCAGTCCTTCGAGAAGTTTGACGCGGCTGGCACCCAACGGATTGCTGACAAACGTGGCGGTATGAAGCCTGCCCCAATTCCATTTGTCGCGGTCATTGCCCTGAGCTGCCTTGGCCGCCGCGTAAGCTTCGGCGAATGATTTAATCAATATTTCGTCGCGTGTTTCTTTCTTGTCCGGTGTTGCGGGGTCATCCCACCAGGGGTCGTTGGGATTTTGCAAAAGGAGGGTTATTGCCCACAACTCCTTATCAATGCCATCGGCCTTTCCTATATCTCCTATTTTATTTTGAAAAGTGTTCTGCATTAATTTCATGACAAAAAAATTGAACAACACGGCGTGCGGGCTGCCCTCTCCGCAAACGGCGTCCCACTTCATAAGCCAGTCGCGGGCAGCGGCCAGTTCCGCGTCGGCGAACTGCAGGTTGGTCAGCGCGGGCATAATCTCCTGTGCCGGAATACTCAAATTATCACCTTGTATCGCCTGATACGTGGCCACGCTGTGCGGCGCCAGCTGCTGCATAAGATCACAGGTGCGCTGTGAACGGTATCCGTAAACCCATTTGTTATACTTGGAACCAAAGTGCGCGTTGACATTCGGCCCCAGCTTTCTGTCGAGCATGGCGAAGTACCGCGGAGGCGCTATTTCCTGATTGGAAGCCACAATATATTTTCGCGCCGGGTTATACAGACGCGGCATCAGCTCATAAGGAACATAACCCTTCCATTCGAATTTGTCTGTCCAGCCGGGCACGGGCACCTGGCCGGTGTGGTTTTTCGCGCGGACGGGAATCTTCCCCGGCATCTGCAAGCCGATGTTGCCTTTACGGTCGGCATAGACGATGTTTTGCGAAGGAGTATCCCAATATTTGAGCGCGCCGATAAAGTCATTCCAGTTTCTGGCGCGGTTGAGCTTCAAAATGGCCAGCGTGATGGTGCTTGGCTGCAAGCCGGTCCAGCGCAGGGCGAGCGGATCTTTATTGTTAAATCCTGCCTGTTCGCCCGTCTGGGGATCTATCCTGTTTTCATTAATGATTGGCCCCAGGTGGGTTATCCTGACTTTGATATTGAGAGATGGTTTCTCCTCGCCGAATCGGATCGTCTCTTCACGAACAGTCATATCGCGCCATTTCCCGTTCCACTCATATTGCAGCGGATTAGCCGAATTGACTTTGATTTGATAAAGATCGTTCACATCAGGGTAAACGTTCGAGTTTCCCCAGGCGATATCGTTATTATGGCCCGCGACCACACCGGGAGAAAGGGCAAAGGTAAAACCGGTTACGTCAAACGGCCGGCCGGTGCCGTCGTCCGGACAATGCAGGGCGATTTCATACCATATGGAAGGTTGCTGGATGCCCAGGTGCGGATCATTGGCCAGAAGCGCTTTGCCATGACTAGTCATAGAACCGGTAGCCACCCAGGAATTGGTGCCGATGCCTTCGGTCTGGCCCATGATGTGGGAAAGATCTGCGGCTAGATCATCATAAATTTGAGTAACCCCGGCAGTTACTTGTTCTCGCGGCTCGGACGAGAAAGCTAAAGCGGCCGGATACATTGCCTTAATATCCTCTTCCAGCAAAGTCGTTGGTTTAAGACCGTGCGGCCAGGGCGGTACCAGCCAATGCTCCGCCATTTTTGGACCGAGTTTCGCATAGAGCCTGGCGCGGGTGATTTCCAAATCGCGCGAAAGGCCAAGGTCCCAGGCCATCAGCTTGGAAAAGACCAGCGTGTCCAGCGGCGACCAGGGCTCTACTTTGAATTTGACCCCGGTAAGGCCAAGAATCGAATAGTTAAAGGAAAGCTGCTGAGGACTGCGGCCGGCAATATAAGCGTTTACCCCCGCGGCAAAAGCATCCAGCGCGGCACGCTCTGGAGCGCTGTAGCTGTTATATTCCTGCTCGGCGACTTTATACAAACCTAAAGACCTCAAATAAATATCGGAATTTACCAGCGTCACTTTCCTGCCGGTGAGCTCCTCAATCCGCCCGCCGCAAGTTTTGCGGAAAAATTCCATCTGCCACCAGCGGTCCTGTGCCTGCACGTAACCCTGGGCGAAGAAAAGATCCCGCATATTATTCGCGTAGATATGCGGTTTACCGCCGGCATCGCGCAAAATCTCAACTCTTTCCTTAAGTCCCGCCACTTTCAGCTCGCCTGTCACCTGTGGCTGCGGGCGGATTTTGTAATAAGCACAACCGCCTAGCATGTTTACTAACATCAATAAGAACAAAGCAATTACCGCGCCTTTAAAAATACTGGTAACTCTTTTCTTGGCCATATTTACATCCTTTCCGCGCCCTGGTGAAAAACTACAGACGCTTGATGATTTATCATCCCTTAATTAACGAAAGTCAATAACCAGCTTTTTGAAATATTTTTTAAGAAGACCACTGGTCATGATAAAAAAGATGTTGCTTTCCTTTTAAAAAACTTTAATAATCACCCACAGAGGTATCTTTCCGCTCAAAGAATTATTTAGACTTGTTGGCATGTCACAATCTGTTAACCTTGACGTAAAGACACTCATCAACACACATACGGTTGATCATTATGGCAAAAGTCAAAGAAGCTAAAAAATCTTTCGGCCAGGGCATAAAAGCGTATCGCGAAGAAAGAAAGATGAGCATAAAAGACCTGGCGCATGAAACCGGATATCCGGCCGACGTTCTGGAAAAAGTGGAAGCAGACAAAATAACCCCGCCGGTGGCGCTGGTCCTGCAGTTAAGCCGCTCGCTCAAAGTCGACGTGGAAGCCCTCACGAAACAGGCATCATCGCGCGTCAAAAGTCAGAAAAAACGCGCCGGTTCCTACGCCTACACGCAGTTGACCAAAACAGGCTCCGACAAGCATCTGGGCGCCTACCGCGTCACCATTGAACCAAATACCGTTCATGAAGGCGTGGAATACCATCATGAAGGCGAAGAATTCATCTATGTTTTAAAAGGCAAGCTTTCCATAACGGTGGGCAAAAATACCAGTGTGTTGGAACGTGGCGAATGCATACATTTTAATTCAGCGCTGCATCACGCGCTCAGCAATCCTTCCGGCGAAAAAACAGAATTGCTTGTGGTTTTATACGTTCCCTGACGGCGGCATCTATGGCTTTTGAACTCTCCAGCGAACAAGAAATGATCAGGCTCATGGCCCGTGATTTTGCCAGAAAAGAGCTCGAACCGAAAGCGGCCGAGTGGGACAAAAGCGGCATCTTTCCGATAGATGCGGTAAAAAAAATGGGCGAGCTTGGGCTTCTGGGAATGATGGTCCCGCCGGATTTGGGAGGCTCGGGAGCGGGTGCGGTTTCTTACTGCTTGGCGCTGCAGGAAATCGCCTATGCCTGCGCGTCGAGCGCCGTTACCATGTCGGTGGCCAATCTTTCCTCGGAACCGCTGCTTAAGTTCGGCACTAACGCGCAGAAGAAAAAATGGCTGACCGGCATGGCCGCCGGCGCTCTGCTGGGAGCCTTCGCGCTGACGGAGCCGAACGCGGGTTCAGATCCCGGTTCGATGACAACCACAGCCGTGCTGAAAAAGGACAAATATATCATCAACGGCGCAAAAGTTTTTATCACCCACGGCCAGCAGGCCGATTTGATCAATCTGATCGCCCGCACCGGTCAGGAAAAAGGCTCCCGCGGTTTATCCGCTTTTATCGTGCAAAAAGGAACGCCCGGTTTTAAAATAGGCTCGAAAGAGGACAAGCTGGGACTGCGGGCATCAAACACGGTGGAGCTGATCTTTGAAGACTGTGAAATTCCCGCCGCCAATTTATTGGGCAATCCCGGCGAAGGATTCAAAGTGGCCATGCTCGCGCTCGACAGCGGTAGAATCGGCATTGCCTCTCAGGCGGTGGGCATCGCCCGCGCCTGTTTGGACGAAGCGATTTCCTACACAAGGGAAAGAAAACAATTCGGCAAAACCATCAACTCTTTTCAGGCGATACAATTCATGCTGGCTGACGCCGCCACGCAAATTGAAGCCGCCTCCTGGCTGACGTTGGCGGCGGCAGACCGCAAGGACAGAGGCCTGAAGTTCACCAAAGAAGCCTCCATGGCAAAGCTGTTCGCCTCGGAAGCGGCCAACGCTATTGCCTACATGGCGCTGCAGGTGCACGGCGGCTACGGGTACACAAAAGATTACAAAGTGGAACGTCTGTTCCGTGACGCGCGCGCCACAACAATATACGAAGGCACATCAGAAATTCAGCGCATTGTCATCGCCAGAGAAATTATCAAGGAATAATTTTTCGAAAAAATCAAAAACAGCAGGGAAACATGAATTTTTTAATTTTAAACGGAAACCCTCCCGGGAAGGGCAAGAAAATTGACGAATACATTGAGCGGCTTGCCGGTGCGATAAAAAATGCCCGGCACGATGTTGAGGTACTTATTTTGCGGGACATGAAAATCAATCCCTGTCTGGGCTGTTTCGACTGCTGGGTCAAAACACCGGGTTTATGCAGCATCAAAGACGACGCCAGAGAGGTGGCCAAAAATTATATCGCGTCGGATCATGTCATCTTCTGCTCGCCGCTGATTATGGGCTTTGTGAGCTCGCTTCTGAAAAATGCCATGGACCGAAATCTACCTCTTATTCATCCGCACCTGGAGGATTTGGACGGGGAAATTCATCATAAAAAGCGCTATGACAAATACCCGGTCATTTCTTTTCTGCTGGAAAAGGAATCCTGTACCGATGATGAAGACATGGCCATCGCCACGGAAATCTTTCGTAGGCAAGCTATCAACGTGAGGACAACGCTTGGTTTCGTTCGTTTGACTCAGTCACCTGTTGAGGAGGTGCTCCGTGCAATTGACGTTCATTAATGGTTCCCCGCGGCCGGCAAAAAGCAATACCGGCAGGCTCATGGAGCATTTCATCAGGGGTTTTTTGGAAACAGCGGGCAATACCTGCCAGACGGAATTTCTGGCCCGCCACAGAAAAAATCTTGACGCGCTTGCGGAAAATTTCGCCTCGTCCGAAAACGTGATTATCGGTTTTCCCCTCTATGTGGACGCGATGCCCGGCAGCGTGAAGGAATTCATCGAAGCGCTGGAGCCGCTTAGCGGCAGCAAACAGCTGCCCGCGCTGGGGTTTGTTATCCAGTGCGGTTTTCCGGAAACGGCGCATCTGCGCTTTGTGGAAAGGTATTGCGCAAAACTTACCCGCCGTCTCGGCTGCCGCCCTCTGGGTTGCATCCTGAAAGGCGGCTGTGAAGGGCTTGATGTTCAGCCTGATTTTCTCACGGCCAAATACTACCTGGCTTTCCAGGCTATCGGTCTTCATTTCGGGAAGACGGGCATCTTCGACGAAACGCTTCTTAAAAAACTGGCTCATCCGGAAAATTTGAAAGCGGAAAATATGCTCCAGATCATTCCTTTTATCAATCAGGGTTTATGGGACGCGCAGATGGAAAAAAACGGCGCGCTGAATAAGAGCTTTGACAGGCCTCTGATACCCTGATAATCAGGCGGGCTATTCCCGGATGCGTTTTTTGAGTTCTTTAATCAGCGAATTAAGGACATCGCCCGCGTCGGCCACCATGGCGACATCGGCCATTTTCATCATCGTGGCCTGAGGGTTTTTGTTAATCGCCACAATGAAATCCGCCTCGCCCAGTCCCGCCGTGTGCTGAATGGCGCCGCTGATGCCGAAGGAAAAAAGAATTTTCGGTTTGATGTGCTTTCCCGCCTGGCCGACCAGCGCGTCATGATCCGCCCAGCCCGCGTAAACCACGGGACGCGTCGCGCCCACGCCGCCGCCTAAAATTTTGGCCAGCTCGTGCAGTTTGGCAAAATTATTTTTATTGCCCATGCCGCGGCCGCCGCAGACAATCACTTGCGCGTTTTCGATGGAATGTTCCTTTTCCGCGCAACGTTCATATTCGATAAGCCGCACGCGCGGCACGGGCAATCCTTTCATCAGCGGCAGCCTCTCCACCTGCGCCTTACGGCTATTGTCGTGGGGGATTTCCTTGAACGTGCCGGGGCGGACTGTCGCCATCTGCGGGCGGTGATATTCGGTGACGATTTCCGCCAGCATATTTCCGCCGAAAGAAGGCGCGATCTGCACAAGCAATCCCTCCGGTGTAATTTCCAAACCAACGCAGTCGGCGGACAAACCGGTTTGCAGGCGCTTGGCCAGGCGCGGGGCGAATTCCCGCCCGAAATCCGTCGCGCCGATTAAAATAATTTCCGGATCCCGTTCCTTAACGAGAGCTTCCATAATCGCCAGATATTGCTCCGTGCTGTAGCTTTTGAGCGCGGGATCATCGATGGCCAGAATTCTATCCGCGCCGTGCGCCGTGTATTCCATGATCCATTCGTCAATTTCATGGCCGAAGACGAGCGCGCACACTTCCGCGTCGATGGCTTTGGCCAGATCCATCGCCTTGGATATAAGCTGCAGCGTTACCCGATTCTGATAATAGTTGCGGTAATCGCCGAACACCCAGATGCTTTTCTTTTTATTTTCCACGCGTGCGTTCTTTCCCTTCAATCGATTTGCCGATTACCGTGCTGATTTTTCTTTCGTACTTGTTGAGAAATTCATTGACCACATTCACCGCGACGCCGGTGAAATATTCATTTTCTTTTTGCGTCTTGCGTAAAAATACCCGGCGGACTTTCGTGCGCGAACCTTGCTTCTTCACATCCGCGGCGGCAATACCCAGCGCGGCGGCATCCAGAACTTTAATCTGATTTTCGCCAAAAGCGCTCTGCAGGCCTCCCAGACCCACGTAGCGTGGCAGATAATTTTCCATGGAAACGGTCACGAGCGCGGGGCATTCCATTTCCAACGTCTCGCGGAAATTATCCACGATGCGCCGGACGCGCAGTATTCTGCCGTTCATCTCAATTTTTTCCACATAGGCCACCGCAGGCAGATTCAAACTTTCCGCAAGCTGCGGGCCAACCTGCGCCGTTTCGCTGTCGGCGGTAAACGCGCCGCACAGAATCAAATCAACATTTGCGCAATGTTTTCTTATCGCCTGCGCGAGAATCCAGGATGTCATGTAGGTGTCGGAGCCGGCCAATATTTTATCGCAAATCAGAAGAGTGCCATCCGCGCCCATCGCCAGCGCCTCATAAAGTACCTCTTTGGCCGCGGGCGGCCCCATCGTGATAACCGAAATATGCGCGGAATATTTTTCTTTGATTTGCAGCGCGGCTTCCAAAGCGTGTTTGCACGCGGGGTTCATCATGCCCGGCGCGAGATCGCGCCTGAGCGTGCCGGTTTTTTCATCCCAGGGCAATTCCGTCACCATGGGAACCTGTTTTATGCAGACGACCAGTTTTAGCATGAAATCCTACAGGGTCAGTTTTGCCAGCACCGCGCGCGCAATGACCATACGCTGAATTTCGCTGGTGCCTTCGTAAATCTCCGTTACCTTGGCGTCGCGGAAATACCTTTCCACGTCATACTCCTTGCTGTAACCGTAACCGCCGTGAATCTGCACGGCCAGCGATGTTGTTTTTGACGCAACCGAACTGCAATAAAGTTTGGCCATCGCCGCTTCACAGCCGTAGGGCTGGCCCGCGTCTTTGAGCTCACAGGCGCGGTATAAAAGCAGGCGCGCCGCCGCCTGTTCGGTAGCCATATCGGCGATATAATTTTGAATGGTCTGGAGCGAGGCAATCGGCTTTTTGAACTGCTGTCTTTCCTTGGCGTATTTAACCGCCGCTTCAAATGCGCCCTGGGCGATGCCCAAAGCCTGCGCCGCCACGCCGATACGGCCGTTATCGAGCGTGGTCATGCCGATTTTCATCCCCATGCCCAACTTGCCCAGGATATTTTCTTCCGGCACGCGGCAGTTTTCCAGAAACAGCGAGGACACGGGATTGGCGCGCATGCCGCAGAGATCTTCGAGTTCGCCGCGCAAAAATCCTTCGTAGGAACTCTCCACGATAAAAACGGAGCTTTGCAGCTGCTGACGGTCGGTATTGGTCAGAGCGAAAATCAGCGCCAGATCGCAAACGCCGCCGTTGGTGACAAAAATTTTCGTGCCGTTTAATACATAATCGCCGCCTTCTTTCACCGCCGTGGTTTCCACGGAACCGGCATCGGAGCCGGCATTGGCCTCCGTCAGGCTGAACGCGCCGATCATTTCGCCGCGCGCGAGCCTGGGCAGATATTTTTCATTTTGTTCCTTGTTGCCAAACTGCAGAAATGGGAAAACAGCCACGCCATTGTGCACCGTCACGCAAAGGCCCACCGCCGCGCACACGCGGGAAAGTTCTTCCACCACAATGGCCGCGCTGACCGAGTCCAGCGCCGCGCCGCCGAATTCCTTAGGCGCCTGCAGGCCGAAATAATTGAGTTTCTTCATTTTTTCGATGACGGCGACGGGAAAGGTGGCGTTTTTGTCGATTTCCGCGGCAATCGGCGCCAGTTCCGTTTCCGCGAAATGACGCGCGGAATCGCGGATGAGCTTATGCTTCATGCAGGGGTTAAATTGCAAAACAAAGACTCCGTAAAAAAATTTTAATGCGTGGTGGTCAAATAGCTCAAAATATCCGCAAAATCAAGGAAATGAATAACCGAATTTCGGCGTCCTGAAGGCGGAGAATGTTTTGGCTTGCTTTGGCGCGGGGCAGATCTCTGCGGATCGCTTTATTTCAGCTTTATTTGGTTTTCTTCTTGCCGCGAATCTTCCGCTTTTTCCTTATTCAGATAATAACGGCCGTCGGGCGTGCGGCAGACTGCTTCGCTCACAAGGAGCATTTCCAAAGCTTTCGGGCGATAATCACGATAGCCGATGCGAAAATAATCAACTTTATCATAGGGCAGCGCCACCGCGCTGACCGCGGAAAGCGCGCCGCGGGATTCCAGTTCGCGCATAATGGCCAGGCACATTCTTTTTGTCCACCATCCCGTTCCCAACATAGCCAGAATGACAACAATGACCAGCGATAAAATACCGATAATAATTTGTGTTGACTCCGCCATGCTTTATCTTCCCCGCCCGGCATATCTGATCATTTCTAAACAATTTAAACCAATGAGGCAAGATTTTTTATCAAAATAACGTTTATACAAAGGCTTAGTGCCGCATCATAACATATTGCTTTTTTAATTATAATTGCTATATTAACCAGCGCAGCATCATAACAATCCTTATAGAAGGGGAGGAAATATGAAAAAGAAAAAACCAGCGAAAAAAAAGGCGCCAGCGAAGAAGAAAGCTAAGGCCTTGAAAAAGGCGAAACCAGTCAAGAAGAAAAAAGTGGCCAAAAAAGCAAAGACGACAAAGAAGAAAAAGGTCGTCAAAAAAGCCAAAGCGCTGAAGAAGGCCAAACCAGCCAAAAAAGCCAAAGCTGCAAAAAAAGCGAAACCCGTGAAGGCCAAGGCCTTGAAAGCCAAAGCGGTAAAAAAAGCCGCGCCGAAGAAGGCCAAGGCACAGAAAAAACCGGCGGCTCCCAAAAAACCCAAAGCGGCACTGCCGGCGACACCCGCGATTCAGGAATTACAAAAACAGAAAGCGGTATTCAGCGTCTGCTCCTGCCAGTACACGGATGCTGATTCCATACAGCAGGCGGCGGCGGAACTGAAAGTTGATCCGCACTGCATCATCAAAACAGTGGTCATGGAAGACGAACTGGGCAAACCCATGCTGGTTTTAATGCATGGTGATCAGGATGTATCCGCGGAGGAACTGGCCGCGACCGTCGGCGCGCAGCAGATTTCCGCGTGCAGCCCGGAACTCACCGAAGTTCACACGGGCTATGAAGCAGCCGCCATTTCTCCTTTCGGCATTAAGAAAGTAATGCCCGCTTTCATGGAAAAATCCATTGCCATGCTGCCGGAAATTTATATCGGAGCGGGACAGCGCGGACTGATGGCGAAGATGAAACCCGAAGAGCTTATTGATGCGCTGAAACCGTTCATGGTAAGCGTCGCCAAATAAGGGGCAAAACATTAAGGAGATAAAAAGCTTAGAGCAGGGAACAGGAATATGACGGATAACGTAATTATCCGCTGTCTTAAATGCGGCACTAAAAATCGCATTCCGAAAAAAAAATTCCAGGGACGATCGGTGTGCGGAAAATGCGCCGCGCCGCTGGATGAACTGATTATTCCGTGCCTCAAATGCGGCACCAAAAACCGTGTTTCCGAAGACAGGCTTAATAAAAAACCCCTGTGCGGCAAATGCCACGAGCCGCTGGTGGTCACGCAACAAAAAACAAAACCCGTGGATGTGACGGACAACACATTCGCGCGGGAAGTATTAGCTTCAGATATTTCCGTACTCGTCGATTGCTGGGCGCCCTGGTGCGGGCCCTGCCGCACCTTGTCGCCCATCATCGATGAACTCGCGTCCGATTACGTAGGCGGCGTCAAGATTGCCAAGCTCAATGTCGACGAGAATCCGCTGACCGCCCAGCAATACGGAATTCACAGCATCCCGACGATGCTGTTTTTTAAAGAAGGAAAACTGGTGCAGCGGTTGACGGGCGCCTTGCCCAAGGAAGAAATCGAAAAAAATTTACTAAGCATCATCAAGACAAACTAACCGCGGATGCTCCCCGCATGGAAAAAAATAATCCCACCCGTGTTTACCGCTGCAAAATTTTTGACGTCTACGAAGAAGACGTGCCTCTGCCCAACGGAAAATCCATTCGTCAGACATGGATTGACCACAAACCCACGGTCGCAATTATTCCTATCAACGACAAAAATGAAATTCTTCTGGTAAAACAGTACCGAATCGCGGTCAGAAAACACCTGCTGGAAATTCCTGCCGGGGCCTTTGACCATCATGAAGAGCCTGCGGAAGTCTGCGCGCAACGCGAATTGGCGGAAGAAACAGGTTTTCGCGCGGCAAAAATGACCAAGCTCTACGAGGGGTATCTACTGGCGGGATACTGCAATGAATATATGCATTTTTTCCTCGCTAGCGATCTTGCCTACGCGCCGCTTAAGCCCGATGAGGATGAATTTATCGAAGTTGTGCCGACCGAGCTATCACGCGCCGCAGAAATGTTCAAAAAAGGCGAAATCACCGACACAAAAACCGCCCTGGGCATCATGCTGACTTTAAATTATTTTAAGGCCGCGGGAAATTCCCCATAAGGACCGCTTAAATTTATCGGGAAAGCTTCTTGCCAGAGCACTAAAGTTTTGTTAGACTTTTATCGTAAATGTAATATTGGTAACAAACGGCATGTATCATGTCTTTGCGAGGGAACGTAGTGACCGAAGCAATTCGACGTAGTCGTTGCTAGGCTGCGCAGGCCGCCGCGGCAATCAGCTCCCAACGGTCGTTCGCAATGACAACTCAATATTGAAGGGAGGCACTTCCATGTTCTACAATGAAGAATTTGAAACCCTGCCCCGCGAAGCGCTCAAAGCCCTGCAGCTCAAAAGACTCCAGCAGGTGCTGCAGCGCGTTTACCACACGGTGGGCTTTTACAAAAAAGCGTTTGACCGGGCGCAAATCAAACCCTCGGACATTAAGTCTCTCAACGATCTGAAAAAGCTCCCTTTTATCACCCGCAAGGATATGAGCGACAACTACCCCTACGGCCTGTTTTCCGTGCCGATGAGCAGTATCGTCCGGTTGCACGCCACTTCCGGCACGACCGGCCGTTCCGCCGTTTTCGGTTATACCCGCCACGATATTGAAACGTGGTCGGAACTGGTCGCGCGTTGTCTGGTTGCCGCGGGCATTACCAAAAACGACATTATCCACAACGCTTTTTCCTACGGGCTATTTACCGGCGGCCTGGGCCTGCACTACGGCGCGGAAAAAATTGACGCGAGCGTTATCCCCATCTCCGGCGGCAACGCCAAGCGCCAGTTGATGATACTGCGCGATTTCGGGCCCACCGTTATTTGCTGCACTCCCTCTTACGCCCTGTATCTGGCGCAGGAAGCCAGAACCATGAACATGGATTTAAAAACCTTCAAATTGCGCGTGGGCATTTTCGGCGCCGAGCCCTGGAGCAAGGCGATGCGTGAGGAAATCGAAAAATCTTTCGGCATCACCGCGCTCGATATTTACGGCCTTTCCGAAGTAATCGGCCCAGGGATAGCCATGGAATGCATCGAGGCGCACAACGGCATGCATATCTTTGAAGATCACTTCATTGTGGAAACCATCAATCCGCAGACCGGGGAAGTCCTGCCCGAAGGACAGGAAGGAGAACTGGTCTTCACTTCCCTGTCGCGCGAAGCGATTCCGCTTGTCCGCTACCGCTCCGGCGATATCTCCAAACTGATTACCGAACCTTGCCGCTGCGGGCGCACGCATATCAAAATGGAAAGGGCGCTCAAGAGAAGCGACGACATGCTGATTATCAGCGGCGTCAATATCTTTCCCGCGCAGGTCGAGGCGATTCTGGTGGACATCGAAGGGCTTGAACCGCGCTATCAGCTCATCGTGGACAAGGCGGGCGCACTCGACGCGCTGGAACTGCAGGTCGAAGTGAGCGACAAAATCTTCAGCGATTCGGGCAGCGTCAAGGAACTACAGAAAATCGAACAGCGCATCGTCAAGGATATGCAGGATTATCTGGGCGTCGAGCCGCGTGTGAAGCTGGTGGGCCCGAACACTTTGCCCAAAGCGGGCGCCAAGGTCATCGATAAACGTCGCATTTAAAAAGAAAGGGGTGCAAGCCATGAAGGTTGAGCAAATATCCGTATTTCTGGAAAACAAACCCGGCACGCTTCAGCAAGCAACACGCGTGCTCAAAGACGCCAATATCAACATCCGCACCCTGTCCGTGGCGGAAACGGCGGATTTCGGCATTCTGCGCCTCATTGTCAATGATGTGGAAAAAGCCAACAAAGTACTGAAAGACAGCGGCTTTCAGGTAAGCAAAACTCCCGTGGTCGCTGTGGAAGTGCCGGACAAGCCGGGCGGCCTGCATAGCGTTTTGGAAGCCGTCTCACAAGAAGGCATCAACGTGGAATACCTCTACGCCTTTGTGGAAAAAAGCGGCGAGAACGCCGTCATCATTTTCCGTTTTGATAATCCGGAAAAGGCCATTGAGATTTTAACAAAGAAAAATTTCACGGTCGTGCCGGGCAAAAAGCTATACGAATTCTAGCTTTGTTTTTATGGCCGCAACCTTAAAACAAGCCGTCAAAAAATTTTTGCGCCCGCAGGTGGCAGCGGTGGGATTTGCCCCGGTGGAGCGTTTCGACGACGCGCCGGAAGCGCATCATCCCGCGCGCGTTTGCAAAGACGCGAAAACGGTTATCGTGCTCGGCATCCCGGTGCCGCAGGGAATGCTGCGCTCGCCCGATTATAATCTTTACGGCGTGCATCGAACTTATCACAGCGCCTACACCATGCTTGACCATATCGCGCTTAACTTGAGCAATTTTATCGAAGCCAAAGGCAAATTCCTGGCCATTCCGATTCCCAGTTACGCGCCGATGGTTTTTCATCAGTTTGAGCCCTGGGGCGTGATGTCTTTAAAACACGCGGCGGTAAAAGCCGGATTGGGACGCTTCGGGCGCTCCGGCCAGGTTTATCATCCCAAATACGGCTCGCTTTTAAGACTTGCCGCTGTTGTCACCAGCGCGGCGATTCCCGGCGATAAACTTCTCCCTGATGAACTGCCCTGCCCGTCTAATTGCAGAGCGTGTATGAAAATCTGCCCTTCCAAGGCATTTGACGAAAATGGAAGTTTTCAGAAAATGACCTGTCTAACCTACGCCATAAAACACGCGATTTATCCGCTCGCCTTAAAAACTGAAGAAGGTTTAAAGAACATCGAACGCGTCATCAATACCGCCGGACACAACTACTGGATTGACTGCGACGAATGCGTCAAGGTTTGTCCGTTGAATAAAAGATAATAGTAAGCAAGTGACAGAATAAACATTATTATATGCTGTAGCTTTGCAGAGTATGCAATATTGGCACAAATCTATAAATGAATAAATGGGATGTGACTATTTATTGACTCTTTATTGAAATGCAGCTTCTTATCAAAATTTTCATCAGCGTCGCCATCATTCTTATCGCCACCGGAATCGCCAAAAAGTTCCCTTCTCTGGCGGGGCTGATTGCCGTGATGCCGCTTACCGGCGCGCTGGTTTTAATCTGGGTTTATCTGGAAAACAGCGGCAATCCCGAGGTTTTGCAGGCATTTACCAAAGGCGCGCTTTGGGGAATACTGCCCAGCATTTTGTTTTTTCTGGTAGCTTTTCTGTGCCTGAAAAAGGAAGCGCCTCTGCCGCTTCTGCTTGCGGCGAGCTTCGGCGTGTGGCTTGTCGCTGCTTTCATCCATCAGTGGCTCACCCGTTAATAAAATCGATATGATTTTCGCTCAAAACTTAATCTTGACAGGCTGTATCCCATGGAATACAATGGCGATATGATCGAGATCCGCCAGACGGAGCATTACAGTAAGTGGTTTGATAAAATAAAAGATCGAAATGCACGCGCGCGGATTAATATTCGCATTCGCCGGTTATCTTTGGGCAATCCCGGCGATGTTAAACCCGTGGGACAAAGCATATCAGAATTAAGAATAGACTATGGGCCGGGCTATCGCGTTTATTTCACACAGAGAGGAAACACGCTAATTATTCTACTGGCAGGTGGGGATAAAAAAACTCAAGCTGACGATATCAAAAAAGCTATTAAGCTGGCGCAGGAAATTGAGGATTAAAAAATGAAAAAACATAAAATAAAAAATTGGGATGCTGCCGAACATCTTAAAACAAAAGCGGATATAGCCGCATATCTGGAAGCAGCTTTGGAAGAAAACGATCCCGCATTAATAGCGGCGGCGCTGGGAGATATTGCCAGGGCCAAAGGCATGACTCATTTAGCCAACGAAACCGGCCTGGGTCGAGAAAGCTTATATAAAGCATTGTCCCCGGAAGGAAATCCGGAGTTTTCGACTATTTTAAAAGTGGTAAACGCTCTTGGGTTGAAACTTCACGCTGGGCTTGGAAAATCAAAAAAAGCCGCTTAAGAGATTATATGCTTAGAAATTAATTTTATTTAAGGGGTTTGCCGCACTCCTTGCATCTGCCATCCGGGCCGATGACGCCGATGCAGGATTCGTCTGAACATAGAATACGTTTTTCCCAGTCATCATCTTCAGACGATTGTGCTTTTATTTTTTGTTCTGCTGCCGCAACCGGTTTGCTGCTAACTATTCTGTTATCCGCTGGCAGTTCGCCTTCAAAAACCCGGCCGCACTCTTTGCATTTGCCGTCGATGCCAATGGTGCCAATACAGGATTCATCGGAACACAGAATCCGTTTTTCCCAATCTTCGTTTTCGTCAAAGATAAGTTCCATTATGCTGATCTCCAAGAAATACTGCGAAGCTATTTACAACAGCTTTAAAAATATTTCCAGATGGAAAGTACTATAAGATTACTCGCTTCGCTCGAAATGACAAGGATACTGGATTCCGGCTCGTAGGCCGGAATGATAACATGAAAAAGTGCACCTCCGAGAGGGCGATAGTGCTAGACTAACCCCTACGATTTTTTAAAAACCATTAAGGAGGTGCACAGGATGAAGTATATAGGAATCGATTATCATAAGCAATATTTTGTAGCGACGATGATGAATGAGCAAGGGCAAGTTATAAGAAGGGATAAAGCCTCGACGGATCGGGAATCAATCAGGCAATACTTTCGTAATGCTGATTCATCAGGGAAAGTTAAGGCGGTAATGGAAGCCTGTTACGGATGGGAGTATTTTTACGATGAAGCATCGGCTCTGGTAGATGAATTAATCATGGCCCATCCGTTGAAGACAAGATTAATAGCCGAGGCGCGGATAAAGACGGACACGATAGATTCCGAGACTCTGGCCCATTTACTGCGGGCAGATTTAATCCCTCAGGCTTATGCACCTGATTCAGAAACGAGAAGCAAGAAGAACTTGTTACGTTACCGATCATCCCTTGTAGCGATGAAAGTACGGATCAAGAACATCATTCATTCTGTTTTAACAAGGAACCATATAGAAGATATCGGATTTACATCATTAAGCGACAAATTTGGCAAACAGGGCATTGCTTATCTAAAAGCGGTAACATTGCGGGATAACGATACCGCCATTTTAAATGATTACCTTGACCTTTTAGAGAAGACAGAACAAAAGATTAAGGAAGCGGAGAAGCGGATACGAGCTGTTTGCCGAGAGGATAAGATATGCACTCTTTTACAGAGCATTCCCGGGATTGGTCCTATCCTGGCAGCAACGATCAGATATGAAATAGACGATATAGGGAGATTTATGTCCGCCGGGAAATTGTGCTCTTATGCTGGTCTTGTGCCATCGACTTATTCCAGCGGTAATCGAACCTTTCAGGGCAAGATTACCAAGCAGGGGAATAAGTGGTTACGCTGGGCTATGGTCGAGGCAGCCCAACAGAGCTATAGTCAATAGTTGTGTATTGAGAATTTAGGCGGCGATGCGTTTTTCTTCAATACCATTAATGAATTTAACTCCTTTTACAACATCAGCCAAGCGCTGCGGACGATGTAATCGAATCCATCG
>Ga0209407_1000415_pt1 | contig 56160 bp, 43 predicted proteins | sample AD_JPNHG3_MetaG_FD_184410 | JGI IMG/M metagenome (GOLD analysis project Ga0209407, IMG submission 184410) | Active sludge microbial communities of municipal wastewater-treating anaerobic digesters from Japan - AD_JPNHG3_MetaG (SPAdes) (version 2) | ecosystem: Engineered > Bioreactor > Anaerobic...
AAGCTCCGGCGGCCATAAGACCTGCGGGAGCTTTCTGTCTCGGCATCGCCCTGACGCTCAGGTTGCTCTCCAGCAGAGCCCTATCCTTCAGAGCGACATGGACAGAATAACCGAAGCAGGTTATAATTGCAAACGTGAAGTGAAATCGTTAAGACCGTTTACACAGTTCCATGAACAGACCCTTCTTGCATGCTAAAAGCAAATGCGAATGACCACATTTCCGCAAATTGCAGCAGCCATACTGTTGGTGACAATCGCTTCCCTGACGGCGGCATATATGGGAAGAATGAGGACACGAGGCAAACCGTTTGGTCTGCGATTTGTGTGTCTCCTGCTGCCATCTATTATTCTGTTCGGCCTGTTGATCTACTTGTGTGTCATGTCTACCGGCCTATGGTACATCGATCAATGTTACGCACGTTTGCCGAGAGAGCGAGTTGCCAGGCACACAGTCGCCGCATCCTTTCCGCTGCTTTTTGAAAGAGAAGTATCTGGGCAGGACGTCCCGCCGGAGTATCGCAGTGAAAAGCTGTTAGCCGACGGGGTTTCCGTTTGCCGGTATTCGTTTCTATTACCGGTTTTCGGCTTCCATGCCGTCTATGATTCAGATGGTGTTCTGGTTGAGGCGATCCCGACGTATGAGTGATGATGCCATAACGTATGCGGTCAGAAAGATGGGCCGGCGCCGCAGCAGCTTTTTGTTGTGCCGCTCTGCCATAGTATGTCAGGGGCATGGCATGCTCTGCCCCTGCAAGAAGTGAGGATAACAGGTCACGGTCCCTGCTTTTGGAGAAGGGTCTTATGACGCCGAAGGAGAGGATTTATGCGACGCTGAAGGGGGAGGCGGTGGATCGGCCGGCGGTTGCGCCGATCTTTATGGCGTGGGCGGCTCATTACATTGGGCGGACGTATCGCGAGTACTATCTTGATGCGGCGGTCCTGGCCGAGTCGCAGATTGCGGTGACGCGGGATTTCAATATCGATCAGATCAGCGCGATCAGTGATCCCTGGCGTGAGACAAGCGCGTACGGCGTGGAGTTCGAGTACCCGGAAGAAGGGGTTGGCAAGCCAAAGACGCGTCTGATTCAGTCGCCGGATGACGTGAAGAAATTAGGGCAAATTGACGTGCATGGGTCGCCGCGAGCGAAGGACCGCATCGAGGGCGTACGGCGGTTGGCTGAGGCGATGGGCCGGACCCACAGCGTGTTGGGGTGGGTGGAAGGCCCGATTGCCGAATACGGCGATCTGCGCGGGGTGGAGAATACTCTCATGGACCTGATCGACAAGCCGGAGATGTTTGCCGAGGCGTGCGAGGTGATAGTGGCCAGCGCGATCGCCTTTGCACGGGCACAGATCGAGGCGGGGGCGGACATGATCGGCGTGGGGGATGCGGCCGCCAGCTTGATCAGCCCGGACATGTACGTCGAGCACGTGCTGCCGTGGGAGAAGAAGCTGGTCGATGGTATTCACGAGGCGGGGGCGACGGTCAAGCTTCATATCTGCGGCAATATCAGCAACACCATCGAGCACATGGCCAGGACGGGGGCCGACGTGATCGATTTCGACTGGATGGTGCCGGTCGAGAAGGCACGCAAGGCGGTGGGCGAGGGGATTACGCTGTGCGGCAATATTGATCCGTCGGGGGTGCTGCTGCAGGGGACGCCGGCCGATGTTGCGGCGGCGGCGGAGAAATGTCTGGCGGCCGGCGGCAAGCGATTTATTCTCATGCCTGGCTGCGAGGTGCCGCAGGGGACGGCCGTGGAGAATTTGCGGGCGTTCTGTCCGGGTCCGGAGTGTCTGGTTGAGGCGCTGAGGGTGAATTGATGAGCAAGAAGACGCTGGAAGAGATTTCGCGGGAAGACGGGCGGTATGACGCCAAGGCGCTGAAGTTCGTCTTTGACGGCCTGGGGCACACAATTCAGCAGATACGCAGCGATGAGGGAGAGCCGTCGGAGCCGCGACATATCACCGGGGCGGAACTGGCCATGGGGATTGCGGATCTGGCGATCCAGCGCTGGGGGCGGCTGGCGCGGATGGTGCTGAATCTCTGGGGCGTGCGGACGACGCGGGATATCGGTGAGATTGTCTACCTGATGATTGCGCACAAGTGGATGACGGCGCAGGAGAGCGATGCGATCGAGGATTTCGATAACGTGTACGACTTCGAGGAGGTCTTCGAGAAGCGGTTCCAGTTTGAATTGCAGTAGGTCCGCCCGACGGTATGTATGAATCCGCAGATTACGCGGACGGGTTCAGATTATCATTTACTATAGCTTCGTCAGGTGTTATTTGCAGGAGGCCGGGGGATCGGTTCACGCGTGTGCGGGAATGACTGAGTAAGGAAGGACAGGGCGAGAGGAGGTTTGTGATGCGGCGAAAGCTGCTTTCGGTCTGTTGCGTTATTGCGGGGGTATTGGCTGCGCCGGTCCTGTCGGCCAATGACGACGCGTTCGAGGTTGCACTGGAGAACGGGCGGCTGGCGAATGAAGGGTTTCGGCGGTGTCGGTTGTTTGTGGACGGCTGGCTGGCGCATGCGGATGCGAAGACGGGGCTGATCCCGCGGAATCTTACACAGAGCCGCGACATTTGGAATGCACAGGATGCGGCGGCGGACAATTATCCTTTCATGGTGCTCACCGCGGCGATCACGGATCGGCCGCTGTTCGAGGGCCGCATGCTCGGTATGCTGCGGACGGAGACAAGGCTGACGAGCCGGCTCGGGGCGATGCCGGACGCGTATTCGTTCTCGAAGGAGGGGTTTGCGGAGCGGCCGGAGATCGGGCGCATAATCTTCGGCGCCTCGGAGTATGTCAAGGACGGGCTCTTGCCGCTGACGGAGTGGCTGGGTCATAGTCCGTGGAGCGAGCGGATGTTGGCGATTCTCGATTCGATGTGGGCCGCCGCGCCGGTCGAGACGCCATACGGAAGGATCGTCTCGGACAACGTCGAGGTCAACGGCGAGATGCTGCAGGTCCTGTCGCGGGTTTACTGGATGACGGGCCAGGCGAAGTATCTGGAGTGGGCGATTCGATTGGGCGATTATTATCTCTTGGGAGACAGGCACCCGACCGGTGGGGCACAGGCTGCATGGCCGGCGGGGCAATGGCTGCTGCTGGAATGTGCCGAGCCGGTGGAGGTCGGCCAGGTACGGATTGCGTGGATTTACGGCGATCGGCGCGTCTACAGGTTTGCAATTGACGTATCGGCGGACGGCAAGACATTTCGGGAGGTGTTCAGGGGAGCTTCCGGCGGGCGGACGAACGACCTGGAGGCCTATACATTCCCGGCTGCGGCCGCAAAGCAGATTCGTATCACCGGCTTCGGCAGCAATGAGAACAGTTTTACGAACATCGCGGAGTTGACGGTTCATGGGGCCGACGGCAGGCGGCGTGATGTGCAGGTTGCAGGGGCCAGCGATTTCCAGAGCCCCAACGTGCCGGCCAATGCCGTCGACGGCGACATGGCGACGCGGTGGTCCGTGCCGGGGCTTCAGGGCGGCGCCGGGCGGCTGCGGCTGCGGGATCACGGCTGCGAGATCGTGTCGGGATTGTGTGAGCTGTACGCGGCGGTGCATTTTGCCCGGCCGGACAAGAAGGCCGCCTATCGTGAGCCGATTCATCGGATGCTGGATCGCATTCTGGAGGTGGGGCGAAACGAGCACGGGCTGTTTTACAACTGGATCGACCCGGCGATGGGGGAGCACGATGTAAATCTGTGCGATACCTGGGGATATAACCTGAACGGATTCTACACCGTGTACCTGGTCGACGGCAAAGCGGCGTATCGCGATGCGACGCTCAAGGCGCTGGAGTGTTTGAATGAGCATTATCCCAACTACGCCTGGGAGGGCAGCAGCAGCGACGGGCACGCCGATTCGATTGAGGGCGCACTGAACCTTTACAATCGCGAGCCGGTGGCATCGGCGGCCGAGTGGATCGACGATGACATCAGGGTGATGTGGGCGATCCAGAAGCCGGACGGCGTTATCGAGGGATGGCACGGGGACGGGAATTTTGCGCGGACGACGATCATGTACTGTCTGTGGAAGACCCAGGGTGTGACGGTGCGGCCGTGGCGCCAGGACGTCGTGTTCGGCGCCGAGCGGCGCAACGGCCGGCTGTACCTCGTGATCGAGGCGGAAAAACCGTGGCAGGGCGCTGTGCTGTTCGATGCGCCCAGGCACAAGACGGTGATGAAGATGCCGTTGGACTGGCCGCGGATTAATCAGTTTCCGGAATGGTATACAGTCGAGGGCGACGGGCTGTACTCGGTCGAGGACGTTTACAAGGGGCTGAGCCGGACTTTCAGGGGGCGGCAGATGGAGGCGGGCATCGAGATACGGCTGAATGCCAAAGAGCGCCTGCGGCTGGTTGTCAGCGAAATATGAGGCGGCCGGCAATGCGGCGAGAATGACCATGTTCTGCCTCTGTGCCAAGGCCGCGGTGGAAGTGAGCGGTTTGTGTTCTCTGGACCTGCGGAGGTTATCGTGAAAGACGTTGGTACTGTGGGTGTTTTGCTGCTTTGTACCGTCGTAATGCTGGCGGATAATGTATGTGGTCAACATGTATACGAGCTCGTTCGGCAGGGCCGGCAGAGGGAGAGTGTCGTTGAGGGCGACTTCTTCGTGGCGCCGAATGGCAACGATACATACAGTGGTTCACATGACCAGCCGTTTGCGTCCCTGACGCGGGCGCGCGACGCGGTGCGCCGGTTGCCAAAGGACGGCGGCAAAGACATCCGTGTGAGCGTCCGGGGCGGCGAGTACTATCTTGCCGCAGGCATTGTGTTTGGGCCGGAGGATTCGGGGACGGATAAGCAGAGGATTACGTATGCCGCTTATCCGGGTGAGACGCCGGTGCTGATCGGCGGGGTTCGGCTTGAGGGTATTCGGCCATACAGGGATGGCATCTGCGTGGCCGACCTGCCGGCCGGGTGCCAAGGCCGGCAGCTTTTTGAGAACGGGGTCCGGATGACGCTGGCGCGGTCGCCGAATGCGGGGTATTTTCACCTTGAGAAGGGCGTCGATGCCGGAGGCAAGCTGGCGTTTGTCTATCGTGCCGGCGATATAGACCCGACAGAGTGGGATCTGCGAGATGCCATAGTCAATATCTGGCCGTACCATGACTGGTTCAACAGCAATCACCGTCTGCTGCGGATCGATGAGGCCTCGCGGACGATGGTTCTGGATACGCATGCCAGGGAGCTGCGCCAAGGCAACCGCTTCTACGTGCAGAATGTGCTTGCGCTGCTGGATATGCCGGGGGAGTGCTGCATTGCACACAGTGAGGGCAAGGTGTATTTCAGGCCGCGGCAGGGGAGGCCGGAAGAAAATACGTATGTCGTCTCGACGGCGCGGGCGCTGATCTCCGTGGAAGGCAAATCCGATGCAATCGTGCGGAATGTGCACTTCGAGGGGATCGACCTGGCGATCTCCGATGAGGACATTCTGACGTTCAGCAAGGCAGAGAATTGTTCAGTGCGGTTCTGCAGGATCGAAAATGCGCGCGATACCGCCGTCGAGATAAACGATCATGCCCAAAGGATTGTCGTATACGGCAACGAGATCCGCCAGAATGGGATGCATGGCGCAGCATTGAACGGCCGCGGGCCCGGCAGGGAGGATGTGAATCATCACAACGTGGTGGAGAACAATCACATTCATCACTGCGGGCGGCTGATCGGCCACGGCAACGGCGTCTACATTTCACAGAGCGGGCACAATCGAATTGTGCATAATCACATCCATCACATGCCGCGGTATGCCACGACAATCAAGGGCGTGCGTTATCAGGTGCTGCGGCAGCAGGTGGAGGGCCTGACGTGGGAGAACCGGCACGACTTTCTGCACTCGCGCAACAACCTGCTGGCTTACAATCATATTCATCACGTCAATGAAGACAGCCAGGATACGGGCGCGATGGAGTGCTGGGGGCCGGGCCGGGACAATGTTTACGAACACAACCTGATTCACGACGTGGGCAATGACGAGTTCAACCTGCAGAGCGGAATATATCTTGACGATGCGGCCGATTACTTCACCGTGACCAACAATATCATCTACGGAGTGCGGGGCACGACCGGCAATCAGCCGATTTTCGCCAAGGGTATCGGCAATCGGATCGAGAACAACATTCTCATCGTGGACAGGACCAACGAAGCGGGCATCCGTTCGTTGTTTATGGCCGACGAGCGGTGCGATCATCACGTCTACGTTCGGAATATCATCTGCTTTCAGAACAACGACCTCATTCCGTCGGGGTCTTTTGGCGCGGGTGTAGGCAACCTTCATGCAGAAGGGACGACGCTTACGTGGCGCGTGAACTCTGCGGCGGCAGGCGAATATGCCGCCTGGCTGCTGTACGCCTGTTACAATGAGCCATACGGCACGAAGGCCCTGGACGGACGTTTTGCGCTGGAAGCGGGCGGCAAGCAGACGGTCTTGACTAGTCTGCCCGACACGGGTGCGTGGGGTACGTATGCGTGGAACAAAGCGGGGGTGATCAGGCTGTCGAAGGGCGAGCAAGAACTGAAGCTTGTCAATCTCAAGGGCGGCGGTCTGAACCTGGATGCAATTGCGCTGTGCGATGATCCTGCTTGGCGGCCGACCGGCAACGCGTTGGTTCAACCGGCGGCGGGCCGACACTTGATCATTGTGCAGGCGGAAAGCTGGGTGACGCGTGACGGTCAGGGTCGCCGGGCGGACGTTTACAACTTCAACAACTGGAGCGATGACCGCGTGGCGGAAAGCGATTACAATGTGTTCTGGTGTGCCGACGGTGACGTGTCGGTCAAGGGCAGTCCCGCCGATGGTTCGTTGGACAGGTGGCGTCAACTGCTCGGCGGCAAATTCGACCGGCACAGTGTTGTGGCCGATCCGATGTTCGTGGATGCCGCCGGTCGCGACTACCGCCTCAGGCCGGAATCGCCGGCGCTGAAGTTGGGCTTCAAACCGATTGATATGAGCGTCGTCGGCCTCAAAGACGATTTCCCCGCCAGATTAGCCAGGAACTGAGAGGCCAACGGCAACTGTTGATTTGGAGGTACTGAGTAACATGCGTTCGAATGGTGTGACTGTATGCTTAATCGCCTGGTTGCTGTGTCCGGTGTTTTGTGCCGATGCAGAGGTTGTCGTCAAGTGGGATTTCACGACCGGCACGCACGGCTGGTCGGGTAATGCCCGCGTGGAGCCGGTGCGGTCGACTGCGGAGGGTCTGCTCGTCGTTGCGACGGGTGAGGACCCGTGGATCGAGGGACCGGCGGTCGACTATCCGGCCGATAAGCTGATTCGCATCATGGTGGAGATGAAGTCGTCTGCCGATCGCGCGGGCGAGTTCTTCTACGGCCAGACGTTCAAGGCCTCGGATGCGGCGCGATTCACGGTCAACAACGATGGCAGCTTTCATACGTACACGGTCTACGCAAATCGGCCGTTCGGGCCGCGGACGCGAATTCGGCTGGACCCGTGCCATAATGCCGGCCGGGTTGTCATCCGGTCGATAACCGTGGAAGCCATTCAGAAAGTGCAGCCGCCGGTGCTTTCCAAACCGACGCGTCCCGATAGAAGCTCCGCGCCTGCGATTACCGTCACGGCAGGCAAGTTGTCGGTTGTTCATTACGGCGAAAAGCCGGGCAATTTCGCGGTGCAGGTCGAAGGCACCGAAATGGCTATCGGCCATGACTCTGAACTCATTGGGTTCCTCAACGGCGGCAAGGTTGAATGGCTGAACCTCGGAGAAGCCAAAGCTGCCCGGCGTCAAGGTACTGCCATCATGACGGGTATCGCCGACTCGCGCGGTGCGACGTGGACGTTTGAACGGCGGCTGAAACGAGCACAGGGGATTGATGCGATCATCGTTGAGACCGTTATCACCGTTGACAAAGACACGCAGGTTGTGCGGCTGCCGTGGCTGACGCTTTTTGCCGGCAGGCCGGAACTTGGTGCGAAGAAGAATCAGGCAATCTTCTGCGGGCTGGAGTATCTGGCCGATGAGCCGAGTTCGTCGGATGCGGATATTGCCAAGCCGAACCACGTACGGTCGACGCCCGATCCGGTAAAGATAACGATCCCGATGATGGCGATACAGCAGGATGGGCGGTACATCGGTTTGATCTGGGAGCGTTCGGGCATGGTTGCGGCGACGTTCGATTCGCCGGACCGCATTTACAACTCCGGGCTGCACCTGATGGAGCTTTCGGCGCCGGCGGTCGGGAGGCTTCGGTTCGAGAACGACTATGCCGCGTACGCACCGTTTACGCTGAAGGCCAATGAGCCGATCAAGACGACCGTCACGATCATCGGCGGCAAGGGCGATTCGATTGTGCCGGCAGTGAAGGATTACCTGGCGCTGCGGCCGCTTCCGAATCTGCCGAAGGTAAAGGGCGGCTTCTCCGGGGCGGTCGACCTGTTGGCCCACGGCTGGCTGGATTCGAAGGCCAACGTGGGCGGGCTGTTCCGGCATGCGGTGTGGGGCAGCAGTTTCCCGGCGCAGCCTGCGGCGGATGCGGCGGTTTACATGACCTGGCTGGCGAGGCAGACGCGGGACGACGTGCTGCAAAAACGTCTCCTCGACGAGCGCGACAGGGCGCTGAGCAAGCTTGCGCCGGGCGATTCCTTTGGCGGCGGCGTTTCGCATGTGCGGCCGCCCAATGGGCCGCTGGTCTTCGGCCGCGTCGCGGAGTACGTTTTGCAGCGCAAGCGGCAGGCCCGCAGTCAGTTAGGGCGATTTGACGAGAAAGGACTCATCTACTACAAGGCCGGGGTCACCGACTATGGACGGACACATTATGAGAATCATGCCAACGGACTTCACGGACGGACGCTGGTGGAGATATTGGAGGCGGCCACGCTTTGCGGTGACAGCGAACTGACTCGCGATACCGTGGCGCTTCTGGACAAACAGACGGTGCAGTACCGCAACACCGTGCCGCGGGGTGCGCAGACCTGGGAGATGCCGCTGCATACGCCCGACATATTGGCCAGTGCGTACATGGTCAAGGCGTATGTGTTGGGCTGGCTGCTGACGGACCGGGCCGACCTCCTGGAGGAGGCTCGTTACTGGGCCTGGACGGGCGTACCGTTCGTCTATCTGGACAATCCGACCGAACACGAGGTCGGGCCCTATGCGACGATCGCCGTCCTGGGGGCGACCAACTGGGTGGCCCCGAACTGGTTCGGTCAGCCGGTGCAGTGGTGCGGACTGGTCTACGCGTCTTCTCTGTATGATCTTGCCGAGATTGACCCCCAGGGGCCGTGGCTGACGATTGCCAAAGGTATAACGCTGGCGGGGCTGCAGATGACCTGGCCGACGTCCGACAAGGACCGGCAGGGACTTTTGCCCGACTACTTCCTGCTCCGCGACCAGGTCAGCGATGGGCCCGCCATCAACCCCGGCACGGTCGGTGCGCATGTGCCGGAGGCCTTCGGAAAGGGCAAACTGTACGACATCGCAAAACTGCCTCGGCGGAAATGGTTCATTCATGCCGCCGGCGCGATCACCGGCGTGCGCGAAGACGCCCGACAGGTCATATTCACAGTGGATACTCTGCCCGGCGGATACGTGCTGATCGCAGGCCTGGACGACAAACCGATCGAGATCAAATTCGATAACCCGTTGGGCATCGACGCCGTGCCCGCGGAGGACGTCCTGTATTTCGAAGACGACCGCTGCCTGAGTATCAGACTGCCCGGGCCGGGCACCATCAGTATCCGGTGTACACCGGTCAGGCCAGGAAGCGTTCGATGATTCGGCGATAGTGAAGGCGGGCCTGCTCCACGGCGGCGATTTCGATGTATTCGTCGGGCTGGTGGCAGACGGCCGGTGCGCCGGGGCCGAAGATGACGATGGGGGCGCGCAGTGGCACGAAGTGCGGCCCGTCTGTTGTGAAGCCCACGGAGACCGTCTTGTCAATGCCCGTGACGTCGAGCAGCGAGCGCACGAACGGACAGGTTGAGTCCGTCCGCAGGCCGTTTGCCGATCTCAGGCTGGATATGTTTGCCTCGAACCCCGGGTCGGCCGCCTTCATCTGGGCGAGCAGTTTCTCGAATTCCGCCGTGATTGCCTTGTAGTCCTGACCAGGCAGCGTGCGGATGTCGACCTCGATTGTACATCGGTCAGGAATGACGTTGGTTGCTTTGCCGCCTTCGATGCGATTGATGCTCATCGAGTAGCCGCCGAGCAGCGGATCCGGCGTATGCGGAATCTCGAAGTCGCGCAGCCGGTTGAGCAGGTCATTCATCTTCAGTATGGCGTTGACGCCCAGATGCGGCATGGAGCCGTGGGCCGTTTTGCCGACCGTTGTGATTCGAAGCCACAGGATGCCGCGATGTGCGGTGATGATGTCGAATTGCGTCGGCTCACAGATGACGACGCCTGCCAGCTTGCCGCCGAGTTCATCACGATGTTGCTCGACAAAACGGACGACGCCGCTGCTGTCGGTTTCTTCGCCGGCGACCGCCGTGAAGATGATGTCGCCCTGCAGTGCAGTACCGCTTTTGACCGTCTCAACTATTGCCGAGGCCGCGGCTGCCAGTCCGCCCTTCATGTCGGCCGTGCCGCGCCCGTAAATCTTGCCGTCGACCTCCGTCGCCTCGAACGGCGGGTACTGCCACGTTGCCTCGCCGGGCGGCACAACATCCAGATGCGCTGCCAGAAGCAGGGCCGGCCGCGATCCTGTCGAGGCGACTCGGACGGTAACGTTTGCGCGTTTCTCGTCCCATATGTCAAGTTGGCAGGCAAGGCCGTTGGCTTCGAAGTAGTCTGCGACAACACGGGCCGCACCCAGTTCACCCTCCGCGGCCGTCGGCCGAGTGGGTATCAATCTCTTGAGAAGTTCTATCGTTTCCATGTGGTGATTATAACAAACCTGTCACTAAAGCAAAGTTCCGATTTGACCAGACGCGAATTTCCCCACTCTTCGGCACTTCGCACGACGGCCGTGAAAATCCCACGGGATTTTTGTTGAAGATTCGACGTCTCGCAAACATAATACATCCAGGCGAGCGGGGAGAACGGAAACAATAAAGGAGCCTTAATGGGACCAATTTTAAATGCGTTGATCAAGCTGCAAAGTATTGAGAATCGCCTACGTGCTGTCAAGTCCAAACTCTCCCGATGCAGGAGAACCGTCATCTTTCAGGAAAACCAGTTGCGCACCCTCCAGAGCGGCCTCGAGGCCAAGAAGGAGGAGATCAAGATGACGCGGGTCCAGGCCGACCGGCTGGAACTTGAGCTGAAGCAGCGCGACGAGAATATCGCCAGGTTGAGGGCCCATCTCAACATGGCCAAGACCAACAAAGAGTACTCCGCCATCCTGACCGAACTGAACACCTCCAAAGCCGACACCTCAAAGATCGAAAGCCAGGTGCTGGACCTGATGAAGAATATCGAGGCCGACGAGGCCGTTTGCGCCGAACTGCAGAAGCAGATTGAAGAGCAGAAAGCGCGGCTGGAAGAGGTTCGCAAGGATGCCGAGGCCAAGGCCGTCGAGTACGAGGCGGAGATTGCCGCTATCCAGGTTGAGTGGGACGCCGCCGCCAAAGATGTGGCGCCCGATGTGCTGGAGATCTTCAACCGGGTGGCCGACACGTATGACGGCGAGGCGCTGGCGGTTGCCGGCAAGCAGGATGAGCGGGTCGACGTTTACAGTTGCGGCGGGTGCTTCATGGGCGTGCCGGCTGAGGTCATCAACCGCCTGATGACCAAGGATGAAATTATCCGATGCTCCAGTTGTACGCGCATTCTGATCCTGCCTGAAGATCATGAGGATTGAGACGGCCGGGTGGAGGCGACCGTGCACGACAACGTGATCATTCACACCGACGGCGGCAGTCGCGGCAATCCCGGACCGGCCGCTGCGGCATACATTATTTCCGATGCGCACGGCCATCGTATCGCCGGTAAGGGTTTGTATCTCGGCAAGACGACCAACAATGTTGCCGAGTACACCGGGTTGGTGCGCGGTCTTGCGGCCGCCCGCGATCTCGGGGTCAAGGCTGTGACCATCTATACGGACAGCGAGTTGATGACGCGCCAGATCAGCGGCGCTTATAAGGTCAAGAGCGAGCATCTCAAGCCGCTGTTTGCGGAATGCATGCAGCTTCTCAGCGGCTTCAGGAAGTGGCGTGTTCAGCATGTGCCTCGCGAGAAGAACGCCCAGGCAGACAAGCTTGCCAACCAGGCGATGGACGCCCGGGCCGACGTGGAATTGGCGGCTGCCGGCCCCTCTTCCGCAGCCCGCCCGCCGGCGCGGCCCAGATCCAGGGAGCCTTTGCGCCTGGGCATTTTGCTCAGCGGCGGCGGACGGACCATGGTGAACATTCAGAAGGAGATCGAAGCGGGCCGGCTCAACGCCAAGATCGTCGTTGTGATCAGTTCGCGCTCAGACGTTCAAGGGGTCCAGCGTACCCGGGAGATGGGGCTCGAGCCGGCGATCATCCGCAGGAAGGATTATCCCGACATTGATGCGTTCAGCAACCGCATTCGCGAGGTGCTGGACGCAGCACGCGTGGACCTGGTCGTTCAGGCCGGCTGGCTGTGCCTGTGGCGCATTCCCAGGGAATATGAAAATCGCGTCATGAACATCCATCCGGCGCTCCTGCCGGCCTTCGGCGGCAAGGGCATGTGGGGGCATCACGTCCACGAGGCGGTCCTGGCCGCCGGCTGCAAGGTCAGTGGATGCACCGTTCATTTCTGCACGAACGAATACGATAAGGGCCCGATCATTGTCCAGCGCTGCTGCGAGGTCAAGCCCGACGATGATGCCGACACATTGGCCGCCCGCGTCTTCGAACAGGAATGCATCGCTTACCCCGAGGCGATCCGCCTCTTCGCGGAAAACCGGATCGTCGTTGCAGGCGGAATAGCCAGGATCCGCCCTGCCGACCGACAGGTAACGCCCTGAACGCGTCACCGCGACCGACGTCGATACCGGCCTACCGCCGCCACGGCCTGCCGATGAACCGTACAATATGAAAACAGCCCCGGCCCATTCGCCTTGCTCGTGGCGGCCAGGGATTGGGTTGCCTGGCCCCGTTGTCCGTCTCGCCGCTCTTGAGCCTATGCGATGCCTTCTTGAAGAGGTCTGAGTCGATCCGCAGGATATTCAGGTGCAGGACGAAAAGTGCGCACAGCATACACCCGAGAAATATCCGCATCGCCGCGAGCTCGTGCCAGCCCGCGTCCCATGCCCACCCTGCCGCGGCCATTACGATGAGCAGGACCAGCAGGGTTGCGTACAATACCGTTCGATAGTGCTGCTTGCCCCACATCTTATGCCTCCGTCTCCAACCAAGGCCTGGATGCAGCCGAGGCGTGGACATCATCACACGGCATATCGGAAGCATTGTCAAGCGAAAAGGATCTGCGGCGCATGAAAAAGGCAGGAATGCGGTTGCACCCCTGCCTTTGTGCAGATTTCTGATTTCTACTCTTTGGCTTCCTGGGCCGCGCCCTCCGAGTGGACGACCACTTTTTCTGTATCGAGATTCACGTCGCCCTTGACACCTTCGAACTTCAGGTGCTCTTCGTCGAGGACGCTGATGCGGATGATGCTCTTGTCGCGGAACTCCCCGCGGAGCAGGCTCTCCGAGAGCGGGTCCTCGATGTAATGCTCAATCGCCCGCCGCAGCGGCCGCGCGCCGAACTCGGGGTTGTAACCCTTCTCGATGAGGAACTCCTTGGCCGCATCTTCCAGCTCCAGGTGCAGGCCGTGCTCGATAAGCCGCTTGAAGACCTTGTTGAGTTCGTACTCGACGATGGTCGTCAGGTCGTTGCGCGTCAGCGCCTTGAAGACGATCTGCGCATCAAGCCTGTTGAGGAACTCCGGCCGGAAGTGACGCTCCATCTCCTTGTTGAGCATCTCCTTCATCTTTTCGTAGTTGGCCTCTTCGGTCCGTTTGCCGAAGCCGAAGCCCGACTGGTTCTTGATGAGCTCGGCGCCGATGTTGCTGGTCATGATCAGGATCACGTTCTTGAAATCGACGTGCCGGCCGAACGAATCGGTCAGGCGGCCTTCTTCCATGATCTGCAGCAGCATGTTGTACACGTCTGGATGCGCCTTTTCGATTTCGTCGAGCAGGAGCACCGAATACGGACGACGGCGGATGCGCTCGGTGAGCTGGCCGCCCTCTTCGTAACCGACGTAGCCGGGAGGCGCGCCAACCAGGCGGCTGACGTTGTGCTTCTCCATGTATTCGCTCATGTCGATCTGGATGAGCGCATCCGGATCGCCGAACATGAACTCCGCAAGGGCCCGCGCCAGAAGCGTCTTGCCCACGCCGCTGGGGCCGATGAAGATGAAGCTGCCCATCGGCCTGTTCGGGTCCTTCAGGCCGCTGCGGCTTCGACGAACGGCCTTGGCGACCGCGTGAATCGCCTCGTCCTGTGACACGACCGTCCGGTGAAGCTCGGCTTCGAGTTCGAGCAGCCGCTGGGCTTCCTGCTTCTCCAGCCGCGTAAGCGGCACGCCCGTCATCTTGCTGACGACCTCGGCAATGACCTCGGCGTCGACCTCGCCGGTCACTTCGTCGCTGCGCTCGTGCCATTCCTGCTGCACACGCAGCTTCTCGTCCATGAGCTGCTGAGCCTCGTCCCGCAAAGCGGCCGCACGCTCGTAGTCGGCGTTCTTGACGGCCTCGTCTTTTTCGTGCTGAAGCTTTTCGATCCTCGCCTCGATATCCGCCAGGTCCGGCGGCGGCGTCATGTTCTTCAGACGCACACGGGCGCCGGCCTCATCGATGACGTCGATGGCCTTGTCCGGCAGGCACCGGCCCGAGATGTAGCGGGACGACAACTCCACTGCCTGATACAGCGCCTCGTTGGTAAACGTCACCTTGTGGTGCTTCTCGTAACGATCGCGCAGGCCTTTGAGTATCTCGACGGTTTCTTCCTTCGACGGCGGATCAACGGGGATCGTCTGGAACCGCCGCTCCAGCGCCGCGTCCTTTTCGATGTACTTGCGATATTCGTCGTACGTCGTGGCGCCGATACACTGCACCTCGCCCCGCGCCAGCGCCGGCTTGAGGACGTTCGATGCGTCAATAGCGCCTTCTGCGCCGCCGGCCCCGACCAGGGTATGCAGCTCGTCCACGAACAGTATGACGTTGCCCGCGCGGCGAACCTCGTTGATGACGGCCTTGATCCGTTCTTCGAATTGGCCGCGGTACTTCGTACCGGCAACCATCATAGCCAAATCGAGTACTACCAGCCGCTTGTCCTTGAGGATCTCCGGCACCTCGTGCTTGATGATCCGCTGGGCCAGACCTTCGACGATGGCGGTCTTGCCGACGCCGGCCTCACCCAGGAGCACCGGATTGTTCTTTGTGCGCCGGCAGAGAATCTGCACCAGACGCTCGATCTCGTCTACACGCCCTATGACCGGGTCCAGCTCCTCTTTCTGGGCCAGTTCCGTCAGGTCCCGCCCGAAGCTGTCCAGGGCCGGCGTTTTGCTCTTGGCGCCTTTTTGACTGGCCGGTGTCATCTTCATACCCATATTCTGATAACTGCTGGTGTCCACCCCTGCACCGAGCAGGTTGAGGACTTCCTGCCGTACGTCCTCTAACTTAAGCCCGAGATTCATGAGCACCTGGGCCGCGATGCCCTCGGTTTCCCGCAGCAGACCCAGGAGAATGTGCTCGGTACCCACGTAATTGTGGTTCAGGGCCCTGGCTTCCTCAATGGCGTATTCAATGACCTTCTTGGCCTTGGGCGTCTGGGGAAGTTTGCCCATGGTCACCATGTCGGGGCCACTCTTGACGAGCTTCTCTATTTCAAGACGCAGCTTCTTGATGTCAACGTCCAGATTCTTCAAAACGTTGGCGCCGACCCCGCTGCCTTCCTTAACCAGCCCGAGCAGAATGTGTTCAGTCCCGATGTACTCGTGATTGAAACGCTGCGCCTCCTGGTTCGCCAGCGCCATCACTTTTCGTGCCCGGTCTGTAAAACGCTCAAACATAATATCGTCCTTTATCCCTTACTAAAAGCCACCCACCGAAGATGTAAAGTTTACCACAGCCGTGGGGCCTGTCAAACCAAATGGGCTTGGTGCGGCTGCGGTTTTCTCCTGTAAATGAATTAACACAGTGCTATATGCCCGGTACCGACAATTGTTCGTTCAATGGGCTGTAACGGTGTCCCGCGCATCTGCAAAATTTCACCACTCGTACTATCGACATAACTGGGGGCGGACTTTCATCCGGACGTCAAAAAACGGGCTTTTTCGAACGTGGGATGGGGGGCAAAAAAAGAGGAGACGTTCTGCGCGGAACATCTCCGAAAAACCTTCACTGCGCGTGCACAAGCGGCAGTTGCTTACTTGCTGTTGTTATCTTCCAAAAGCTTTTTGAGATAGGTGTTTTCCCGCCGAGTGGCCTCAAGGTCGAACAGGAGGTACTTGATACTGACTCGCAGGTAGTCCAGCGATTCCTGGAGGTGGGTAACGCTCTTTTTTAGCTGGTTATGCGTCTCGCGGGTCTTCTTGGCGAGAAGCATCAGCTTTTTCTGCTGGCTGTCCGGCATGGAACCAATTTCACTGACAAGCTCGTTGAGCTTCTGTTCGAAGATTGCTTCGTCCATCATCTGGCTTTTCCTTTTCGCTGTACACCCTCGTAGTCAGTGCGCCGGCCTTCCGACGCCGGGTGGATCAGGTTGCAAGGCCTATGCCAGTAGGGAAAAAGCCTGATAGACAGACAGCCGCGGGGCAATGAAACGGCCCGGGCGCGGCGGAATGGGGCTTACCGGACATCGTGTCCGATAATGCGCTCTGTGCTGATTGGAAGGAAATGTTTCAGTTTGGCAACACAACCACCTGGCGAGCCTTGCCTTCGGGCTGTTAAGTGCTTGTAATAACGTGCCTTAGGCTGCGTGTTGCTTTCTTTAAACGGGCCTGCGGGTCAGCGGCTTTGGATGTTGACGAACAGCGTCACATACGCGTCGGGCGTGTCGACCGTCGCGGTCTTGGTTGTCGTCTTCCGCGTGCCTGAAGTCAGTTGCGGCATTATCGGTGTGCCCGGCACGCCCGGATAGTTGCCGATGTCCTGCATAAGCCGATTCATCTGATCCATTTGACGTGCATACTGCAGAGGATCGAGAAAAACGTCGCCCTGGTAAAGTGCAATCGCCTGGTCCGGCCGGACGTTTTCGATGCGGGCGTTAAGCGCCATCGTCTGCCCGTGGACGGTCATCGCCGCCGACTCGCATTTATCCCAAACCGTGGCCAGTTCGCTCAGAAACGCGACAATACGTTCCCGGTCCGCCCGAATCTCGTAGCTGCGATCGTTTCTCCCCAGGCCGACCGTTGTGGCATTGTTCGTCAGGTCGTGATTATAGATAGCTTTGTGGATGAAACTGTCCATTTGCATCGGCTGAGACGTCGTCAGGTACAGCGAAGCCGTAAGCGGAAATGAAACCGCAGGGCCCGGCGTCGGCTCGTCAATTCCAGGCGCCGGCGGAGGCGTTACAGCCACCTTTTCAGTGTCGTTCAGCGGCCCTACAATGCCCCAGACGACCAGGCCGAGTATCACCACCGGGATGAACAGCATGGCCGCCGCTGTCAGAATGCGCCGCATGAACAACTGCTGCTCGCCCTTGTACCGCAGCGCCGCCGAAGACACGGCGGGCGCAATCGGTATCTGCGGCGGCACTGCCGCACGTACCTCAGCTTCCGCAGACGCGGCGGCAGCAATCGCCGGCTCGCTCTCCTGCACGACCGGCAGCGGCTCTTCCACAACGGGCTCCACAACCGACGCCGCCTCTTCTATGGAAGTTTCCGCCACTGGTGCCGTCTCTTCCACCGGAGTCTCAGCGACTTGCGCCGCCTCTTCCATAGGAGTCTCCGCCACTGGCACCGGTTCTTCCACAGGAATCTCCACGCCCGGCGCTGGCTCTTGAACAACCGGCGCCGGCTCCTGCACTACCGGCTCTTCCAAAGGAATCTCCACGACCGCAGCCGGCTCATCCACGGTCAGTTCCGCGACCGGTGCCGGTTCTTCCACAAAGGGCGCCGGTTCCTGCACGATAGGCGCCGGCTCCTGCACAACGGCCGCCGGTTCCTCTACAACCTGTGCGGCCGGCTCAACCGGCACTGTCGGCACAGGCTCTGCCGATATCCGCGGCTCGGGGGCCCGCCGGGCAACCACAAGCACACGTTTGGCCAGCCCTGCCGGCGCCGGCGACGTGGGCATGGCGTTGAGCAGTTCTTTTTGTTTCTGCAACGATTTCAGCAGGGCCGCGGCGTATGCATTGTTCTCTACAAGACGCCTGACCTCCATCCGCCGGCGGTCCGACAACTCGCCATCGATGTAGGCACTCAACAGTTCTTCGATCTTACGTTGCTCGTTCTTACGCATCACAGCACCGACTCAAGAATATCCCGTAAACTGGCCCGTGCCCGGCTCAACCGGCTCTTAACCGTGCCCAACTCCAACTCCAGGGTTTCTGCGATTTCCGCGTAAGCCATTCCTTCGATATCGCGAAGCACCAGCACCGCCCGGTGATCCGCGTCGAGCTTCGAAAGGCTCTGCATCACGATCTCACCGACCTCGCGGTTCTGTGCCAGGGCCGCCGGATCGGCCTCGTCAGTATCCGCCAGGAAGCCTTTCAACTGTGCCTTTGCGTCGTTCCACTCCGCCCCGGCCGAATCCAGCGAACGCATGCCGAATTTCGACCGACGCTTGCAGTGGTTCAGCGTCAAATTGACGGCAATCCGGAACAGCCACGTATACAAAGAACTGCCGCCGCGGAAATTCCCAATGTTCTCTATAAATCTGACAAACGTATCCTGTGCAAGTTCCGCCGCGTCGTCGCGATTCTGGCACATTTTGAGGATAACGTTGTAGATTCGGTCCTGGTACTTGATTATCAGACGTTCCGCTGCCGCCCGGTCACCGCAGCGGCACCGCTCGACCAGAACCGAATCGTCAAGACTGATATTTGCAAGCTGTTCCTGCAATGACTCACCCTGTAGAGACAAGATCATTGGGCGCACCCTACCCCGCAATTGGCATGCGCCAGTTAATCAGATGTCGCAGAACAGGTCAAGTCATTTCCCCACCGTACAGTACTTTTTGAAGATGGCAAATCGCGCGTTGACTTGATGCAGCTTCCGATAAACATCAGACAGGAATGCAATGTCAGACATAAGTGGAAGTTGAACGGCATACTTCAAGAACCGTCCCGCTCACGCAAAGAGTGCATCCCCACCGACGAAAGGCGTCTCGGTTTGCGAAGCACCTTGCGCCTAAAACGAGTATCGCAGGCTCAGGCTCGTCCAGTACTCGTCGGAAGTATTGACGGAATCGTCCCACGATGACTGGTAATAAAAGCCGGGGACAAACATGAAGCCGCTGCCCAGATCGAAATCGGTCGAGGCGCTGAAGACGGCGTGCGACCAGTCATGATCGGCCGCCTTGCCTGCCATGCCGAATGCATCGTTGTACACCACGTGTGCCCCGAGATGCACCACCTGCTCCGGCTGATTGCCGAAGATCGCCTCAAACGAGATGTCCTTGGTGAGTCCGAAGATGTGCGCCCAGCCGCCGTTGTTGCGCACCGTGCTTTTCGATTCCGACGGCCAGTAGGCAAACGTCGCATACGATGGCACAATCCCGCCGGGCAGCAGGTTGGGCCAGTAAAACTCGCCGAAGATCTCCTGTGCGTCGCCCGTGCCCGGAAGCAGCGGGTTACCCGCCCTCGGCGTGTCAGGATAACTGAAATATGTGTAGCCGATCTTGTAGTGCGTCGCGTATGCCTCGTCGACGAAGAACGCACCTTTGTAATAGGCCGTGTAGGCAAGCCACTCGCTGTCCTCGAAGCCCGAGCCGTTAGCCCGCGACATCCATACGTTGAGCCCGAAGCCCGTCCCGAACAGGTCCAGATCGATGCTTGGCTGGAACGCGCTGTGATTGTTTGCGTACACGTCATATCCGCGCCAGATGAAGCGGCTCACGTAGCTCACATCAATCACGCCGCGCAGCCCGCCTCGCTCCCTCGTGTCGGTTTGCTGAGGCCGAGCCACCACGCGTTCGCCTGCAAGCCGCGGCAGGGCAACAGGTTCACGCTCATCGGCCCAAGCCAACGGCGGCGAGACCACGTATGTGTGTGTCGGCTCCGGATCGTATGACTGCGGCGGCCAGTCCTCAGCCCCTTCCGCTGCGCCCATGACACTCATGGTGGCCACCATTTCACCGCCCCGCATGTCCACCTCCTGCGCTTCGACCACGGTCGGATACTCGACGAACTCCTCGCGCGCGTAGCCCATCTCCGCTTCGACGTCGAGTTCCATGTCCGCGGCCGTCATGTAGTCCATCTCGCCGTACGTGTCCATCGCCGCGTATTCCGATTCCGCCATCGCGGGCTCGACGTCCATATACGGGTCCTCGGCCGCCATTGGCTCAGGCTCCGGCATCATCTCCTCCGGCTCAAACATGACATCCGGCTCCGCGGCCGCAACCGGCTCAACGTAGACTGCTTCCTCCACCGAATCGGCAAAGCCCTCCCGCTGCAAGTCCTCCATGTCGCCAAAGGTGCTGGACGCCGTCGCTGCCGCTGTGCGGTCCATTGCCGTTGTGCCGACCGGCTCCACGCCCTGAAGAACGATTGTCTCTGTCTCTTCAGGCTCAAGCGCCATGCGGCTCCGGGGCAGCGCGCGGATGCCCCCATCCGCCACCGCCTTGAGATCCACCACGCCGTAATACTGCCCCGGCACTTCGAATGATTGCCACTGCGACGTCACCCCCCCGCCCGCATGCTCGGCCTCATCGCCGCGGCCCCACATGCCCGTAAAACGCGTTACGCCTATCAATCCGCCCCCAGCCACAACAATGACCGCCATCCATGACAGTTTCCGCATGATAATCTCCCTTTATCAAGTAGATTACTGCTCTCCTTAGAGTAATCTCCGCAACCCTCCTCCGGTATTTTCCCATGGCTGGCGGCGCCCTACAAGAAAAATTCTTCTGTCTCCAGAAAATTTTGAGTCTACACGCCCCCAGGGCCCGCGCAGCGCAGGCGCGCAGAGACACCCCCTTACCCGGGGGTGTCTTAAATGCGAAATGAAAATGCCGCTCAGGCTGTTGTTGAAAAAGCTGCCGCAGTCAAACCGCCTTCACCCTGCATTCGGCAAGGCTCAGGGCCGCTCAGGGTTGATGTCCCGGCTTAATCGCTGCCATAGCGCGTTTGGCGATGCCCCATAACAACAGGACAGTCCGCAAATTGGCCTGCATCACTTTTTCAACGCATCAGGCTGTTGGGACCGGCTCCGGGCCGACCGTTACGGCTTCCTTGACCGACAGTCCCTTCTCATAGCCGATCAGGCGATAGATACCTGCCCCTATCACTCCGCCCGCAATCGGTGCCAGCCAGAACAGCCACAACTGTGCTATGGCCCAACCGCCTACATATACGGCCACGCCCGTGCTCCGCGCGGGGTTGACCGAGGTGTTGGTCACGGGAATGCTGATCAGGTGGATCAGGCTCAAACCAAGCCCGATCGCCACGGGCGCAAAGCCCGACGGCGCGCGTCCGTCGGTGGCGCCCAGAATGATCAGCAGAAACATCGCCGTCATCACGATTTCTGTAAGCAGGCATGCCGCCAGTGAGTAGCCGCCCGGCGAATGTTCACCGTAGCCGTTGGCGGCAAAACCCTCGTTGATATTGAAGCCCGCTTTGCCGGTTGCAATGATGTACAGTATGCCGCCGGCCGCGATGGCCCCTATCACCTGGGCAATGATATAAGGCAGCAGGTGTCGCGCCGGGAATCGTCCGCCCGCCCACAGGCCGATGGATACCGCCGGGTTCAGGTGGAACCCCGAAATGTGTCCGATGGCATAGCCCATCGTCAACACCGTCAGACCGAAAGCCAGCGCAACACCCAAAAAGCCAATTCCCAGCTCAGGGAACCCGGCCGCCAGGACGGCACTGCCGCACCCGCCGAGAACCAGCCAGAAGGTGCCAAAAAATTCGGCCGTATACATCTTCAGTTTTGAGTTTTCATGTGTCGCCATAGTTCAATGTCTCCTGTGTGTATTGATTCGCCGGACTTTCACTTTAGTCGTCAGGCTGATGTAACATGTCAGCAGGACGATAGGCATCAGAATGCCGATTGCAGCAAGCATTTCGTTCCCCGCAGGACATTGGCCAGGCCCCTCCTGCCGTCGCACGTTTTTCGGCCGCTGGCCGCCCTTTTAGTGAGTCCGTGTCCGCAGCGTCGCACCCGTCTTCGGATCGATGTGCAGTTCCACACGCTGCCCGCCGTTTCGAAGCTCCACGTCCCATCGCCCTCGCTCGTACTCAACCTGCCTGATTACACCCATGCGCTGGTCCTCGACCGACTTGAGGATCTCCGAAAGCGGCTTGGCGTCTGTCGGCGGCAGGTCATCTTCCGCCTCCGCCCATTCGCGCCTGGACACATCGCCGGTCGTCGGATTGACAAACAGTTTCGTCCAGCGGTTATCCTTGTACGTCAATACTTCCCACATCGAGTCGTCGAACTCCAGCTCGGCGATTTGCCCCGCGCCGGAGTCTTCCAGCGACTTGACGATCTCAGACAGCGGCTTGGCATCGGGCAGCGGGACGTCATCATCTGCAGGGATCTGACCCGCTGCGATCAGCAGTGCGCACATCCCGAAACAAATCAGCTTATGTACATTCATTGCCTTATCTCCCAATCTGTTGCAGCAGGCCGTCGGGCGAAGCTTTGCCTCGCCCGACGCCACCTGCACTTCCTTCGGGACAAGGGAGCCGCTGGCGACACCCTTGTCCCGTTACCGTCAGCCGTGCCGCAACGGCTTACCGCTGCTGTTGCTGCTGACCCTGCTGACCCCCTTGCGGCTGCATGCCGCGCTTCAGGTCCTCGGTATTCCACAGCGGCTTGCCCTCGTCATCGCGGATGCGCAAGGTCTTGCCCTCAATGGTGATTTCGCTGGCCATGATGACCTGCTTGCCGTCAACCTGCGTCTTGGAACCCTTGACCTTCACGTTCTTGCCCGTTTCCCAGTCGACGTCCTGCTGCATCGCCCACTGGCGCGGACCCGCGTAAACAATGTGAGTCTTGCCGTCCTTGTCTTTGACCTTCAAACGCAGACCCAGCGCGGCGTTGTCGGCGGGCCGGAACGCTCCGACGTTGCTGATCGTGCCGTCGATCGTCACCATCGAGTCCTTCTTGAAGTTCCGGTTGTATTCGCTGTCGGGCTGCCATGCCTGCACTGACTCCTCGGGTGTTACAGCGATAAACGCAAACACAACCCAGTACGGCTCCGCCTGGAAAGTCTGATGTATCTGGCGGGCGAACTGGCGATCCGAGAGGCGATCGAGATTGCCTTCTTCGATGCGCGCCGAGTTGAGCTGGTCCTCGGTCGCGTCGAGCATGGCGTACTCCTCCTCGATATTCAGCGAAAACGCCGACCACGGCACCGCCGCTGTTTCATCGCCGATGCCCAGCACGCCGCCATAGCTCACCAGCGCATACGCCAGGCTGCCGTGCTGCGCGTCGATCACGAAATCATCGATCGTGGCAATCTCTTCATTGCTGTAATTGACCACGTCATCGCCCATGATCTCGGTGGCCTGGGACAGACGCGCCTGCATGCGCTCCTGGCCGCGCTGACCGCCTTGCTGTCCCTGCTGGCCGCCCATGGCCTGCTTGCCGCGATCCCCTTTCATCCCGTGCTGCTTCCAGAAGTCACAGACGCGCTGCTTCATCGACTGATCACTCAGCCGCTGCATGTCAATGGAATCGATGTGTGGCGCCTGCTGCAGTTGGTTGGGGTTGATGTTCAGGCAGAGTTTGCTTTGCTTCCGCCCGCTCCTGCCCCAGCCCCAGCCTTGGCCTTCCTGCCGCTGCGTCTGTCCGGGCTGCTGACCCGTCTGCCAGCATTTCTCGTCGAACGCCTGCCACGGAACGGGGTAATACGTATCATTGGCGGCAACAATGACACAGTAGACGGCGTCATTCTCGTCGTCAAAGATAACCTCTTCAACCGTGCCTAAGGACTGGCCCATCTGACCCGACTGCTGGCCCGCCTGGCCCTCTTGACCCTGCTGACCCTGTTGACCCTGCTGACCCTGTTGACCCTGCTGACCCTGTTGACCCTGCTGGCCTTGCTGCATCCCGTACATGCTCATGACCTCGCTGCCGAGCAGTTCATCGGTGCTCAGCAGTTGGCCGGCCTGCTGTCCCTGGCGCTGCTGGCCTTGCTGCTGCCTCTGCTGTTGGCCCTGTTGAGCCTGGGCATAGACATACAGGCTGACGCTCGTAATGACCAGTACACTCAGTGCTGCAAACCTGAAACGTTTCCTCTTGTGCGAACTCATCGTTTGTCTCCCTCACAATAACATTCAGAGATTGTTCTTGCCCCGGGCCGCACGGCCCGCCGGCAATCACTTCCTCAAATTCGGTTTCTGACAACGCCTGGAGAAAAGCTGTGTGCGTCCCCCCTTGAGTGGATCGCGTATCTTCTTGCTTGCTTCTCTGCCCCCCTTTCAGATAAACCCCCTTTTCAAGCATCACCGCTCATCACCGCTATCTGTACTCGAGGAACTCTATCAGACGCGAATCCCCCGCCATGGTGTTCACGACCTGCTGCGTCGCAGCGTACTACTCGGTGAACTGCGAGTCGCACTTTAGCGATTTTTCTTGCCGTCGCCTTACATACCGCACCACTGTTTTCCCCTATGTGAAACGAGCAAAAAACTGCACATCTCAAGCCCGCTGCGTGCCGTAATCAACAGTGGCGGAACGGAACAAATCAAAAGGAGGAGCATGATGAACTGGGTGAAGAGAACTGCAAGGGTGCTGGTGCTGATTGGAATCGGCCTGACGCTGATCGGCTGTCACACGGCCCGAGGCGCCGGCAAGGATATCGAAAGGGCCGGTGAGGAAATTCAGGAAGAGGCGGAAGAATACTGACGTCTTGAACCGCTAAGCAGGGGGAAGATCATGGGTCTCTTAGGATGGGCAGTCACGTTTCTGGTGGTCGCGATCATCGCGGCGATATTCGGCTTCGGCGGTATCGCAACCGCTGCTGCGGGGATCGCGGAAATTCTCTTTTACATCTTTTTGGCGCTGTTTGTCATCACCCTTCTGGCGGCACTTTTCATGGGCCACCGCCTGTCGCGGCACTGAATCTGATTCAGCGCCGCACAAAGGGTGATTCAACCTGATTCAACGCAAAGAGGCTGAAACGACGGCCTCTTTGTCGTGCGCCGAAGCAAGATTGTTCGAATTCTCGCCCGTCGACGCACACGGGCCGCACAGGAAAGGTTTGCTTGCGGCGGCCAATTCCAGAAAGAGGGACCACTCTCGTTCGAGATCGCCGATGGCGCCGAAAGACTCGATGAACTCCCGCCGCAGGTGATAGGCATTTCTCGCGCCGGACTTGAGGGAGTACAGATAGGAGAAATAATCCTGCAAGTCCGCGTTCCTGTGCTCACAAAGGAAAAGGAAAAAACCCCATGCCTGTGCATACACGTCAACATCAGAGTGTTCCGAGGATAACCGCGGCATAATCGCAAATTCATCCAACGGGATCAACTTACCCTGGCGGTAGAGTTCGACCAGCCGTTTCTTGCGGCCCTCGCTGTACCGGCCGCCGGGCAGGTAATCCGATACACAGTCTTCGAACACCAGCGCCAGCCCCTCCGTTGCCCACAACGGATACATGACGCCGCGCCTTTGCAGCCCCCTGTTGAACGCCAATTGATGGCCCGCCTCGTGAACGATCTTCACCAGTCCGGCATCGATGCCGTCTTCCACGTGTGCCGCCACCTGAGCGATCTGCCTGCCCGGGCCGTACCACTTGCGTATCCGGCCCGGCCGAACCACCGCCACCCGGTTGGTGCGGGATGAGTAGTACCCGCTCAGCCACGACAGGTCGACGTTTTCGGTTGCAAGCGCATAGTCGCAGAGCAACTCAGGCTTTCTGAAGCACATCCACTCCAATGCCGCCTCGGGCGCATGCATCTTGAAGCCGTACGCTTCAAAGCATGCCTCGAATTCGGAATATGCAAACTCGAGAACGTTGGCGATACCCTCCGCCTCGTCCGCCCGCATGTCATGCATCAAGGTGAAATGGTCCGTAGCGACAATCCTGCGCTTTCCCACGAAGTATGCAGCATCCGTGTCCTCTGCAACCGCCGGCACAGCCTCCGGCCGGCCGACAGCGACGCTGCACCATACCGCGGAAATCAACAGGATGACCGTAAGTCTTCGCATAATGGGCGGTAGAAATACCTAAACCGGTATCAGTAAACTTACCTATTATGCCAAGACCACGCCATCTTGTCAACGTGGAACTTCCGATATCCATCTGGCCTGTGATGTCGAAATCCGCCGTATCCTTGCGTCAGAAGCGAAACCCCCAGCCGGCATAAACCATGATCTCGTTGACGCCCGGGTTCTGCTGGTCGTCGATATGGGCGTTGGAAACGTGCAGCCAGCGGCCGCCGAACAGCCAGCTCTGGCCGCCGCCGGCATCAATCTCCACGCCAACGCCCAAATTCGTGCGAAAATTGAAGTGCGTGCCGTCGTCCGGCCAACTGTCCGGCCCGGCCTGTTGAACGCCGCCGCCCCCTTCAACGTTCACCGTTGTGCCGCCCCCTGAGAGAATCGGATACTTCAGGATGATATCCAATCCGAAAACGCCCGTCGTGTCATCCCGGCCGACCCCAACCCCCCCGAACGGCTGAAACGCCACGCTTGATGCCCCCCAGAAGTCCGTCTCGAACGACAAGTGGGCGGTGTACAATTCTCCCCTGTCCTCGCCGAAGGCCCCGGAAAAAAACAAAGCGGTCCGCCAGTCCGACCTGTTGTAGCCGCCGGCAAGATCTGCGTTCGGGCTGCTGGTCACATCCGCCGGCGCGTTTATCCATTCAGCGTCATCGCACAGCGGCCGCGGCAAGTCCAGGGCAAAACCCTGCGAAAGATCACAACGCAGAAGCCCCTTGACGAATGACACATCTCCATCAAGATCGAGCATGTTGCCGGCAGCCGGCTCGCCTGTTTCAGGCCGCGCCGGTTCATCCAGGGCCTCGACGCAGATCCCACCATACAGTTTGTCCTGCTCCACCTCGGTGGTCAAGGTCACATCTGCCAAGAGCAGGAACAAGCACACGACCGTGATTTGGCGTAGCGATATGCTCATAAATCCCCCAACAAAGTGCGTCTGCGCCGCGGCCATCCCCAACGGGAGATCGCCGCACGACAAGTTGATGGGATATCGTCTGATAATTCGTACAGAGTTGAGGAAATCTCGGTCCGTGGCAAAAACCTGCAAGCCTTGCGCCTTCAGGTTTGCGCAGATGGGGAATATCGCTCAGCCGCCCACCGCAGCCGAAAGAAAGTCAGATCCTGCGCGCACTCAGAATCGGAGTCGCCAGCCGCCGTAGAGCATCAGTTCGTTGAGCTCGGGGTTCTTGTCCTTATCGATGTCGAGATTACCGACGTGCAGCCAGCGCGCCCCGAAAAGCAGTTTCTGATACTGTGCCGTCTCGTACTCGAGCCCTCCGCCCAGAATCGTTCGGAAATTGAAATGCGTCGAGTCGTCCGGCCAACTGTCCGGCCCCGCCTGCTGCAGGCCGCCGCCGCCCTCGAAGTTCACCTTCATTGGCCCGTTCGTCCACACGGGATACTTCAGCACCTGGTCGAACGCCAACACGACCGCCTCATCCTCCTTGCCGACGCCCACGCCCGCAAACGGCTGAAGTGCAAGCGTCCAGTCGCCCCAAAACGGCGTCTCAAACGACGCGTGCACGCCATACAGTTCGCCCTGGCTGTCGCCAAACGCCGCCGAACCTAAGATGTCCACCGTCCAACTGCGTCCGAACGCATAGATCGTCGATGGCGCCGGTTCCCCCGGATACAACGGCGCCGGTGCCGGTACCGCCTGCGGCTCGGGCGTGTAGTTCGGGTCCTCCGTTTGCGCATTCGGCTCGGGCGAAGGCTCTGCCTGGTTAGGGTCCGCCGTCTCCACGTCCTCTATGATCAGCGTGTCGATCAGCGGTTCCAATTCATCAGGCTCCTCCGCCGGCGCTTGCGCACGCGGCGCGTCCGCCTCCAGAAGCGACACCAGTGAGTCCCATAGCGCGTCGGATTGGTTTGGGTCGCTGTCGGCCGGCTTTGCCGCGGCCGAAAAAGCCAGTGCGACCAGCAGAATAGCGAATATGCTTTTCATGTTACTCGCCCCCCAAAAACAATGCGCATACACTTCAACTGCTGCGCCGTTGCTATCGTCCACGTAAGCTGCCTCCTTTAGAACTTGCCTTGCCGCCTTTGAAAAACCACATGCCGCCGTCAATCGCCCACCGTCCGCCGCCGAATCTGTATGCCCCCTATCAACGGCGTCGCCCTTTCCGAATCGCGGCCCCAAGCGCTTGACGCTGCTCGACCGCTATCCGCCGCCCTTGGCGGCCGCCTCAGAATCCCTTATACTGTCGTCAGAAGTTTACTAACGGCTGCGTTAATCCGTAATCAATAGAAAGGTGCTCATGCTCAATCCCGCAAAATGCTGTCTGGTCGTGATCGATGTTCAGGGCAAGCTGGCCGAACTCATGGACGGCAAAGACGCCCTCATGGCCAATATCGAGATCCTCATCCGCATGGCCCGCGCCATCGACATACCTGTCCTCTGGTGTCAGCAGAACCCCTCGCGCCTGGGGCCCACCGTCCAGCGGCTTGCCGACCTCTTGCAGGGAATCGAACCCATCGACAAAATGACCTTCAGTTGCGCAGGCGACCAGCTATTCGTCCAGCGTCTCCAGGCGACCGGCGCGACCCACCTGATCCTCTGCGGCATCGAGGCCCACATCTGTGTCTATCAGACCGCAATGGACCTGCTCGACAAGGGTCTGGCGGTTCACATCGTCGCCGACGCGATCTCCTCCCGAACCGCCGCCAATCGCCAATTGGCCCTGCGCCGCATGAAACAGGCCTGCGCCGCACTTACCTGCACCGAAATGGTCCTTTTCGAGCTCCTCCGAACCGCCGAGCATCCAAAATTCCGCGAGCTTTCGCGGTTGATAAGGTAGCAATCTGTCTTCAATTGACAATCCGCACAGCGTGCCGGCCGGCTCAACGCAATTGCCAAACATAAAGATATGCGGAAAATTCGTGCCGATTCGTGTGCATTCGTGGCTTCTCTTGTAGCCGTACTGTGCTGATTCGCGTCCATTCGCGGCTTCTCTTGTCGCCGCACTGTGCTGATGCGCGTGTATTCGTGGCTCCGGCCATGCGACACGTGCCGTGCTGGCCTTAAAGCATTCTCACGAATTATTGCCTTGACAAAAACGGCGCCCTTGGTATTATAGACCTCTGTAGGCGAAGAAGTCCCGGGCCCTGAGTTGGACAGGGGACTCTGTTTTTCTGAGGAGGCATCACGCAAACGAGCGGCACGTTGATCATATCGCATTGAATCCACCTCTGTACGGCCGCGCAAGATGCTCATAGCGGGTGCGCTTCAGCGATTTGGAAGCCCCCCGGGGAGAAAACCAAAACGCCACTTTAATGGAGGAACGAGAACATGAGCACGCGCACGTACGCACTTCTGGCCATCATTTCCCTGCTGACCGCCGGCGCCCGCGCCGCCTTTATGGTTGAGGCACATAGCTCAGGTCTGGCCAATCAGAACTATACTGGCGCCGGCGTACCCAGCAGCAGCAACTGGCCCAGCCGCGCAGTAGGCGTCACCGCGATCAATGCAGTCTGGGGCAGCAGCACGGGCGAAGCAGTCTATGTCTTTTCATACACCCCAAGCCCGACAGCCTGCCCCGACGTTGACAATGTCGTTTTCACTGCCGGCACCGACCTCGGTAACGCCAGTTTTGCCTCAGGGCTCCGAGGTGGCATGCCGGGCCTGTACAATGTCTACGCCACCTGGCCCGAGTCGACGAACGTCAAGGCGGAAGGCTGCAACTTCACGATCACAAACGAGGGCGACGATGTGTTCATCCCCATGGTCCAGCAGCAGACGATCCTTGGCAAGGTGCCGCCGGGAAGTCATAACTGGCTGAAAATAGCCGACAGGGTCCGCCTCGTCACGGGCAGAACATACACCGTGACCCAGGCCGCCAACTCCACCGGCGGCGTATGCATGCGTTCCCACGGTGTCATGTGGGAGCTGGTTGAACCTGACGAACCCGTGGCCGACATTGACGCCGTCGGCGGCGCAATCTACGTTGAAGAAGGCGGCGGGCCGGACGAGTACAGCATCGCCCTCAAAGCGCAGCCGCCCATGACTGTCACCGTAACTGCCCAGCCCTCGGAACCCAACCAGCTCATTCTCAATGGTCAGCCGTCGCTTGCACTGACGTTTACCTCTGACAACTGGAATATCCCCCAGGTGGTCACCGTTGTCGCCGAAGAGGATGCCAGCGTCGAAGCTCCGAAGACCGTTTGGATTCTCCACATGACCGAAATCGCCGATGCCAATCTTATCGAATGGCACGACGCGTTCGCGGGACTGCTTGTGGCATCCGTCCGGGACAAAGATGCAGCGGCAGTGGAAATAAGAGAAAGCGATGGATCTACGGCCGTAAGCGAGCACGGCCCCACCTCGGATGAGTACACGGTTGCCCTGTCCGCTCCGCCCGTTGGTAATGTCACGGTAACCGTCAGGGCCGACGCACAAACTATGGTCGACGCAGGCGCCGGTCCTGCCCAAAGCGTCGAACTCCTGTTCGGGCCAGCCGACTGGAGCACGCCGCGCACCGTCAGCGTCATCGCTGTTGACGACGCAAACATCGAAGGCACGCACGTATCTGTCATCACTCACTCCGTTGGCGGCCTCGACGGCAATTACGCCGGCCTTGACGTCAGGGACGTCGTCGTCACTGTCGAAGACAACGAGTGTGGTGCATGGGGCTACCTGCCCTGGGACCTGAACAAGGACTGCATTGTGAATCTCATGGACATGGCCCAATTCGCGGCCTCATGGTTGGACTGCACGCAGCCGTACGAGGAGAACTGCACCGACGTGCGCTGACAATCGACAGACAGCCGCAAACGTTTTGTCCGGCCGCCAGGATCATAATGATGACATTATTTGGAGAACGGAGATGAATACAAGAGCGATTAAAAACATCGCCCTGATGGCGATCTTTGTCTTTGCTGTCGATGTCCAGGCCGCCTTTATCGTCGAAGCCTACTCGCCCGGTCTGGCGAACGCGAACTTCCAGGGTGCAGGGCGTACGAGCGACCGCAGCACGGCGCCCGGAACGACCGCCGCATACAGCCTCATGAGTACCAACGAAGCTCCAGCAGACTGGACATATTCGTACACAATCGGTGTTGATGAAGACAACTACCTGCCGGCGGCTGGTACAGATCTCACCAACGGGCTTATCGCCTCCGGCCTCGTCGGCGGCGTGCCGGGTCTCTATAACGTATACATGACGTGGCCGAGGACGACAACCACCAAAACCGAAGGCTGCAAGATCACTGTGACCAACTACCTCGAGTCAGTTGTCTTGAATCCGGTCCTCCAGAACAACGGTGGAACGGGAGAGCCGGGTGGTAACAACGGCTGGTACAAAATAGCCGATAGAGTTCCTCTCATCTGGAAAACGTATACGGTCAACCAGGTTGCAAACAACTTCCTTGGTTATTGCGGTCAACGGTCACATGGCGTTATGTGGGAGCTTAGAGAACCCTTCGTGCCGGTTGCCGACCTGGTCGAAAGCGACGGCGCCACGAGTGTCGAAGAGGGCGGCGACGTTGACGCCTATTCCGTCGTGCTCAAGGAGCGGCCGCCCACGACTATCATCGTGACGCTGCAGATTTCCGAGCCGAATCAGATCACCCTCAACGGCACGGAAACGCTCGAACTCACCTTCACGCCCGACAATTGGAATGTTCCGCAGGCCGTCCAGGTCGTCGCCGTTGCCGATTCGGCGATCGAACCTGAGGACTCCGTCTGGGTGCTCCACATGACCAGTGTGCCGGACGCCAATTTTGTCGACACCGGTTACGAGGATGCCTTTGCCGGCCTGCTCACCGTCCACGTCCGTGATTATGATAAGCCGGACGTCAGAATCGTCGAAAGCGCCGGCGCCACCGAAGTGAGCGAAGGAGGCGCAGTAGTCGACTCGTACACCGCGGTCCTTTTGTACCCGCCGGCCGTCAATGTCACGCTGAAGATCGCCACCGACGGCCAGACCCTTGTAGATACCGGCGCCGGCCCCGACGTTGCCGCCAGCCTGCTCTTCACGCCTGCAAACTACAGCGCCCCCCGGACAATCCTCGTCACCGCGGCCGATGACGATGTACTCGAAGGCGACCATGCATCCGTTATCACGCATGCCGTCGAGAGTCTCGACGGCAGCTACCACGGAATCCCCGTCTCGAACGTACAGGTCACCGTTCTGGATAACGAGTGCGGCGCCTGGGGTTACCTGCCGCTGGATTTCAATACGGACTGTGTCGTCAACCTGGCCGACCTTATGACGTTTGCCGAGATGTGGCTCGAATGCACCCAGCCCTATGGTGACCTTTGCCGGGACATGAGATAGGCAGATTAAGCAGCAGCGTGTGCAGAGGCCCCGCAAAGCGGCAGCCTCTGCTGGTATGTAAGTGTAAGTGAGTTCTGTTATTTTGTTTGGAGGACTATTGATGAAGAAGAGAATGTTCCAAGGTGCAGCGGTAATCCTCGTGATTGCGTTGATCGCGGCAAACGCCCACGCGGGGTTCATTGTGGAGCCCCACAGTTCCGGACTTGGCAATGCCAACTTCACCGGCGCAGGCACTCCCAGCCTGGCCAGCAAGGCGGTTGGCCTCACCGCCACCAACAGTATCTACAGCGGCACGGGCTCCCCAGACAGTTCACAAACCTTCGTCTATTCGTATACACCGGGCGTCGACGCGGACAATGCCGTTATCGCTGCGGGCACCGATCTCGGTAACGGCCAGCTTGCCACCGGTCTGGCAGGCGGTGGGTCGGGCCTGTACAACGTGTACATTACGTGGCCGCTAACGGCCAATGTCAACGCTGCCGGCTGCGAGATCATCATCCAAAACGACGGTGATGACGTGGTCCATGCCGCCCTCGACATGAACACGGGCGGCACGGGATCACCCGGCGGCAATGACGCCTGGCTGCTGATTGCCGAAAATGTCAAGCTGACCGCGGGTACCACTTACACGGTCACTCAGACCGCCAACGCATGGACTTGGACGTCGATGCGCAGTGCAGGTGTGATGTGGGAGTTCCGTGAAATCCCCGAGCCGGCCACGCTGATGCTCCTTGGGCTTGGCGGTCTGCTGTTTCGACGTCGCCGCTAACGTACGCCCGTAGCTCTGAGGCGGTTTTCTGTTGAATGTCTTGGGGGCATGGCGTGTCATGCCCGTCCAGGGGCAGCCTTTTCGGCGCGGCCGTAAGGGACGGAGAGGGTCTGGGGGACATGGAGAGTCCACGGACGCGCAGAAAGGCTGCCGGTTTTTTGAATACGGATGGGAACGTGATGAAGAAGTGCCTGTGGTCTGCGGTGATCTTAACGTGTGTCGGCGGGTTCGGTTGTTGCGCTCGTGCTGACGTGATCTGTCCGCGCGGCGACATAAACGCCGATTGTTTCGTTGACATCGAAGACCTCGCGGCCTTCGGAACCCACTGGCTGGCAGGCACCCTCTGCCCGCAGGCTGGCCTCAAAGCCCACTGGCGTTTCGACGAGAGCGGCGGCACTGCCGTCCTCGACGGCAGCGGCAGCGGCTTCACCGGCCAACTCAACGGCTGCACGCGCATCCCCGACGGCGTATTCGGTCCCGCCCTCCAACTCGACGGCCTCGATGATTTCGTACAGGCCCCCTGCGTCCTCAACCCCGCTGACGGCCCGCTCAGCGCGTTCGCCTGGGTCAGGGGCGGCCGGCCAAGAGAAGCCATACTCGCCCAGGCCGACGGTTCCGGCATCGGCTGGGAATGGCTCCAGGCCGCTCCGGACACCGGCAATCTTCTCACCCGCCTGACCGACGGAAACTCAATCCTCACCAGCAATGTGAGTATCTGTGGCGACAACTGGCGCCACGTCGGGGTTGTGTGGGATGGTGCCCGCCGTCGCCTCTACGTCGACGGTATCTGTGTCGCCTGCGACACCGAGCCGCTCGACGGCCTCCTGTCAAACGACGGCCTCATGTACATCGGCCGCCAGAGAGTTTACAGCCCCGATCTCTTCTGGACCGGCTGCATTGACGACGTGCGAATCTACGATCGCGCGCTCGACCCCGTCGAGGTCGCCGCACTTGCCGCGCCGCCCGTCGTCCCTGACAATGCCGACCTCGACGGCCGCACCGGTATCGACGCCGCCGACTTCGCCATCCTCGCGCATAACTGGATGCTCGACTTCTCCGGCGAGTACCGCTGCATCTGGGTCGATTCCTGGAACTGGAACCGCAGCTTCATGAGTCGCGACGAAGCCGATGAACTTATCGCCACCTGCCGCGCCAACAACATCAACACCGTCATCGTCGAAGTCCGCAAGGTCGGCGATGCCAGTTACAATTCGAACATTGAGCCGCGTATCGAATCTTACATCAAAGGCGGTCCCTCCTTTGACCCGCTGGGCTACCTCCTCGAAATCGCCCACGACACATCGGGCGGCAAGAAGTACATCCAAGTCCACGCGTGGTTTGTCGTCCACCGGATCCTGAAAACCTCTACGCCCTACAGTCCGCACCACGTCCTTTCACTGCATCCCGAATACATCATGGAAGACATAAACGGCAACACGGTGTCGGACGGGTCATATTATCTCGATCCCGGCCATCCCGGCGCAGTGGACTGGAACGTCGCCGTCATCCTCGACTGCCTGCAGAACTACGACATCGATGGCGTCAATCTCGATTACATTCGCTACCCCGGCCCCGCGTGGGGGTACAACCCCGTCAGCATCGCCCGTTACAACGCCTTTCACGGCAAATCCGGCCAACCCTCCGGCCAGGCCTGGGCCGATTGGCGCCGTGAATGCATCACTAACGAAGTAAAGAAAATCTATGTCAAATCACTCATGATCAAGCCCCACGTTGTCCTCACCGTCGACACAATCAACTGGGGATGGGGCTATGACAATTACACTTCATCATCCCCTTACGCCTCCGTTTTTCAGGATTGGGTGGGTTGGCTTCGGCAGGGCATTATTGATTACAACACCTTCATGGGCTACGTCTGCCAGTCCTGCCCATGCGTCGATTGCCCGGTCCCGAATCCCATTCGCTATCAGAACTGGGCGAATCTGTCATTGGCAAACGATGATAAACGCGGCACCATTCTCTGTACCGCCGCCTACATGCAGCTCAGTGTCCAGGACGCCATCGATCAGTTGCTCTGGTCCCGCGCCGCCGGCGCCGCCGGCCTGAATATCTACGATTGGTACAGCGAGGTCAAGGACAACCAGTACGGCCAGACCCGCAGCGATTTCTACCGCGAACTGAAGAACCAGGTATTCCCCACCTGGGTCGACCCGCCCATGCACGCATGGAAGGTCCGCCCCCGGACCGGTATCATCGAAGGCACGATCACTGCGCCCGACGGGGCCGGGGTGGACCATGCGCGGGTGATGATAAACGGAAAACCTGAAACTGCAAATTACACGGACGGCAGCGGCTGGTTTGCAATTATGGAAGTTCCGCCCGGCACTCACGCAGTTCGAATTTCCGTCCCCGGCCGCACGGACCTCGTTGTGGGCGTCACGATCCCCAATCCCGGCGATATCGTCACCCTCAACGCAACCTTCGCCGACTGACCTGGCACTTTCGCCGACTGATTCCGGGACGCTCGGGTTTTCGCCGACCGCCCCAGGACATTTCGCTGACTGATTCGGGAGTCTCCGACAATAACCTTCGCCGATTGGCCGCCGACTTATGCGGTGCGGGTTTCAGCGCGTGGCCGCACGGTTTCCAATCCCGGGGGATGTCGTTACCCTCAAGACTCCGCACCTGGCGCCGATTGATGGGGCATTTTATGGGGTGTGGGTTTTTGCGCCTCAGCATTATGTTTTTGCATTTCACACTTTTGGGCGGGTCGGGCGTATATATTTGGAGAGTGAGGGCTTAAAGTGAAAGGGTGGTGCCATGATTACTGCAAGTCCGAGAAAGGCGCACAAGTTCTTCAAGGCAAAAATGGAGTTTACGACCGGGCCGGCGGAGCTGAACCAGATGATCAAGGACCGCGAGAATATCAACATCGTTGATGTTCGGGCCCGCGAGGATTATGAAAAAGAGCATATTCCGGGGGCGATGAACCTGCCGAAAGACCAGTGGGACACGTTTGCGGGGCTCAGCCGCGAGGTGACCAACGCGATTTATTGCTACAGCGAAGAGTGCCACCTGGCGGCGGCGGCAGCCATGAAGTTCAGCGAGCACGGTTTTCCGGTGATGGAGCTTGAAGGCGGCTTCGATGGGTGGAAGCAGTACAACCTGCCGGTTGAAGTGACGACCTGAGCCGGCAGGAGACGGGCTTTCTTCAGGGAAGCAGGACCGGTTGCGGCTTAACGGTTCCGCCAACTGGTTGATTGACCCGGCGCCACAGGGTTGGCGCCGGGTTTTGTTGTATATGGCGGGGGATACGCGGTAAATGAGGGGCTTTGCGCGCAGATTGTGGGTGATTTGCAGGTGAAAGGCAGGATTTGCGCAGGGATCTGCGGGTATTATGCAGGGTTTTGCGGGCCGTGGGCGGTGAATGTGCCACGATGCAGGGGCTTCGGGCCAGTGTGCGGGTCTTGACGGAGATTCGGCAGAAGGGTCGATCAGGGGATCGGGCGAATCAGGATATCCTTATACCAGGCCTCACTGGGCGGGCCGGAGTGAATCTGGAGTCCGATGATGCCCTTTTGTTCGATGTTGTCGTCCGGTTCGGTATAGTCGACGGTCTGGAATCCGTTAATCCAGAGCTGGATTCGCCTGCCTTCGCACCTGATCATGTAGTCGTTCCACTGGCCGGGCTTGAGGACCTTGTCCAGTTCGGCGCGGTCGGCCTGGGCAAGGACGCGGTTGCGTCGGGACTCGTCATAGAGGCAGCCCCAGTAGTGCTGGCCCATGTCGGCCTGGTAGCCGATCATCTCGTGATGATTGGGGATGCGGCGGGAGCGGATCTGGATGCCGGCGTTTGCATGGGCGGGGTCGCCTAAGAGTTTGACCTTGAGCTGCAGGATGAAATCGGCGTACTCTTTTTCGGTACAGAGGAATTCGTTTCGGGGGATGGAGTGCTTGAGGCTGCCGCCGACGATTTCGCCGTCCTCGATGCGGAACATGTCGCGATTGCCTTCCCAGCCTTCGAAGGTTCTGCCGTCAAACAGCCGTATCCATCCGCCGTCGGCGACCGCGTCGGGGACGCGGCGGATGCCTTTGAGGAAATATGCGCCGACGGAGCCGGTCAGGTGGGTCAGGTCGGCGTTTTCGACATTGGACAGAGCGATGATGGTGAGGTTCTTTGCGGGGTGGCGTTCGTAGCTGATGGTGAAGCCGGGCGAGGTCCCCTGCACACACCAGACGGGCTGTTTGTCGTCGTCGTGTGATTCGATGAGGCCGAAGGCGTAGTTGACGGTGGGGCCGTTTGGAAGTCTGGGGCCGGTTCGGGTGATGAGCGAACGGAATCTGGGGCCGCCGATTTTCTGTTCGTACAGGGCCTTCTCCCAGAGGACGAGCTGGTCGATGGACATGTAGAGGCCGCGGTCTCCAACGACGTGGGGATTGGGGTCTTCGACGCGGGCAAATCTGGGTTCTTCGGGCGTTGTGCGGTAGCCGGCGGCCTTGTTTTGAACCTGTTTTTCGGGGTGGTCGGCGAAGACGGCCTCGATGCCCAACGGGCCGAAGAGCACCCGGTCGCTGTGTTCGGCCAGCGAGCCGGAGGTGACGCGCTTGACGATGAAGCCCAGGAGGAAGTAGTTGCTGCGGCCGGACTCGTGTGCGTGGTATGTGCTTCTTGTTCCGGGTTCGAAGTCGAGCGGGGCTTCGGCGAGGAGGTCGACGATTTTAAGGTCGTCGGCGGTCTTGAGGCCGGCCTTTTTCATGAGGGCCGCGTAGTCGGGGATGCCGCTGGTGTGGTAGATGAGGTGTTCGAGCGTGATCGGCGGGGTGCGGCGCGGCATTTTGGGGATGAAGGTGCGGATGTCGTCTTCGAGGCGGATGGCGCCGTTTTCGATGAGCATGGCGATGGCGGCGGCGGTGAAGTGCCGGGAGAGGGTCGACAGGTCGAAGGCGGTCTGCGCGGTGATGGGGGTTTGGGTTTCGACGTCGGCCATGCCGTGGGCGCGCTGGTAGACGAGGCGGCCTTCCCTGATGACGGCGATGATCCAGCCGGGCTGTTGGGGCGTTTCGGCAGGCATGCCTGCAAGAAGGGCCTCGTCGACGGCGCGAGCGATCTGGTCGTCGGCGGCGGTGCGGCCGGCGAAGGCAGCCAAGTGCAGCAGTGACAGCATGATACAGACGGTCGGGCGCATGTTTGCCTCCTGATTGCGTGTTGTTACGCGGCCATTATACAATGTCGGGCGGCGGGGCGGCAAGGGGCAGGGGCAGTTCGCGGACTGCTTTGCTGGCTGGGAGCAGACGCCTGTCAAAAACTTCATCTGTGACTCATTCTGGCGCGGGGGCCAATCCGTACCGTTGTAATCGAAAGAGGGCCTCCGGTTTTCCGGAGGCCCTCTGGAGCAATTACGCACGCTTGGGGCGGAGGAGAAAAGAGCCGCCAAGGGCCATGAGAAGCAGTGTGGCCGGTTCGGGAACAAAGGTTATGTTGTCGAAGACACCTGAGGCGCCTTGGGAGTATAACTTGATGTTGAATGAGCTGCCATCAAGCCACAGACCTGACAAATACCCAGCTTGATACGTCCAGCCAGGCTTGCAGTGGATCGTGATATGGTTCAGGTCGCCGGGGGCCGGATAATAGGCGTTGATTTCGTCAATCTGACCACCAGTGAGCACGACAGAGACATTATCTGTCATTTCCAACAATCGCACACTGCCACCGGAGAGATGAAGCTGACTATTCTCCCACAACTTTATGTAACCAATTCCGCTTACGCCATATACATAGGGAGAGGAAGTGCTCTCGATATCCAGAACGCCGTTATCCCTGCCCCAAATTAGTCCCGCGCCTCCCCCGGTCATAATCAAGCTGTCATAGCCATCGATGGTCATGGAATTGAAATAACCGTCTGTGACCGTATAAATAGTCGCGAAGGCAGAAACGCTTAAGGCGGCTATGAGGGACATTGGCATTAATGGTTTCATAATGCTCTCCTTCAATCAGTCAGTATGCTTGAAGAACAAAGGGCCTGCCAACTGTATGGCAGGCCCTTCCCAACGTTAGCGGCTGCGACGACATCGTCTGCGAAACAGACAAATACCCCCTGCGCCAAATAACAACAGTGTTGCCGGTTCGGGGACTACTTTGATGTTTGACCACGCTGAATCGAAATCGGGGTGATTGATGAACCTGATGTCAAAGCGGCTGCCGTCATCCGACCATAAACCAGTGATGCCTTTAATCTTGCCATTCTCGTACTGCCATTCCCAGCCGTCTTTGGCATAGATCAAGATATGCTGTCCTGTCGGTTCACCGTCTACCCACTCTACGAACTGCATACTCGTGATGCCGTCAATCCGTCCGCCGCGAAGCTGAGCCGTGGCGTTCTTCTGAACGGTGAGTTCCTGCATGAGACCGCCGTAATAGTCCAGATGGCTGGTATTCGTGATAGCAAGGTCCATGATACCGCCTATGTCAGTGCCCAACGGGGCGCTCGTTGACCACACTTCAATACGGGCGGAATCTCGAACCTCGATAACATCCGCTCCACCACCGTCTATCACAAGTACGCCGCTGAGCCAATCTAATCCCAACACGTACTCACCATTTGAGATCACACGGTCAGCGTACTCATACCCTGCGTCGGCGGTTGCGATACAAAACCCAAGCCACAGTAATAATAGCAGTCTTTTCATCATCATGGTTCTCCACACTCAATTCACTCGATTAGTCCGATTGCCCGACACTTATCGACGAGGTCTCCATAGATCGCGTCCATGAAGTTCTGCCAATCCTCGACGTCGATCTCTTGCCGCATATCCGGATCACTCAGCCAGATCGTTTCAAGTTGACCAAGGATATGGACGAGGCTGTCAATTTGTTCTGCCGCATCATCTTCGGGAATCGCTGGGCTTTCGAGCGACACTGCCGACAAGCCTGTCGAACCTCCGCCGGACATCATTTCCATAAGCTCCTGTTCTTGCAGCCAGCATGCCGTCCACATCCACGGAGCCTGCTCGACGAAGGCGGCAAGGTCAGCGATATCAATGGCATATTGGCTTGAGCCCGCGGCCGAAAAGTTGTATTCGTAGCCGGGCTGCCACAATGCCATCGCCTCCTCGGACACGTATCCGGGACTGTTTGGATCGGCCACGTACTCGTGGTCGGGATGGTTAGGATCAACCACCGCGGGATCGTTGGGGTCGTGCGCGCCCCATACCTTGGCAAACCGGGCGAATTCATGGAAGTTCACGATTCCGTCGGCGTTCAAGTCAAACGTGTTCGACACATCCTCACACGTCACTTCATACGCGCCGCGGTCCACCGCCGTACCATACACCCTGTCCTTCTTGTCCATCTCCAGTTGGCTCTGGTAGTTGAGATACGGGTTGCCCGTATCCCGACAAGGTGAATCCAGCGAGAGTCTCATGTTGTTCGGGTCATAATAGGCGAATTCAGGATCGACACTTATGTTCTCGTTGACGGAATTGCAGTCCTGAATACAACTATATCATGCGGCATCATCCGCTGAGAAACCCGCAAGCTGTGGGCCCGCGTTGTTGTTGTGATAGACAATACAGTTTTGCAGTTCCGGCAGAGTACTGCCCATCAGCAACAGACCTGCCGCTTTATTGCGGGCGACTGTCACGTTCTGCAGAAGTGGCGGACTCGGCGGATTGAACATAAACACGCCAGCGTTACCCGTTTGACTCAAATCGCTTTCGGAGACGATGCTGTTTCTGCAGATCAAAATCGAATCCAGACAGTAAATGCCATACCTTTGATTCTTTCTCACATTGCAGTTCTCAACCTGCAGCGTGAAGCCCTCTCCTTCATGGTACACAGCGTACCAACGATTCTGCTTAATGTCGCACCACTTCAGGAAGACATCGCCGTTAACGGCACGTATTCCAGAATCCCGCCCATCCGCAACGATGCAATTTGCGACGGAAAAATCCACGTTCTCGCCGGAGACACAAGCGTCACGCGCTCCGCTGACGGTAAAGCCGTCAAGAACGGTATTATTGCCCATCCGAACAATGGTCCTGTTGCGTTCGGCGGCGCAGATTTGAAGGTTCAAAACAACGAATAGTGTGCAGAGACAAAAAGATTTGCTAAACATGGTCTTCTCCTTAAGACATCGTGTCTTTTCTTTTTCTAATTACCTTTTTCGAATCAACAAGATTCCTACTGTCATCAATAGGAGGCTGGCGGGTTCGGGGGTAATGACATTAACAGTCGTCCATACCGGGGTAATATCAAAGTCTTCTTCGTTGTCGAATAGGATTCGAAAGGGCGAACCATTCCACCACTGCCCCTGAATGCCTTCCATCCTGTCATTGGAAATCCACGACCAGCCCGGCAGCGCATAGATGTTGACATGCGTTGTTGTGGCATACTGGAAACTGGTGAGGTAATCAATGCGCCCGCCATAAAGATCGGCTGTGGCATAATCGTAGACCATCAGGTTGAATGTTTGGCCGTCATAATAGTCGAGATGGCTGTTGTACTTTAGGCCAATGTACTGAATCCCGCTGAAGTAATCAGGCCCCAGAGGGCTTGTTGACCGCACTTCAAGGCGACTGTAACCTCGCATTTCAAGGCCTACTGCCCCCCCGCCATCGACAATCAGAGGCTGTGTGTCGCTGGTCCAGGTAGCGTGTCCCGCATATTCGCCCGCGGTGATCCAGCCATCGTTCCAAATGTCACTCGAACCGCCTGACGAAACAGAAACCAACATGCACACAAACACAAAAACGCTGATCATTCTTTTCATGATATTTGTTTCCTAAAAAAGGGCCCGCATCAGAGGTTTCCCGTGCCGCTGAGCACCGTTGGGTATTTTGTAGGGTTGCGTTCCTCCAAAGGGCACCCGCCCGGCTTGAAGCCGCCGTAAAGCGAGATTCCCGGCAACGACGTCAGGTCGAAGCTGTCGTCTTCGCTGTCGCCCGGCGAGTATGTGCCCTGTGCCACGTAGATGGACTCCACCTCGCCGCAGACCGCCGCCTCTGCACACGCAATCGCATCTTGGAGGGTAAGAAACGCGTTCTGCCAGTCCACGCCGGTCTGCGCGCCCCCGGTGGCCGTTTTATCTACATAAAGAGTTTGCGGCGGTGTGATATAGCAGCACACCGGCGTATCGAGAACCGCGCGGGCCACCAGGCGAACCTCAGGAACAAGCCTATTCGGGTCATTGGGATCATGCACGTAGACCGTGCCCCACAATTCCGCCAGATTATGCAGATACGTTCCGGGGGCAGCGGCCTCGTTGACTGTTACGGTAAGCTGCACCGAGCCGGAGGCGTTGGGGTCAATCGGTCCAAGCGCCCACGCATAACTGTGCGTGGCTGCATCGTACCCTGGGTCAGGCGGATACAATACAATCGGCGGCTCTTCGTTCGGATCATAGCCGAAAGTCCAGTCGCCCTCTGGATAACGCACATCCCGCGGAAGCCAGTCAATAATGAATGCGTTCTGCAGCGTTTCGTCGTCATCATTCGTATAGTAGATCGTATAGGTGAGTTCCTGTCCCGGCTCGCGGCAGTCTGAGGGGTCTTCGTCGTCCAGATCGTCGTCCTTGTCGAGGGAAACGCATGTTATCGCTTCGACGATGGGGTCTTCGATCCAGGAACCGCCTGACCCTATGCTATTAAAAAGCATCCCTCCTGTTGCTGCAGTGATTTCACTGGCTTGGTGGTGTCCGCGGTAAAGCACATCCAGACCGGCGTTCTCGCCGGCGGAGTTGAGGGCGAACACCATAATCCACTGGTCGGTCAATGCGGCAATGGTGGCGTCGAGGGTGGGATAATAGCCGGCAGGAGTCTCACCAGACTCATCACCTGAAACGTGCCCTGGCATATCACCGGACCAGATCAGAATCTTTTGCGCGTTGGCCCGCCCGTTGAAGCCAAGGTCTCCGCTCGGCGTAAGCCAGTTTTCTGTGATAGTGACCATCGCCTTCAACTGGCTTTCCGGTTCGTCCCCGCCGTTGCCTGTAGTCAGCCCGTCTAATGCGGCCATGGCTTCCAGGAGACTCGACGTGAACGGCTGATCCAGATTAACGCCATACGCGCTGTAGTTGCCGCCATCCACGTAGTTTCTGTAATCGGCAACGCCGTACATGATGGTGTCCGAACACGGTGCGTTGGCGTCGATGGCTGCAATGATGCCGTTCAAGGCCGTCTTGACGTTCTCAATGCCGGACATACTGCCTGTGGTGTCGATCAGAAAAAGCACATCGGTTGCCGCAAAGCTGTAGGTGCTGGTAATCGCTATAACGCTGAAAACAAACCCCAATTTGAATACCGTCCTCATTTGTTACCTCCGTGATTCCAAGTCAATTGTCTTGTCAACTGCATTGTTACCCGATACGCGTTTGCTTTTTGCCATGTCCTCCCTTCTGCGGCAAAGGATGGGGTTGGGGATGCCGCTACCCACGCTCGTGTGCGGTTCGCCAGAACCGGTGCAGAACGCTCTCACGACACCCCCGTATCGGGGGGTCGAGTTGCGCATTCTGCACGTTGAAACTGGCGATTTCACACGAATGCTACAAGTCGAATCGACTTTCACGTTGTCAAAGAGCCGCAGCCGATCAGACGGCCACGGGTATTCAGTTTTCCAAATCTTATACTACCCAATTATTCACGACGCGTCAACAATATTCTCCTGATCTGGAAACCTGCGCCGTACTCCATTGCGTTCATTTAATTGTCCCTCTATACATGCACGAACCTGCGTGTTTCGTGCGAAAAATCCGGTTTTGTGCGTGGGTGGAGGATCTGTAAGTCTTTGTGGGGCAGGGAGATAAAATTTTTTCAGAAAATCGGCGACAGGCAGAAAGTGTCAACGCGTTTGATGTTATGTGGAGTTTGTGTGCCACAATAGCCACAGAGATCACCGAGGTCACAGAGTCTGATTTTAGTGGGGGTACGGCCGCAACCAGAAGGAGGAAAAGTAAACGCTGCTTAGCCTGACGCTGATTTGCTGGAATTGGAGGTAGCAAGACCGAATGGGAGATGAACGCGGATTCGGGGGACCTCAAATTTGTCGAGGTGTGCGTGGGGCGGCGGGGGCGCGTAAAGAAGGCCGCGGAGGGCTTTGAGGGCTTTCCGCGGCCTTGAGGGATTGCAAATTAAAACGCTGACTACATGGGTTACGCTGATTCCTAAGGCTATTTGGCTTTTATGTCGAAGGCCATGAGGGTGTCGCCGTGGCGGACGTAGAGGACGCCGTTTGAGACGACGGGGTGGGCCCAGTGTTCTTTGGTGCCCAGGGTGATCTTGAAGCTGCTGATCGTCTCGAAGCCGTTGGGGGTTGCCTTGACGAGGGCGAAGTCGCCTTTTTCGCCGTAGAGGTAGAACAGTCCGTCGACGTGGATGCCGGAGCCCTTGCCGACGAGGCGTTGGGTGTACTTGACTTCGCCGGTCATGGGGTCCTGGCAGACCCATTCACTGCTGCTGGCTCCATAGATGAGGCCGTTGACGAGCATGACGCCGCCGTGGTGGCAGTCGAGGGTCTTGTCGGCCCACTTCTTTTCACATTTCGTGCCGTTTTCGGTGAGGGCGAAGCCGATGCTGCCCCTGCGGTAGTTGTTGGCGACGTAGAGGATGCCGTTGGTGTAGACAGGGCTTACGGCGGAGATGTCGTAATTGACCTTGTGGGGGACCTGCCAGTGGAGTTTGCCGGTTTCGATGTCGAGGCAGACGATGGATTTGGCGAGCATGGTGATGAGGAGGCGGTTGGGGCCGATCTCGGCGAGGATTGGGGAGCAGTAGGCACTCTTGTCGCTGAGGCCTTTGCTGGTCCAGATGGTTTCGCCGGTCATTTTGTCGAGTGCGACGACGCTGGCGTCGGGGCCGCCGGGGGTGCAGATGACTTTGCGGCCGTCGATGAGGACGCTTTCGGCGATGCCCCAGGTGATGTTGCGTCCGCCGTGAACGGCGAATGTGTCGACTTGCCAGATCTGCTGGCCGGTCCTGGCCTGGAAGCAGGTGATGCGTCCGTGGCCGCTCATGACGTAGAGGCGGTCGCCGTCGATTGTGGGGGTGGTGCGGCTGCCGGGGTATTGGCCGGTCCAGCCGGGACCACAGTCCTTTTTCCACTTGAGCTGGCCGTTGAGGTCAAAGGCGTAGACGTATTCTGATTTGTCTTCCACGCCGGTGGTGTAGATGAGGCCGTCGACGACAGACACGGAGGCAAAGCCGGCCCCGAGGCCCTTGTAGGACCAGAGCATTTTGGGCCCTTCGGCGGGCCAGGCGGTTATGAGGCCGCCTTCGGCGGCGACACCGCTGCGGTTGGGGCCGCGGAACTGGGGCCAGTCGGCGGCGAGGGCGGTTGCGGCGGCGGTTATGATGGTTAGTGCGAGGAATATTGCTTGCTTACGCATGGTTTTGCTCCCTAATGCTACAGTACCTCATTTGACGTTTCGACGTTGTGCGGCCTTTGCCGGAAGGCGAGGCGCGCCTTGCCCTTACACATCGTCGTGTCGGGCAAGGCGTGCCTTGCGCCTGTTGCTATTGCAATTCAATTGTGAGTGTATGGATCGACCAGTGCCAGGTGTCGTGCGAACCGGTCTGGACGATTTTGATGTAACGTGCGTGGACGGGTTCAGGGAAGATCAGTTCGGTAATCGGGTTGTTGCCTTCGCCGGTGAGGACGGGTTTGCCCCAGTTGCTGCCGTCGAAGGAGGTGTAGACTTCATAGCCGCGCGGGTAGTCGTTTCCACTGTTGCGAGTGTCGAGGGTGATCTTCTTGACGACGGCCTCGGTTCCGAGGTCGAGTGTGAACCAGTCGCCGGGCTTCATTCCGCGGCCGGTTGTCCAGCGGGTGTTGGGGTTGTTATCGAGGGCGTTGCCGGCGGTGTCGTTTTCACGCGATGCGGTGGCGGAAAGCTGACGGGTGATGAGTGCTTCCTTGATCTTGCCGGCGGCGAGTTGGGCTTCCTGTTTGAGCGCGGGGTCAGCGAGGCAGGTCTCGGCGATATTCAGCGTTTCCTTGCAGGGGAATGCGGTGAGTGCTGCGAGAACGGCCTTCTTTTCGTCGGCGCGTCGCGCGATGGGCAGGGCCTTGGCGAGCATCGCGGCGGTTTCGGATGAGGCGCGGTTTGCGGATTGTGAGCAGAGCTTGATGTAGCCGCGGAGGGCGATGACGTGGAGGGTCTGGTCCTGGTCCGCGGCGGCCTGGAAGAGGTCATCGAGGGGAGCCGGGTCGGGCCACTCGGCCATGGCGCGGATGGCGGCCTTTCTTATTTCGCCGGCGCCTGCTGCGTTGGCGCGGGCGGCGGCGAGTGCCTGGCTGCCGCCGAAGCGCGGGAGGACGCCGAGGAGTCGGACCTTGGCGTCGGCGTCGGCGCGGGCGATGGCCTCGACGATGACGGCGCCGTCAGCCGGCTGGAGGCGCGGGGCCATGGCGCTTATGGCACGCTCGATGGCGGCGCTGTCGGCGGAGTTGTCGGAAGCAAGAAGCATGCCGGTCAGCATTGGCAGTTCCTCCTTGCCGCCGAGGACGCCGAGCGCTTTGCAGGCGGCCTGTCGGACGCTTGCGTCGCGGTCGGAGGCGGCGACGAGGAATGCGCCGACGGCGTCGGAGGCGCGTCGGGCGATGAGGACATCGACGACGTTGACGCGTGCGGCGGCGTTGTCGGAGCCGAGCAGGACTGCGACGAGGGCCTTGTTGACGTTGTCGCCGGTGAGTCGCTGCATGGAGTCGACGGCGGCCTTGCCGAGCTGGCCGGGTTTGGCGGAGATTTGGGCGAGGAGTTTGACGTGGTCGGCACTGCCGAGGGTGGCCAGTGCGCGGACGGCTGTTGCGGCGACGGATTCATCGGCGCTTTGTGCGGCCTTTGCAACGGCGTCCGCGGCGGCCTTGTCGCCACGGCTTTCGAGCGCGGCGATGAGGATGACCTGTGTGGCCGGGGGCAGCGAGTGCAGTTGTGCGGCGAAGGCCTTTGTGGCGGCCTGGCCGGGCATCTCGGCGATGAACTTTGCGGCGGCGAGTCGGAGGTCGTCGTTTTCGTCTTTGAGGAGGTTTACGACGGTGGGGACGGCCTTCTCCTTCTGGGCACGGACGAGGCCGCGGTAGGCGGCAAGGCGGATGAAGACCGGATAGGTTTCGGCGGTCATTCGCCGGTAGATGTCCGTGGCGAAGTCGACGTGGCCCTTGTTCAGCATGGCGTCGGTGCACGTGAGGATGGCGTCGTTGCGGAGGTCTTCAAGGTCGGGTGGCAGCACCGTCTCGATGAGCGCCTGGCCGGTTTCGTGGTTGGAGAAGTGGCTCAGGGCGGTGATTGCGGCGCGGGCCATCATGCGGTTTTCGCTCTTCATAAGCGGGGCGATTTTGGCGGCGGCAGCTTCTTCGCCCCGGAGGCCGAGAGAGCTTACGATGCCGATCTTGAGGTCGCCGTCGGTGCGGTCAAGGGCTTCGATGAGGGCGCGGCCGGCTTCGGGGGCAGGCATGTCCTGAAGGGCGAAGCGGGCCATGTGGGAGAGCTTTTCATCGGTCAGCAGCGCGGCCAGCGCGGGAACGCTTCGGGCGGTTCCAATCTGGCGGAGCATGCGGCAGATCCATTGTTTGCCGGCCTGGGTGCATTGGGGATCGGTCATTGCCTTGACCATTGCCGCTTCGATTTGGCGCATGCGGGCCGGCGCGGCGGCGCGGATATCTTCTTCGATGGCGGCGAGGGCCTGGCGGTTCTTGTCGAAGTCCCAGGAGACGATCTCCCTGCCGTAACCGGCGGGGATGTCGGCGTTGTTCTTCGTGCGGAGGCGTACTTCGTCAGCGGTGGGGAAATCGTGGGGCACTTCGGTCTGGGTGACCCTTCCCGTTGCGGCCCATTCGGTGCCGCGGAGGAAGGTCACGATGAAGCCGACGCACTTGAGCTGTTCGGTGTCGTGGCCGAGGGCGGTGTGGAAGATACGTCCGCCGTTGCGGTAGACGGTGAAGAGCATGGGTTCGTGTTCGCCTGTACCGCCCTTGTCGCGCGCGGCGTAGGCGGTTGCCAGCAGGGTCATGTTCTTTGCGGGGCCGCGGAGGTTGCTGTAGAGTTCGTCCTTGGCGTGCATCCATTTTTCGGGGAGGCCCTGCATGATCGGGTGTTCGTTGTTTCGGGTGATGAGCTGGAAGTCATGCTGGGGTCCGTGGGTGCCGCCGGGTCCGGGGGAGTAGTCGAGGACCATCTGGCCGTCGCGGAATCGGACCATGGGGCCGTACTTTTCATTTCGGCCTCCCCAGCCGCCGAGTGCGATCATTTCGTTCCATGCGGGCCAGTTGGGGAATGCGTTGTTGGCGGCGTGATAGATGACGAGGCCGCCGCCGTTGTCCATGTATTTTTCGAAGGCGGCCTTTGTCGCGTCGGGCCATTCGTCGCCGGTGTAGTTGCTGACGACGACGTCATATTTTGCGAAGTCGGGCGCGAAGCCGGCCATCGACTGCCCGCCGGCGGGCGTGGTTGCGACGTCGACGGTGAAGAAGCCGGATTCCTCGAGCAATTGCTTGAGGACGGGCGTGGTGGCTTTCCAGTTGTGGTTGTTCTGGCCGTCGACGATGAGGGCCTTGAGCGGATAGGTGGGTTTGGGCTCAGGGTCAAGCGGCGTGATGATGATGTTGCGATATGCGACGGGGCCGTGGTCGCCCTGGAGCATGAGGGGGCCGGTGGGCTTTTCGTTGTTTTCCCACGTGGCGGCGCGTGTGGGGCCGGTGACCTCGACGTTCTGATGGACCAGGATGCCGTTGTGTTTTACTTCGACGAAGCGCGCGTTTGCGATCTTCTTGCCGGCGGCGTTGAACTTCGGGGCGCGGAAGATCACGTCGAAGGTTTGCCACTGGCCGGGGGCTTTGGAGGCGTTGACGCGGGGAGAGCGTCCTTCGAAGCCGCGGTCGTTGCGCCATCGCTGGTAGATGCCGCCGCAGTCGCTGTGCTGCGGGTCGGCGACGCCGCAGCTGTCGAAGACCTGGATTTCATAGCGGCCCATGAGGTAGACGCCACTGTTGGAGCCTTTGGGCACGACAAATTCGATGTGCAGTGAGACGTCGCCCCATTCTTCTTTAGTGAGGATATTGTTCGTGTGTCCGGTGGGGCCGTTGATCATGACGCCTTTGCCGGGTCTGGCGGCGAGCAGGGCGTCGTTCTGTGCGTTGAGGACGGCATCGCCGGCGATCATCCAGTCGCCGGTGGGCGTGCGCCAAGCGCTGAAATCGTTCAGCTCGATCTTGTCAGCAGAGACTGCGGCGGCGGCCAGGCACGTTGCGAGAATTGTTATCGAAAGCATGGTTCTGTTCTTCATGATCTATTCCTCAAGGAGTTGACAGGCTCAAGAATTTACAGTGTCCAGGGTTGGCGATACGCTCTGCCGAGCAGGGCGCTTGCGGCGGGGTCGTTGATGATCTCTTCAGTTTCGGGGTTCCATCGAATCTTGCGTCCCGTGATCATTGCGATTTCGCCGAGGAGGCCGACGCTGATGGACCTCTGGGCCGTTTCGACGGGGGTGATGGTGAGCTTTCGGCTTTTCACGCAGTCGAGGAAGTTCTGCAGGTGGTCGCGACTGTTGTAGAGCTGGATTTCGTCGGGTCCGATGACTTCCTTGAGGATCTTGTCGTCGGAGGCGGAGAGGCCGCCGCGGTGGACGTGGATCCAGCCTTTTTCACCGAACCATTTGGCGCCCTGTGCCACCTGCTGGTTATTGGCGACGACCATCTCCAGGCCGGTGGCGTACTTGCAGCGGAATCTGTAGGTGACGGGCACGTCGTAGAGTCCGTTGGCGGGAAATTCGCCCTTGCCTTCGATCTCGACGGGGCCGGTATGGTCCAGGTCCAGTCCCCAATGTGCGATGTCGATGTTGTGGCCGGCCCAGTCGGTGAGCTGGCCGCCGGAGTAATCCATGATCCATCGCCAGTTCCAGTGGGGGCTGTTTCCGCCGAAGTCGCAGTAGGGTCGCCAGGGGGCAGGGCCGAGCCAGAAGTTCCAGTCGAGGTAGTCGGGGACGGGGATCTCGGGCTGCGGTCCGCGTGTGCCGCCGGTGGGCAGGCCGACCTCGACATAGGAGACCTTGCCGATGCGGCCGTTGCGGACGAGTTCGCATGCGCGGCGGAAGTGGGCGACTGAGCGCTGCCAGCTGCCGGTCTGCCAGACGCGTGCGTAGCGGTGTACGGCGTCGCAGATGGCGCGGCCTTCGCGGATGGAGCGGGCCAGGGGTTTTTGGCCGTGGATGTCGAGGCCCGCTTTGGCGGCCATGACGGAGGTTATTGCGTGCCAGTGGTCGGGCAGGGCCGTCATGACGGCATCGAGGTCGCCGCGGTTGATGAGGTCGCGGAAGTCGTGATAGGCGACGCAGTCCTTGTTGCCGTATCTGTTGTCGACCGTGTTCTTGGCGTTTTCGCGGTGCCGTTTGTCGACATCGCAGACGGCGACGACGCGGACTTCGTCCTTGTGCAGGAAGCCGTTGAGGTCGCCCATGCCCATTGAGCCGGTACCGATGGCGCCCATGACGATCTTGTTGCTGGGTGCGGCCTGGCCGAAGACGGTCGAGGGCACGATCGTCGGGAAGGCGGCGGCGGCGCCGAGGGCGGCTGTCTGCTTGAGGAAGGTTCGACGGGAGCAGTTTGTTTGTGCCATTATATACTCCTTATTATCATGTTTGCGGTCTTGTTCCCTGGTCATGAACGTTCGCCGGCGGCAGAATATTGTCTAAAAATGCGTTTACGGGGCAAAAAACGGGGGTCCGCTGCGCCCATCCGCGGTGCGGCCGTTTAATGAGCGAGGCGTTTCACCGATCCTCCGTTTTTCGGGCCGCTGCCCGCTGGTACTATAGTAGCCAATGCAGGGCGGCAAAGCAAGTGCGAAAGGTCCTTGCTGCAAAGGGGCGGCCGACGGGTGCTGATCGGTTTGCGGCAGGTGCTGTTGGCGTGAAGCAGGCGCCAAACGCGTGGTGGCTCCGGTTGACAGTGAGGCATTTTGACTTCGGACAGACACAGGAACAGGGACATCGTGGGCGCGCGTTTGACGGTGGCACCCCGGCGTTGCTGAGGGGCGACAAACTGTAGAGTGTATGGTGAAGCGTTTGACTGCGGCACCTGCGGAAAAGCGGTGGCTGTCCTTAGTTTTGTGGGTGGGGGGTTTTTCGGACGATGAGGGTGATGGGGTAGTAGAGGTCGCAGGCGGCGATGGTTTTGATGAGGGGGGATTTGAGGGGGCCGAGGCGGAGGAGGGCGGTGAGGAGTGTGCGGAGGTGCTTCTGTTGGACCTTGGCGATCTGCTCGGCGGAGAAGCGGTCGAGGAATTCCTTTCTGCCGAGTGAGATGATTTCGATGGTCCGGCGGTGCTTGTGCATGGCGCGGCGGACGTCGGCGGGCTTGACGATGTTGAGCGTTTCGTAGTAGGGGGTGTGTTTTCGGAGGATCTTGAGCCAGACTCGGCCGGCGGCGCGGTTGAGGAAGGGCCACCAGAGGACTCTGTAATGGCCTTCGTAGAAAGAGCGATAGTTGGGCAAGACGTGGTACATGATGCCGCCGGGTTTGAGGAGTCGGACGCATTCGTCGAGGGTGGTGGCAAGCGAAGCGACGTGTTCGAGGACCTGGAAGGAGACGATGAGGTCGCAGGATTCATCGGGCAGCGGGACGTTGAGGCCGTCGTAGAGGATGAGGTCCAGGTCGGGGTGGCCGCGGGAGACGCGGTCGTAGTACTGCTTTTCGATCTCGAGGCCGGTGGGGTGCAGGCCGGCGTCGCGGCAGGCGCGGAGGAAGAGGCCGTTTCGAAATCCAAATTCCAGTACGCGGAGGCCGTGGGGGGAATGCAGGCCGCATTCGGCGAGGCAGGTTTGGAGTTGGTATTGGGCTTTGATCTGTCTGTCATCCACGTTGGCTGTTTCGCTTCCTCTGTCAAGAACGTGCGTTTGCTGCGTTGGATTATGCACGGGCGGCTGCGGGTGTCAATGCGGGAGATGGGGGAAAGTTCTGTGGCTTTGCGCAGGGTGGGCGTCTTGCCGGCGGCGGCGAGGACAGGGTCAGTTGATGGTGCGAACCTGCTGGAGGCGGATGATGAAGGAGTTGAGGTCTTCGGTGTCGATCCTGCCGCTCATGTCGAGGTCGCCGGGGCCGAAGCCGACGTTGGCGGTGTCGGACTCTGCGAATCGGCTCATGAGCAGGATGAGGTCGTCGGTGTCGATGTCGCCGTCGAGGTCGAGGTCGTGCCAGAATGTGTTCTGGCGGTCATCGGCGGCGGCGGTTCGCCACGCGAGGCCGTATTGTTCGGAGGGGTATTTTTCAATGTCGCCGGCGATTTCGCTGAAGGTTACGACGATTTCGTAGCGGGTGCATTTTGGGTCGAGCGGGCACCAGATGTGCTCGACGTTGTCGTTGATGCTGTCGCTGTAATCGAGGAGGCGGGTGCGGTCGGGGTTTTCGGGATCGACGGCCCACAGTTCGAGGGTGAGGTCGCTATCGGCTTCGGTGAGCGGGGAAAACGGAAATTCGTTTTGGAAGTGGCGGTTCCAGACCAACGTGCCGGTGAAGACCTGGCCGGCGGGTTCGGGGACTTCGAAGGCGTAGATGTGCTCGAGGCCGGGCTTTTTCTCGAGGACGTTGTTGTCCCAGCCCTGGGGCGCGACCGTGCCGGGTGCGGCGCGGCCGGCGAGGAGCTGCTGGTATGCGCCTACGGCGTTGAGCATGCCGGCGCCTTGCTGGTAGTCGAGGATGGCGAGGTGGTCGTCGTCTTTCGTCGGGCGGCCCTTGTGCCAGTAGGGGAGTTTTGTGGCGGAGTTCATGAGGATGGCTTTCATGACGCAGTTTCCGCCTTTCTGGGCGATTGCGAGGGCAAGCGCAGGGTCGGATGCGGCTTTTTGCCAGATGAGTGCGGCGGTGCCGGCGACAACCGGTGTTGCGAAACTGGACCAGTCGCCGCTGACGTCATAGCCCGTGTTGCTTTCGGCGGATGGGACGAGGCAGTTGCCGGGTGCGACGATGTCGGGCTTGCAGCGGTCGTCGGGTGTGGGGCCGCGGCTGGAGTGCTCGGGGCGAGGCAGTGAGAAGCGCTCCAGGGAGTCGGCGACGAGGTCGGTCTTGAGCGAGTCAACGACGCCGACGCCGATGATGTTGGCGCCTGCGCCGGGGTAGAAAACCGGGTCGTGGACTTCCGTGCCGTTGCCTATTCCGGCGAAGATGAGGATGCCCTGAGTGTCGGCGAGGTGCTCGATGCCGCGGGTCCACCAGTCATCGAAGACGGAGCCGACGCTCATGGTGAGGATGTCGGCCTTGAAGTCTTTCCTGCCGAACACATAGAGGCTGACGAATCGCCAGAACTCGTAGACATCGACGCGTGCTTCGGGGGCGGCGCCTTCGTAATAGAACTCGCCTGTGTCGGGGTGGAAGCCGGCGGGGTCGTTTCCGACGAGGATGCCGCCGATGGCCGTGGAATGGAAGGAGACGCCGGCGTTGTGGAGGGTGTCCGCGAAGTGGATGTCGCGGCTGCCGAAGCAGGCATGATCGATGTTGAGTCGGTAGTCGCCCTGCGGCTTGCCATCGATGTATGTCAGTGAGCGGCAGACGGCGGCGATGGTGACGCCTTTGCCGGTGAGGGCGGGTTCGATTCGGCGGAGGCTGTAGGTTCCGGTGGTGTCTAGTGCGGCGGGCTGCAGTAGGACGGCGGGCTCGGTCTGGGCGAAGGCCGACGAGGCGGCCAGGACGCACAGAACAGCCAGCAGCCTGGACCCATAACTAATCTTCAAGTGAAGTGACACCGCACACCCCGATAATATCCGTCAAAACAGTCTTTTCTCCGGCGGCCTCCCGTGACCTGCTTCCAGATTATACCATACCCCCAGCATGGGATGCAAACCCAAAGACGACCAAATCCGACGTGCTCGGCCGCAAGGTCTGATAAACGACGCCTGCGGCAGACTGAAAAAGGTATAACCTTCTTGCTTTAGCCGAGACGGGTGGTTATACTCTGGCCCGACAGTAACCCGTCGACCACAAAATCGGGTGCGATAAGCAGAAAAAGCCTGAGTGCGCAGATGCGTGCGGGCGATCACCGGGTTCGAGAGGCTGTTGCAGATGAGAGTGTTAATGGACGCCGAAGCGATTCGCCAGTCGCTGGACGAGCTGGCGGAGCGGATCGTCGCGAGCATTCCGGACGGCGGGGACATCGGGCTGGTGGGGATTCGCAGCCGGGGGGAGCTTGTTGCGGAGCGGTTGGCGGCGGGACTGAAGCAGCGGCTGAATTGCGATTTTCCGTGCGGGACATTGGATATCACGCTGTACCGTGACGACCTGAATGTGCCTCGCGGCAAGCAGCAGCCGGTTGTTCGCGGTACTGAAATCGACTTCGACATCAACGACAAGGTCATTATCCTGGTGGATGACGTGCTTTATACGGGGCGGTCGGCGCGGGCTGCGATGGATGCGCTGATGGACTTAGGGCGGCCCAAGGCGATTCGCCTGGCCGTGTTGGTGGATCGGGGCGGGCATGAGATGCCGATAGCGGCGGACTTTGCGGGCCGCAGGGCCGATATAGGGCCGCACGAGAGGATCTCCGTGCGACTGACTGAGGCGGACGGGATAGACCAGGTCATTGTCGAGTAGGGAAACGTGTCGGACAATCAGGATAAGCTGACGTGGACCCATAAGCACCTGCTGGGTTTGAAGGATCTGAGCCGGCAGGAGATCGAGTTTATTCTCGATACAGCCAAGGGCTTCGAGGAGATCAGCACACGGTCGATCAAGAAGGCGCCGGCGCTGCGCGGCAAGGTGGTGGTGAATCTGTTCTTCGAGGACAGCACGCGGACGCGGAACAGTTTTACCTTAGCGGCAAACCGGCTGAGCGCCGACGTTGTGGAGTTTACGAAGAAGTCTAGTTCGGTCAGCAAGGGGGAGACGCTTATCGATACGGCCCGCAACCTTGAGGCGATGGGCATCGATATCGTGGTGATACGGCATAATGCGGGCGGGGCGGCGAAGCTGTTGAGCCGGCATATTAAGGCGTGCATTATCAATGCGGGGGACGGGTACAACGAGCATCCGACGCAGGCTCTGCTTGATGTGTATACGATTCGGCAGGCGCGGGGGAGCCTGGATGGGCTCAAGATCGGCATCGTGGGGGATATTGCACATTCGCGGGTGGCGCGGAGCAACATCTGGGCGATGACGAAGCTGGGTGCGGAGGTGACGCTGATCGGGCCGCCGACGCTGATGCCGCCGAAGGTGGACGAATTGCCGGTGCGGGTGTCGTACAATCTCGACGCGGTGATCGAAGAGCTTGACGTGATCAACATGCTGCGGATTCAGTTCGAACGATTGGGCGGCAATCCGTTTCCGTCGGTGCGGGAGTATTCGCATTTCTTCGGGCTGACGGTGGAGCGGGTGGCGCGTGCGAAGCCTGATCTGATGGTGATGCATCCGGGGCCGATCAATCGGGGCCTGGAGATCGAGTCGGAGGTGGCGGACGGGCCGAACAGCGTGATCCTGCAGCAGGTGGCCAACGGATTGGCGGTGCGGATGGCGGTGCTGTTTCTGGTTAACCAGGGGGCGGCGGAGCAGGGGAAGGAACGCTGAACGGACGCGGTTCTTTGTCCGGGGGCAGCCGCTGTGTGCGGGTACAGATCAAAGGCGGGGCGCTACGACCACGGGCAGGATGCCCGTGCCACGAAAGGGGGAAATCATGGACGGAGCTGGGCCGGAGGTTGTTGAAGGACCGAACGTAGGGGCCCAGACGGCTGCGGGGCGGTATTTGCCGAGGCCCAAAGCCGAACGACGCGGGGTGGCTTTGTGTTTGTCGGGCGGGGGATTTCGTGCGGCACTGTTTCATTTGGGGGCGCTGCGGCGGCTGAACTTGTTGCAGGAATGAGGGACCGGCCGCATGGACCGGTCCCTCGTGTTCGTACAGCGGTGCGATCAGTGCCGTCGTCGCAACAGCAGACCTCCAAGAGCCATGAGGAGTAGGCTCACCGGTTCGGGGACTACTT